>Ga0224557_1001529_pt1 | contig 21960 bp, 19 predicted proteins | sample 714S31014metaG_FD_180677 | JGI IMG/M metagenome (GOLD analysis project Ga0224557, IMG submission 180677) | Peat soil microbial communities from Stordalen Mire, Sweden - 717 S3 10-14 | ecosystem: Environmental > Terrestrial > Soil > Wetlands > Peat | place: Sweden: Norrbotten County, Stordalen... | reverse complement strand
CGTACCGTGCTGCGGCTGTTTGGCCAATCACCAGCAGCGTACTTCGCTGGCAAAAGAGGACGCGCAGATGCCTGACGGCAAAGCGGAAATTGCCGGGAAATCACATCCGAGATGTGCGGAATGTAGGTACTAACACACGAAAGCCCCTCGTTTCCGAGAGGCTTCGCGAGCAAGTGAAAGGGGTAGCTGGTGGATTGACGCTACGCGCTAATACGCCCACTGTCAATGGTAATTGTGCGTCCACAGTTTTGGCAGAGGAAACCCTTGAAATCCTCAATGATATTGACCTTGATTCCGTATATGAGAATCTCATGGCCGCACTGCGGGCACGGGAAAGAGACATCTTTACTTATGCGTTCAACGGCCTCCGTTCAAAGTTGTCTTTGACAGCATCTTCCCACGCGTAAAGTATTCATTTCAGTGCCGCGGTCTGGTTTATGGAGGATTTACGAAAGCTCCCAATCGGGCTTGGCGATGGGATGTCCCGCCGGGCACTGCAAGTGCACCCAGCGCCAGGTTTCGACATCGGCTTTGCGCTCCTCTTTGGTGGAACCGGGAGTCCATTGTGCGAAGAGCGGCACCAGTGCCTGGCAACCTTCCTTGCCGCATCCGAGCATTGGGCCGTCCATCGTTTCGTGGATCGGGTCCGCGAATATCGCTGCGTTGCCAGGGGCATGACCTGGAGAATCTCTCTCAAGGAAATAGGTGTGCACACTCTTGCAGAAACGGCATACGGCGGCTATCGCGTGGGAATGGTTGGGTTGGGCATCCGGGTGGGCAAACAGCCATCCAATCATAGCTACCGGCAGCAGCATGCGCGCGCCGCAGCCCTTGCAGTGAAGCGCATAATGAAGGATTGGATCATCCATAGAGACTAATTATAAGCAGGGTGCTCCCAGGTCTCGATTCTGAGACCTTGGAGTCCACGAAGCCCGTCCTCGTCGCCCTTGGGAACCCCGGCGATCAATGGAGCGACCTGAAGGGAAAGCCCGCGGCCGGGTTTTCCGTAAAACATCCAACCCGTACTATTGCATTCCGTTGCGAAGGGGAGCGGAAAGCAAAAAGACAGGCGAAGCCTTCCCCCCTCGCACGAAGAGAGAAACAGGCCTCGCCTGGGGAACAAACTGTGGGAGTCCGCTCGAACGCCACCGGGTCAAAACCCCGATCCCTGACCCCTGCTTGTCAATGCACCCGAATGTTGCCCGAACCGGTTTCGATCCGCACGGTCGGGCCCCCGCCGTTCAGCTTGCCGGTGACATGGTGGCGGTCCGTCGATCCCTGCGTCAGCATCTCCCGATCGGTGTGAATGCTCCCCGAGCCGGATTCGGCGTCGAGGGTCAGCGGCGCGTCGCCGGCCCAGAGTTCCACGCTGCCCGAGCCCGTCTCGAGGTGCCACGGCGCCGTCGGCGTCCCGCCCACCTTGATGTCGCCCGAGCCGGTCCCGGCCCGCAGGCCGCCCTTCAGGTCTTTGAGCTCGATACTGCCCGATCCCGTCTGCACCTTGACGTCGCCCGAGCCGGTCTGCCCGGCATAGATATTGCCCGAACCGGTGCCCACGGTGAAGCCCCCGTGCAGCCCCGTGGCGTGAATGTTGCCCGAACCCGTGTTCAGCTTGGCGTTTTCGCCCACACCGTCGTCGGTCACGTTGCCCGACCCTGAACCGGCGTCCAGATACGCGTCCGCCGGCGCTTCGATCTCATAGTCGATGCTGATGTTGTGCAGATTTTCATGGCGTGCGCCGATGCGCACAATGTTGCCCGTCTGCTCGATGGGCGGATTGGCCGCGATCTCCCGCACCTTTTCGTCGCTCCCGCCCCAGTTCGAATGCACCTTCCCAAAGATATGCACCCGGTTGCCCGAGCCCTGCGTCAGGTGGATGTTGCCCGAGCCCGTGGCCACCGACAGCTTCACGCGGCCGTTGATGGTCAGGGTGCGTTCGAAGGTAGCCTCCGAGGCCAGCGCCGGAATCGCCGCCAGCGCCAACGCCACCGTTGCCAGAAATACATGCTTCATCGTCTTCCTCATTTCTTTAGAGATCAGAGATCGGGGATCAGGGATCAGAGATCGGGGATCAGGGATCACAAATCAGAGATCAGGGACCAGAGGGCAGGCACCGCCCGCAAAACTATCTGCATCCCGCCTGCCAAACCGGCATCTGCGCCAACCCCAATGGTTTCAGCCTGTCCACCGTCGCGTTCTGCCTTCGGTCCACATTCTCCGTGTCCGCTTCCGAACACTACTGTGCGTTGCCGGACACGCAGCCGCTAGAGACCGGAGCAACCCGCAGTTCCTCATGGAAAAAAGGGAGGATTCGGATCAGATTCGAACAAATGCAGCAAGTTAGCCCCCGCTCAAGCGGGGATAGCGGGTTAGCGAGTTGGCGGAATTTCGCGACAGACCTTCGGACCGTTCCTTTGTGTCTTCACTCGCAGCGGCGAGTTGGGCTGCTCCCAGGAAACCAGCAGCCAAAGGAGTGTACGCTTGCCAGCCCTGTCTCGTTCCCTGGTCCCTAATCCCTGATCTTCTGATCTCTGACCCCTGATCTCTGAAGTGCTATTCTCACACCGAGATGCACGGTCTCGCCCTGTTGCAGTTTGTCGCCGTGGCCATGCTCATCCTGGCCAACGCCTTCTTTGTGGCCGCCGAGTTCGCCCTGGTCTCCATTCGCGACACACGCATCGAGCAGATGCTCGCCGCCGGCGTTCCCGGAGCCCGCGCCGTTCTCCGCCTGCAGCGGGACCTGGACGACTTTCTCCCCGCCGTCCAGCTCGGCGTCACCCTCTGCTCGCTGGCCCTTGGCTGGCTCGGCGAGCCGCTCGCCGCCGCTATCCTCTTCGGCTGGCTCAGCTTTCTGCCTCTCACCCAGCCCCACGCCCTGCTCTATGCCCACATCGTCGCCGTCGCCCTCGGCTTTGCCCTCATCACCTACTTCCACGTCCTGGTCGGGGAGCTGGTCCCCAAGTCCCTGGCGCTGCGCCGCGCCGAGGCTCTCGCCGTGGCCGTGGCCCCGGCCATGCTGGTCTTCATGGCCGTGGTCCGTCCGGCGGTGCGCTTCCTCAAGAGCTCGGCCGCCGTCATCCTGCGCGGCTTCGACATCCAGATGACGGAGCGCGCCGCCGTCCATTCTCCTGAAGAATTGAAGCTCATCGCCACCTCCGCCCGCCGCATGGGCCTGCTGCCCAAATTCCAGGAGACGCTCATTCACCGCACCCTGGAGCTGGACGAAGTTTCCATTCGCGAGATCATGACCCCGCGCCAGAAGATCTTCTCGCTGCCCTCCAACATGCTTGTGGAAGATGCCAGCGCCCGCGTCATTGAACGCAAGCGCTCCCGCGTCCCCGTCTACGACGAAACCGGCGGCCCTGAGCACATCGTGGGCGTGGTCTACTCCAAGGACCTCGCCCGCCTCATGTACTTCCGTTCCGCAACGCAACGAATCCCAACACAGCCGGGCGCCCCACTGCCTGCCCTGAGCTTGCCGAAGGGTCTCGCTGCAGAGACCGGGGAGACCACGAGGCCCCGTGCTGGAGCTCCCTTCGCCGAACTGAAACTGAGCCAGGTCATGCGCGACGTCATGGTCGTCCCTGAGACCAAGTCCGTCCTCGACCTGATCCGCGACTTCCAGCAGCGCCGCCGCCACTTGGCCATCGTGGTCGACGAATACGGTTCCACCGTCGGTCTGGTTACGGCCGAGGACGCCATCGAGCAGCTCACCGGCGAGCTTGAGGACGAGTTCGACTCGCCTGCTCTCCCCGTGCTCGCCACCGCCTCGGGCGTGCTGCTGATGGACGGCGGCGTCAACCTCCGCGACCTGGAAACCCAGATGCAATGGAGCCTGCCCCGCGAAGGCGGCGTGGAAACCCTGGCCGGCTTTCTCCTCATGCGCCTCGGCCACATCCCCCTGGCCGGCGAAAGCATCGTCTTCGCAGGCCGGCGGCTCACGGTCGTCGAAATGGAAGGCCGCCGCATCGCCAAAATCCGCGTCGAGCCGGCCGAGGAGAAATGAGCGGCTGGCCCGCGGGGGCTGCAGGGAATCTCCGCACAGGTTTCAGGGAATCTCCGCACAGGCCGCCGGCTTTCCTGCCTCATGCTGCCAGGACACGGCGAGGACTTCCAGGTTGCAGTAGACTTTTTCCGGTGAACGGTGCGGCCTTTTGTCTGCGCCCAATCCCTTCCGGGCCAATGTGGGCTTGAAGTCCAGGGAAGAGATTCTCCGCGGCTTGAGTCAAAATCCTCCCCGTTTCCGCACTCTGATCAGGAGGCTTCAAGTGAGACTTTTCAGTTACATTGCGCTCTTGGCAATGATTCTGCCTACAGCCTTGGCCATTCCTCCCGGGGCGTCCTCTCCTGGAACAAGAATCGACTTTACCTCTCTCGACAAGAACAAGCCCTACAAAGTCTATGGAACGCTTTACCTGCCGGATAACACCACGGCTCCAAGCCCGGCAGTAGTGATCGTTCACGGCACGGCCGGAATCGACTCCCGCGTGGCACTTTACCGGCAACCGCTTCTGGAGGAGGGAATTGCCACTTTTGAAGTTGATTTCAAGGATGGGATCTTCAGATCCCCCATGGACCGTCCATCGATCGACACGTTCCTGCCATTGGCTTTCGCGGCGCTGAAAGAACTGCGAAAACTGCCCACGATCGATCCCAACCGCATCGCCATCATGGGGTTTTCCCTGGGAGGCGCGATCACCCTTGGAACGGCCGTGGATAAAGACCGCAAGAAGTGGATGGGGGATGAGAAGGGATTCGCGGCCCACGCGGCGTTCTATCCGGTAGCCAAGGCTTTCATAAAGAATGTTGAACATACCAGCGGACTGACCGGGGCTCCCATCATCGTGTTTTACGGGACTGACGATGTTTACGGCGACGGAGCCAGCGTTCCGGAGCTGAAAACTCTGCTGCAGAAGAAATTCCATTTCGATTTGATCACCGTCGAGTACCCCGGCGCCACGCATGGATTCAACCTCAACGCGCCTCCCATGAGCTATGTGGATCCCGCCGCAAAGCATTGGAAGGGCTATATGGCCTACGACCCGCAGGCTACCAGCGATTCGCTCACCAAGGTCGCAGCGTTCCTTGGCCGGAACCTGACCGCCCAGTGAACCCTGGGCGCCAGGGGCCGATGCCTTCTTCTGAAACCATGAGGCTCTTCAAGCACATTGCGGGGCGGCGAAAACCGGGCACTCCATGCTCGCGATCCGCTCTTCGCGGAGAAAACATCGCACGTGTGGGAGACGGTAAAGCTGCGGCCAAACCGTTTTGAAATGCCCTGGCCCCCTGCGCAAAAGTGCTAAAATGTCTACCCGACGGGGGGAAAGAGATGCGGAAAGCGGTTCGGCTTGTGGTGGTTTGCGCCCTGGTGTTGCTGCCGGGGATTTCGCGTGCGGGGGAACACTTCGACGGCAAGTGGCTCACCAAGCTCACCTGCCCTGCCAAAGGGAAGACCGAGGGCTATACCTGGCAGTTTCCTGGCGTGGTCACCGCCGGCAACTTCCACGGAGAACACGGCACCGCGGGGGAACCCGGCTACCTGCTGATCGAAGGCAAGATAGCCGACGACGGCACCGCCAAGCTGTCTGCCTCAGGCCTGGTCGCCTCGCGGAAATATGCCCGTGGAGTTTTCACCTCGCAGGGATCGGATTATAGCTACAACATCAAGGCCCAATTCAAAGATACGGAGGGCACAGGCACCCGCGACGAGGGCCTGGGAGTGGTAGGGCGCCCGTGCACGTTCGACTTCGTGAAGCAGTAAGGCATCCTGGCAACTTGACCGCAGGTCCCCTGGGCCTTCCCAACCAATGGCTCTCACCACGCCGCGGCGCGAATCCCCACCGAGGCGGCTAACTCGCTCGCCTGGCCTGGGCCAGGCTCACTTCCTGCATTTGGGAGTAGCGCCGGCTCACATTCAGCCGATACAATAGCTGGCTGACTGCGGGCCGGGACCGGGCCATGTTTTGGCCCGGATCGAGCTCCCTGACCGGGGCCGGAGGAAGACAAATGGCAGACAAGAGCAAACACAAGCACCACGACCACGAGGGCAAGGAAAAACCGCCGGGCGGCAAAAATCATGACCAGAGGCCGTTGCCGCCGGACAACGCCAAAGCCTTGCAACTGGGCAAGGATTGCGACTACGACAAGGAACTCATCCGCCTGCAGGTTGAGTTGGTCAAGCTCCAGGAATGGATTCGCCACGAGAACATGCGCGTGGTTGTGCTCTTTGAAGGCCGGGACGCGGCCGGCAAGGGCGGATCGATCAAGCGCATCACCGAATCCCTGAACCCCCGCGTCTGCCGCGTGGTGGCCCTCGGCACGCCCACCGAGCGCGAAAAAACGCAGTGGTACTTCCAGCGTTACGTCCCTCATCTGCCCGCGGCCGGCGAGATGGTGCTCTTCGACCGCAGTTGGTATAACCGCGCCGGCGTGGAGCGCGTGATGGGCTTCTGCACCGAACAGCAGTATCAGGAGTTCATGCAGAGTTGCCCGGAGTTTGAGCGCATGTTGGTCCGCTCCGGCATTCGCCTCATCAAGTACTGGTTCTCGGTCAGCGACGAGGAGCAGGAGCGCCGTTTTCAGGACCGCATGAACAAACCGACGAAGCGCTGGAAAATCAGCCCCATGGACCTCGAGTCGCGCAAACACTGGGCCGATTACTCCCGCGCCAAGGACGAGATGTTCGCCATTACCGACACCAAGCATGTGCCCTGGTACGTCGTGAATGCGGAAAACAAGAAGTCGGCCCGGCTCAACGTCATCCGCCACCTGCTCTCCATCATCCCCTATCGCGACCTGACCCCTGAGCCGCTGGCCCTGCCTCCGATCGTCAAATCGAAGTACGTCCGCCCGCCCATGAGCGAACAGAACTTCATTCCGGAGGTCTACCGCTAGGCGCCGAAAAGAACATTGCGAGGCTCTGGATTCCAGCCGGTGAAGCCGGAGCCCGATCCCGCCCCAGCCGTGCGCGCCCCCTTGCAGTTGCGCGCCCCGATTCCTGATTTATCGTTGAATCCAGCCCATGAAGCAGATCCTTACCCGCCTCGCGCTCACCATTCCGGTCGTCTGGCTGGTGGTTTCGCTGGTCTTCATGCTCATTCACCTGGTCCCCGGCGACCCCATCCTGCAGATGCTCGGCGAGGGCGCAACTCCGACGGATATAAGCGCCTTGCGCCACCAGTACGGCCTCGATCAGCCGCTCTGGGCGCAGTACGTCCACTACTGGAACGGCGTCCTCCACGGCGACCTGGGCAGCTCCATCCGCCTGCACTCGACCGTCGCCAACCTGATCGCCGCCCGCTACCCCTACACGCTCGCCTTGACGTTGACGGCATTGGGATTGGGTCTCGTGCTGGCCCTCCCCGCCGGGATTCTGGCCGCCGTCAACCGTGGCCGCTGGCTCGATCGACTGCTCTCCGTCGTCAGCCTCTTCGGGCTCTCCGTTCCCGGCCTCGTCCTCGGTCCTGTCCTGATCGTGGTCTTCTCCATCGGCCTCGGCTGGCTCCCCGTCTCGGGCGCAAACTCCGGCGGAGGCCGCTCCATCGATTGGCGTTATCTGGTCCTGCCGTCCATAGCCATGGGCGCTTCGCTGGCCGCCATCCTTACCCGCATGGTCCGCACCTCCATGCTCGAGGAACTCGGCCAGGACTATATCCGCACCGCCCGCGCCAAGGGCCTCAGCGAGACCGCTGTCGTCTGCCGCCACGCCCTGCCCAACGCCCTGATCCCTATCGTTACCGTGGTCGGCTTGCAGTTTGGCGCTCTGCTGGCGGGGGCGATTGTGACGGAGACGATCTTCAGTTGGCCGGGGCTGGGACGGCTCACCGTCAGCGCCATCTCCAATCGCGATTACGCGCTCGTCCAGGGCTGCCTGCTGTCGATCGGGCTGACATACGTGCTGGTGAACCTGCTGACCGACGTGGTGTATCGGTGGGTCAACCCGAGGATGCGCGGATAATCATGCATTTCGAAGCGGAACAACCTCCGCCTCCAGCTCCCCATCTTCCCCAACGGTCAGCAGCCCAACAGTCACCGGCAGCTCAAACCGCCGCGGCCCGCAAGACCCCGGATTAAAATAGAGAACGCCCTTTTTCTTAAAGAAGTTAGGCACGTGCGAGTGGCCGTAGAGCACGGCCGCGAACTTCCCGGCCGCGGGGTCCAGGTGCAGCGTTTTCAGGTCGTGGAGCATGTAGACGTAACGGCCTTCGATCAGCACAACCTCGGTCTCCGGAAGTTCGCTGCACGGGCCTTCGCGGTCGATGTTTCCGCGAATCGCGGTAACCGGAGCGATCTTGCCCAAATCCTTGAGAATGGAAGCCTTGCCCACGTCGCCCAGGTGCAGAATGCGCTCCACTCCGGCCAGCGCAGGCGCGACCTCGGGGCGCAGCAGACCGTGGGTATCGCTGACGACGCCGATTCTCATGGGGTCTCCCGAAACGCAGATCCTTCGACTCGGTCGCCGCGGCGACCTCGCTCAGGATGACTAACATTATTGGAGAAGCGAGCATACATGATCAAAGTCCCAATTCCAGGCGCGTGCGTGGGTCGAGTTGGTCGCGCAGCGCGTCGCCCAGGAAGTTGAAGCCCAGCACGGCGCCAGCCACGGCCAGGGCAGGGAAGAGCACCAGATGCGGCGAATCGAACAGGTGAAGGCGGGCGTCGTTGAGCATCGATCCCCAACTGGGCGCGGGCGCGGGAATGCCCAGGCCCAGAAACGAGAGCGTGGCCTCGGCCAGGATCACTCCAGCCATGCCGATGGCCGCCTGCACCAGGATGGGTTGCACGATGTTGGGCAGAATGTGGCGGAAGAAGATGCGCAAGCCGCTGGCGCCCAGCGCCCTGGCCGCGTCCACGTATTCGAGGTCGCGCACAGACATGACCTGCGCGCGGACAAGTCTCGCATATCCGGCCCAGCCGCCGATGGCCAGGGCAAGCACCAGGTTGGTGAAACCCGGCCCCAGGAAAGCGGCGAAGGCAATGGCCAGCAGAATGCCGGGCAGCGCCAGAAAGGTGTTCATGGCAAAGGTAGTCAACGCCGTATCGACCCAGCCGCCCAGGTACCCGGCAAGTCCGCCGATGCTCAGCCCCAGCGTCAGCGAGACGGCAACCACGCTAACTGAAACGGCCAGCGAAAGCCGCGCGCCCCACAGCAGACGGGAGAGCGTGTCGCGGCCCAGTTCGTCGGTTCCGGCCCAGTGCGCGGCGGATGGGCCTTGGAGCCGGTGCAACAGGTCGATGGCCGCTGGATTGTGCGGCGCCAGCCATGGCGCCGCGAGCCCTCCCAGCACAAATCCGGCCAGCAGCAGCACGCCTGCGGCGGCCAGCGGCTGGCGCCCGACCCGGACACCCGCCCGGCGTAACGCAAAAGTGGTAGGAATCGGCATGGTTCCAGAGCAAGAATACCGCGACACCCGGCAGAGATTGGGGTCTAATTTGGATATGACTTGTTTGCGCCAGAGTCTGGTCTTATGTGTCGCGCTGGTGGCACCTGTTCTGCCGGCCCAAAGACTTCTGTCCGACGCTGCCTCTCCGGCTGCCCTGGCCACGGATGCACGGCTGGGCAGTACCCAGGCTGTCCGCGCCAGGGAAGAGCAGTTGTTCGAGCTGGCCAACGAGGCCCGTGCCGCTCAAGGGATTGCTCCGCTCGAGTGGGACCCGGCCCTGGCTTCCGCTGCTCTCACCCACTGTCTGCGCATGGCCGCCGAGGGGCCCATTTCTCACCGTTACGGCGGTGAGCCCGAACTGGCGGAGCGGGCCGGCCATGCCGGAGCCCATTTCAGCCTCGTTGAAGAGAACGTGGCCATGGGTCCCAGCACAGCCACCATTCACCAGGGCTGGATGCATTCCCCTGGGCACCGCGCCAACCTGCTCAACCGCCAGGTGGACCGGATTGGCGTAGCCGTCGTAGCGTCCAGGAGCGGGCTCTATGCCGTGGCCGACTTCGCGCACTCCGTGCCCGTGTTGTCCCAGGCCCAGGTTGAGGCCACAATTGCGCACAGGTTGCGCGTGATCGGGGTCTCCGTTCGCGGAAACCCCACCGGCGCCCGCGACGCCTGCGCTCAGGATTCCGGCTTTCCCGCTTCGCTCGATAAACGCCGGCCGGAATTCATCATGCGTTGGCAGGAAGCGGACCTCACCCGCCTGCCCCAGCCGCTGGTGGACCGCATTGCGTCCGGCAATTACACCGAGGCCGCCGTGGGCAGTTGTCCCGCCCATAGCGCCCAAGGCGCCTTCACGGCGTATCGCGTCGCCGTGGTGCTATTCGGGGCGAGTTCCAGCCGCTCAAATGATTTTCTATCAGCCAAATGACTGGTATTTCTTCCAGAAGTCCGGCCACGGAAGCCGCGGGGGGCCGCAGACAAAAATGTCCGGGTGATACTGGCTCTCCTCGTTCTTGATGCCTTCCGAATTGCCGTTATGTCCGGCTAGCCGGCATCCTGTGAATATCTTGTCGACCCATTCGCCCGTAACGCCAACCACGATGAGCGTGGTGGGCGGCTGGGCTGGGTAGCCGCGCAGCCAGGCGGAGTTGGTCAGGCTGATGGGCAGAGGCAGATGGTAGGGCGGTCCGAGCATTTCAATTGCCCCCTGCTCGCCATAATTCCCCACAATCACCCCCATGCTGGGCTGCTGCTCCGGAGTGAGTGAATCGCGGATGCCGGCGACGGTTCTGACCAGCTCCGGCCAGCCGATCTCCTCGCGCAGATCACCGTTTCTTTGCAATGCGAAGTCCCGCAGCGGGCCGCTGGACTGGAGAGGCAAAATCCGCGCGCAGAGGTAGGCCCCGCAGACCGCGAGGCCGGTAAAGAAGACGATCTCCACTGTCCGGCGGCCCAGCTTCGGCAGGGAAGCGACCCATCGCTCGCCCACGGTTGCGCCCATCGCCAGCAGCATGGGATAGGCAGCGGCCATGTAGTAGCTCCGCCCCTTGGAGAAGAAAAAGAGCGCCAGCGGAATCAGGTACATCCAGGCCAGCATCCGGTAGCGGCGGTCGCGCAAATAAGCCACCAGGCCGGCCAGCCAGAGCGGCGCCGCGAACAGATTGGCGCAGATGAGGAATTGGCCGGACAGGAATCCCTCCGCGCGGCCTTCGCCCACGTCGCGCACGTGAATGTGCTGCAGGAAGTGGTAGGAGATGAAGTCGTGGCGCACCAGCCAGAGGAAGTTGGGCAGAAAAATTGCGAGGGCCAGGGCAATGCCGCCCCAGAACCAGCCGCTCAAGAGGAACCGGCGCGCGCGCGTCAACGCGACCCCGCCCAGGAGCCCGGCGACGAAAAAGACAATCGCGTACTTGGTGAGCAGGCCGAGGCCGGCGACGGCGCCGATCGCCAGCCACCAGCGGGGATTCTCCGTCCTCAGAAGGCGAATGGTGAAGTACGCAATCAGCACCCACCACAGGTAGTCAAAGGTCGTGTACTGGAACTCCGTGCCTTCAAACAGAGGCAGGGGCGAAAGCGCTACGGCAAGGGCCGCCGTGGCCTGGGCCAGCCGTTTGCCGCCCAGCTCGCGCGCCATCAGGCCGGTGACGACGATGGCGGCTGCCTGCGCCAGGACCGAGAAGAGGCGCAATCCCACCAGCGAAAGGCCGAAGAGGTCAAGGCTGATGCGCTCAAGAAACGGCGTCAGGGGCGGATAGGCCACAAATCCCCAGTCGAGGTGACGCGCATCGGAGAGAAACTGGAGCTCGTCGCGGTGGAAGCCGTAGCGGCCGTTGGTGAGCAGGTGGACGAGCGTGAGCGCGGCGGCAATGGCGAGCAAGACCGTCCAGTCGGCTTGGCTTTGGGCATCGGGATGCGGCAAGCTGTGATTTCGTTCGATTGAAGGCATATCCACCCCGTGTCTTCCTGGTTTTCTCTCCGGATCACTACGTCCGGCGGAGAGCTTCGGTTCCTCAGCTTCCGGCGACGGGCGCGGGAACCCGGACGGAAGCCATTCCAGCGGCAGTTGCGGCTTGAATGCCCAGGTCTGTGTCCTCAAAGACCAGGCAATCCCGAGGCGCCACCCCCAGCCTGGCGGCTGCAACCAGAAAAGCGTCCGGGTCCGGTTTGCCGTTCTTGTAGTCTTCGGCGCCGACGATGGTGTCGAACTTGTCGAGGAGATGGAGGACGGTCAGCGAGCGCACCACCGAACTCCGCGTGCTGCCGGAGACGACGGCCAGGGGAATCCGGCCGTGTTGAGCTTCGATGTGCTCCAGCACCTCAGGGATCGGCTTGAGCCGCGGGAGCAGTTCGTAATAGAGGTCTTCCTTGCGCCGGCCGACGGCCTCGACGGGCATGTTCAGCCCGTTTCTCCGGTTGAGCGTGGAGATGATCTCGTCGACGGGCTTGCCGCCCCAGGAATAAAAGAGCTTTTCGTCGAAGGCGCAGTTCCATTCCGCAAGAGCCGTCTTCCAGGCGATGTAGTGCAGAGGCATCGAATCGGCGATGGTGCCGTCGCAGTCGAACAGATAGGCTCGGAAGGAACCGGCGGGCAGTTGCAGTTTCATGCGGAAAGCGGACTCCTTGCAGGATGTTCTTTCGTGGATGGTTTGCAGATCGGCCCCCACGGATGGTTTCAAGCTCGACCTCCATGGATGGTCTGCAGCTCGGTCTCCGAGGCGGTCTTTCCGCGGGCAGGAGCGCGTAGATAGCCCGATCAGGCAGCGTCGATCATGCTCCTGAATCGAGCGCCCAGATCGAATTCACCGTGCCGCTGCTTTTTCCGGCGCCGCGCAGCCGCCCTCGCCGGGTTTGGTCGGCTCCATCTGGAGGGCGTTGTTAAAGCGATTGAAGTAGTTGAACAGGCCGATGGCGCAAAGCAATTCGACCACCTCGCCCTCGGAGTAGAAGCTGCGCAGCTCGGCAAACTGCTCGTCGCTGACGGTGTGGGCGTCGCGGGTAACGGTCTCGGCCAGGCGCAGGGCGGCCTTTTCGGCAGGGGTAAAGTCCTCGCGCTGGGGCCAATCGGCCAGATGGGCGAGCTGGTCGGCGGTCCATCCATGCCCTTTTGCCAGGAGAGTGTGGCTGGCCAAGCAGTAGGGCGTAACATTCACCTGGCTGGTGCGAACGATGATCAGTTCCTTCAGTTTGGTGGAGACCGTGCCGGTGGAGAGCACCGCGGCGAAGTGCGCCTGCATGGTGGAGAAGATTTCGGGCCTGTGCGCCATCACCCTGAACATGTTGGGCACGTTGCCGCGCTGTGCAAAGGCTTTGTCGTAGAGCGCCGCGATTTCGGGGGTCACTTGGCTTCGATCAAGCCGGGAAATCCTGGACATTGGGTTTCCTCCTGGGTTCAGCCTATCGTATCGCCGGGGGACGCTCATTGCAGCCTCCTGCAAAGCGGGCACGGCGTCAGGATGCCAAGCGGGGAATCCGCGCCATGCTCCCTGGAGCCATGTGCGCAAACCGGCACAGCCGCAGGTTGCGGATTTTTGACGCGGCCCGCACACTCTGCTACCTTGTTAGTGGACAATCAGAGCGGATTTCCAATTGCAGTGGCCGCGCCAATACCTTCAAGGCGGCAATTTCCCCATTGGGGGAATGCCGCCGAATGGAAATGGATTCGGAGCACAGCAGTTGGAGGACCGGTGCAAGGCACGACACTCCTCAGTAGCTCAATGGCAGAGCATTCGGCTGTTAACCGAAGGGTTGTAGGTTCGAGTCCTACCTGAGGAGCCAAATAGAATCTTAGACTTACGACCTCTTTTCACCCCCCGATGATCCTCAGAAATGCCCGACTGTGGGGACTTTTGTGGGTACCCCACATCAAAATGCTGCGTATTTGTGGGTGTTTCTGAGTAAAGATTCTCCGCATTGTTGGCTGCGGGAATGTTTTCGTTCTTTGCCGCTGCCCGCTTCTTGCCTGCCTGTTTGCTCCCGTTTTGCAACCCATGTGGGGACTTTTGTGGGTACCCCTCGGCCTGCTCTGTCTGGCCGGATTCTTCCGTGGCCGGACGCACTGTGACGATGGACTCCAGAGCACGGCGCTTCGCTTCCATGCGGATGTGGCTGTAGTGCTTGAGCATCTGCTTGGAAACGTGTCCGGCGATGTCCATGATGGTCTGATCGCCCGCGCCGCTTTCCGCAAGATCGGTGATGAGCGTGTGCCGGTTATCGTGCCAGCGGCCTTTCACCTGGGCGTTCGCGCGCACATTGTTCCATGCCGTCTTGAGGGTGGTGACAGGGCGCGTAGGGTCACTCGGACTCGGCTTTCCGAAGGGAAAGACATACCACTCGGCGCGGGTCTCTCCGAACTTCTCCCTGTACCTCACGGTGTAGTCGGAAAGAACCTCGAAGAGGGAGGAGTTCAACGGAATGGTACGGCCTTCGCCGGCTTCCGTTTTGCTGCGTCCAACCGCGAGGAATTTCTTTGCGAAGTCGATCTGCTCCCAAGTTAAGGTTCTGATCTCTGCGTCGCGCATCCCGGCGTTGAGCGCCAGCGTCAAAGCGAGATAGATGTGTGGGGAGCGAGCCTTGCGGGCCTCCTCCAGCATCCTGTCCTTTTCCGCTGGCGTATAGGCTTTCCCGACTGTCTGTCGAACCTTCAGCTTGAGCATCTTTTTCTTGCGGAGCCGGATTCGGAGCAAGTCGCCAGGATCGCCCAGGATGCGAAGCAGAAAACCGACTTCTTCATTGACGCTCTTCGGAGCGGCACCTTCACTGAGACGGGCATTCTGGTACTGAATGACAGCCGTCTCATTGAAATCGACAAGCATCCTGCTGCCGACAAGCCGCTTCAAATGATTGATCGCGTACTCGGCAAAAACCACGGACTGAGGCAACCGCAATTTGTATGCAGCAAAGAACTCGTCGGCCATATCGCTGAATGTACGGATGCGTTCGTGGCGCAGGTCGGTGAAGTTGTTGAAGCCTGCCTCCAACTCGCGTTTGCGCTTCTGCTCGGCCCCTTTGGCAACGGTTTTCGAGGGAGATTTTGAAGATTCGCGGATGCGCCGTCCGGCGAACCAGAATTCGTACCACCAAACATCACCACGCCGGAAGAGACTCATGCGAATGGCTCCTATTTTCTTTCCGCAGAGGAAGATTCAGACGACAATGCGCGCCGAATCGTGCGCACATCGAGAAACATTTTTTGCGGGCTGGTTGCGGTTGTGCCTTCCAGCGGAAGGAAGCCGTAACGCGCGTACCATCCTGCTTTATCAGGATAAGCATCGGTGATGATGCAGCGGCAGCCAACTTCGTCTGCCACGCGCAGGGTGATCTTGAGCACCTCCGAAAGCAAAGCGTGGCCCAGCCCTCTGCCACTGAAACGCTTGTCCACCGCCAGGCGCGCCAGCAAGATCAACGGCAGGTCGTAGGGAGGCAAGCCACGCACGTACTTGTTGGGAAAGCGGTCGCGGGGCACACTGGATGTGGCCAACGTGAAGTAGCCCAGCACGGTGCGGCGAGCAGATTCGTCTACCGCGACATACGTTACGCCGATGGAGACCTTCTGCTGATTCGTCCATGCATGGCGCTTCAAATAATTGTTGAGCGGCTCATCTCCACAATCAAAGCCTTCTACTTCATCGGATTCTTCGAGACGACGGATCGTGACTGCCACGCTATTGCCTCATGGCCCGAATGAGGGCGTCGGTGGGATTCGCAGGCTGACCGGAGGCAAGCTCCGCGAGACTTTCCAGTTCCTTGTCTGTCCAGTGAATATCGACGTGCGGCAGGGTCACTTCCGGGGCTACCCGCTCCAAACGAGGAAAGAGCAGGATTTTGCGTTCCCCTGTCGAACTCTCACTGACGATGTGATGGCCGCGTTTCCGCTCCGAGACAGCCCAACGGAGCAGGGCGAGAGCATCCGTGAGAAAGTCCGTATTGCTCGTCATTTGCAACTCCGTCTTGAGTATCCGCACCATGCTGTCTTCAGAAGGCGCAAGGTCGGCTTGAAACTTCGATTTACGGGCCGTTGGAACTTTGGCCGGGAGCGCGACCGCTTTTTTCGATTTGACCGCTGGGGACATAGGAGTTCTCCTTCCTAAAGTATACTCTGAGCGCATCGTAAAATCGAGTATGTTTCGATTCATAGCGCAATCCTTCGGAATCCCGTTGACGTGGTTAAGGGCCTCTGCGGCGATCTGCGCATTTTCCTCATCGCGATTTTCCGACCGTCTCAATGCTTCTCACGGGTTGGGGCATGAATCGTTCGGCGATATTCTCGCCGCCGCTTGGCTGGGCCTGCTCCCACCGGGTCAGTTCCTCCTCGGCATAGCGAACAAGGGAACCGAATTTGCGGAATATCGGCCCACGGTTTTCCAGCCGCCACCGGCGCAGAGTGGCAAGGCTGATGTGCGTTCGTTGCGCCACTTCGACTTCAGTCAGGAATTGTGTGCTCATATTGATTGAACCCTCATTTTGCTTTCCTCTCCTACCGTCCATCCGGTTCCGCTTTTGCAGGACTACTCAAACCGGCCTTCGCCAACCCTGCTTGAACCGCGTCCGCCAACCAACTTTTCTCCAGAATGCCCTGCACGGTTATGATTTTGAGCCAGGTACGAGCGAAGCTCCTCCACTTGCGCTGGCAAGCATTTGCACTTTACGCCGCGCTTTTTCCATGCCTATTCCCCATTTCCGCTCTCACCAGCGGCATATACAGATAATACCATACATATGACACCATATCTATAATAAATCTGCATCATAATGGTCCTCCTGAGCCTTAACGTTCTCACCTACTGCAACTTGGCTACGGTCCACGGTGACATGAATCCACTATGATGATGAAGTCGGTAAACCACACGATGACGCCAAAGCCTTTGTTGCTGCGCCATCCCAATCCATCAGGTAAATGGCCCTATGAACGCAGTCGAGATCGAGGCCGCGGTATCAGCTCTGGCGCTCCAACCCTTTGATGGGGCTGAGTTTCCGTTTGCCTTCCTGGCTGCCTTTGGCAATAAAGAGACAACAATCAAGCGCCTGCGCAAGGGTGAGTCGAACGGCTCGGACCTGCCCGGCGGCGTGCTCCAGCGCAACCATATCCACATCACCACCTGCGAATCCGGGCGGGTTGGCGAGGCCCTGAAGGCGCTGCGCCTGAGTCCCAAGAATGCCGCAGCCAAAGCAAAGTTCATCCTGGCCACAGATGGCGAGACGCTGGAGGCCGAAGACCTTGCCAGCGGCGAGACGGTCGCCTCAGACTACCCGGACTTCGCCCGACACTTCGGCTTTTTCCTGCCCCTGGCCGGCATCTCCACCATCAAGGAGATCAAAGACAACCCCATTGATGTGCGGGCCACCGGGAGGCTCAACAAGCTCTATATCGAACTACAGAAGGAAAACCCGGAGTGGGCCACCGAGGCGCGGCGGCACGACATGAATCACTTCATGGCCCGTCTCATCTTCTGCTTTTTCGCCGAGGATACCGACATCTTCAACGGCGTGGGTCTGTTCACCCGGACCATCGAACAGATGAGCGAGCGCGACTCGTCCAACACCCACGAAATCATCGGTACACTCTTCCGAGCCATGAACATCAAGATCGCGGAGCGCGCCGTCGCGAAGCTACCGGGCTGGGCCAATTGCTTCCCCTACGTCAATGGCGGTCTCTTTTCCGGCAGCGCCGACGTGCCCCGCTTTACTCGCATGGCGCGAACCTATCTGCTACACGCTGGCGCTGAGAGCTGGCGTGAAATCAACCCGGACATCTTTGGGTCCATGATTCAAGCAGTAGCCGAAGAAGGTGAACGCGGCGCACTCGGTCTGCACTACACCAGCGTACCCAACATCCTCAAGGTCTTGAATCCGCTCTTCCTCGACGACCTGCGGGCGCAACTGGAGGCGGCTGGCGACAATCCGCGAATGCTGCTGAACCTACGAAAGCGCATGTCGAGAATCCGTGTGTTTGACCCGGCCTGCGGCTCGGGGAACTTTCTTGTCATCGCGTACAAGGAGATGCGCAAAATTGAGGCGGAGATCAACCGGCGTCGGGGCGAACTGCATTTGCCCACGGAGATCAGCAAGAAGAATTTTCGCGGCATAGAACTCCGCGACTTCCCTGCGGAGATTGCCCGACTTGCACTTGTGATTGCCGAGTATCAATGTGATGTCCTCTACCGTGGTCAGTTGGAAGCCAAAGCTGCATTCTTGCCCTTGGATGAGATGAACTGGATCACCTGCGGAAATGCTCTGCGCCTTGATTGGCTCAGCATCTGCCCGCCAACTGGAAGCACAGTAAAACTTGTAGCCGACGATCTTTTTTCTTCACCGCTCGACCAGGCACAAATCGATTTCGAGAACGAAGGAGGAGAGACATTTATCTGCGGGAACCCGCCGTACCTTGGCGGCAAGAAACAAAGTCAGGCGCAAAAGGAGGACATGGACTGGATATTTGGACGCAAAGAGAAGCACAAAAACCTAGACTACATTTGCGCATTCATCGTGAAGGCGTGCCAGTTTTTAGAACACGCCACCAAATCAGCGCTTGTGGCTACCGATTCGATTGCACAAGGAACTCACGTTCCTGTGCTTTGGCCGATTATTCAGCGCCTTGGCTGCCGGATAGAGTTTGCATACGAGTCATTCAAGTGGGCGAACAGCGCACAGCGTAATGCTGGCGTGTCCTGCACGATTATTGGTCTGACAAAAAAGCAGGTTGGCGCAAAGTACCTATACGGCGAATCAACACGTCGCCAGGTTTCAAATATTAGTCCCTATTTGGTTGAAGGCACCGACACCATCGTTGTGAACCAGTCTCAGAACACCAACTTTCTATCATCTATGATTACGGGAAACGCCCCTTATGACGGCGGTCACTTGTTTCTTGACACGAACGAGGCACGAGAGCTGCTCAAGAACGCTCCCTCGTTGCGGACAAAGCTCCGAAGAGTTTCCGGGACTAGCGAATTCATTGACGGAGTAACGAGATATTGCCTTTGGCTTGACGACGATGATCTACCTCTCGCGCGGAGTGTTTCCGAGGTCTCCGCTCGCATTGATAAGGTTCTCGAATATCGGCAAGGTGGCGGCGAAGTTGCCTCTACTCTGACTGACAGACCGCATCAATTTCGATATAGAAATACATGCAAGGTGTCACAATTACTTGTTCCGCAAACCTGCTCCGAAAGGCGAGAGTATCTTCCTGTTGGACTGCTGGATGCGGAAGTCATCATTACCCATGCAGCCCACGCAATATACGATCCGACTTTGGTGGATTTCTCCGTGCTAGCTTCCAGACTGCACCTAGTTTGGGCCACTACTATATGCGGAAAGCTGGAAGCGCGAATTCGATATTCGAGCAATCTTGGCTGGAACACCTTTCCCGTGCCGATGCTGACGGAGCAGAACAAGGTCGATCTCACTCGGTGCGCGGAGAACCTTCTGCTGGCCCGTGAGGCGCATTTCCCGGCGACCATTGCCGACCTCTACGACCCGGACAATATGCCCGAGAATCTGCGTCATGCGCATGAGCAGAATGACGAGGTACTGGAGCGCATCTATATTGGCCGCCGCTTTCGCAACGATACCGAGCGGCTGGAAAAGCTGTTTGAGATGTACACGAAGATGACGGCGGCGCAGACGCCAGCCAAGAAGACAAGGAAAACAGCGCAATGACTATGGCAGACAACCCAACCAACAAACGACGGATTCCCTCGGTCTCCATCACCACGGCCCGGACTGGAGTATCGAGCCGGGCGAATGTGTTGGGGATGCGACCGATGCAGGAACGCGCTTACGCGCAACGCGGCGAGCAGTACCTTGTCATCAAGTCCCCGCCATCGTCGGGCAAGTCACGCGCTCTGATGTTCATCGCGCTGGACAAGCTCCACAATCAGGGAATCAAACAGGCAATCGTAGTGGTGCCCGAGCGTTCCATCGGTGGCAGCTTCGCAAGCGAGCGACTGACCGAGAACGGATTCTGGGCCGATTGGACCGTCAAGCCGCAGTGGAACCTTTGCGATGCGCCTGGAGTTGACGAGCCTAAAGTGGCGCAGTCCAAGGTGAAGGCTGTCGGTGAGTTCCTGGCCAGCGGCGATCAAGTGCTGGTGTGTACCCATGCCACCTTCCGGTTTGCCGTGGATGAATTGGGCGTGGAAGCCTTCGACGGGCGGCTGATTGCCGTGGACGAGTTCCACCACGTGAGCAGCAACCCGGATAACAGGCTGGGAAGTCAGTTAGGCCAGTTCATCGCCCACGACAAGGCGCATATTGTCGCCATGACGGGCTCATACTTCCGTGGCGATGCGGTGGCTGTGCTGGCCCCGCAGGATGAAGATCGGTTTGCCAAGGTCACGTACACCTATTACGAGCAGCTTAATGGCTACGAGTATTTGAAATCGCTCGACATCGGATATTTCTTCTACACAGGGCGATACCTAGACGCCATCATGAAGGTGCTGGACCCCGCGCTGAAGACGATTGTCCACATCCCCAATGTGAACTCGCGCGAGAGCCTGAAGGACAAGCACAGAGAGGTTGAAGAGATCATGGACGCCCTGGGCGATTGGAAGGGTGTCGATCCCATCACCGGCTTCCACTTAATCGAATTGCCTGCGGGGCCACGCGGCAAACGGGTCATCAAGGTTGCTGACTTGGTGGACGACTCCGACCCCGCCAAACGTTCCAAGGTGCTTGCCGCTCTGAAAGACCCGGCGCAGCGCAACAACCGCGATCACGTGGACATCATTATCGCCCTGGGCATGGCTAAGGAAGGCTTTGACTGGATTTGGTGCGAGCACGCGCTGACGATTGGATACCGCAGCAGCTTGACGGAGATTGTACAGATTATTGGCCGCTCGACGCGCGATGCGCCCGGCAAAGAACGGGCGCGGTTTACGAACCTGATAGCGGAGCCTGACGCTGCCGAGGCTGTTGTCGTGGATGCCATCAACGACACGCTGAAGGCGATTGCGGCCAGCCTACTGATGGAGCAGGTATTGGCTCCGCGCTTCGAGTTCACGCCCAAGAATGCGGGAGCCATCGAAGGCTTCGATTATGGCCCCAGCGGGTACGTGGAAGGCGGCAAGAATGTCGGCGTTAATGAGACGACGGGCCAGATCCATTTCGAGATCAATGGGCTTGTCGAGCCGAAGACTCCCGAGGCCAGCCGTATCTGCCGTGAAGATTTGAACGAGGTCATTACCGCATTCGTCCAAGACAAGACGGCGCTGGAGCGCGGCCTGTTTGACCACGAAAACACTCTTCCCGAGGAATTGACGCAATTACGCATGGGCAAAATTGTGCGTGACCGCTATCCCGATCTGGGCGAAGAGGATCAGGAAGCGGTTCGCCAGCACGCTATCGCTGCCCTCAACCTGACGCAGCAGGCTAAACTGCCTACGGCTGGCGCTGGAGGCAATGCTGAGAGCGAGGCGAGGGCGAATACGGCGCTGATCGATGGTATCCGCAGGTATGCAATGGATGTGCGTGAACTCGACATTGACCTTATCGACCGCATCAATCCATTCGAGGCTGCGTATGCGGTTCTGGCGAAGGCGATGGATGAAAGAACGCTGCGACAGGTCCAGATGACCATTGCAGCAAAGAAGATCAGCATCTCGGTAGAAGAGGCGCGTGAATTGGCGGAGCGTGCGTTGCTGTTTAAGCGGGAGCGTGGCCGGGTGCCAGACATCAACTCGCAAGATGCCTGGGAGAAACGAATGGCCGAAGGTGTTGCGGCCTTTGCCCGCTACCGTGCCCAGCAGAAAACGGATGTTTCCAACGGAAGGGGTTGATTGGGGTTCAAATGAAGGCGACTACGGCTACGAATCAACTTTCCGATGACGAACTGCTTGCCGAACTTGGTGTGAGCGCCGATCCGCCAAAGACGGGCGGTCGAACTCCGCGCGAGGAACGCATCATCGCGGGATTTGAGGATGTTCAACGATTCTTCGAGGCGAATGGCCGAGTGCCTCAGCATGGCGAGGAACTCGATATTTTCGAGCGGCTGTACGCCGTGCGCCTGGATCGGCTGCGGTCGATGCCCGAGGCGCGAGCCCTGCTCGCTGGGCGAGACTCATACGGACTGCTCGCGGTGCCT
>Ga0224557_1001525_pt1 | contig 21994 bp, 19 predicted proteins | sample 714S31014metaG_FD_180677 | JGI IMG/M metagenome (GOLD analysis project Ga0224557, IMG submission 180677) | Peat soil microbial communities from Stordalen Mire, Sweden - 717 S3 10-14 | ecosystem: Environmental > Terrestrial > Soil > Wetlands > Peat | place: Sweden: Norrbotten County, Stordalen... | reverse complement strand
CCTTAGTGATCGCGAGGGATGATCGCTTGGTCGCTTATGGAAGTTTGGCTGCGAAAGAACGTCTTGTGCAGGACATTGAGGAATGGTTTCACCTCGGTATGTCAACGCCCGCCAACTTTAAACTGCAAGTCTATCCACTTGATGCTCGTTTGGCGGCAGGCACGAAGCAATGGCTTGTGAAGCGAAGCGAGTCTCAGTTTCTTTGGAGTCTCGACCAAGACCAGCGGGCTAACACGGCGCTGGAGCCAACGACCGCGGCCCCTTGAGCTTATAGGCGGTTTGGCTTATACAACGCTTAAAGGAACTGATCTTCCGCGAAGTACACGAGAGTTTTGGGAAGATGCTGAGGCGACGCCTTGGACTGGGACCCTCGGGAAGCAAGACATTTGGTGGAGGCTTCATTTCGGTGGAGATGTCTTACAAACAAGGCTCCTCGCCCCACGTCCACCGACCGTTCGAGGAGGAGTTGCGACGTGATCTGATCTGTCCCCCCTGCGCTCTGGTGCACGCTGTATTCGGATTGGCGACCTGGTGCCCCGATTGTGGTCAGGACATCTTTATGGTGCACGTCGGGAAGGAGTTCGAAGTCATCCGAGCCATGCTGGGCGACGTGGATCGGCGACGGAGAGAACTCGGGCCACGGGTTGCCGCTCGTGACATCGAGAATGCCCTAGAGGAAAGGCGAGGGCGCTACCGTCGCCTCAGCGGGCAACGGAACAACTAAAAGGCGAGGCACACATGGCAATTTTCACGGATGCAGTGAAACTTTTGCAGAGTCGGCGGCAAGGGCTGGTTGCGGAAATCGACAAGATTGACGCGGCGGCGAGGGCGCTCGGGAGCATCAGAACGGGTGGCGCCACGGTTCGACGCAAACCACAATTCACCAAAGCGGGTCTGGCGCGCATCGCCGCGCAGCGCAACGGGCGCGGTGGGCGAAGTTGAAGGCGGGGCAGAAGAAGTAGTAGGCCCGTCCGGTTCGGATTACGACGGCAAATGAGATTGGTAGCAACGTCCGCAGAAGTTGTCAACGAAGCCATGCCAAAATCTGTCTGGAAATGCTGAAAGCCAATTATAGGGTCCAGATTCACGCTTCGGTGCCTGATTTCGTAATGACGCCCAGCGCTCTGGTTACTCCATCGATGCTGTACACACCGTCGGAAACGTTGGCGGAGCAGATCGCTGCTCTTTGGGCAAGTCGGAAGCCGAGGCTGATCGGCAAAACGAAGGAAAGGATCGCGACCGAGATCATCGGCGGGGGGCTACTCGCGGTGAAAGGAGAGGAATGGAAACTGTCATGTGAGCCATTTTCGGAGGTCTCGTTGCGCTATGGGTGGGAGTGGAAGCCGATGTATGGACTGCGTTGCGATGACATCGTGACCACCGGGAACAGGGGCAATGACAGCATCGCACTCGTGACGGAGTGCAAAGGGACCTTGGCTAGAAACGGCATTTCTCGCGACCGGGAAGCGAAGATCTTCTACCAGCTTCCCAGGACGTTTGCGAAGATGACGAACTGCGCTCCCCGGCTTATGGGCATTATGGCTTTATCAGTGCGGGCGGCGGCAGTTGGTATAGTCAGACGCTCAAGCTGCTCTCTCCGGGGGACCGCATTTGGGCAAAACTTCCGGGCACTGGCTATGTCGGTGTCGGGCGCGTAACCGAAACCGTCCAATCCGTGAACGAGTTCAAGGTGAAGACCAAGGACGGCGAACGCCTGGCTCTCGAAGTTCTCAGCACCGCAGAATAGCCGCGTGGAAAAGCCGGCGACCCGAACCGGGCGAAGTATTTTGTCCGCGTTGAGTGGCTCGACGCCGTCCCTGCGAGTAACGCCATAAAGGAAGTCGGCCTATTCGGAAACCAGAATACTGTCTGCCAACCAACAACGCCCAAATGGCGACACATGGTGGAGCGTTTGAAGACATTTTTTAAGAATTGGGATCACCTTCCATCAAGCCGTGCTGGATCGTCTTCGCACTGACTGTTTAGGTACGAGGCAAACTCTACCCGCCTCAGATGACCGCCGACCGATTTCCGATTGTCGCGCTCCGCATCCTGAGCGGCAGTGTTTGCACTTACATCCCGAAGCGGCCGCCCCGCCTGTATCGCGGTGTCTCCTTTGACGAAGGCTCCGGGCCGTGGTGATCGTGTCCTGCTTGACCCCGGCGGACCGGGTGAATACGATTCGCTTGTGAAGGTTCACGGCAAGCAGGCTATCCGCGCTTCTCAGTTTCTCAGATTGCGGGCTGGCGGAATGGTTCTTGTCCATGCCAAAGGCGTGAACCTCGCCAAAATCTGCGAAGCGGACGGCATCCCCTATCATCGTGTCAAGGGCTTGTACGTTCAAGTTGGTGCGAGCTTGGTTTCGTCCTCTCGAAACTGTGTCGCTGTAAGAAGAGCGCAACTGGCGCGACTCAGGAAGGCGATTGGCAAGTGGCGCGTGCCAGCCGCGTCAACACGTAGCGCGTCCCACCGCTGACCGATGCAAACACAGCACATTGGTGCTGAGGTTCCAACGTCCAGCCTATCGCGCAGCGTCCAGATAGTGCCGCAAATCGAATTTTACGAAGCCGTTTTCCCCGTTACACGGAACCAGAGCGGTTTTCTGCAGGAACACTCTCAATCCGTGGTCACTATCGGCGCACCGGCGGGTCGTATAAGCACGACGCGGGCAACCGACCCGTAATAGTGCGCTGTCGGCGCGCGGTCTCGCAGAGTCGATTTTGTTCCCAAATGGGAACAACCTACCAGCCGGGGAGGATTACACTCCCGGCAATGTCAGGGAACAACGAAGCAGTGAATACCACGCCACAGGCACCTGCACCAACGTTGCCGGATTCGGAACGCCTTGCGTATTCCGTCGAGGAAGCGGCGCAGCTATTGGGAGTGCACTACTTTAGTGTCTACCGGATGATCCAACGCGGGAAACTTCGCCCCTGTCGTGTACTGCGCGGCAAACTGCTCGTGCCTCGTTCGGAACTGCTCAAACTTTTGAACACTGAATGAGGGCACGGAAAGGAGACGCATGATCAAGAGAAATGGCCAACCGCGACAGGGAGTGGCTCCGCCCTCATTGAAGCGGATGAGCGACGCGGAATACGCGGCGTATTTCGAGGCATTCGGCGTTATCAAGAGCGATTACCAGGCCCTCTGTTTGATCGGCGACAAGCTGCGCGAGGTGGAGGCAAATGCGCGCGGACTCGGTCCTCTTGATTCTCAAACTCAGGGTGGGCCTACGGAACTGCCCGACTCAGCCAGCGGCCGAAGTCCGTGGGAGATTTGCGCTTCGTTGATGAGGCTGAACAACAACGAAGTTTACCTCTGCAAGCGAGTTTGCGAGCACGGCTTGGAATACGCGGTGATTGACGAGGCGTCGGTTGCTTCGGCTTACGCCAAGGCGCGTGGACCACTGGATGTTTTGCGCACGGGAGACAACCCGCGCCAAGTGCTTCGCGACTACCTGCGCAGCGAAAGCGAGACCCTGCAACTGATGGTGAACGACATCACCGCCAATGTCCGACTGGTCATTGCGGAGCGTTTTCCGAAGCAGGATTTGCGGCGCGCGGTCAACGAGATCACACGCATGTGCAAGAAAGTCGCCCGCCTCGGTTTCTCCGAAACACTTGAAGAACACGCCTCTCATACACAGAACCAGGGGCGCGGCATGCGAGTCTAATCTCACCACTGCCTGCTCATGCAGAACGAGAGACAGAAGCGCGAGATCGACCGGCTGGCATTGACCCGTGAAGAGGCCGCAGTCGCTTTGGGCATAAGCATCCCGACATTGGACCGGCTCGTTCAACGCGGACTACTGCGACCCAGTCGCGCACTCCGTCGTCCCCTATTCCCTGTCCCCGAAATTGAACGATTCCTCCGCGAGACCTCCAACTCAGTCGAGTTTTAACGCGTGGAATTGTTAAAGGACTTAACGACCTGCGAGTCTTGACCGGCTCCCCATTCGGGTTTGCGTCCACAGCTTCCACGAATTCGCACAAGATCGCGCCGGAAAAAGTTGTAACCCTAAGTTGTAACCCTGTGGTCGATTTTGGGAGTTTTCGTGATTTCACCTGATAGCACGCAAAAGCCGTGCATCCCTTGTAACTATTGGGCTGGCAGTCGATAGCTAAAAATGTGCAAACGTGGCTAAAATGCCCGGTTCGAATTAAAAGGCCGTTGCTCTACCAACTGAGCTACCGGCTCGCCGGTCACGCGAGAGCCGCGCGGGGGACGGGAGCGGCGTGAATGTGCCACAGCGGTTGGTGGGTGTCAAAAGCAAATCCTCGTGGTTTATTTCTGTTCGGCAATTCAATATCGCTTGTGTTCTTCACAATTTCTGGCACAAAGGACGACGCAGGAGATGTTCGTGAGCGCAGGACGGAGAAATGACCAACAAAAAATGGAGAACTGTCATGGGGCAACTGCACGCCAAATTGTCAATACGAACGCGGGGATGTCATCTCGCGCGAGTCCTCTTCGCCGGGGTGGCGCTGGTAGTTATTCTGGCGAGCCAGAGCGATTCCGCCTGGGCGGCCACGGATACCTGGACTTCGAGCATCGCCGGGAGCTGGTTCACCGCGGGGAACTGGTCGGGCGGTGTGCCTGCGTCCGGGGATGACGCTATTATTACCAACGCAAGCGCCATCGTCGAAGGGGCGACGGCGGCGACAGCGAACAGCCTGACAATCCAGAGCGGAAACGCCACCGTTGGCAATATTGGCGGGGGTGCGCTCACTGTTGGTGGTGAAATATCCGTGGGCGCCCTGGGTTCTTCCGCCAGCCTCACCCTGAACATCGGCACCATTTCCGTTAACATACTGAGCATCGGGGCGAATGGCACCTATTCCGACACGTCTTCCGGCACCATCATCCTGTCAGGTTCCTCCCCTACCATCCAGATGGCCGGCGGAGTTAATCTTGTCGTGAACGGCCAGATCCAGGGTACCAGTGGCTTGATCAAGTCAGGCCTGGGTACGTTGACGCTGAATGGGAACAATACCTACAGCGGCGGGACGACGATCAGCCTGGGCACGTTGCAAGTGGGCAACGGCGGCACCAGCGGGTTTCTGGGTGACGGAGACGTGACCGACAATGCCGCGTTACTCTTCAACCGCAGCGACACTATCGTGGTGAGCAACTCGATCAGTGGCACCGGTAGCCTAACCCAAGCCGGCGCCGGCACGCTGACACTTTTCGGAACGAACAGCTATGCGGGTTCCACAACCATTAACGCCGGCACCCTGCAAGTGGGCGATGGGGGTACCAGCGGCACCCTGGGCAGCGGGGACGTAAACAACAACTCGGCGTTGGTTTTCGACCGCAGCGACAGCCTCGTGGTCAGCAATTCTATCAGTGGCAACGGCAGCCTAACGCAAGCCGGGGCGGGCACGCTGGTAGTGGTGGGTTCGAACAGCTATGCCGGCGGCACGCTCGTCAGTACCGGGACCCTGCAAGTGGGCAACGGGGGCACAAGCGGCACCCTGGGCAGCGGGGTTGTAATCAACAACTCGGCGTTGGTCTTCGACCGCAGCGATACCTTGGTGGTCAGCAACACGATCGGTGGTGGCGGCAGCCTGACCCAAGCCGGGGCTGGCACCCTGGTACTTGCCATTAGCAACACCTACACGGGGAACACGATCATCAGTTCGGGCACCCTGCAAGTGGGCAACGGGGGCGCCGGCGGCGCGCTCGGCAGCGGCGGCGTGAGCAACAATTCTGTTTTGGTCTTCGACCGCAGTGACAGCATCGTGGTCAGCAACAATATCAGTGGCACTGGCAGCCTGACCCAAGCCGGCACCGGCACGCTGACGCTCACCAACGTGAATACCTATAGTGGCGGCACCTGGGTCAGCAACGGCGGCACGCTTACCGTCATGGACAGCCATGCGCTGGGTAGCGGGAACCTGAACCTAATCAGCGGCACGTTGAAAGCGAACCAGATGGTGATCAATATCGGCGGCAACTACTCGCAGGGTCCGGACGGCACTCTGGAGGTGGACATCGGCGGCACGAACGCGTTTGGCCAACTTGATATCGCCGGCTCGGCGAGCCTGGCCGGCACCGTGCATGTCGCCCAAGCCGGCAGTTATCTACCGTCGGCCAACGATCAATTCACGCTGCTCATCGCGAGCAATGGCGTGTCGGGAACATTCTCCACGTTTACCAACGACATCGCCCACGGCCCGCTGCTGAATCCCAAGTTGGTCTACAACCCAAATGACGTGATCCTGGAGTGGACGCAATCGTCATTCCTACCCTTTGCGCTGACGCGGAACCAAATGGCGGTGGCGAAAGACCTGAATCTCGCCGCTACTTCCACCAGCACATCGACCGTGGCGCTTATTAAATTCCTGGACAACCTTTCCGATGTCACGAATGGCTTGCCGGCAGCGTTCAGCCTGATTTCGCCCGAAGAGTTGACGGCGATGTACACGGCCGCTTTCGCCGGCATGGACGCTCAGGGCGAGCGATTTCTGAAACGGGTCAACGAACTACGCGCGGACTACCGCGACCTGTACCTTAACGCCTACAACCGCTACGCGACGGAGGGTGACCAAGCCACGACACCGCCGGCCAACCCGACCTCCACCGGGTCATCCAGCGATATTTTCGCCAAGACACTGGACAATCCGTGGAGCGTATACATGGACGGTGGCGGCGAGTTTGTGGATGTGCCAGGTACCACCAACGCCGCGGGTTACAATCTGTCCAGCGGTGATTTCTCGCTCGGCCTCGACCGGTGGGTCAACAAGCAGTTGGTGGTGGGCGGGGGCATCACCTACGACGGCAGCACGGTGGGCCTGACGGGCAGTGGGCACATCGACATGGACAGCTATCTTGGTGAGATCTACACGGCATGGTTCTCACAGGGATTGCACATCGAAGGGATGGTTGGCGGCGGCATCAATTCCTACAACACACACCGTCAAGGATTGCAGGGCATCGCTAATGGCAGCACCGATAGCCTCGAGTGGAACGCGCTTTTGGGCAGCGGTTACGACTGGCACAACGGACCGTGGAGTTACGGTCCACAGCTTGTCCTCCAGTACATGTCGGCAGATATCGATGCCTTCACCGAGAAAGGATCCCTCGCTCCGATGCATATCGAATCGCAGAGTGCGGATGCATTCCACACCCAGGTGGGCGCGGATCTGCGCTATCGCAACTACGTGCCGCCGACCTTGACGTTCATCACACCCGATCTGTCCATCGCCTGGGACCATAACTATTTGAACGATAGCTTCGCGCTGAGGTCACGGCTGGCCAGCGGCGCCGGCGACATCTTCACCGTGCATGGCCCGGGACTTGGAAGCGATAGCGTTGTTGTCGCCCTGGGGGTCACCGTGCAATGGAAGCCGAACTTCAGCACATACCTGCGTTACACGCTGCAGGCAGGGTCAAATGGCTACGAGGCGAACGCCATAGACGCGGGCTTGCAGCTTAACTTTTGAGGAGCGGTCGGTTTCCAATAGATCTCGTCAGGATTGATGTGACCGCGGCGCTATCAAGAGCATCGCGGCCCCCAAAGGGATTTCCAACGCCCTGCCACAGCCATGGCCCAACCAATCTTGCGTACTTCGGTTACATTAGCCTGGACATCGACTTTCGATAATCGTATGATCCGCCCAGTTCTTTGACATTGGGGAACCCGCTGGTAAAGGGCGTTGTTTTTCGGGAGATCAGAGGGCTCAAAAACATGTGTTTCTGCGAAACGAACTCGAATGTCCGGTGTGCTTGTTGCGTGCGTAAGTGACTTGGCTATAGTATATTATGGCACCGCTGACAAATTTTTGAATCGGCTTCGTTTGGATCCGGATTGCGATGTTGGGACGTTCGGTCGAGGGAAGCCTCCCGGTTGGGTCCTCAAAGCGCTCAGGGTATAAAGGATCCGCGCCGAATGACCGAGTGCCCATTGGTCGTGCTCCTATTGAGGATCGTCGAGGATACCGGTGAAGGCCCGGTTCATGCGACAACTTGGCGTCCGGTGGCTACGGAATGACGATGCCAATTTAGGAACGAGGCACGAAACCCATTTGATTGAGGACCTGCTGCCCAGCGGAAGATTGGACGAACTGAATGAAATCGTGGGCTGTGGATGGTTCCTTCGCCTTGTCGGTGAAAAGATGCAGCACGCGCGCATAGGGATACTGACCTTGGTTCACCGCCGCGGCGGTTGGGGCGATTCCCCCGATGGACACGGCCTTGACGCTGGGTTTCGTCAACAACTCAAGGCTGGAATAACCGATTCCGCTCGCGTCATTGCCGACCGCTTCCACAATGGCCTCGTAACTGGTGAAAGGTTTCATGTCAGCGCCATACGGCTTGTTTTCCATTGCCAATTCCCGAAAACCCAGGTGCGTCCCGGAAATGGGATCGCGGATGTACAAGTGAATGGGCGTGTCCGGCCCCCCGACTTCCTTCCAGTTTTGGATGACTCCGGTAAAGATGTCCCGCACCTGATCGCGTGTCAGGTTCCCGATGGAGTTGCCCGCGTTGACGACGATCGCGATGCTGTAGAAGCCAATCACGTAATCGTTACACTGGACATTACGAGCCCGCGCCAATTCCTGTTCGTTGACGGTAAATGTGCGGGAAGCCGCGGCGATGTCGCTGAGGCCACCGATCAACGCCGCCACCCCGTACCCGGTCCCTTTGAATTCGGTTTGGAACGTGGCCGCGGGATGAGCATTCTTAAATTCCGCGATCAACCGTGGGGCCAATTCTTCTCCCACCGTGTTTGAGCCGCTCAGGATCGTGGCTCCCGACTTGTCAGCCCTTTCGAGCTTATCAGCCTCATTGACCTTATTACCCGTCCCGCTCGGTGAACAACTGGCAACCAGCACACCGAGCAATAATACGCCGAGGTGTTTCATGGGGTTTAAACTCTTCCGGCAAAGGGCTTCCTGGCACAAAGTCATTTTCATGGCGCTTTCTCCGTTCCGTGGGAAGTGAAATGATCTATACACAATCTTCTTTCGCTTGGGCCCAAAGATCAAGGAAAAATTCGCCGGTCATCGCAAAGGAGAGAGCGGCTTGTCGTCATTACAAACAATGGCATGCTTTTATAGTGGCGCTTGTCGCAGCATTGCGGCACGATACGGTGGAAGGAGTTGAGGCAATGTTGTTGAGGCAGACAGAGCGTCCGAGTGTGAAGATCGACGGGTGCGGCGTGGTGCTGTTTCTGGTGCGGGCCGTAATGACCCTGGTAGTAGCGATTGCCGTCCCGATTTCCGCCCGCGCTGCCGACAATGCGTCCGTGTGTGTGCTGACCATTCATGAGGACATCACGCCCAACACGCTGTACCTCGTCCGGCGCGGGTTGCGTGAGGCGGAAGAGAAGAAAGCGGCGGCGGTCGTGCTCGAGATGCGGACGAACGGCGGTCTCGTGGATGTGACCGAAGAGATCATCCGCCTGCTCGAGCGCGCACCGATGAAAACCTACACGTACGTGGACGACAAGGCCTACTCGGCCGGCGCGTACATTGCCGCAGCCACGGACAAGATTTTCATGGCGCCCGGAAGCGTGATCGGCGCTGCGACGCCCGTGATGCTTGGCTCCGGCTCGGGGGTGCAGGAATTACCGAAGAGTTATGAGGAGAAACTCACCTCGGCGATGCGCGCGCGGATCCGCGCCACGGCGCAGCAGAAAGGCTACAACCCGGATGTGTTCGAGGCGATGGTTGATGCCGATCTCGGTTTGACCATTGACGGCGAGGAGATCACGCCCAAGGGCAAGCTATTGACCCTGACAAACGAGGAGGCAGCGCGCGCGTATGGCGACCCGGCCACGCCGCTGCTGTCCGCGGGCACGGTAAAATCAATCGATGAGCTGCTGCAAAAGGTTGGATTGTCGGGAGCCCGCACGTTCGAAGTGGCACCATCCGGGTTCGAGCAACTGGCGCGGTGGATCACGACAATCTCCCCGTTGCTCATTCTGATTGGATTTCTGGCGTTGTACATTGAACTATCGCATCCCGGTGTGACGCTACCGGCGATAGTGGCGGTGATTTGTTTCGCCATTTATTTCCTCGGCTATATCGTGGCGGGACTGGCGGGCTGGGAGGAAGTGGGACTGTTTGTTTTCGGGCTGTTGCTGCTGGCGGTGGAGTTCTTCCTGTTTCCCGGGCATTTTCTCTCGGCGGCATTGGGCACGGTCGCAGTGTTGGCGGCGCTGGTGCTGGCCATGGCCGGCCATTTGCCAGGGGCGCCGATCCTGCCAAGTTGGAACCAGGTACAGGTTCCGCTGATGAAAGTTTTCGGAAGCATGATCGGCGCATTCCTGGCCGCGATGCTGCTCGGTCGCTACCTGCCGAAGAGTACGCTATTTCGGAAAATGGAACTGGTGGCAGCGACGAACACGGCGGAAGGGTACACGGCGAGCCTGGGCGAAGCGAAAGCGCTGCTCGGCGTGGCGGGTGTCGCGGAGACAAACCTGCGTCCGTCGGGCAAGGGACGCTTTGGCGACAAGTTGGTGGATGTCGTGACGGAGGGTAATTTGATCGAACGGGGCAAGCCGATCACGATTGTGGAAGTCCAGGGCAGTCGCGTCGTGGTAAAGGCTGTGGCTTAGGGAAGCGATATGAACTGGACGGCCATTGTCCTCCTAACAATCGTGGGCCTGATGTTCATTGCCGTTGAGTTTTACTTACCCGGCCTTGTGCTGGGCAGTATCGGCGCAGTGCTGATGTTGTTCGCGATAGCGATCTGTTACAGTAACACCGGTAGCCGGAATGAAACGATTGTCTTGTTCCTTGTGGAAGTAGCGCTGGGCATTGGCGTGGGTTACGCATCCATCAAGTACTTCCCGCGAACGGCTTTGGGCAAGAAAATGATTCTGGCAAAGGCGGGAATAGGGGCCAGCGCCCCGGCAGACGAGGTAAAGGACTGGATCGGACGCGAAGGAGTCGCGCAGACCGTATTGCGACCCGCGGGCATGGCTTTGGTCGGCGGGAAGCGAATCGATGTGGAGGCTGAATCCGGCATGATTGAAAGCGGCAGTCCCATCAAGATTGTGGCGGTGCAGAGAAATCGACTCGTGGTAAGGAAACTTGATTATTAAAGGAGACGGAATTTATGGACAGCAGCATTGGCTCACTCATCGTTATGGCGCTTTTGGCAGTCGGGGTCATTGTCGTCTTGATTGTTTTCTTTGTAGTCCTGTCATTCGTCAACATTTGGATTCAAGCCCGCATGACCGGCGCGCCGGTGTCATTCCTGAACTTATTGAGCATGAGGCTGCGCCGCGTGCCCATCGCACTGGTCGTCCAAAGCCGCATCACCGCGGTGAAAGCCGGCATACCGCTCACGACTGACCAACTTGAAGCGCACTACCTGGCCGGTGGCGACGTCAACCAGGTCGTCCGCGCCCTCATTGCCGCGGAAAAAGCCAACCTGAATCTCGGTTTCAACCAGGCGGCCGCCATCGACCTGGCCACGCATCAGTCAGGCAAGAGCGTGTTTGAAGCTGTGATGACCTCGGTGAATCCAAAAGTCATCGACTGCCCCAACCCGGCCAGCGGCAAGCAAACAATTGCCGCCGTCGCCAAGGATGGCATCCAACTCCAAGTCAAAGCGCGGGTTACGGTGCGCACGCATCTCGACCGGTTCGTCGGCGGTGCGACAGAGGAGACCATCATTGCCCGCGTCGGCGAAGGCATCGTCACCGCCATTGGCTCCGCCAATTCCTACAAGGACGTGCTCGAGAATCCTGATACGATCTCCAAGCGCGTCCTGGAAAAGGGTCTCGACGCCAGCACGGCGTTCGGAATCATGTCCATTGACATCGCGGACGTCGACGTCGGCGACAACATCGGCGCGCGTCTGCAGCAGGAACAAGCCGAAGCCAACAAACAGATGGCCATTGCCAATGCTGAAACACGCCGCGCCATCGCCGTGGCTAATGAACAGGAAATGAAAGCCAGGACGCAAGAAATGCGGGCAAAGGTCGTGGAAGCGGAAGCCCAGATTCCGATGGCCATGGCGGAAGCGTTCCGTAGCGGTCGGCTCGGCGTCATGGATTACTATCGCATGCAGAACATCCAGTCGGACACGCGGATGCGCCAATCGATCGCAGGCGAAGACGTCAGCAAATCTGGCACGGCCAGTTAGCACCGTGAAACTCGCCAATATGGATGGCTTGATTTGGGCGATCATTTTCGTGGTGGTTGCCCTGGTCAAAGGCTTCACGAAGCTGCAGAAGCCGTCTGCGGAAGATCCAGCCGATGACGACGAGACACCGCCGGTGGTCGTCCCAAGGCCGTCGCGTCCGCGACCGCAGCCACGTCCGCCGGTTATGTCATCACAGCGCTTGCCCCCACCGGTCTCGCGGACTGCAGCGCCCATGGGTCCCCGGCCGATCGTCGCGGCGGCAGGCGAAGCACGAAAGATCGATGCTGATCAGATCCGCCGCTTTGTCGAACGGTTGAGCGGCCAGTCCGTGCCGCAGCCACCGGTTATTCCTCCACCCGCTCCCAGCGCCGTGCACCGTCCACCACCCCCGAAACCAGAGACCGTCCCGGAAGCGCCTGACATAAAGCAAACGATTGTGGAGGCACCCATACCCACACAATCCGCGCGCGCCTCGCAGTGGGCGCAGGCTCTGCGTGATCGACAGAACGTCCGGAACATCGTTATAGCCTCCGAAATCATCGGTCCGCCAAGAGGTGAAACAACGTAATTATTCTACTAAATGTAAACTAATAAGGTTGGATGCGAATTCTTATCAACCGACGGAGCGACTCATGAAAATCGGCGTTATTGGCGGCAGCGGGCTTTACGAGATGGAAGGGATCGAGCAAAAGCGCTGGATCCGTGTGACAACGCCGTTCGGCAAACCATCCGACCAGTATCTTAGTGGCCGCATCGGAGCACGCGAGGTCGTGTTTCTGCCGCGTCACGGACGCGGTCACACGATTCTCCCCAGTGAGTTGAATCATCGGGCCAATATCTATGGCCTGAAGAAGCTTGGGGTCAGCCACATTATCAGCGTCAGCGCGGTCGGATCATTGAAGGAGGTGTACCGACCGACGGACATCGTGGTGATCGACCAGTTCTTCGACCGCACAAAGCGCAGCGAGGCATTCACCTTCTTTGGCGGCGGTATGGTGGCGCATGTCGCGTTTGCCGACCCGATCTGCCGGCGGGTGCAGCAGACGCTCGCAGCATGCGGCCAGCGCGCGGGAGCGACCGTCCACGTCGGGGGTACCTACGTAAACATGGAAGGACCGGCGTTCTCGACACGCGCCGAATCGCAGTTCCATCGCCAGATGGGTTGGGACGTGATTGGCATGACGAACTATGGAGAGGCGCGGTGCGCGCGTGAAGCGGAGATTTGCTACGCGACGCTGGCGATGGTGACGGACTATGATTGCTGGCACGAAGCCCACGCGACGGTCACGGTGGAAATGGTTGTGGCCAACCTGATGAAAAACTCGAAGACCGCGCAAGAGATTATTCGTCGCGCCGTGGCGGCCCTTGACCCCGCCGCGGATTGCACCTGCCGTCACGCGCTGGCGACAGCGATTATGACACACAACCAGTCCCTGCGGCCGGCTACGCGGAAGAAACTAGATTTGCTCCTCAAGAAGTATTTCCCAAAGAAGTGAACGAGGAAGGTGCGACAGCTGCCCTGACTGCAGGCGGAAGCCTCCGGTAATCGTGAACAGAAATGTCATTGTGACAATTATGAACACCGCTGACGTCGTACTTCTGACACGATTTGACTTAATCTTCCGAACGGGCAGCGCTCCTTTTTGTGTCGGCATTGCGTCTGCTGACCCATTAGACATTGGGCGGCTAATATAACAAATGAAGATAATGACGATTTACATAGAGCCTGGTGTGTCGGTCTTTGCACTTCGCGCTTGTCCGCCTCTGATGATGCATCTACACTCCTCCGAATGCTTGACTGAAATTGCGAAAGGTTCGCCCCATGAATAGCACCCGCTACCGGTTCTCAATGGACTCAATGATTTGCAAGGCCCTGCTGGTGCTCGCCTTGCTGATGTCTTGTCGCAATAGCTACGCAACCTTCCTGGATGATTGGCCCGTCAAATTTCATCCGCACCTCGACCTCCAGTCGACTTATGACGACAACATCCTTATCACCCCGAACAACAAGATCGGCGATTTTTCATTTATGGTCAGCCCGGGCTTGCAGTTGGTGTACGGCGACGTTGACCACAATTATTTGTCCCTCGATTACACGGCGGGGATCGAACGGTTCTATCGTCGGACGGATTTCGACGCCATCGATCACTACGTCACGTTTCACAGTCTTTTCAACTTCAGCCGGCTCAAACTGCAAGTTGACCACACGTTCAAGGACGAAACCTCGGAAAATTTTGAGGTGGCTACGCGCCTTGAGGAACAGGCGAATCTAACCAGCGTCAGCGCGGAATACAGCTTGAACCAGTATTTCTCGATTGGTGCGCTGTACCATCAGGAATTCCACCATTTCCCGACTCCGGGGCAAATTGACAATGAACTTTTCAAGCCCGGCGTGGCCCTCTATTACCATCTTACGCCCAAGACCGATTTATTTGGGGAATTTGATTATGGATGGGCCGATGTGGCACAGGGCGATGATCAGCAGTTTGAGTCCGCAAGTCTCGGCTTGCGCGGCAAGATTACCAGCAAGATCAAGGGCGAACTGCAAGTGGGTTATGAAAACTACGTTTTCTATGGCCCCACCCCTACGCCCAGTATCGCCACGGAGGTCGCCACGGTCTCGTTGCATGGAGACTTTACGCCCCACACCTCCGGCGATCTTGTGATCAACCGGCAGATTAGTCCCTCGATCACCAACGGGGCCAGTTCCGTCACCGCCACGCGCGTCGATGGCACCCTCAACGAGAAAATCTACCACGAAAAGTTCCTGGTCTATATCGGCGGCGCATACGAGCATGACGACTACGGTCAGGCGATTGCGCCGGCCGTGAAACGCGAGGATGATATTTTGGAAGGACGCGCGGGAGTCAAGTATTTCGCGACGAAGTGGCTGGAGTTTGGCGCTTCCTACCGCTACCAGTATGATCGCTCGACCGTGGCGACAGTCACGTTTGACCAGAACCTCGTCAGTGTCGATGCCCTTCTGCACTTCTGATCACCGATGCCGAGAAGATGTGAAGTTGAATGAACACCTTGGCCAAAATTTGGACAGAAACAGGTCTCGTAACTGTCTCATAGAGTGGCTATTGGGACATCCCGCCGCCTATTTCGCCACACTAACCCACGTCCCCGAACCACTTTACGGCTTTGGCCATTACGGCATCACCTCATTAGACGGAAAGGCTGGCTTTTGGCACGCCGCCCGCTGATGATAAGTATTCTAAACTGAATGAGATGTGGCGTATTCGTCCCTAACGCGGTTTGGGTTGCGGTTGATATAGTTTTCCATTGACTTTGGTGGCTACACGAACGAATCGTTCTGAGAACGTCGCCACGCCGTTTCCGGGAGGAGTATCAACAGTTTTTTGGTAGAGATTCTGCTAACGAAATATATGGCAATGGCTGGACAGAGCTTCATTGAGGCACAAATGACGGCACTCACCCGCATGGGTTGGTCGCTGGGTCTTCTTCTCTGCCTGGCGCTTGCCTCTTGCAGTTCGACAACGACGCGGGTTCAAACGGTCGCTCCTTCTGCGCCACAACTTTCACAAGGGCCGCTGAGTGATCCGCCTTCGTCCCTGTCGGCCATCAACAGGCCAGCGTCTGTTCAAAACGACTATCGCATCCAGCCTTTGGACACGATCGATATCTCCGTCTTCAACGAAGCTGACCTTTCCGTACAAAGGCGCGTCTCACCGCAAGGTTACGTCACCTATCCGCTCCTGGGTTCCGTCCAGGTCGGCGGCCTGACCGTCGGTGAGACGGAAATTAAACTCAAGGACCTGCTGGGACGTAACTACCTCGTCAATCCGCAGGTCACTGTCCTTGTGAACCACGCCAACAGCCGCCGTCTCGTCATTCTCGGCCAGGTAAAATCACCCGGCTCCTATGACATCGGCGATGAAGGGATCACCTTGGTGCAGGCCATCGCGCGCGCGGGAGGATTCACGGATGTGGCCGCCACCGACCGTGTCATCGTGATCCGCTCCGAGAAAGGCGCCGAAACCAAAATCGTCGTCAACGTCGCTGCCATCATTAAGGGCGGAGACCGAAGCAAGGATCTCGAACTAAAACCCGATGACGTTGTTTCCGTACCGGAAACCATTTTTTAACACACATGCAAGCCCTCATTCCCTATAATCCTAATGGCCAGCAGCGCGCTCCCGCCGGGCGGCGCCCCGCAGGCGGCTTGCATTGGCGACATTACCTGCTGATGGTCCTCGAACACAAGTGGGTGGCGCTCTTCTCGTTTCTGACCGTGCTGGCAATCAATCTCATCTACACGTACCGCCAGACCCCCATTTACCGGGCAACGGCTGCAATGGAGGTGGCTGCGGAAACGATGAAAGTGTTGAATATCCAGGATGTGTTGAGTACCGATACGCGCGACGAACAATACATCAACACACAGATTAAAATCATGCAGAGCCGCACGCTATGCGAACAAGTCGTCCAAGCGTTGCGACTGGACAGAAACCCCAGCTTTCTGGCGTACGCAGGCTCCCAAGGTGACCTTGCCGGGGCGCTCCAGGCGTGTCTCAGCGTCGAGCCGGAGCGAAGCACCACCATTATTGATATTCATGCGGATCACCCGGATCCAAAACTGGCTGCGGATCTCGCCAACGGGGTGGCCCAACAATACATCAAGCAGAACCTCGAAAAGAAGATGCTCGCCTCGACAGACGCCGTCCGCATGCTGCGCGAGCAGGCTGATGAATACAAAATCAAAGTCGAGAAATCTGAATCCGCGTTGTCCCAATACCGTCAGCGTACGCAATCCGGCGAAGAATACCAGAACAGCGTGGTCGACAAACTGAAGGATCTCAATAACTCCGTGACCCAGGCACAGAAGGTACGTCTCGATGCTGAAGCCGAATGGACCGGTGTCAAGGCCCTGTTGGACGCCGGACGCAGCCCGTCCGAGGTACCGGCCATCATGAACAACCCGAAGGTCAGCGAGTTGCGCAAGCAACTAAATGACAAACAGATTACCCTGGCCGTTTTGCGCGAGCGCTACCGCGAACAGCATCCGTCGATGGTTGCCATTCAAACAGAACTGAATGAGATCACGGGCAAGCTTACCAACGCCTGCAACGATGCCGTCGACGCCCTCCAAGCCGGGTATTTAATGGCCAAGGCAAAGGAAGAAAGCCTGCAAAAAGCGGTCCATGAACAGGAGCAGGAAGCACTGGTAATGGACAGCAAGCAGCCCGATTACAACATGCTCAAGCGCAACGCAGAGGCAGACCGGCAGCTCTACGACTCAATTCTCACCCGCATGAAGGAGACCGGTGTTGCCGGCACGTTGCAATCCAACAACATTCGTCTCATTGATCCCGTTCAGGTCCCCGGCGCTCCGTTCAAACCACAAAAAGGCCGCAGTCTGGCACTGGGGCTGTTCCTCGGTGTTGGCGCCGCCTTCGCCGCCAGCTATCTGCTCAATGCATTTGACGACAAGATCAAGACTTATGAGGACGTCGACTCACTCGGACTACCGTTGCTCACCGGCGTGCCGCGCATCAATCTCAAGGACGCTTCGCAGAACGGTCGCGTGCTCCAGGCTGACCCGCATTCCATCTCGGCCGAGGCATTTCGTAACCTGCGTGCGAGTATCAGCCTGAAGCCGGAGGCGAACTCCGCCAAGCCGTTGCTCGTCACCAGCACGGCGCCCGGGGAAGGCAAGTCCGTCGTTTCTGCCAATCTCGCCATTGCCTTCGCAGCTAACAAACAACGCACGCTCCTGATTGATTGTGATTTGCACCATCCGGTGCAACACCGGGTTTTTCCCGCCGATCCCGACAAGGGAATCTCGCTTTACCTGATGAGCAATGCAACACTGCAAGAGGTTGTCCAACCGACGGATATTCCGAATCTTGACGTACTTCATGTTGGCAGCGTACCCCCTAATGCCCCGGAATTGCTGGGGTCACCCCGCATTCGCGAGTTGATTGCCGAGGCGTGCGAGCAATACGACCGCGTCGTCATTGATAGCCCGCCAGTCACCGCCGTCAGCGATCCGCTTGTACTGCTGCCATACGTGCAAGGGGTCATTTATGTCATTGGCTTTGGAAAGGTTCGTCGTGAAATCGTCTCGCGCACAATGCAACGATTGCGCGAGTGCGGCGCCCCGCTCGTCGGTGTGGTGATGAACAACATCGATCAGGAACTGCACGGGTATTACTACTACCCATACAAGTACTCCTACTATCACAAGAAGCGTAAAGGCAATGGCGCCGCGTAGCGCTCCGCCCGTGGAGCCGTGAAGTGAAGGTGTATGCCGCAATGTGCTGCGGCCGAAACGGTGGTGAAGGAAGTCGACCGGCATTCGCATCGGGACGAAAGCAATGCACCGGAATGGCGGCAGCTTGCCCGGACTGTACAAATACCGACATTTGAGCAATGATTAATTCTGTGAACAACGAGCCTGCTTCGCAGCGGGGTGCCACCTCGGTCGATCCCCTGCCCAATTCCACGCGGTGGCTATGCGTCCACACGCGCCCGCGCAAAGAAGCCGGCGCGGAGCAGTACTGTCGCGAAGTGCTGGGCTTCGATACCTATTATCCGCGTCTCAAGCATCTCAAGACTATCCGTCGTGTCAAGCGGTGGATCGTCGGCCCGTTGTTTCCGAGGTACTTTTTTTGTCGTCTAAATCTGGCCCAGAATTTCCGCGCCGTGCAATACGCGCCGCAAGTTATCGGCGTTGTCAGCTTTGGCGGCCGTCCCACCACTGTCGATGACACAATTATAGAGCAACTCCAGCAATGGGCCGGAGAGGCAGTTGACATCGTGACCATGCGGCCTGGTTTTCACCCTGGCGATCTCGTCGAGATCGCCGATGGGCCATTGCGCGGATTGCAGGCGGTTGTCCTGCAGGAAATGAGCGACCGCGATCGCGTGGCCGTTCTGCTTTCAACTTTGGGTTGTCAGGCCCGGTTGATAGTCAGCCGTTCCCAACTCGTTGACGCATCCTAGACGCGGCGTGGCCGTCTCCGTGAGATTGTCATTTCAGCGCCAACCACCGGTCGGGTTGCTTCAGCTGGCACTATTGTAACGTGATGGAATTGCCAAATTCAACAAGGACGGAAACTGAGTTCGATCTCATTATCGAACCGTCTCGCGGCTGGGTGTCGCTACAGCTGCGCCAGGTCTGGGAATTCCGCGAGTTGCTGTATTTCCTCGTCTGGCGCGACATCAAGGTCCGGTACAAGCAGACCATCCTGGGGGCTGCTTGGGCGATTCTTCAGCCGGTCTTTACGATGATCGTGTTCAGCGTGTTCTTCGGCCGTCTCGCCCGCATGCCATCCGATGGCGTGCCGTATCCCATTTTTTCCTTCGCCGCACTCGTTCCGTGGGGCTTTTTCTCAAACGGCCTTGTCGCCGCCGCCAACAGCCTCGTCGGCAATGCGAATCTCATCAAAAAAGTCTATTTCCCGCGGCTCATTGTGCCTATCTCGGCCGTTCTCTCGGGCGCCGTCGACTTCTTGCTGGCGTTGGTCGTCCTTCTGGGCATGATGGTTTACTATCACGTCTGGCCGACGATTCATATCGTCTTCCTGCCCCTGTTCTCTCTGCTTGCCTTCATCGCCTCGCTGGGCGTCGGCTTGTGGTTGTCAGCCATGAACGTGCAGTTCCGCGATGTGCGCCACACCGTGAGTTTTCTGGTACAGGCCTGGTTGTTCGCCACACCCATCGCCTACCCCAGCAGCCTGCTGCCCGAACCGTGGCGTTCCCTCTACGGTCTCAACCCGATGGCGGGCGTCGTCGAGGGTTTTCGTTGGGCCTTGCTCGGCACGCCGGCCCCGGGCGCGATCATTTGGGTTTCGACCGTGGCGTCCCTGGCGGTCTTGGTCAGCGGCGCGTTCTACTTCCGTCGCATGGAACGCATTTTCGCCGATACCGTGTAGACTGATGAATAATGTCGCCATTCGCGTCGAAAACCTTGGCAAAACGTTTCGTATCGGGGCCCGGCAGGAGCGCTATCAAACACTACGCGAATCCCTGACGCGCACTGTCACCTCGTCCTTCCGTCGCGCAGCAGCGGTGTTGCACGGACACGCGAGCGAAGGCGGCACGGATGAAATTTGGGCGTTGCGTGATGTCTCATTCGAGGTGCAACGCGGCGAGGTCATTGGCATCATCGGCAGCAATGGCGCGGGCAAAAGTACGCTCCTGAAGATTCTTTCCCGCATCACCGAACCAACGCGAGGCCGTGTAAGCATCAAGGGTCGCGTGGGTAGCCTGTTGGAAGTCGGCACGGGTTTTCATCCCGAGCTGACCGGTCGTGAGAACATCTACCTGAATGGCACGATCCTTGGGATGCGCAGGACGGAGATCGAAAAGAAGTTCGACGAGATCGTCGATTTCGCGGAACTGGAAAGGTTTCTCGATACCGCCGTGAAACATTACTCCAGTGGTATGTACACACGCCTCGCATTCGCGGTCGCCGCGCACCTGGAGACGGAGATCCTCCTGGTAGATGAGGTCCTCGCCGTCGGCGATGCCTCGTTTCAGCGAAAATGCCTGGGCAAAATAAGCTCTGTCGCCAAGGAAGGGCGGACGGTGGTGTTTGTAAGCCATAATACGGCGGCTATCCTTTCGCTGTGTGGACGGGTAACCTGGCTGAATGCGGGAAAGGTCCGTGATGATGGTGAAACCAGCACCGTCGTCCAGCGGTATTTGAAATCAATGAGTGCCACGGAAGGATTGCCCCTTCAGCAACGCACCGACCGCAAGGGCGATGGCAGCGCACGATTTGTCTCACTTCGCATCGAGAGCGCCGACCACGACCAGGTGATCCGTCCAGGCAGCCGCTGGAAGATCAGCGTGGGATACCATAGTGACCAACCGCTACAGCGGGCGGATTTCTGTCTTTCCGTCTATGATTATATGCTCGGTTGCAGAATCTTCGAACTCGACAGCGAAGTGACAGGTGGAATGACGGACCTGTTGCCCGCGAAGGGCACCGTGACCTGCCTCACCGACCCGGTAGACCTGAGTCCTGGACGCTGCTACGTAAACGCTACCCTGATGAGGAATGGGGTCTTGGCGGATTACGTCCCGCATGCCCTAAGTATCGACGTCGAAGTGGCCGATGTCTATGGAACCGGGAAGACCCCCGCCCGCAATCACGTGATCAACGTGATCAAGCACCATTGGTTCGCCGGAAACGGTACGCATTGAGCTGGCGGCAAAGAGAATCACATGCGCGTTGGGTTTCTTCTCTGTAACAAGTTTCACGACGCGATCCTGCGTCCAATCCGTGAAATGTTGCGCCACAAGCACTGGTGTCTTTACACCGCGAACCGTGAGGCGCTCTTCGATTTTCAGCCACACGTCGTGATCATGGCCGAGGCGATCTTCGAGGAATTGCGCCCACGTTTGCCAAAAGCTGTTTTTGTTCACACGCGGCACGGGCTCGCCAGCAAGAGAGTGGCCTACCAGGGCGCCAATGAATGCGACTATCTGTGTGTGACTAGCGAGTTCATCCGCGACTGGTACCGGGAAGGGGGCGCCAAGCCACGCGGAGATTTCTGGGTGATCGGCTACGTGGGTCTGGATCCCCTCTTCCGCGGTGACAGCCCGTCTTTGCCTTTCCCTCGGAGACCCGGACAAAAGACCGTCCTCTACGCACCGACATTCAATCGTCCCTTCTCCTCGGCGGCGATGTTGGGCGACCGTCTGGTCGAATTGATCCGGGGTTCACAAAAGGACATCTCCATTATTATCAAGCCACACCCGTTGATCGCAGAACAGAGCCCGGAATGGATGGAGATCTGGCGTCGTCTCGCCTGCGAGCACGAAGAAGTTCACCTGACGACAGACGCAAACGAAGATGTCATGCCCTACCTCCGCGCCGCGGATGCTCTTATCACGGATGCCTCCAGTGAACTTC
>Ga0224557_1001523_pt1 | contig 22002 bp, 26 predicted proteins | sample 714S31014metaG_FD_180677 | JGI IMG/M metagenome (GOLD analysis project Ga0224557, IMG submission 180677) | Peat soil microbial communities from Stordalen Mire, Sweden - 717 S3 10-14 | ecosystem: Environmental > Terrestrial > Soil > Wetlands > Peat | place: Sweden: Norrbotten County, Stordalen... | reverse complement strand
GAGCGCGAACCCACGGGCGTAGCGAATGCCGTTGCGGATCAGCAATGACGCGTCCTGCTCGGCGTTATACCAACCCTCCGTGCCGCCATCGATGTAGACCGTCGTGCGCGGTCCGGCGCTCAACACCCGGGCGGCGTAGCTGTCGATCTGCTCGGGCGCTGTCGAGGACGTCGTATGCGCGTACGGCAGATCCGCCTGCACAATCACCATTGCCCGCGCGCTACCGATCCCCGCCGCCATGTTCCGATACCAGGCCTCATCGGCGCTGACGCTCCAGGACCCGCTGGCCGCCCATTTCTCCCACGGGTTCAATAAAAACGTCGCGAACTCAGTGAGCGCGTTCCGGTTCCCATTCTGCGAAGCCGCCACGGTCGCGGCCGTATCAGCACGCACCTGACCGGCCGGATCCCAATACCCAAGCCACACCGCCCGCGGCTTCAGCACCAGCGGGGCCAGCAGCGCCTTGTGTGCTCTTGACGCAGACTGGTACGCGTTCCACAGGTCGTCGTTGTGCGACACACCCCACGTCATATTCGCGATCGGGTTAGAACCAGCCCCCGGCAGACCGCCATTGGCCACACCCGCCTGGGCTGCCGGCACCGCCAGCGCGAGCACCGCCACCGCAAGGGCGGCCGCACACGTTGCCAGCAGCACCACTACCCGCCGCCAGTTGCATAGTAGATCCAACCGCCTGGTCCTGTCAGTTCGCAAAAGTTTCATCACTCGGCAGTAAACACGCACGAACACCAAACGATGCGCTCGCACGCTTGCCCACGCCGCCAATCGGGACCGGCTGCGCGGTGGTGTGCGCCGAAATGCACGTCGTTCACTTGCAACGAATGTTATGGGATCGCGACCTTCCAAGCAGAGACATGCACCAAAGCACCATCTCAGACCAAGACGGCGGGCCGGCGAATGCGATCGCCAGCTCCACATACTCGCGGACGATCGGGCTGGCGACAACACGCGACGCTCCCCTACGATCGTTTCCCCGCTCCCGCTGCGGGCTAGATCCAGAAGGCTTGGCCTGTCCGGTGCGTCCCCTCCCCTTCGCATCCAGCTCATCGGGCAGTGGGAGCAGCGAGCGGCACGCGTAACGAACAGACGTTCGCTGACAAAAGCCCACTGTCATTTGACTGACGTTCCACACTCTTTGTTGTTGTCAAACCCGGGACGTTTGTCAGTGGGAATCCGGGCCAACGTCGGTAGATCGTCCGGGATATTTGTCAGCGGTATACATCGCGGCGTGTCCGAGCGAGAGCACAAGCACCACGAGGACGCCGTCGTCGATTGTGTAGATGACGCGGTAGTCCCCGACGCGGACGCGCCACCGGCCCGGCCGTCCCGTCAGCGGCTTTGCAGCCGGCGGCCGCGGATCCTGTGCGAGGAGCGTGATCGCACCCTGGATTCGCCGTGCGACCGGCGGGTCGAGTTTCCGGAGCGCGCGTACGGCGGTAGGCCGCAGTTCAACCCGGTATTCGGGCAAGCCGCTACTCGGTCCAGCCGAGGTCGCGCTTGACCTGCTCCCACGGGATGCTTGGGCCTTTCTCGGCGAGCGCGGCGTCGCTGGCCGCGATGTCTTCGGCGTCCTCCCAGGCAGCCATAAGTTCGTCATACCGCTCGGCGCTCACGATCACGGCCTCGGCTTGCCCCCTGCGCCCGACCGTCACTGGCTCGGTCTGCGCGATCTTCAACAACGCCGGCAGGTTCTTCCGCGCTTCGCTAACCGTGATCGTGCCCATGGCGGAAGTGTACAGAACGTGCCGGCTAGGTGTACAACTGCCGACCGGGCTGGCGTGATCCCACTCGGTTCGCTGCGGGTCTCGCGCTAAGCGGTGCGTATCGCGAGGTTGATGATCGTGTCGACGAACTGCTCGTCGATCGGTTCATGTGAGAACCAGCGGCGGTAGAACAGCGGCCCGAGCAGCGCCGCGACGATTGTTGCGAGGTCAGCGCTTGGCGGTATCACGAAACCAACCGATTCTCCGCGCCCGTGTTTCGAGTCGACGCCCCGACTGTGACGAGTGTGCGAAACATCGGCGCGGCTGACATCCGGCTCGCTCCACTCCTCAGCTAACGCGGGTCACTGCGGTACGCCTGCGCCCGGTGCCGAATCGCCACGACGCGCGTCAACGTGAGACGACCGCCAGACGAACGGGCGTTCGCTGACAAAAGCTCACTGTCATTCGAACCGGACCCCACAGTTGTTGTCGAGCGTCACCTGTTTGTCATCCATCGGGTCACGAAATGTCAGCGATCAGCGTCGCGGAATGTCAGTGGCGGCGACTCGCTGTCTCGTTCCAGGCAGCTCTTCCAAGTCGAATGCCGCGTGGATCGCTCGAGTGAGCGCGTCCTCCTGGTGATCGAATAGCCGACCGATCTGGCGGCCAAGGTTGCCGACCGGGATCGTGGTTATGTGATCGCATGCCACGGCGCTGGCCTGCTCGAGCCCGTTCGCGGCTCCACACGGAACCTCCGTCGAGAGCCCGCGGACCGTCGTCGTGAGCGGCGCGACGGTGACTGTGTTGAGATGCGGCCGGACCAGCTCTCGTGTGAGTACGAGCACCGGCCTGGACTTGTCCAATTGCGCAATGTGGATCGGACGCATCAGCCGTCCAAGTGCACGCCAGCGGCGAACTCTGCCAGCCCCGCCAGGTCAGGATCGGGTCCGGTCGTAGCAAGGATCTCCACATCGCGGGCGGCGGTAGCTCTGCGCCGCTCGCGCTCTAGAGCCGTCGTTACGACTGCAGCTCTGCTCGGCTCTCTCCCAGACCCAACGACTTCATCGACGAATTCAACCAGGTCGTCCGCCAATCTCACGGCTATCTGCTTGCTCATACCAAGATGGTACCAGATTGGGATGCAAGGGTCTCCGCCGATGTCAGACCCGAACAGACGTTCACTGACAAGACCGCACTGTCATTTGAATGAGCTTCTACAACTGGTGTTGTGGCAGCTCAAGTTTTTGGCAGCGAGAATCTCAAGTTCTGGCCGTGCTTTCCTGTCAAGTTGTGGCAGTGGTTCGGGACACGTTTCCGCCTGTCCGCCGCATGTCTTGTGGTATGGCGAGCCGGGCGGGCCACGACGGAGACGCTCACACCCGTTGGCTGGAACTCCTACTCGACGGCTGGCTCTGGTTGGCGTCGTGCTTGCGTTCGTCTTTGACGATCACCACCGGGCAGGGGGCGTGTACCGCACATTCCTGACCCACGGAGCCGAGCAGCAGCCCGACGAATCCTTCGCGTCCCCTGGATCCGATCACGAGCAGGTCAGCGTTGGCGTTCTGGCACGCCGCCAGCAGGCTCGCGCTCGGGTCACCTTGGGCGACCAGCGTGTTCATCGTGAGCTCCTTGGGCGGGTTGGACGCGGCCACTTCCGCACTCAGGAACTGCTTGGCCTCTGCTTCGAGCGACTCGCGGTCAAAAGCGCCGGGTATGCCAATCAGGGGAAACTGCCAGGCGAACACCGCCGTTAGCTCGCCGTCCCGGACCTCGGCCTCCTCGATCGCCCAGCGCAGCGCGCGCTGGGCGTGATCAGACCCGTCCACCCCGACGACGATCCGGTAACTCATGCGCGCCCCGTGATCGGTGATGACACCGGGAGATGCCGGCTTGGGATTCGTTCGACCATCTTGCAGGTCGCTCTCATGCCGGTTTCGGTGCCAGTACCGGTGCGCGACCCATACCCTCGTCGGTGAGCTCCTCGAGGCTCTTGCCCTTCGTCTCGGGCAGGAGCATCACCGTGAGCGCCAACCCGAGGATCGCGACGATCGTGGCGACATCCTCCGCGCGACGAATGCCCCCGGCGCTGAGCAGCTGTGGGAACAGATACACGCCGATGAATCCGCCGAGCTTGCCCGCGGCGGCGCAGATCCCGTGACCGCTGGTCCGGACCTCCACCGGGAACATCTCGGCTGGGTAGACGAAGGTGGTGGTGTTCGGACCGAACTCGGTGAAGAAGTAGCTGATCCCGAAAAGGATCACGAACGGCGCCACAGAGGCAGTCGCGCCCGGCACCAGGCCGATCACGGCAAAGGTCGCCGCCATGACCGTGAAGCCGAGGCACTGGATACTCCGGCGTCCCATCCTATCGATCAGCAAGATCGCCAGCGCGTAGCCGGGCACGGCTGCCAGGACAAAGATCAGCAGCGTGATCAGCGTGGAATGAATCAGCGAAGCGTGCGAGCTGATCAGCTTGATGATCTCTGGACTGGCGATCGTGTTGCCGTAGTAGGAGAAGTCCAACAGGAACCAGGCGCCCGCCCCACCGATCAGCCACATCAACAGACGTCGGTTGGTGAAGAGCGTGCGGAACCCCTCCATCGTGGTCTGGCTGTGGCGGGCGACGGACTCGCGCACCGGCCCGGGGGATGGGGCCGCCTTTCCGGTCGCGTGCGCGATCGCCGCCCGAGCCTCATCGGTCGCCCCTCCAGCCATCGCGAAGCGCGGGGTTTCGTGGATCTGGCGGCGCAGGTAGTAGACAGACAGGCTCGGTATCGCCCCTAGGCCAAGCAGCAGACGCCAGACCAGGTCGTGCGAGACACCGGCCGCCAGCAGGATCACCGCGATCAGCGGGCCCACCACCAGCCCGGCCGCCTGCATCGCAAACACCAGGCTGACCATCCGCCCCCGGCTGCCCTTGCCGGAGTACTCGCTCATAATCGTGGCGCTGACCGGGTAGTCGCCGCCGATGCCGATCCCGACGACGATCCGGAAGGCCACCAGCCACGCGAGGCTCGGTGCAAATGCGGAACCGATCGCCCCTGCGGCGAGGATCAAAACCTCATAGCCATAGATCCGTTTGCGCCCGAGGATGTCAGCGATACGCCCGAAGACGAGCGCACCGAACGCCGCGGCCCCCAGCGTGGCCGAGGACAGGAGCGACACCTGGTCAGTCGAGAGATGCCACTTCGTCGTCAGGATCGCGACGACAACGCCGATCACGAACAGGTCATAGGCGTCGGTAAAGAAGCCCATGCCCGAGACGAACATAACCTTCATCTGGAACCGGTTGACCTTCGCGTCGTCCAGTTCGCTGAACGAGACGCCCGGCTCCGGGCCCGCTTCAGATTCCACAACGCACATGGTTTCACCTCAGAGCGTCCCGCGGGTTACCAGGCCGTGAACCACGCCGGGGGGAGGAACCTGACCGCCCCCGTCGCCCGCCGTAGCAGCGACGATGAACTGCCAGCAGGATCGATCGGTCGCAGGCCAGCCTGACTCGGAAACCAGCAGTCTCGATGTCCGCGCCCAGACTGTCGCTGCTGGTGCGCCTCTACGCCGCGTTGGAGATCGCGACCGAGGAGGTCACCGGTGCCTGCTACCCGCGCATTTCCACTTCACTCCGACCAGCGCGTCCTGGATGAACATGGTCGAGATCTGGTTCTCGATCCTCACCAAACGAGAAGGCCGCCGCGGCGTCTACCACGACCTCCCCGAACTGATCGCCGCGATCGAGTACTTCAGCGACGGCTACAGCGACCGCGCGCAACGGTTCGTCTGGACCAAGACCGCCGAGCAGGTCCTAGAGAAGGCCGTCAAACGACAAGACACTCCACACCCACTGCGCTAGTAGGCAGGGCGGCCAACGCTTAGGAGCTGCGGCTCGAGCGCATAGAACGTTGCGGCAACCCTCGGATCGAACTGGTGGCCGGCGAGCCGAAGTATCTCGTTACGCGCACGCTGGATCGGCCATGCTTCCTTGTAGGGGCGTGCGTTCGTGAGCGCGTCGAAGACATCCGCCAGCGCGACGATCCGACCGCTGAGCGGGATCTCATCGCCCCGGAGGCGAGCCGGATAGCCGGTTCCGTCCCACCACTCATGGTGTGTGAGGGCGATCTCCTCAGCGAGGCGCAGGACTTCCGACTGGCTGCCGGCGAGTATCGCCGCGCCTGCCCCAGGATGTTTTCTGACCTCAGCGAACTCCTCCTCGGTGAGCCGGCCCGGCTTCAGCAGGATCGAGTCTGAGACGGCGAGCTTTCCGAGGTCGTGCAGCGGGGATGCCTGGCGCAGCAACGACACGAAGCTGTCTGGCAGGTCGAGACGTTCCGCCAGAAGGCCCGCAAGCCGGGCCACCCTTTCCGTGTGCTTGTAGGTGTCGTCGTCGCGATACTCCGCGGCCAACGCCAGTCGTTTGAGCGTCTCTGTACGAGCCTCATCGAGATCGTGGTAGGCCCGGACATTCTCCAGCGCCACCGCGGTCGAGTCGGCGAGCGCCTGCAACAACTCGATCTCCTGCTCCGTCGCCTGATGCGGCGTGGCCCAATAGTTCCCGATCGCTCCGAGCGGATCGACCCGCCGGATCGGCACCATCGCGAGACTCTTGACGAAAGTCGGGCGGTAGGCGTCGTGTGGAATCCGGTCGTCTGCGTAAATGTCCTCGATCACGGCCGAGCGCTGGTTCAGCATCGCCCAGCCGCTGATGCACGCCTCGAGCGGAAAGCGCTGGCCCTTCCAAAGTGGCGAGATCGCATCCTCGTCGACGTAATAACAGTGCTGGTCCTCACGGAGCACGAAAGTCGCTCCGTCCGCGCCGGTCAGGCGCCTTGCCGCGCTCCTGACGATCTCCTGTATCTCTGCCAGCGATCGAACCTGCGAAAGCTGCTGGATTGTGGCGACGAGCTTGCCGACCTTGTCGACGCTTGAGAGCGCCGTGAAGGTGAACGGCGATCTCCGATCACCCGAGGACGATTCAGAGATGTTTGCGTTGCCAGCCTGCACGTGAGCTCCCTCAGCTTCCAGGTAAGCCAGTGGTCGCTAATACGAACCTTAGGTAACTAATCGGCAGCACTGCCGCGAAGCATGAGGACTAACCCTCGCGAGTCCGCGCCAAGCTCTCCCGCAGAGTGGCCATCAGATCGGGCGCCGCCTGTACCCACGCCCCACTGCACGAGTGGGCGCGCAACCTCAACGCCGACGCCGACGCCGAGAGCGTCGAGGCGCTGGCCGGCCCGGAGCGGCTGCGGACCCTGGTCTGCCGCCACAGCGCGGGCTGTTGCAGTGAGCCTTCCAATACCGCCGCGCCGTCTACGTCGTGCTATAGCCGCGTGTTGCCTTTTTGATTTCGCCGGCCTTCGCGAGCTGGGTCAGGCGTGTTGAGACACTTCCGGGATTGAGGTTCAGGGCCTTGGCGAGATCGCCAGCGGTGCTTCCGGGGTGCTCGGCGAGGAAGTCGATGATGCTTGCCTTGGTATCGCCGTGAAGGCTGCGCGCGGTTGCGCGCCTGTTGCTCGCGCGCCGCGCAGTCGCACGGCGTGCCGAGCGAGCCGGAGCGGCGGCGGCTGAGCCGCCATCGTAGGCGTGGAACTCGTTGATCTGCTGCTCGAGCCAAGCCAGATGCTTCTGGACTTCAGTGCGCTCAGCCTCGAGTGTTTCTATGACCTGCTGAATACGGGACAAGTGCTTCTCCTCACAGAGCTGGGACTTCGAGATTGAGCATCGACAGCCGGCGGGACCCCCACGTTTGTGCGACCCGATTGGCGAGTGCGTGTGCGCACGTATGCCGCGTCGATGGTGCTGTGAGGAATCGTATACCGAGATCTGGAGCAGTACGCCCCGTCGCGGGCGCTGCGCGTGGGTGGTCTGAATCGAGTCCTCTGCCTGCTGATCTCACGATCCTCGCCAAGCTCACATGCGCGTCGCCAGCGCGGGAGGCGCTCGGGGGGCTCGGACGGTCCGGGGTTATACTCGTCCGTCGAGGGCGTCAACCGAAAGAGGTTCCCTTGCCCCACGTTCATTCCTCCACCCCGCCCGCCGCGACCGCGTCGCATGGCGGCAGGTCGCTGCTCCTCACGGAGCGGGAGACGAGCAGCATCCAGGCTCCCGCAGAGGATGGCGTTGAGCTGCGCTGCACGGCCGATGGCAAAGGAGATGGGGTGGTTGCCACACGCCCGTTCGCGGCCGGCGAGACCGTGATGGTCGGCTTTTTGGTCGGTCCGCTGACGGGCAACGACTCGCACGCGACGCAGGTCGGGCCCGACTCCTGGGCGCGCCACGGCGGCTTGGGACCGATTGTCAACCACTCCTGCGACCCCAACTGTGGTGTCCGTCTCAACGACAGGCAGGCGTTCGACTTCGTAGCCCGCGAGCCGATCAGCGCCGGGCAGGAGCTGACGTTCGACTACGCCATGCGCAACTTCACGATCGACTACTTCCCGGCCGTGTGCCTGTGCGGCACCGCGCGATGCCGCGGCTCGGTCACCGGCTGGAAAGACCTCCCCGTCGCGCGCAAAGCCGACTACGGCGAGCTCGTCGCGCCCTACCTGCACACGATGGACGACGAGATCCAGCGAGCAACCGCACCGGATGGCGGGATCGATCAGGAGGCCCACCGACGTTGACAGCGGCGGGATGCCGCTCCCAGGCGCGCCACGGGAGTTCGGCATCGTTGTCTCGCGGTCACTGAGCGGGGTAGAGCTTCCCTTCACGGGTCGGGTGCTCGGTGATGTCGGTGAGCCACAACTCGTTCGGGCGGTCACGCCTGAACACCCAGCCCACCAAGTCCAGCGAGATGACCTTTGACACCTTCGCTGCTCTGGGCAGCCGGCGGGTCGGCAGGCCCTTGATCCCAAGCCGGGGCGTGATGTCGGCGACGGCGCAGTGCCCCACCCGGATGTCTCGGCCATAGCGAAGCTAAATACGTGGCATCTGCTGATCCTCTTTGCCGAGAGATTCCAGCATGCCGACTCCACTTTTCCAGGGTCAGATCAAAGCCACCTGAGCAATGAGGGCCGCCTGCTGCGGCACAAGGTGTCAGACGCCTGCTTCAGCTCAAACACGTACCTGGTGCTCAGGCGAGCGGCGCTCGACGGCGTCGGCATCGGCTTGTTGCCGCGGCGGCAGATTCTCGACGATTCTTGGATTACATCGCGGATTGGTTCTCAACCCGCGAACGGACAACGCCTCACGCCCCCTAAACAGCTCCTAACAGCCCTGTAACACTCAGGAGAGCGCATCAAACACTCCGCTTATGTGTTTAAGCGTTACATAAGGCATAAACCTGACTTCTGCAACGAACATGGGAGGTTGTGATGCGGAAATGGACTTTGGGGCTGGTTGCGGTGGGCGCGCTCGTCTGGGCGCCGCTGGCACTCGCGGCAACCTCACCCACGGTGGCCCCCAGCGCCACGACGTCGATCTCAGAAACGGCCGCGACCCTGCACGGGACCGTGGACCCGAACGGGCTCGCGACCACCTATCAGTTCGATTGGGGCCCTACCGATGCGCTGGGGAAGGTCTCGCCGGCAACGGCTGCCAGCGCCGGCGCCGGCACGGCCGCGGTGGCGGAGGCAACGAAACTCGCGGCTTTGAGCCCCGACACCACGTACTACTTCACCCTGGTTGCCACCAACAGCGACGGGACTTCAACCACCCCGGTAGAGACATTCAAGACCACCGGTAACCCGCCTCCGGTTCCGACCACCGGAGCCGCCGCAAGCGTAGGTCGCTACCAGGCCATGCTCACGGGCGCGATCAACCCCAATAACCAGGCCACTACCTACTTCTTCGAGTATGGGCTGACAGCTTCGTATGGGTTGCAGACATACGCGGAGACCTTGCCGGCCGGCACCACGACGGTGCCTGTCAGCCTGACGCTCCCCGGCCTGGCTCCGGGCTTCACGTTCCACTACCGGCTCGTGGCCAGCCACGGCTCGACCTCCGTCTCGTACGGTGCGGACTCGACCTTCGAGACCGAACCGTTCCCCCGTCCGGTGACGCGGTTTAACTTTGATGTCAGCCCGCGCAAGACCGCACGTGTTCCGTCTCGGTTCACGGTCAGCGGGAACATCGGGATCCCCTCCGGTACGCCGGCGGCACTCGCGTGCTTGGGCACGGTGCAGGTTCGCTTCCTCGATGGGAGCCGCCAAGTCGCCTCAGACAGCGTCACCGTCCTACCGAACTGCACCTATAGCGCGGTCGTGAATGTCAAACGCTCGCGGTTCCGGGGCGGTCGGCTGGGCGTGACCTTCCAGTACGGCGGCGACAACTACGTGGCGCCGTCCACCCTGAAGCGCATCACGATCACGGCCGGGAAGGCGCCCGCTAAAAAGAAGAAGTAGCCGGTTCGACATTCCGCCCCTGGGTTGACGCGAGATCAACCCAGGGGTCCATGACGGCGCCGCCCCAGTCGGCGATGCTGCTCTGGTGCCTGTGCATCGTTCCGGGAACGGCGCACTAGATGGCCGCTCGCTCTGCCGCTGCTGCGACCTCGGCGATGATCTTCGACACCTGGCTCCCCTGCCAGGCGAGCGGAGACGATCCCGGCTTTTCCGTGAGCAAACGGGCATTGGGAATCGTCTCGCTGTAGGCCTGCGCCACGGCGAACGGATGCTCGGGGTCGGCTGCGTCGCTTGAGCCGATGACCACCGTCGGCGCCTTGACGGCGGCAAGGTCCCCCACCTCGGCAAACGGAGTCGAGCGCGGGACCGACGCGAGTGCGTCGGCCAGCGCGTCCAGGTGCTCGTGAAGCGCCATCCGCTGTCGGATCACGGTGCGGACGGTCTCGGCGAGCCGTGGTGAGGCGATGCCGGAGCTGCCATACACGTCGATGAACGCCTCAACCCCGCCCTCCCGCAGCGCATCCGAGAGCTGATCCCACCGCTCGATCCGTGCACCGGTCGTCGCCTCCGCACCGTTGTAAGCGGGTGTTATGACGACCAAACCGGCCACGCGCTCGGGCGCACGCAGCGCCAGCCGCAGAATCGTGTGTGACCCCATCGAGACGCCGGCCAGCACGGCCCGCTCAATTGACAGTGAATCGAGCACAAGCTCGAGGTCGTCGGCCAGCAGCTCGTACGTATAGGCGTCAGGCGCGGGGCCGGGAGAAGACCTTCCGTGACCGCGGGCGTCGTAGCTGATCACGCGGTGACCACTGCGCTCGAGCGACCGCGACCCCATCACCACATAGCGCCTGGTCGCAGTCAGGCCGTGCAGCAGCACGATCGGCACTCCCTCCCCCGCGTCCTCTCCGGCAAGGGTCACGCCGGCGCCTTGGATCCTGAACTCGGCCACTGTTTCGAGCACTCTAGGATGATGCTGAGATGGACGTCACCGAAGCCACATTCCAGACTGCCGTAATCGAACGCTCGAAGACGGTTCCGGTGGTGGTCGACTTCTGGGCCGAATGGTGCGCCCCCTGCCGCCAGCTCGGACCGGTGCTGGAACGGGCCGTGGCGGAGCGCGACGGCAAGATTGAGCTGGTCAAGCTCGACACCGACGCCAATCAGGAACTCGCTCGTGCCTTCAATATCCAGAGCATCCCGGCCGTCAAGGCATTCCGCGACGGCAACGTCGTCGCGGAGTTCGTCGGCGCCCAGCCGCCCCCAGCCGTTGCCAAGTTTCTCGACGGGCTGCTCCCCAACGAAGCGGACGAGCTGGTCGCACACGGCGATGAAACGTCGCTGAGGAAGGCACTCGAGCTCGAACCATCTCGAGTCGATGCGGCGTTGCCACTCGCGCGCCTGCTCCACGCCCGCGGCGACAGTGATGAGGCCGGTCAGGTTCTCGGCCGTGTTCCTGGAAGCTTTGCCGCCGACGGCCTGCTCGCCCGGATCGAACTGGAGGCTTCGGGGACCCCGGATCTCGCCGCGGCGTTTGCTGCGCTCGACAGCGGCGACGATCAGCAGGCGCTCGACGCCCTACTTGATGCACTCCCGACTGCGGACGGCTCCAAGGACGCGCTGCGGCGGGTCATCGTCGGAGTACTCGACGAGCTTGGAGTCGAGAGCGAGCTCGCTCGCGCCTCACGTCGGCGCCTGGCCGCGGCGCTCTACTAGCGCACCGTTACTACCCCAGGACCTCACACGGCCAGCGCGAGCTGCTGCTGAGCTTCCTCCTGCTCTACACCCATCAGCCCAGCCACTCGCACTCCGAGCAGGCGAACCGGCCGCGGAGCCGCGAACTGCGTCAGCAGCTGCTGAGCCACTGGCCCGACCTGAGCTGCCTCACTGATCGGAATCGCCAGCGTCCGGGCTCGGGTGTGCGTGCTGAAGTCATCGAGGCGAACCTTGATCCCGATCGTTCTCCCCTGTCGCCCCTGCCGTTCGAGCGCGGAGCAGAGCTCCAGGACCTGCCCCGCAAGGATCCGCGAGAGCTGATCCGGATCGCTTACGTCGGTGTCAAACGTTCGCTCCCGTGATTCTGAGACGACCTTGCGCTCCTCAGTCACGGCCCCGTCGTGCTCAAATCGCGCCAGCGTTCGCAGATGTCCAGCTGTGCGCGCCGTGAACGCCGTCTGCAGCGCCCCGTCGCTCGCCGCTGCCAGATCAGCGATGGTGCGCACACCAAGCACAGCCAGCCGCTCCGACGTCTTGCCGCCGATTCCAGGAATCAGCCGACACGGCGCATCCGCGAAGCGTTCGCACGCCTGCTCACGGTTGAGCACCAAGAAGCCGGCCGGCTTCTCGGCATCGGAGGCGACCTTTGCGACAAGCTTGTTGGGGCCGATCCCCACGGACGCAGTCAGACCGGTTCGTGCCTTGATCTCTTTGATCAGGCTGCGCATCCCGGCCTTGGGTGCCGGCAGCCCGGTCAGATCCAAGTACGCCTCGTCCAGGCCGACGACCTCAACGATCTCGACGTTGCTCCTGACGATCCCCATGACCTCCGCGGAGGCCTCGCGGTAGTAAGCAAACTCCGGCGTTAGGAACACGCCCTGTGGGCAGAGCCGCCTTGCCTGGGAGGTCGGCATCGCCGATCCGACCCCGAACCGCCGCGCCTCGTACGAGGCGGTCGTGACCACGGAGCGCGGTCCCGGGCCCGCAACGATCACCGCCCTGCCACGGAGCTCCGGCCGACGACGCAGTTCAACCGACACATAGAAGGCGTCCATGTCGATGTGGGCGATGCAGCGATCACTCATGGCGCATATGAAAGCGCTCCGCTCGGACAGAACATATGTTCGCCCTTCTGTCTATCCCGCCCTGATACGAATTTCAGATCGGCCGAGTTACAGCGTCATTGAGAGTCAGTGCGGCGAAGCCGCTGGCCGGGTGTTGCCGCTCTGGATCGTGCTCTACACCCACGCGCCACGAGCGATCGTCGGCGGCCTCTTCACGCTGAACACGGCGATGGTCATGTTCGGACAGTTCCGTATGGCGTCACTGGTGCGAATTCTGAGGGACGCTCCCTCGCGCCTACTGGTGCCCTGACTCCGCCGCTCTGCGCGGCCGCGCGAGTGCGCTCAGCGGCCGCACGAGCGGTGCGCGGTCAGTCGACGCGCGTGCTTCCTGAGTCGACGTGTGAGTAGACCGTCGCGACACCCCACATGCCCAGCGCCGAGGCGGTCCGCTGATCCAGGTCGTAGGAGCGCCCGTAGATGAACGGGCCGCGATCGTCGACGGTCGCCGTAACCGAGTGCCCTCCGTACCGCAGCGTCACCTTCGTGCCGCACGGCAGGGTCTTGTTGGCCACGCCGTACTCAGCGTGAAAGCCACAGGCGGTGTCGCCTTCGTCGTAGTACCAAGACGCGACAGCCGGGGTCATTTGCACCAGATCAAGCGCCACGCGCTTCAGGTGGTGGCGGTAGTGCTTGCGGTGATGCGGATGCTTGTGCCGCACCCGCGCGGTACGTGCCCCCGAGGCGGCATCGGCAGGCCCGCCATCAAAAGTCACAAGCGTGGCGGGGAGAATCATCAGAAGCGCACCGGCAGCAAACCTTGCGGCACGGGGCGCGCGCATTTTTCGTGTGGCTCTCGTCATCCGAGGGCCTCCTTTTCAATTCCTCGACCGGGCGCCTACGGGGTTAGCTGACGGGCTCGCGGCGAGACGTCGTGGCACAGCTATGTGCACACACGCTCTTCGCTACAGGTGCGGCCGGCGCTTGTGCGCCGGGCACCCGATTCGCCCCGGCCGGTCGGACATCAGTCGTCCCGGCAATGGTTTCCCCGTTCACCTCCGCTTCGGGCAGGAGTGACTCGGCAGGTCGATTACGACTGTCGCTAGGTTGGCAGCGAGATGAACTCGCTTATGTGAGGGCTCTCACAGTCCCTAACAGTCGCTAACATACCGATTTCCCGCAAGTTGCGGCGCTTTTCCGCGCCGCGTCTCCCTGACGGCCGCTCAGCACTCAGCTCTGGTGCGCGTCTCGGACGGCGATCGTCATCCGCGTGAGCACGCAGAGCCGTCCCTGATCATCGCTCTGCTCGACCTCCCACACCCAGGTCGTACGGCCCGCGTGCTTGCGCACGGCGACCGCGTGAATGGTGCCTTCGAGCATCGGCCTCAGGAAGCTGGTCTGGTTTGAGAGCCCGCTGGCGGTCTTCCCGTCAGCAAACACCGCGGCCCCAGTACAGAACGAGGCGAGGCTCTCCGCGATCGACGCGTAGACACCACCGTGCACGAGTCCGAATGGCTGCTTGAGCTCGTCGCGAATCTGGACCTGCGCGCGCCCGAACTCCGGCGTCACCTCCAGGACCTCCAGCCCGTATAGCGAGTCAAATCCCATGCCGTACAAGGCTTCGAAGTCGATCGGCACGAGCGCCCACGATACCGGCTCAGGCAGCCGTCAACGGCCGCCCCCTCCACTACGCTTGGGCGGCTCATGGCATCGCTTGAAGATCTCCCAGCAGACCAACGCGCGGTTCTGCAGATGGTGCTGCAGCGCGGGCGCAGCTATGACGAGATCGCCAACCTGCTGTCGATCGACCGCTCCGCCGTCCGTCAGCGTGCGCTCGACGCCTGCGACGCGCTCACGCCCGACGGGATCGAACTCGGGCCCGAGCAGGCGCTCGTAACTGACTACCTGCTCTCCCAACTCCCAGAGCCGGTCGCAGAACAGGTCTACATCTACTTGCAGGCCGCCGACGACGATCGCGCATGGGCTGACGCAATCGCTGACCGCCTCGATTCGCTCACATCAAAGCCTCTACCGGAGGTGCCCGTCGCTGCGCCGCTGCGCAGCGACGAACCCGCGGTTGTCGACGACCCGTACTTGCGGCCCTATGAAGAGCATGCGCCCGAGCTGTCCCCCCCTCGTTCGGCGCAGAGACAACCGCCACCGGCCCCACCGACAGCCGAGTCACGGGCGGCGGCGCGTACCGAACGGGCGCGCGCTCGGCCGCCTGGTCCGCGGCGGCGCAAGGGCATGCTTATCGCCGGTCTGAGCCTCGCCACGGCGATCCTCGCCGTCGGCGTTGTCGTGTTGGTCGCTAACAGCGGCTCCTCGCCGCCGAAGCCGCACCGGAGTTACACCCACACCGAGTCGACCGGCGAGACGGCGACCACTCAAACCAACACCACAACATCCGGCACCACCACCACGAACACTGGGCCACAGATCCTCGCCGCGCTGAATCTCACTTCCCCGGTTGGCGCCACGCAGACACTCGGCGTCGCCCAGGTCGTCCGTGACGACGGTGTTGTGGGGATCGTGATCGACGCTACGGGCGTCCCGGCGAACAGCGCTCACAACGCATATGGCGTGTGGCTTTATAACTCCACGACGAGCAATAAGTTTGTGGGCTTCGACCCCAACCTTGTCGGCAAGAACGAGAAGCTCGCGATCGAGGGCACGCTGCCAACCGACGCCTCTGACTTCAAGCGACTGGAGATCACCCTCGAGACGCAACAGCACCCTAAAACACCGGGTGAGGTTGTGCTGTCGGGCGCCTTCCGCGAGAAGTAGCGCGCGCAGCATCATTCCAGCAGTTCAGCCAGTCCAGCCAGAGCTTCGTCGACGCGCCGGCGTGCCGGTCGGCGCTGCAGCGGTAGGCCCATGCGGAACGAGCCGCGCAGCTGTTGGACCTCCTCGACCGTCACGAGCGTCCGCTCCCCGACGGCGGTGAGGGTGACGGTCGTTGACCAGGCCTCCAGAAGCCGTTCAAACGGTGTTCCGGGCAGGCTCTGAGACCACGACCGGCGCTCCATCGGAACCGATTCGGTCACACGGAAGTCCAGCCGCATTGGCTTGCCGCGCTTGGTCGGAACCACCTGGGTGAAGCTCTCCTGACGCACGTCCTGCACCCGCGTTACACCGGGCCACCAACGCGGCAGGTGGTACGGATCGGATATCAGCTTCCAAACATCTTCCACCGGCGCGCCGATCTCACGGCTGCGCGAGGTCGTAGCCATAGCTAATCGAATGTGATCAGCGAGTGGACGACGTACGGCTCGAGCTTCTTACGCCCGCCGAACGACGTGAGCTCAACCAGGAACGCGCAGGCTGCGACGTCGCCGCCGAGCCGGCCGACCAGATCCGCTAGCGCGTGTGCGGTCCCGCCGGTCGCGAGCAGGTCGTCGTGAATCAAGACGCGCGCGCCGCCTGCAAACGCATCAGCGTGGACCTCGAGCGCGTCGAGCCCGTATTCAAGGGCGTACTCGGAGCTGACCGTGTCGCTCGGCAGCTTGCCGCGCTTGCGAGCCGGCACGAACCCGGCCTTCAGCCCGCGCGCAAGCGCGCCGCCGAGGATGAAGCCGCGCGCCTCCGCCGCCACGACGTAGTCGATCTCAAGGTCGCGGGCGAACTTGGTCAGCCGCGCGACCGCCGCGTCGAGCGCGCGCGGATCCAGCAGCAGCGGCGTGATGTCCTTGAACATGATCCCCTCGCGGGGAAAGTCAGGGATCTCTCGTATGTAGCCGCGCAGGTTGACGCCGTCGTCGGCGAGAGCACTCATCGCGGGCGAGACTACTACGGAGCGATCTTGCGCAGATCTCGGATCAGCAGCAGATGCTTGAGGTGCGTGGTGACCGAGGCCAGGTTCTCAAGCGCCTCAACCGCCTCCTTGCGCCGGTCAGGGTTGCGCGAGCGCAGCGCTGGGGCGAGGATGCTCTGCAGCAGCTGCGCCTCACGGTCAGCCGATGTCCGGAAGACTCGAAGGTTGCGTCCACCGACTCCGTAGCGCGCGAGCTCTGAGACGGCGCGCACAATCTCGCGCTCGGTCTCGTCGAAATAGCGTGTGCCGGCCCGGAGCTCGCCCTTGATAACGCTGAACTCGACGAGCTCAACGACCAGCTTGACGTCAGCGCCGGTCTCCTCCACCACGTCTTCCAGCGAATACAACGCCCCCGGGTCGCGCGCGGTGACCGTCGTGCGCCGCAGGGTGCGCCCGTCGGATGCCGGCACCCCGACCTCGCGATCGTTGCGGCCGCCGGCCAGCTCCTGCCTGATAACGCGCAGCGGCAGGAACTCGTCGCGTTGCAGGCGCAGGATCGTGCGCAGACGCTGGACGTCATCCTGCGTGTAGAGCCGGTAGCCGCCCTGAGTGCGCCGCGGCGTCAGCAGCTTCTGGTCCTCCAGGTAACGGATCTTGGAGATCGAGATGTCAGGGAACTCGAGCTCGAGCGCTTTGCAGACGGCGCCGATCGTGACCGACTTGTGGCGCGGGCGCCCGTTCTCCGGTGCGATTGTCGCTTCCAGTTCAGTTTCCACGTTGTGTTCGTCGATCGTTCCCATCAGCGCCCCAGAAAAGCCAATTTGTACTTGCCGATCTGTAGTTCGTCACCATCGCTGAGCCGTTGCGACTCGATCCGCTGGCGGTTGACGTAGGTGCCGTTGAGCGAGCCGCAGTCATCCAGGTAGTAGTCCTCGCCGCGACGGACGACCACGGCGTGATCACGTGAAACCGTGACGTCGTCCAGGAACACATCACTGTCGGGCCTGCGCCCGACAGTCAGTCGGGCCTCGGCGAGCGCGAAGCTCTCTCCCGCGCGCCCGCCTCCCGCGCGGATCACGAGCGTGGCCACACGTTCACCCACGAGCTCGGGCGAGACCTCCTCGAACTCACCGGAGTCGGAGATCCGGTAGGCCGCCGTGTTGGCTCCGACCGTCTCGGAGCCGGCCATGAACGCCCCGCAGCGCTGGCAGTAGTTGGCTCCGTCGGCATTGGCAAAGCCGCATTCAGGGCAGTGCTGAGCCACTGTGAGACAGGTTAGGCGAGGCCCTCGGGCTGCTCGCCGACCTCGTCGGGGTGCGGATAGTTGCCCGTCAGAATGTCTGTAAGGCGCTGCACATCAGCGCCCGTGATAACCAGCTCGCCGCTTTCATCCTTGCGGCGAAGACGGTTGACGAGCTCGGCGCGAAGAATGTCGATCTTGCCGTGCAGGATGCGCCGTTTGTAGGAGACCTCAATCTCCTCATCGGCCATCTGCTTGATCACGTCCTTGAGTTCCTGATCCGTCAATGATCCAAGGTCTGGGAACGTTTCCATGCGAACTGTTTCCTCCGTAATGCGGAGTCGTGGTTCAAAAGGGTCTACTCAGAGCCGCCAGTATAAAGCTCAATCGTAGAGGGTCAAGCTGAGCTTGAGAGTTTCCTCAGTTCCCGCCCCCCATGTTGAACGTACACCGCCGTCGACGACAGGGCAAGCGTCATTCCCACGTAAAGCAGGATCAGAGCCAGCCAGTGCACCCCGACCATGGCGAAGAACGGCGACCCCATGGTCGGGGCGACGCCGATGCGCCCGAGCCAATTGATCTTGATGTCAATGCCCCGGCGCAGACTCATCTCGCTGAGCACCAGCATCAGCAGCTCGCGCGCGATCACTATCGCCAGCGCAAGACGCGGCAGCAGATTGAAATCCCAGACCACGATCATGCCCGCCACAACCAGCGTGCGGTCGATCACCGGATCCAGCAGCGCCCCGAGGCGGCTGAACTGGCCGGTCAGACGGGCAGTGAAGCCGTCTAGGTAATCCGCCCACCCGATCACCGCAAAGAGCACGGCCGCGGCCGTACTGCGGCCGTCGTGGCTCGACAGCGCGATCACCAGGAACACGGGAATCATCGCCAGACGGACGAAGCCGATCAGGTTCGGGATTGTCAGCGGGCGTAGCGGCTCCCCACGCAGCGTCGGCTTTGGCGGCGGACCGGAACGGTCAAGCCCAAGCAGCCGTCTCTTCGTGCGCGCCCTCAATGATGAATGCGGCTGCACGTTCGTCTTTCGGGAAATGTCAGGGAAGGCTTCGCCAGAGGTCGACTATCGCGGCCACGGCTCCAACCAGTGGTACCGAAGCACTCTCCTGACCGCGGCGCAGCTGCACCTCAAGTTCTCCGGCGGCGAGTGCCTTCCTGCCGACGGTCACACGCAGCGGCACGCCGAGCAGCTCAGCGTCGGCGAACTTCTCACCCGGGCTTGCGTCACGATCGTCGTATAGCGTTTCGACGCCGGCCGCCAGAAGTTCTTCATAAATCCGCTCTGAGACGGCCAGCTCGTCGCTCCCGGCTTTGCCGAGCGTGACCAGGTGAACGTCGAACGGCGAGATCGTGCGCGGCCAGGAGATGCCCTGCTCATCGGAGAACTGCTCGACGGCCGCGGCCGCGATTCGCGCCGGCCCGATCCCGTATGAGCCCATCCAGATGGGCTCGGTGACGCCACTCTGCGTCAGGTACGTTGCTCCCAGCGGCTCGGAGTAGCGCGTGCCGAGCTTGAAGATGTTGCCGACCTCAATCGCCGGTTCGATGCGCACGGCCTGCCCGTTCACCAGATCCCCGCTGACGACCTCACGGATATCGGCGGTCTCAAACTTGAAATCACGGCCGGGGACGACGCCACCCAGGTGAATGTCGGGGCGGTTGCCACCGACCACGTATCCGCCCGCGTCGGGGCGGACCGCTTCATCGAGCAGAAGTCGCGCCTCTGCGCCAACCGGCCCGATGAACCCGGGCGGGCCGAGCCGCGCTTCGATCTCGTCGGCGCGCGCCGACCGAAAGCCCGTCTTCAGCGCCAGCCGCAGCTTGATCTCGCTGACGCGATGATCGCCGCGCACCATCACAAGCACAAAGCTGCCGTCATCCAGCACCACCGGGAACGCCTTCAAGAGGGCGCCCGCGGGCAACCCGAGCGTCGATGCGACCTGCTCCACGGTCGTGAGTCCGGGCGTCGAGACGTCCTCCGGCGCATCCGGCGCCGGAGGCAACGAAACCGGCCGTGCCTCGGCCGAGGCCACCTCGATGTTGGCGGCGTAGCCCGGCGCCAGCACGACGTCGTTCTCCCCCGCGGCGCACGGAGCCATGTACTCGTCGGCGCCGTGTCCGCCCATCATCCCGACGTCGGCCTTGACCTTGTACCACTCCAGGCCGGAGCGTTCGAGCATGCGCTCGTATGCCCGCGCGTGCTTGTCGTAGGAGACCTCCAGGCCTTCAGCGTCGCGGTCGAGGCTGTAGGAGTCCTTCATGATGAACTCGCGCGTGCGCAGAACGCCGGCGCGCGGCCGCGGTTCGTCACGCGCCTTGACCTGAAAGTGGTAGAGGATCTTCGGCAGGTCGCGGTAGGAGCGAATCACCTGGGCCGCGTGGGTGGTGATGATCTCCTCGTGTGTCATCGCCAGCACCATGTCCGCGCCCTTGCGGTCCTTCAAGGTGAACATCTCGTCGAACCCGTAGCGGCCGCTGCGCTTCCAGATCTCGGCGGGATGCATGACCGGCATCAGCATCTCCTGACCACCGATCGCGTCCATCTCTTCGCGCACGATCTGCGCGACGCGTTGGTGTGTCCTCCACCCTGCCGGCAGCCACGACCAGAGCCCGGCCCCGATCTGGCGGACCAGGCCGGCGCGAACCATCAGCTTGTGGCTCAGCGCCTCTGCGTCGGCGGGGGGTTTACGTTCGGTCGGAAGCAGGTATTCAGATAGACGAGGCATCGGCTGGGCGAAGCGTACCCGGCGCGTAGCCGTAAACGCCCTCACCCGCTTGGGCCGGCGCTCTGATAGAACGGAACAGCCAGGAATTTGGCGTTTGAATTAGCCACCAAGATCAACCGCGATCACGTCCACAGGAGCAATCATGGCTTTCTCAGTTCCGCCTCTCCCCTACGACTTCAACGCGCTCGAGCCGCACATCGACGCGCAGACGATGGAAATCCATCACGACAAGCACCACGCCGCTTACGTGACCAACGCCAACGCCGCTCTCGACGGCACCGAGTGGGCCGACAAGTCAGTTGAGGAGATCCTCAAGAACCTCAGCGCGCTACCCGCCGATAAGCAGGCCCCGGTTCGTAACAACGCCGGTGGCCACTACAACCACTCGCTGTTCTGGGAGTCGATGAGCCCGGACGGCGGCGGCGAGCCGACCGGCGCGCTCGGTGAGGCGATCAGCTCAACCTTTGGCGGCTTCTCAGACTTCCAGGCGCAGCTCAAGGCGGCCGGTATCGGCCGCTTCGGCTCGGGCTGGGCATGGCTGATCCACGACGGCTCCGCTCTGGCGATCGTCTCGACGCCGAACCAGGACAACCCGATCAGCGACGGCAAGACCTCGCTGCTGGGCGTCGACGTCTGGGAGCACGCGTACTACCTGAAGTACCAGAACCGCCGCCCCGACTACCTCGACGCATGGTGGGGCACGGTCAACTGGGACAAGGTTGCGGAGCGCTTCGCGGCTGTCTGAGTAGTTTTTAGTTTCGGCGCCCTCGGGGGTGGCCGTGAAAGGAACCTAACTGCCACAGGAGTTCCTTTCACGGCCACCCCCGAGACGCCTTAACCGTGCCCGCGCCAATCTCGGCGCCCCTCGCCCGCAGCTAACGAGCTGTTGAAGCTGGCTCAGGTTCGCAGGTCACTGTTCGTGAGCGGCTGGTCGAACCAGCAGCCGGTCGATTGACGTCTGGATGAAGCCGGCGCCTAGGTAGAGGTTGCGCGCAGCGTCGGTCTTGAAGCCGACCTTCAGGCGGTGCGCGCCTTTGCGTGCGAGCCGATCGAGGCCGTTCGTCAGCAGCATCCGGGCGCGGCCGCGCCGCTGATATCCGTCCTCGACGGTGCCCGACAACTCGTCGGCCATCTCGAATCCACTCTGGATAGCACCCGCTGCAGGACCGTGCTGGTCGCGTTCAGCCGCTCAAGACCCCGCAGCAGCACTCGCGTCGCACGACCACGATCGTCAAGTCTATGGCCGCGACGCTCGGGGCTCCTCGCCAATTCAGCGATACACCGCCAGCACTTCTGCGAGCGTGGCAACGCATCCGATCGTCCAACTGGCGGCCTGCCGGCGCGTCTATGCGAGGCAGCGGATTTGACGAGCCGGGCGACGGCTCGGCGCGTTGATCACTTGAAGGGGACGGTGACCGGCCCAGGCACCT
>Ga0224557_1001520_pt1 | contig 22040 bp, 19 predicted proteins | sample 714S31014metaG_FD_180677 | JGI IMG/M metagenome (GOLD analysis project Ga0224557, IMG submission 180677) | Peat soil microbial communities from Stordalen Mire, Sweden - 717 S3 10-14 | ecosystem: Environmental > Terrestrial > Soil > Wetlands > Peat | place: Sweden: Norrbotten County, Stordalen... | reverse complement strand
GCTGCGGCCGACGTGGGGGGTGGTTGTGCCGGCGGTGAGGCCAACGGTTTCGCCGGGTTGGACGAGCTCTGCTGCGGCCAGGCCGATGCGGCGCTTTTCAGCGGCGTGGCGCTGCTCGCGGGCGAGAAACGAGCTGTCGTAGCGGAAAGGTTCATAGAGCAGGGGCTCGACGAGCGTGGCGCCGCCGTGGGTGCGCCGGATGAGGCCGCGGTTCTCAAGCCGGGCCAAGTCGCGGCGGATGCTGGGCGCCGAACTGCCGGCTTCAGCCAGAATCTCGTCGATGGTGGCGCTGCCGGTGCGCAGGAGGAGCTTGACGATTTTCTCCGCTCGGCGGCTTATTGAGTCGGTCATCGTGAGGCTGTTCTCCCTTCCCGCGGGGCCGGTGACGAACCTGCTCCGGTCTGACAGACGTGTGCGGATCTCCGGCTATTCACTGGAATTCTCAGGGAATCGTTCAAGAAAGTGATCGATCGGACGCGCTATGATCATATTTTAGGGGCAAGCAGACCCGCAAGAGCTGGAGAAATGGACTAAAGATGACGCAAAAGTTTGCGCACGAAATGTTGCGGGAGATCTACGAACAGCCGAAGGCGCTCGGGAGGACGCTGGATCTCTACCTGGCGGGGAAGTCGCTGAAGCCGGAGGTGGCCAGGCTGCTGGCGGGCTGGCCGAACGCTTCAGGCGAGGTGCTGATTGCGGCCAGCGGCTCAAGCCGGCACAGCGGGCTTTACGCGGAGATCCTTCTCGAAGATCTGTGCGGGCTTGCGGTGGACGTGGAGTATGCCAGCGAATACAGCTGCCGGGGCGGCGTGGACCTTCGCCATCCGAGCGTGCTGGTGCTTTCGCAGTCGGGGGAGACCTCAGACACACTGGCGGCGCTTGAAGAAGCGCGGCTGCGCGGACAAAAGACGCTGGCGATTACCAACCATGCGGCTTCGACCATGGCGCACCTGGCGGACGTATCGATGCCGCTGGCGGCGGGCGTGGAGAAGGCGATTCCGGCGACCAAGAGCTTTACGTGCCAGCTGGCGGTGCTGTTTCTGTTGGCGCTGTACGAAGGCGCACGGCTGGGGCGGATGGACCGGGCGGCGTTGACGGGGCACATTGAGGAATTGGCATCGGTTGGCGGCAAGATTGAGTGGGCGCTGGACGCATGGCGCACGCAGATGGCAGCGCTGGCGAGCAAGTACAAGTCTGCCGCGACGTTTCTTTACCTGGGAAGAGGCATCCACTACGCGATTGCGCGCGAGGGTGCGCTGAAGCTGAAGGAGGCCTCGTATGTGCATGCCGAGGGCTATCCGGTGGGGGAACTGAAGCATGGGCCCAACGCGCTGGTGAGCGATCGCGTGCCCCTGGTGGTGCTGGCCACGGTAGATCGCGGGCTAGACGCCTCCGTTCTGCGCTATGAGAAGACGCTGCAACTGCTGGCCGACATGAAGGAGCAGGGCGCGAAGGTGATTGCGATTGCGAACGACGGCGATGTGCGCGTGGAGGGTCTGGTGACCGACTGCGTGCGCGTACCCGAGGCGTCAGAGTACCTGCTGCCGATTCTCGAAGTGGTTCCGCTGCAGCTGTTCGCGTACTTTATGGCGCTGGCACACGGCGTGGACGTGGACAGGCCGAGGAATCTGAAGAAGGCCGTGGTGGACGAGGCGCCCGCGGTTTAAACAGCCCCATGAGAATTAGAGCGGTTTCGATTCAAGTGCTGCCATTTGAAGTTCATGCGAGGTGGCATTTTTTTGAGAAAAATGCCACTTGGCGTCCACGTTTCTGCAAGGAGCAGAATCGAAACCGCTGTAGCGGCCCGGCTCACTGGATGGTGAGGCTCAGGGTGGTGGTGTGCGACAAGCCGCCGGAGGCTGCGGTTACGGTGAGGGAATACGCCTGAGACTTGAACTGGGCGTTGCTGCCGCATGCGGTAAGCCCGACAGAAAGAGCGATGCCGAGCAAGGCGAGAACGAAAAGGCTGCGCCAGCGGCGGGCTGTCTTGCGGAGCCTTGCGGCAAAGGGCAGCAGGATGAGGCTTAAGGCCAGGGGCAGCGACTTGCGCGAGAACGGCGCGCGAGGCTGCTCAAGTGCGGCTTTGCCCGGCAAGGTCACCTGAAGCGTGACGGAGGTTGGCCCCGAGCCGGCGTTGACCGAAGACGGAGAGAAGCTGGCGGTTGCCCCGAGCGAGAGACCGGTGACACCCAGGCTCATGGATCCGGGAAGCGTAGAGGCGCCGACCGGAGAAATGACAAGTGGGAAAGAGGCAACTGAGGCGGCGGGTACGCTGGCGGCGCCACCGCCCTGCGGCACGATGGTGAAATCGACCACGTTCTCGCTAAGCACGCTGCTGGTGGCCGGCCCGTAACTCGAGTCGCCGGAATAGACCGCCGTGATGGAGTGAATCATGCTGGAGAGCGCTGTGGTGGTGAAGGTAGCTTGTCCCGAAGAGACGGTCCCGGTGCCCATCTGTGTGGCGCCGTCAAAAAAGGTGACGGTTCCGGTGGGAGGAACGGCCTGCGAGGCGATGGTTGCCGTGAAGGTGACCGCATTCGCCAGAAAGACCGGGTTCGCATTTGAGGTGAGCCCGAGCGAAGGCGTAACAGGAATCACGGTGAGAATGACGGAGGCGGAGGAGGTTGTGTAGTCCGTGGTGTCAGTGGGCGAGAAGGTGACAGCGAGCGTATGCTGGCCGACGGTGAGCACGGTGCCCGCGGAGGGCGCGTACAAGAAGGCGCCGGCGACGGGTGAAGTCGCGTCAAGTTGCGCGCCGCTCAGCGGAGTTCCATAAACGATGTTGGCGGGCGTGGGCCAGTTGATGGCCGGGGGTTGCTGGAAGATGACGGTGTCAGTTCCCGTGACGTTGTTGGAGAAGGTGGGGCTGGAGGCTGTTGCCGTGATGGTGCCGGTGGTGGTGCTTGACGAGGTGTAGGCGGGAACGCTGACGGTGAGGACGACCGAATCGCTGGCGCTGGCGGCCATGCTGGTGGTTCGAGTGCAGGTGAGGGAGCTGACGGCGCAGGTCCATCCGCCGGTGGGGTCAGTGAGCGCGGCGGCGGTGAGGCCGTAGGGCAACTGAAGAGTGAGAACGACGGAGCTGTAGATTTCAACAGTGGAACTGGTGTTGGTGACGTCGATGGTGAGTTGGTCGGCGGTGTCACCCGCCTTGACGATGAGCGGGCTGGGATTGAAGCCGATGGAAAGGGTGGGAATGACGACGGGGGTGACAAAGGAGGAAAGATCGAAGAGGGCGTACTCGAGCATCTGCTCCTGTGCGCTCATGGTGGAGACGGCAGCACACTCGGCGGGATATTGGGCGCCGGTGGTGGAGGCATTGAAGACGTGATAGTCGTTGTAGACCACGCGTCCACACTGGTTGGCCGCGGGCGCGCCGACCGGGGCGTTGAAGGTCATCTGCATGACCGGCTTGCCGGTCTGGCCGTTGTACGACCCGCTGTTGAGGGTGAGCCAGGACTGGGTGGGCGCAATGACGCTGGCGACGTCAGTGCGGAGGGTGCTGATGTCGATCTGATTTGAGGTGCCGGTGACGGTGGAGCCGGAGTTCTGAAGCCACTGGGCCATGGTTGCGCCGTCACTGAAGTTGGTATTCACGGTGCCGACGCCTGCGCCGATCTGCTGCTCGGCGGCAATGGTCCAGTTGGCGACGCCATTGTTGTTTGCGTCGACAAACAGGGAGTTGTAGGGCGAGGCGGGTTCGAGCCAGGCATAGCTGTAATGGGTGGCGAAGATGCGACCGCCGGAGTTGGCGAAGGCAAGCAGGTTGGTGGCGCCGGTGGCAGTGGCCTGATTCGACGGGCTGCCCTGGCAGGGAAACATCAGCATGTCGTAGCCGTTGATGAGGGTTGACGAACCCATCAGGACAGTTTCGTTGGGCGTGGAGGCATTGATGACCGCGCCGGGAGCATCGCTGCCCTGGTAGAGATGGATGTGGCCGCCGGGATTCACGGTGCCGTTGTCGTCGGTGAATTCAGTGTCGGCGATGCCCATCTGGCGGAAGACGCACTCGAGCGCATCGACCGAACCGGTGGAGATGGCGATCATGGGAATGTCGCCCTGGGTGTGATCTGCGGGCATGTGCAAGGCGAGGCCGGTGAGCGGAACTGCTGCAACCGCTTGATTGGGGAACTGGCGGCGCCACTTGCCGGCCTGGATGACCACGGTATAGGTGGCGTTGACGGGAACGTTGGCCAGGGTGAAGGTGCCGTCAACGGCGGTGAAGGTGGAACTGACGAGGTCAGGATCAGACGGCGTGGAGTTGCTGGAGGTGAGGCACTGCACCCCGGCGGGAAGCGCAGCCGGCGTTCCAGTGGTGACGTAGACCAGGACGTTGGGCAGGGGAAGAGCGTTGGTGGTTCTGGGATCGTAGACTGTGCCGGTGATGGTGGTGGTTTGCGCGGAGGCGCGCGCCGCAAGCATGGGCAACACCAACAACAGCGCGAAGAAAAAGCGCTTGAAGCGAATGGGGTAGCTCAAAGGAGTGGCGGCAACCGGGAGGGAGGTTCTGAGAGGAGAGGTCATGACAACAAATGTCCCATTCCACACAAACCGCTCTGCATCGCGACCGGCCGCTTCCCTGGAGGGGCGCAGCCGATCCGAGGGCAGACCGGCAAGCGTTCTTTCGAATATGTAATGAACCCAGGACCCCTACTATACGCATTTTCCACAAGGGCTGTCGGTGCGCAAGCGCCGTTTTTCGCAGCAAATTCCCGGTTTCAGACGTGACTAAAGCGGAATTCACAAATGGGAAGGCCTGCGCAGCCTTGGCGAGGTGAGAACGCGCGGATGGCCACATAAAGGCCTGGTGAAAAATGCAACCGAGGCGGTGGGCTAGGCTATGCCGAGGACTTTGACGATGACGCGCTTGCGGCGCTGGCCGTCGAACTCGGCGTAGAATACGCGCTGCCAGGTGCCGAGATCGAGCTTGCCGTTGGTGACGGGCAGTGTTGTTTCGTGATGGAGGAGCAGCGCCTTGAGGTGGGCGTCGCCATTGTCCTCGCCGGTGCGGTGGTGCTTGTAATCGGGCCGCGCGGGGGCGAGCTCCTCAAGCCATTTTCCGATGTCCTCAATGAGGCCGCTTTCGAGGTCGTTGACGTAGACGGCGGCCGTGATGTGCATTGGGGAAACAAAGCAGAGGCCATCCCGGACGCCGCTGCGCTGGACAATCTGCTCCACTTCGTCGGTGATGTGGACCATCTCGCGGCGTTTCTTGGTGTCAAATACCAGATACTCGGTGTGGCTTTTCATGGCTATCTCCGATTGGAGCCGCGATGAAGTTGGCGGCTTAGACCTTATCCTAAAGAAAGCCGTGACTGACGACAAAAAATCTACAGCCGAGGAACTCTGCCAGTACGGGGTCGAACTGCTGGCTGGAGGATCGGCGGCTGAGGCCGCGGAGTCGTTTCGCGCGGCGATCAATACCGGAGGCGACGAGCCGACGCTGATTGAAGCGCATCACGGACTGGTGCGGGCTCTACGGGATGCGGGACGGCTGGAGCAGGCTGTGGGGGCGGCGCTGGCGCTGACGGCGCTGACGCCCGCCGATCCGCTGGCGCACACGGCACTGTCGATCAGCCTGCAGACCGCTGGGCACGTGTCCGAGGCAGAGGCGGCTGCGGCGCGGGCGAGGGTACTGGAGTGGAAGATTCAATTGCAGTCGCCTCCGGGCGAGGAGAACGAGTCGCTCCCGGTGCTTCCACCAGCGGCGAAGGGCGAACAGCCTTGAATGCGCGGAAACGGTCTTCGACCGTTGAGCGGGTGCGGCGGATGCATGACCAGCTTGCGCTGGCTTATGGGCCGCAGTACTGGTGGCCGGCCAGGACGCCGTTTGAGGTGATTCTGGGCGCGTACCTTACCCAGAACACGGCATGGAAGGCGGTTGAACGGTCACTGGCGAACCTGCGCGCGGCGGGAGCGCTTTCGCTCGATGGACTGCGCAGGCTCGCACTCGACGAGTTGCAGATTGCCATTCGGCCATCAGGCTTTTATACGCGTAAGGCGCAGGCGTTGAAGGCGTTTGTGGCGTTGGTGGACGGGGAGTTTGGCGGGTCGCTTGAGGCAATGGCGGCAGCGGAGACCGAAGCGCTGCGCAAAAGGCTGCTGGCGCTGCCGGGCGTAGGGCAGGAGACAGCGGACGCGATTCTGCTGTATGCGCTGGGCCACGCGGTTCCGGTTACCGATGAGTATCTGCGGCGGATTGCGGAGCGGCATGGGCTGGTTGAGCCGGTGGGCGGGCGCATCAAGTATGAAGCGCTTGCCGGGCTGACGCGAGGAGCGTTTGCCGGCGACCCGGTGGCGGACCGGGCGCGCCTGTACAACGAGTTTCATGCGCTGACGGTGGCGGTGGGCAAGGCACACTGCGGAAGGACGGCGCGCTGCGAGGGATGTCCGCTGGAAAAAGACAGGGAACAGGGAATAGCCACCCCAGCGAGCAAAGACCGCTCGCCGGGGACCCCGGCAGGGAATAGGGAATAGTGCGGGGTTCGCGATCCCACTCATCGCGATAAAACTGCGAGGGGCACAGGGCTTTCAGCTTCCGATTGAGAGTTCACGGCTGCACGTTTGGCTCTTTCTGGCCCTCGCGGCGTAATCTGGAGGCATCATGAGTCAAAGCCCGCAACAGCCCCAGATGAACCTTGTCCAGACAGACGACTATCGTGAGTCCTACGCCAACAGCTGCCAGGTGCGGGTGAGCGTTTGGGATTTCCAGCTTGTCTTCGGACTGGCCTCAAGCGAAACCCCGGAGCAGGTGACCATCCGCAACAGCCAGGCCATCTTCCTGAGCCCTCAACAAGCCAAAGCACTGTGGAACGTGCTGGGCCAGAACCTGGCGCAGTACGAGCAGGCCTTTGGGACGCTGAACCTGGAACCGCATGGGCACAACTTTCCCGAGGGGCCGGTGAATTGAGGAGCAGGGAATAGGGAATAGGGAACAGCCCCGAGGGCGATTGATTGCGCTTGAAGAGACTCATTGAGCCACGGCTGGACGCGCCGCTGCCACTGTGGATGATCTTTCCGGTCATCTTTGCGGCGCTGTATGCGAGCCACTTCACGCTGCTGCGCGTGCCCTACTACTGGGACGAGGCCGGGTATTACATTCCATCGGCGTGGGATTTTTTCCGGACAGGCTCGCTGATTCCCGTGACCACACTGACCAACGCTCATCCGCCGATGCCGAGCATCTACCTGGCGCTGTGGTGGAAGGCATCCGGATTCTTTCCGGAGGTGACGCGCGAGGCGGTGCTGATGGTGGCTTCGCTGGGGCTGCTGGCGGTGTGGCGGCTGGCCATGAGGCTGATGGGCGTGCCGCTGGTTGCCTTCTGGACGGTGGTGCTGACGGGGCTGTATCCAATCTGGTTTGCGCAGAGTTCGCTGGCCCATGCGGATATTTTTGCGGCGGCCTGTTCGTTGTGGGGGCTGGTGTACGTGCTGCCGGAGCGGGACCGGAAGCCCTGGGCGGCTGCGTTATGGTTTGCGGCCGCGGCGCTCTCAAAGGAGACGGCCATTTGCATTCCGCTGACGCTGGCAGCGATGGATGGGTTGGAGGCGGTTCGATCGCTACCGCAGGCGCGGAAGAAGCTGCTGGTCGAGGCGGCGTGGTTGTTGAGTTGTCTTTTGCCGTTGGCGGCGTGGTACGGCTGGCACTATTTCAAGACGGGATTCCTGTTTGGCAATCCCGAGTTTCTGCGCTACAACGCGCAGGCCACGCTCGATCCGCTGCGGATGCTGGCCGCGTTCGGCCATCGCATTCTTCACCTGACGGCGCACATGAACATGTTTGTGCCGGTAATGCTGGGCATTGCTGCGATGCTTCTGGATCCGAGGCCGGATGCGGAAGGGCGCGAGCGGGCCACGATCGGGCGCAGGGAGCGGGGGCGCATCCTGGCTTTGCTGGTGGCGAATGCGGTGGTGTTCAGCGTGTTGGGCGGAGCGCTGCTGACGCGCTACCTGCTGCCCATGTATCCGCTGGTGCTGCTGGTGGCCGTGACTGCGTTTTATCGGCGCGTGCCTTTCTGGCAGTCGCTAGCGGTGTTTTCAGCGGCGGCGTTTGTGCTGGCTCTATTCGTGAATCCGCCGTATGGGTTTGCGCCGGAGGACAACCTGGCATACGCGCGCGTGGTGCGGCTGCAGATGGCGGGGATTTACCAGCTTGAACATCGCTATCCCGGCGCAACCGTGCTTTCAGCGTGGCCCATGACGGACGAACTGAAGCGGCCCGAGCTGGGCTATGTGAAGGAACCGTGGGACGTGGAAGCAATTGACGACTTCAGCGAGGCGCAGATTGCCCGCGCGCAAGCTGAGCCGGAAAAGTATTCCGCGGCGCTGGTGTTTTCAACGAAGTACGAGCCGCCGTCGCCGTTGTTGAGCCTGGGCCCGTGGAGCGAAGCGCTGGACGAGCGGTTCTTTGGACTGCACCATGACCTGCCGCCGGAGCTGATTGCGCGGCAACTGGGCGGCACGATGGTGTGGAAGCGCGACGACGATGGCATGTGGGTTGCGCTGATCCGGTTCGATCGCCAGGTGGAGGCGAGGCTGAACATCAGCTTCTAGCTCCTAGCTTCTAGCCAGTGGCCTCGAAGGTCGAGCTTTCAGCTATCAGCTATCAGCTTGTATTGCTTTGAGCGAGATGGGTTGGCGAGACCGGCAGGTCAGACATCTTCAACGGAAATATGGGCGCGGGCGGCGATGAGTTGCGCGATTTTCTTTGTATGGAAGAAGATGCTGGACGAAAGTGTGGCGGAGCTGCCGTCTTTTGCGACGACGGTGTACTGATGGGCGCCAGCGACGCGCATGTGCTGGACGGCGCGGACCTGGTCCCAGGCCATGCGAACCCGGTTAGGGTTGTTTTTTGTTCCGAAGAGGAATTCAACACCATACGGGTCAAGCTGCACATGGTAGAAGCTCAGTCGGTTGCCGTAGGTCCACAGATACGGGCACATGGAAGCAAAAGAGAAGGCGCCGAAGAACCAGCATAAAGCCTGGAGAGCGCGAGCCCAGGTGATGCCTGCCAGGGGAAAGAGCGAGACGATAACGAAGAGACCCATGAATGCGGCCAGGACGGCAGTAGCCACACTGACGGTCCTGCAGAAGGCGACGAAGACGGCGCCGTTGCGAAAGAGGATGGTGCTGTTGGGTTCGGATTCCGGAGACAACGGCATCAATTGGCCTCGACTGCATGGTGGCCAGCGAGAACGGGCCTGGATTGCGGGAAGTATACACGGAGCTGTGAAGGCTGGCTGTGGTGGCGTCGGAATTCCACGCAACCTGAGTGGAGCAAGGGCGGGCCGAAGGGATGAACCAAAGGCCCACCGCCTATAATCAGGCTGTTGTGCAACCATTTTATTCAATCCGAATTTTTGGCTGGCGGCGTTTCGCTGCCGGCATTGGACTGGCGCTGGCGCTGACCGGCTCGCCGAGGATTTACGCGATGGGCCAGGCGGGGAGCGGCGGAGCTGGACCTTCAGCGGGAGCCGACCACGGGCGCATTCTGCTGGTACTTCCCTTTGAGAACCGCACCGGCCAACCCAGCCTGGACTGGATTCGCGAGGCCGCCGCGGAGCTCGAGAGCAGCCGCTTTCTGTCGGCCGGTTTTGAGCCGATGAGCCGGGCCGACCGGATGTATGCGCTGGACCACCTGGGGCTGCCTGAGGGCTTCAATCCCTCGCGTGCCAGTTCGGTGAAGCTGGCGCAGACGCTGGACGCCGATTCGATTGTGGTGGGCAGCTACATTCTGGACGGGAATTCGATTGTGGCCGAGGCGCGGCTGGTCGACGTACCGGCGCTACGCATGAGCGAGGCGGTGACGGCGCGCGGCGATTTGAAGGACCTGATCGACGTGTTCGACTCGCTGGCGTGGAAACTGACCCGGGAGCTGGATCCGGGTTTCAGCGGCTCAGAGGAGACGTTTGTCGACGCCGGAAAAGGCATCAAGCTGGACGCATTTGAGCAGTACGTCCGCGGCATTACGGAGCCCGACCAGGCGGAGCGGCTGGCCGACCTGGAGAAGGCCGTGAAGCTGAGCCCGGAGTTCAGCCCGGCGTGGATGGCACTGGGCCGCGAGGCGTATAACGGCCAGCATTATGAGCAGGCGGCAGACGCGTTCGCCAAGGTGGACAGGAACGGAGAGGATGGACTTGAGGCCGGCTACTACCGGGGCCTCTCGCTGCTGTTCTCAGGCGATTACAAGAAGGCGGAACAGGCATTTGCGGCGGTCGCGAGGATTCTGCCACTGGCAGAGGTTGTGAACAATGAAGGCGTTGCCCAGAGCCGGCAGGGGCACGATGGCACCGACCTGTTTATCAAAGCCGAAGAGGTGGATCCGAGCTCGCCGGACTACCACTTCAATCTCGCGGTGAGCCTGGAGAGGCACGGCCAGACTCCAGCGGCACTGAACGAGCTGGACCAGTGCCTGAAGCTGAGGCCGGGCGACGAAGAGGCACAGGCGCTGGAAACAGCGTGGAAGAAGCCGGCAGTTCCCAAACCGACCCCGGCAGCCGGACCGGATGCGGCGAAAACCAGCCCGGAGGGCGCAGCCAAAACCAGCCCAGACGCGGAGGCATCGGCGGATCCGCTGGAGCGAATTGTGCGCAGTTTCGATGCTGCCGCGTTCCGGCAGGCTGCGCAAATGATGGACCAGATGGGCGCTTCGCGGCTTGCGGAGCTCGCGCCGCTGGAGCGGGCGCGGGCGCTTTCGGCGCAGGCAGCGGGATTTCTGGATCGGGGCCTGCTGCTGGAGGCCGAACGGCTTTACCAGGCGGCGGTGGTCGCCGACGGCAAGTGCGCGGAAGCCCACGCCGGGCTGGCGATGGTAAGCGAGCGCACCGGGGCTGCCGATGGCGCCCGCAAGGAAGCCCACGTCGCCCTGGAGCTTGAGCCACGCGTGGACGCGTACCTTGTGCTGGGAAGGCTGGATCTGGCAGACAGCCACCTGAATGAGGCGCTGAATGAGGGGGCGGAAGCACTCAAGCTGGATCCGCAAAGCCAGGCGGCGCAGGACCTGGTTCGCGCGGTAAAGGCGAAGGCCGGGCAGGGAAAGTAGTAGAAGGTTGGTCTCCGATGCTGGTGTGACGTGCCTCCTACGAATTGGCGGGGAATCAGTCCTATAGTTAGATCGATAGTTGGTTCGAAGCTCCAGAGGAGCAAGCCATGGTCCAGCGCAAACGCGTTTCGGCATTGAGAATTGCAGTCTGCCTTGTGGGGATCGGCCTCGGCGGAGTCGCGGGCTCGCTGGTTGGCGCGCAGCAGGCGCAATCCCCAAGTCCCCTTGTGGACAAGTTTGTTCTAAAAGACACGGTGCAGCCGGTGACCGAAGGCGAGCTGACGCAGGCCCTTGCGCGCGCCAATCGGGATGGGGCACAGGCGCTGCTGGTGGAGATGGACACGCCGGGCGGACTGGTGGAGTCAATGCGCGCAATGGTTGCGGCGATGATGGCCTCAAAGGTGCCGGTGATTGTGTTTGTGGGCCCGTCGGGCGCGCGCGCCGGCTCGGCGGGATTCTTTCTGCTTGAGGCTTCAGACGTGGCGGCCATGGCCCCGGGGACCGAGGCAGGCGCGGCGCATGTGGTCTTCATGGGTGGTAAGCCCGATGACACGGAAGCACAAAAGGTGGAGAACGATGCCGAGGCGTTTCTGCGCTCGTACGTGACCCGGCGCAACCGCAACGCGGAAGCGGCGACGGCGGCACTGCAGACCTCGCACTCGTATACGGCCGAGGAAGCGCTGAACCAGCACTTGATTGACCTGATTGCGAATAACGACGCAGAACTGCTGACGGCGCTGGACGGGCGAGTGATTACCCGGCTGGACGGATCGAAGCTGACGCTGCACGTGGCCAATGCGCGCATTGAAGTGATTCGCCCGTCGCTGCGCGACGAACTGCTTGGCTGGCTGGTGGACCCCAATATCGCTCTGTTGCTTCTGGTGGGCGGGGCGCTGTTGATCTACCTGGAATTCAACTCACCGGGAACGATTGTGCCGGGCGCACTGGGAACACTGATGGTGCTACTGGCCATATTTGCGCTGAATCTGCTGCCAATCCGTTTCACGGCGGTTCTGCTACTGGTTGCGGCGCTGATTCTGCTGCTGCTTGAAGCAAAATTTGGCGCGCATGGCGTGCTGGCGGTTGCCGGCATTATCTGCCTGACGTTTGGAATGCTCACGTTGGTTGCCGCGCCGGTGCCGGAGATGCGCATTACTCCTTGGGTGGCCTTTGCTGTGAGCGCGGGGTTCGGCGGAATCACGGTTTTTCTGGTTCGATTGGCGGTGCGGGCGCGAAGCAGGAAAGCCCTGCTCGGCGCCGACGCCATGGTGGGATGCCGCGCGGTTGCCATGGAGCCGCTAACCCCAGAGGGACACGTGCTGGTGGAGGGAGAGATCTGGCGGGCGGTGGCGCCGGAACCGGTGGCGAAGGGCGCCAGCCTGCGCGTGGTGAGCCACGAAGAGAATTTGTTGCGGGTGACTTCGGATGCGACAGTGACGCCTCCGAACGCAGTCGCGTGAATCACAGGGGAGTACAATCCGTGCTGAGGTAACTCAAATGTCCATCTCCGATTTGCCCATTCCGATGCTGGTTTTGATCGCCATTGTTGTGCTTTATTTACTGAATTCCATCAAGATTCTTCGAGAGTATGAGCGCGGGGTCATCTTCCGCCTGGGCCGAGTGCTGGGAACGCCGAAGGGACCGGGCATCATTCTTGTTTTCCGGCCGCTTGACCAGATGGTGCGCATTTCGCTTCGCCAGGAGGTGCTGGAGGTTCCGCCGCAGGACGTGATCACCCGCGACAACGTGACCATCAAGGTGAACGCGGTGGTGACGCTCTACGTAGTGAATCCGAATGACGCGGCGATCAAGGTGGCCAACTACGTTTACCAGACTTCGCAGTTTGCGCAGACGACTTTGCGGTCGGTACTGGGCGAGGTGGAACTGGACACGCTGCTCAGCCATCGCGACCAGCTGAATCTCAGGATTCAATCGATCATCGACCAGCGGACAGAGCCGTTTGGTGTGAAGGTGACGAGTGTGGAAGTGAAGCAGGTGGATCTGCCGGAGAGCATGACGCGCGCCATGGCCAAGCAGGCCGAGGCGGAACGCGAACGTCGTGCGAAGGTCATCCATGCCGAAGGCGAGTTTAATGCCGCCCAGAAGCTGGTGGACGCCGCAGCCCTGCTGGCCACCGAGCCAATTACCATCCAGCTACGCTACCTGCAGACACTGACCGAGATCGGTGTTGAGAAAAACACGACCATCGTGTTCCCTCTTCCGATCGAGATGATGCAGCTGTTCAGCAAGATGGGTGAGTCAGCCAAGGCCGCGCTTGAAAAAAAGTAGCGACAAGGAAGGTGCATGAGGGGAGCTTTTGACGACGAAGACGAGAAAGTGGAGCGGCAAAGGCCCCTGCGCGATACGGAACTGACCTTGGGGACGGGCACGCTCCTGCTGCTCTTCCTTGGGCTGGCGCTTGTTTGCGGGGCGTTTTTCGGGCTTGGTTACGAGGTAGGCCGCGGCGTGGGACAGCCGGCAACCAGCCAACTGGCTGCAGCCGGTGGGCAGGCCGGCCTGCAGACGAATGGAGCAAAGGCAAAGCCCTCGGCCACGGCGCCGCCGGGGATACCGGTGCCCGCGCCGATGGTTGCCACACCGGTCAACGCATCGCAACCTGCCGCGAGCGATCCGGCCGCTTCTACGCCTACTGCAGCTCAGGCCGGGACGAGCGCAAGCCCGCAGCAGGTCCGTCCGGCGCTTCCTGGGTCGAACATCCCATTGCCCTCAAGCGATTCAGGCATGCACGCCGTGCTTCCGCCGCCGGTGCAGCTGATGGTGCAGATTGCCGCTGTTTCACACCAGGAGGACGCCGATGTGCTCTCAACAGCACTGCGCAAGCGCGGGTATGCAGTGGTTGAAAAACGCGAACCGGTGGACGGGCTGATTCATGTGCGGATGGGGCCTTTCAACAGCCACGACGACGCGAATCGCTGGCGGCAGAAGCTGTTGGACGACGGCTACAACGCGATGATCCAGTAGCGCAGGTCGCGATCAATTTCAAAATGGATGCGCAACTCTCCACTGCGTTTTTTCCTTCTGGAAGTGGGACAGTTCTCAAGTGCGCTTTTTGGGTTTTTCGTTTGCGAGATGCGCAATTCCCGGGCCCTAGGCTTGCGTCCATTGCAGGCGCGAGGACCAGACCTGCAGTGGATAGGTTGAGATTCCTTTCGATCTGATGCTACAATCCCGGCGGAATTTATTCGGTCAGACTGAGGTGTGTGAGCGTGAATCATCTCGAGAAAAAAGTGATGTATCTCGTTTGGGCCTGGGCGATTTTAGGTTCGTCAACAGCTTTTGCAAAGGACATCCCCTCGCTCGGTAGGGACTGTCAAAACGGCGATCAGAGAGCGTGCGCTGAGATCACGAGAATAGTAGTGGCGACAAAGCGCCCCAAGGACAGAATAGCTGCAATACCGTTCATCTCGGATACCTCGGTCTTGACCTCGATTTCTAACGATTCGACTCAGGATCGAGATGTGAGCCGCGCTGCAGCGGATCGACTGTCAGTACTGAATAAGCAAGCTCGGGACCGGAAGGAAGCAGAAAAGGCGATCATGCCCAATCCACAGGAAATCCAAAGGCAGGTCGCGCTGCTTGATTCCTACAAAGTAGGGGTCACAACCCTTGATGATTTTTACGCGGATAAGTGGAACGCAAGCGATCCATACTTGTCGAAGCTTGGAATCGTCGAAGCTCGATATGAAATCGGGACCCACACTGTTGAACTTCATATCGCGTATTTTGGTGACTACGATAGGCATGCCGAATTGGATCCGACCATTTCAGCCTCAAAGGTTGCGCAGACGCTATTCGAGGATGGGAGCAAGGGTGCGCGAAATGGTATCGCGTACCAGATGGGACTGCCACCTTGGTACGATTTACACGGCATCGCTCTTACTGCCATCGATTCCAAGTATCCTGGGTACCACCTCCTCTTCGAAGGTGGCATCCTCGCGAGCATCAAGAAAGAGTAAAAAATGATGGACATCGCCAGGGCTCAGCTCTGAAATTTAGGGTACTTCGCCAAGCTTTCAGAGGATTAGCCTCTTGAACACTCGTCGCTTATGAGGATCGTGGCGAAGGTCGCCTTCGGGTAGAGCTACATGCGCTACCCCCGCATCCACTCCGGCAGGCCTGAGGCGATGGAAGCGCGTACCGCTTGCATGAGTTCTTCGCGGGTTTCGTAGTTGCGCGGGTAAATGGGTGGATGAAAGACAAAGTGCGCCGTGCCAGGGCTGATGGCGAAGCTGCCTTTTGCCATCAGCATCTCAGTTCCGAAAACCGAAACCGGAATGCAAGTGGCTCCTGATTCCTTCGCCAGGTAAAATGCGCCTTTCTTGAAAGGCGTCATGCGTCCGTCTTTCGAACGGGCTCCCTCGACGAATGTTGTGATGTGAATTCCCTTGGCAAGCAGGCGCTTGGCCGCGCCCACGCTGGCCTCGGCGGTGGCTGCATTGCCTTTGCGATCGACGGGAATGAATTCGCCGAGTTTGAGGGCCAGACCGAACAGGGGGAGCTTGAAGACCTCGCGCTTGGTGAAAGCAGCGGTGCGTCCGGGGATGCGCGGAATCAGGCCCGGGGGGTCGAGGTTGGAGACATGGTTGGCCATGAAGATGCAAGCCTCGCCTTCAGGGACGTTCTGGAGTCCTTCAACACGAACGCGGATGCCGGCCGCGCGAAAGGCCACGCGGACGATGAAGCAGACCACGTTGTAGAGCGGTCTGGGGTTGCCGGTGATGGCGGCCAGCGGGAGGAAGATGATCGCCGACGGAATGCTGAGAGCGATGACGACGGCGATGACGAAGAACGAAACGATCATGGGCGCTCCACCAGAGAGCAAGACATCAGTTTAAAAAAAGGCGCAAGGCTAACTTCTAGTTTCGCATCCGTTCGGGCAGTCCGGAGGCGATGGAGGCGCGGACGGCCTGCATGAGCTCGTCACGCGAGGAGAAGGCGGTTGGGTCGATGGGGTCATGAAAGACGACATGGGCGACGCCGGGCTTGATGCGCAGGCTGCCTTTGCCCATGATGGACTCGGTGCCGTGGATGGAGACGGGAATGCAAGGAGCGCCGGCGTCCATGGCGAGGAAGAAAGGGCCTTTCTTGAACGGAAGCATGCGGCCGTCGGGCGAGCGGGTTCCCTCAACGAAGGTGGTAATGTGCACGCCTTTTGCGAGCACGCGTTCAGCGGCGGCAACGCTTTGCTTGGCATCGGCCGCATTGCCGCTGCGGTCGACGGCAATGAATTCGCCCATGCGGAAGCCGGTGCCGAGGATGGGCAACTCCATCAGCGCGCGCTTCATGAAGGCCGAGGTGCGACCGGGAATGAGGGAGATGAGCGCGGGCGGGTCGAGATTGGAGACGTGGTTCGACATGAAGATGCACGCGCGGTCGCGAGGGATGCGGGCAAGACCTTCAGTTTTAAAGCGCACGCCGGCCAGGCGGCAACTCGAGGAGAGCATGAAGCGCGTGCCTTTGTAGAGCGGCAGCACGTTGCCAGTAAGCCAGCACCAGGGAATGAAGAGCAGAGCCGTGGGGATGCCGGTGACGACCATGGTGGCGACGAAGATGAGAGAAAAGAGCATAGGAGTGTTTGCCGCGATCAGGGATGGAGCTGCCTGAGCCGCGCTGGAAGTTTCTCATAGATGCCGTCGAATCCGCCATTGGAGAGGATGGCGACCACGTCGCCGGGACGAAGCTGGGGAGCGATTCCGTTGACGATGGCGCGGGCGTCGGGCAGCAACTCGGCTTTGAGGCCATCGTTGTTGAGGGTCTGGACCACGTCCTCAGGGTGCAAGCGCTCGGCGCCGGGAATGCGCTCTTGCTGGTAGACGCCTGCCAGCACCACCTTGTCTGCGAGGCGAAGGCTGGCGATGAGGTCATCCTCAAGAACTTTGCGCCGCAGCGTGTTGGAGCGCGGCTCAAGCACGGCCCAGAGGCGCGATTGCGGATAAACGGCGCGAAGGGCACGCAGGGTTTCGCGGATGGCTGTGGGATGGTGCGCAAAGTCCTCGATCACCGTGATGCCGGCCACCTGGGCGCGCACTTCAAGACGGCGCTTGACGCTCTTGAAGCTTGCAAGCGCGGCTTGAATTGCGTCCTTGCAGATGCCGTGCGAGAAGGCCAGCGCCGCAGCGGCGGTGGCATTGAGCGCGTTGTGCTCGCCGGCCATTAGCATCTCGAGTTCAGCCCAGAGCGCGCCGCCGTGCGAGACTTCCCAGCGCATGCGCACTCCAGCTGCGCCGTTCTCCTGGCGGAGTTTGCTGATGCGCCAGTCGGCTTCAGCGGTAAAGCCGTAACGCTCGACGCGGCAAAGCGCGTGCGAGACGCACTCGGTGACGTTGGGGCTGCCGTCGTAGGCCACGACGAGTCCGCGTCGCGGAACCAGGTTCACGAGGCGCTTGAAAGCGGTCTTGACCATTTCGAGATCGGTGTAGATGTCGGCGTGATCGAATTCAACGTGGGTGAGGATGATTGCGTCAGGAAAGTAATGGAGAAATTTTGGCCCCTTGTCAAAGAAGGCGGTGTCGTACTCGTCGCCTTCCACGATGAAAGTGCGGGTGGGCCGCAGCTGAAAGCTGGAGCCGAAATTTTCAGCGACACCGCCGATGAGGAAGGATGGCTCAAGCGAGGGATCGTGACGTGCGGCCACTTGGAAGATCCAGGCCAGCATGCTGGTGGTGGTGGTTTTGCCGTGAGTGCCGGCGACCACTAGAGATTCGCGGCCCTTGAGAAACTCTTCGTGAAGCAAGGCGGCCATCGAGGTGAAGGGAATGCGCTCGTCGAGGATGCGCTCCACTTCAGGATTGCCGCGCGAGAGCGCGTTGCCGATGACGACAAGATCGGGCGCGGGCGAGAGATTTTCCTCGGAGTACGGCTCCATGACGGGAATGCCAAGCTCGTGGAGCAGTTCGCTCATGGGCGGATAGGCTGCCTTGTCAGACCCGGTGATGCGATGGCCCTCCAACTGAAGCAAGCCGGCGAGTGACGCCATGGCCGTGCCGCAGATGCCGCTGAGATGGATATGCTTGGGCGCCTCACTCATGGCTTGACCGCCGATTCACGGACGTCGAGGGAGGTCTCGTCGCCGACGACAAGCCCGGCCTGAACGCCGAAGGTCAGCGTTACGTTTTGCCTCGATACGTGGCCGCTGCGCAGCCCGATGGCGATGGGCCCGTCGAAGGCCTCCAGTGCACTCAAGATTGTTTCCTCCAAAAGTTCAGGCTGGGCGCCGGGGGAGACGCAATCGAGCATTTCGCCGAAGATGATGCCGCGGACGCCGTCGAGTTTGCCGGCCTCGCGCAGTTGCCAAAGCATGCGGTCCACTTGATAAGGTTTGGCGCCGGTGTCTTCAAGGAACAGCAGCTTGCCTTCTGTGCGCGGTTCGAATCTGGTGCCAAGCAGCGAGACGAGAATGCTGAGACAGCCACCGTAGAGAACGCCGTCGGCGTTGCCGGGCTTCAGCGCGCGCATGCCTTCCGCTGAGCCCACACTGTATGGCTTGCCGGCGAGAGCGGCGTGAAAGCTGAGCAGATCGACACCGTCGTCAAGATAGAAATCCGCTGCAACCATGGGCCCGTGAAAGGCGGGAAGGCCAAGCTCGTCGAGCAGGCGCAGTTGGATGCCTGTGAGGTCACTGTAGGCAAAGAGAGGCTTGGGATGGCTTGCGATCAGCTCGAGATCGAGACCATCGAGCAAGTAGTTGGAGCCATAGCCGCCTCGCAGGCACAGGACGGCGCTGGTGTCTTCATCGGCGAATGCGGCGTGCAGATCGGTGAGGCGCTGCTCTCGGGTTCCGGCAAAGTAGAGCGGGCCGTGGGTCTGCGCGGAAGTACCAACGCGGGGGGCGAAGTCGAGAATGCGCAGGGCCTCGAGGCCGCGCTCAAGTCGATCAGGCTGGGCAAAGGAGGCGGGGGCGATGACGCTAACACCTGAGCCAGCAGCCACTGCGGGCGGACGGAGGAGCGACAGGGGCCCTGTGGACATTACCAGGCCTCGCCGCGCGCGATGAGAGCCGCGGGTCCGGTAAGGCGAAGCTCAGCGCCGGGGCCGTCCCACGCGACCGTCTGCGGTCCGCCGGGAGCGACGACGGTGAGCGGGGAAAGGCATTGGCGCAAAGCGAGCACGGCGGTTGCCGAGGCGCTCGAGCCGGTGCCCGAAGAGGATGTGGGACCGACGCCGCGCTCGAAGATGCGAATCTCAATTTCGCGCTCGCCGGCGATGCGCACAAATTCCACGTTGGTCTGGTGCGGGAAATCCTTGTGGACGCAGATCTCGGCGCCGATCTGCTGCCAGGGTTTGTGGTGGACGGTGAATTCCGGGTTGTGCACGACGATGACGAAGTGGGGGTTGCCGGTGGAGATTTCGAGGCCGACGATGTCAGTTCCATCGGTCAGCTTGACCGTATGAGGCGCGAAGCTGGGCACGCCCATGCCGGTTGTGACCTCGACAGTCTGGCCATCGCGCGCTTCGATGTGACAAATACGCAGTCCGGCATCGGTGGTGATTTCAAGTTCGTCGCCGGGTTGCGCGTCGATTGCTTCAGCCATCCACGCAGCCACGCAGCGCGTGCCGTTGCCGCTGATTTCAGCGATGGAGCCGTCGGCGTTGTGGAGGCGGATGCGGCCGGATTTTTTGCCGGACGACGTAGATTCAGTCCAGGCAAAGAACTCGATGCCGTCCGCGCCGATGCCGGTGTTGCGATCGCACAGGCGGCGCGTAAGAGCGGCCCAATCGTACCCCGCGGCTGCCTCTTCCGTCACGATCAGGAAGTCGTTGCCGCAGGCGTGGGCTTTGGTAAAGGGAATCAATCTTCCTCCAGAGAATCAGTGCTGCGCTTGCTGTTGGAACGGGCCGAAACAAGCTTGCCAGTTCCGGTTGATTGGCCGCGCTCGTGGCGCAGAAGCCCGGTTTACATTGTGGCCTTGCCCGATGCTACCACCGACGCAGGGCCACTGTTGAGGTTGGACGACTGAGGAGTACCGGAGACGTACATTGTTCCCGAGGGCTGCCCCGGCGCAGTGAAATGAGCGACGGCGGTCAGGCCTTCAGGGTGGGCCTTGACGGCGCGGTCGACCGGATCCCCGTCAAAGGCGAGGACAATGGAGGCATGGGCCGCGGGCGCTTTTAAGGCTTCGTCCCAAATGGAGAGGTCGGCTTCGTTGATGGTCTGGCGCAGCGGAATTCCAGTGAGCGCAACGATCTCGGGATCGACCGAAGTTTCCATCAGGCAGATGGCGCCGGGGTGTTCTGCGAGTTGCGAACGGAGCACGGGCGGGATGGCGAGCTGATAGGGCCGGTGGGCATCAATATTCTTTGTGCCTTCGACGTAAGCCAGCGGGCGCTCGCGAAGCAGTTGACCGGCGTTGAGGGCGACGAGAACGAACAGGGCGGCGGCTGCCAATTTTGCCCAGGCCGGCTTGAAGTCATGCACCGCACCGATGATCAGCCGCGCAACAAAGCCCAGTCCAAGCGCGAGCGCAGGCAGCAGTTCCATGCCGTAGCGGGTGTTGTACCAGGAGTGCGGCCACCAGACGGGGAGAAAAATGGGGACTGAACTGTAAGCGACGGAATATGCGTAGTAGGGGAGCGGCAGCCACAGGAAAAGTGCCCAGGAGAAGGCGCGACGGCGCGCAACGAGCCACGCGCCAAGGGTTCCGGCCGTGGCGAAGAAGAGCATAATATTGCCCCACGCCGCGGCCGTTACATCCATCTCTGCGGCTTTCAGGAAGAAGAGCAGCGAGACCCAGGGGTTGTGCCAGCCAGGATGCGGGGGCCAGGCGCCATGCGACATGGTGCGCAGCTCGATGGCTTTCGCGGAGTAAGGGCCGCGCGAGAATTCAAGCCAGTCGCCAAAGGCCACGGCGTTGTAAACGAACCAGGTAATGGGCGCGGCGACGACGCAAGCGGTGAGCATCCAGAAGACGCGTGACCGCAACTCACCACGCCTGAGGAGCACGACGCCGATGGCCGTCCAGGCGAGCAGAGCCATGATCCAGCCGTCGTAGCGCGTAAAAATGGCGGCGATGAGCGCGAGTGCAACACACGCGAGCAAACGGCCAGATCGCGCGGGATCGTTGTCGAGAGACAAGCGCCACTCGACGAGCCAATCGACGATCCAGATCATCTCGCAGACGAAGAGGGGCTCGGTCATCGCGGTGGTCTGGAGGTAAAGCAGATTGGGATTGAGGGCGAAGAAGGCGAGGGCGAGCGCGCAGGCGGCGGGTGAGAGCCAGCGGCGCGCGAGGCGATACAGGCCGAGGCAGGATGCGACGTAGGCGAGCGCCGAAGGGACAGTGCCGGCAATACCATTGGCCCACCAACTGTAGACCTGCACAAAAGGGAGCATGAGGATGTGCGGCAGTGGCAGCCAGACGGAGCCCAGTTGCGAAAGGCGCGGCTGGTGGCAATCAAATACGCGACGCGCGATGTGCAGATGAGCAACGGCGTCGCCCCAGTTGAGAAGCGCGCAGTTGCGCCAGCTCCAGACGATGGCGGCAAGAGAGAGTGAGACAGAGCAGACCAGGACGGCGAAGGTCTCAACCGGGGCGACAGGAGTACGCACACCGGCCGCGCGCGCGTTTGATTCGTCAGTCAAGGTGAGTCAACTCGCGGAACTGAAGGAAACGGTCGTCGATCTCCTTCCGGGAGAGCTCGGCAATGCGCTCGGTGCCAAAGCGCTCCACGGCGAAGGAGCCCATGACGCTGCCGTAGAACATGGCGCGGCGGTACGCGTCGGGAGTGAGCTCGGGCTGCGAGGCTAGGTAGCCAAAGAATCCACCGGCAAAGCTGTCGCCTGCTCCGGTGGGATCCACTACTTGTTCCAGAGGCAGCGCGGGTACTTTAAAGGTGCTGTGGGCTGTGCCGTTGCTCGGGTCTGCCTTGCGGAAGAGCGTGGCGCCGTATTCGCCGTGCTTGATGACCAATGAGCTGGGGCCCATGGCCATGACGGCGCGCGCGGCCTGCACCAGGTTTTCGTTGCCGGCAAGCATGCGCG
>Ga0224557_1001517_pt1 | contig 22068 bp, 16 predicted proteins | sample 714S31014metaG_FD_180677 | JGI IMG/M metagenome (GOLD analysis project Ga0224557, IMG submission 180677) | Peat soil microbial communities from Stordalen Mire, Sweden - 717 S3 10-14 | ecosystem: Environmental > Terrestrial > Soil > Wetlands > Peat | place: Sweden: Norrbotten County, Stordalen... | reverse complement strand
GCAATGCCGCAGCGGCTAAAGCCGGAATCTAAATTGGCCATTTGCGGCACGACTGAAGTCGTGCCCTGACACAATCGATAGCCTGAAGGCAATTTTGCAAGAGGCTCACACGTTAGTGAAAACACTAGACGCTCAAAACTATCAAAACGCAGCAAACGCGGTTCTTGAGTGCGCTACAAGTACACGGAATATTGGACGATTGGGGTTCGCATTCGGTCGTTCTTGACCCATCCGGCGACCTTCTGGTCGGCAGTTCTGCAAAGGCGATTCTTCTCCGGCGCAATACTGGCAATTCCGTCAACCTCCGGATTGCCGGCTACGCGGGAATCGACTTTCCGAAAACCACTGGGGCGTTCTTCAGGACGAATCGGGGTGCGATGCATCCTTGCTGGAGCTTCTTGGCCTTCGGCGTAAAGAGAAGACTCGCATTGGAAGGGTTACAAATGAATCCAGCCGCCAAGAATGAGTGAAAGCGACCCTACAGCAACGAACATCCAAAGCAGGACCCCTTGCAAAAGAGGGCGAACTCCGACTTCGCGGAGAGTTCTCATGGAGAGTCCGGTTCCAATCAGGTAAAGCGTGACGGTCAGGCCGATGCCCCCAAGGTGCTTGAGCACTGGATACGCGGACTGGAAGATGTGAACGTAGGTGTTGGCGACCGCCGCGAGGCAGAAGAAGAGAATGAACCAGGGCCATTGAATGCGCGCCTTGCTCTTGTTTGCCATTGCGGTTCCAACCGAAAGCGGTACGATCCACAGAGCGCGTGCCAACTTGACGGTTGTGCCAACCGTGAGAGCCACCGCTCCGTACTTTGCAGTCGCGCCAACGACGGAACTTATGTCATGGATGGAGAGTGCCGACCAGAGGCCAAACTGTGTTTGTGTCATATGCAGTGCTGTCCCGATTGGTGGAAATGTAAGCAAGGCAACCGAGTTCAGCACGAATACGGTTCCGAGTGAGACGGCAATTTCTTCCTGGCTCGCATTGGTGATTGGGGCAATCGCGGCAATGGCGCTGCCGCCACAGATGGCAGTGCCGGCCGAAATGAGATAAGAGATCCTTTGCTTTACGTGCAAGAGTCGTCCCAACCCCCAACCCAGGAGCAATGCGATGCTGATGCTGCCCGCGGTATAGATGAACCCTGAGCGGCCTGCTTGCATAACCTGCTGCAAGTCCATTCCGAATCCGAGCCCCACCACTGACGCCTGTAGCAGCAACTTCGATAACTGCTTTGCCTCAAGATGAAAGGGATGCACGAAGCTGAATCCGTAGATGAGGCCGCCGGCCAAAGCCATTGGTGGCGATACCAGGCCGCTTGCCGCAATAATCAAGCCGATGAAGAATACGTTCTTAGTCACACATCCAGTGTTCCTGAAGAATGCGTCGGCGTCCAAGCAGAAGTACTGATGCCCTATTTGCGATTTTTATGTGTGCCGGCAGGTTGGAATCGATTGGTCATGACGGAGGTTCTCTGCAAGCCCGCGCGTGCGGTGAGAAACCTGCGGAATTCAATTGTCAGGCCCTGCGGCTCGGGGACAGATCCGTATGCGAAAAGGAACTGGCGCTTGATTCTCACACCCTCAATTTCAACAATCTTGAAACTGTTATTGAGCCTCAGGTCTTTGGCAATCGCCCAACGCGAGACGAATCCGATCCCCAGTCCGGCTTCCACGGCGGATTTGATGGCTTCGGTTGAATCAAGCTCCATTACAATGTGCAACGAACTCCGATTTACACCTTCTCGTTTCAGTGCCATTTCAATTACATGCCGCGTACCCGATCCGCGTTCCCGCATCAGCAACGGAATTGAGGCAATTTCAGAACAGGAGACCGAATTGCGCTCGGCCCACTCGTGTGCTGTGGATACAATCGGCAAAAGTTCATCTTCAAGGAACGGCTCCGTCTTCACCTCGCGGCTTCGCGCCGGGCCCTCGATGAAGCCCAGCGCGATCTTCTGCTTCTCCACCGCTTCCACAATGTGCTCCGTGTTGCCGCTGATCAAAGTGGGGTGAACGCGGGGATGCTCGCGACAAAACTCTCCTAGCAGGCCAGGCAACACATATTGGGCAATGGTTGTGGATGCGCCCAGTGCAAGTTGGCCGGCGTGTTCTCCGCTCAAGGCTGCAATCTCCTGCTCGGCGTGGCCGAAAAGCGTCTTGACCTGCTCACAATAATTCAGAAGAACCTTTCCAGTAGCCGTTAGAGTGATGTGCGCTCCCGTGCGATTAAACAGCTGCACGCCAAGATCCTCCTCAAGCGCCTTGATCTGGAGGCTCACTGCGGGCTGCGTGAGATACAGTTCTTCAGCGGCCTTGCGGAAGCTGAGCTGTTCCGCAACTGCCCGGAAGACCACGAGACGGAAATTTTCAAGACTCGCCATTCGATGATTAAAGCACCTGCTCGCGACGGCCAATGCAAGCACCGTTCCGCGCCCGGCCAGAATCTGTACGGGATGTCAGTTGTGGGCCTTGGCAGGTTCGGCTACAGCTAACTCGATCTTGATCTCCGGCGGCGTCAGGAGCGTGTTGTGAACCAGACAGTGATGCACTGAGCGCGTCAGGCCCTCCGTCTGTTCTTCTGTGAGAGAGACGGGACACACAACATGCACGCGAAAGTTGCCAACGCGGGCAGGCTGTTTCAGCTTTTCGGCGGTAACCGTGACCTCAACGCCTGTCTCCGCGAGATTGCGTGTCTTCAGATACTGCATAGCATAGAAGGCCGCGCAAGATCCCAGCGACGCGAGCAGCAACTCCGGTGGCGTCATGCCGGAGTCTTCCCCACCATTCTCTGTCGGTTGGTCGCAAATAACGGAGTGTGATCGCGAATGAATCGCAAATTTAACCTTGTCGAGATGAGTAATCTTCACTTCCATCATGGTTTTCCTCTTCCATTGGAAGAAAGACACGAGGGCGGCGATTCGTTACAGAATCGCGGATGTTTTTTCTTCGACCGGCATTACCAACATACGCAGATACTCGCGTGTAAGGATGGCGCGCAAGCGAGGCGCGACAGCCGGGTCACAGGGAATCTCCAGGGAGCGGCAGCGGTCGATGGCCGCGCGCAGGTCACGTAGAAAAGCCACGCAGGATGGGCAAGCCTCGATATGTTCGCGCATCTGTTCGCAGGTAATCGGTTCCAAGCGGCCGTCGAGATACTCGGAGAGATTGGCAAAAAGATCGCGGCATTCTGCCGGGCGTTGCGCGCCGTTGGCTCGGGCGCGTTTGGGCTTGCTTGCGGAGGGTCTGGCTTGTTTGGGTAGCGCGGGAATGGCCTCGAGTAGCTGGCTCATCTCCTTGCGCACGCTCAGACGCGCGCGATGAAGCCGAATCCGCACCGTTCCCTGCTGAAGAGAGAGGACTTTCGCGATCTGCTCGGTGCTCAACTCTTCCATATCGTGGAGCACAAGAACGATGCGCAAGGGCGCCGGGACGCGGAGTATCGCCTGATGCAGCAGATGGTGCTGCTCGGCGGCGAGAAGGTTGCCTTCCGGTCCCACTGCGGCATCCTCAAGCAATCTCCCCAATTCTTCATCGTCCGGCATCAACTCGTCGAGCGACAGGACGTTTGCCGGGGCGTGGGCGGGCTTGCGGCGCATGCGCCAGCAGCGGTTTCTGGTGACCGTGTAAAGCCAGACGGCCATCTGCTGGGGGTTCTGGATCCTGGCAAGGTGTCCGAGGGAACGGGAGAGCACCTCCTGCATGGTGTCTTCCGCATCTTCAGGATGCCCGCAGACCTTCATGCTGAAAGAATAGACCGTATTCTGGAGCAACCCAATTGCCTGTTCGACAGCTTCAGGAGTGTTCCGGCGCAAGAGTTCCGTGGCTTGGATCAGTTCAGGTCGCATCGCATAGAGTCACCGAGAGCTACACCAGTATATTCCGCGGCGTGCACGACCGACAGCAGGTTCTCCCGAAACTCCGCCTGTGTGGCGCGGAGCACATTCAGAAAGAAACTCACTGCACACCACGAGGCAGAGTGCTGCCCGTTTGCAATGCAGTCTCGATCATCTGAAGACATATCTGGGAAACCTTTTTCAGCCATTCTCGCTCCTCGCTGTCATCCGGTTTGGAGTCAGCCGCCAGCCATGCGCGCACCAAAGCCAACGCGAGCCCCATCTCGGCGCCTGGATGGCATTCCTCCAGCCGGAACATCTGGCGGTAGACCTCATCTTTGACTCGCTCACCGCGAATATGCCGAGGGTTGCCCGGTCTGGCAATACCCTTTCGCATCGTCATGGCAGTCTCTCCCCATGAACGAGCCAGGAGTACAGCCCGACTTCGGCTGAACCAAGCTTCTCGAAACCGGAGAGCCGCATCTCTCTAAGGGCGTCTGATGGTGCGATGCGATGCGCCAGAGGCGGACCGTGAACGGGCTCAACATCCGTACGCCAATCGAGGATTGCAATTCGCCCACCCTTCTTGAGAACTCGCCGGGCTTCCAATAACACTGCAACTCGATCCTCGATCTCATGCCATACATTCGCGAGAAAGAAGAGGTCGCAGCTGGAAGCAGGCAGGCCGCTTTGTTCGGCTTCAGCGTGAATCAACTCGATGTTGGCGAATTCGGGCTGGCTCAGCTTCATCTTGAGCAAGGCAAGCATCTCGCTTTGCCCGTCGACCGCGTACACCTTTCCCGCCGCGCCGACTGCGCTCGATAGAGGCAATGTAAAGTATCCCGTGCCCGCGCCCACGTCGGCGATGGCCTCGCCGGTGTGCGCCGCCAGAGCGCCAATTACCTCCGCGGGGGGAAGCCAAACAAGGCGTTCGGGCTTGTCGAGCCGCTCGGCCTGGGATGCTGGGAATCGCCTGTCGTTCATCATGCCCTCAACTCCTGGGACTACAGTTGGCGTCTTTCAAGCCAATGGCGCGCAGCATAAGCATGGCCGGGCACCAGTTAGTGAACGCCGATTGCAGCAGATTGAGTCCCACAAATGCCGTCAGCCACAGCCAATAGAGCGACACAAAATGCGCGAGCAGCAGTGAAATCAGAACCATAACGCCTCCCATCAGACGCACACCGCGTTCAACTGTCATAGGGAATCTCCTTGTTCTAATTCAGGTTGATCTCCAGGCTCAGCCTGGCGCCCAGAGTGAACCATGTAATAGAGAACCGGAATGGTGGGCCACGAGAGAAAAGTCGAAGCCACCGCTCCCGCAATCAGCGATATTGCCAGCCCCTGAAAAATGGGGTCGGAGAGAATCACGCTTGCGCCTACGACAACCGCGGCCGCGGTCAAGAGCATGGGGCGGAACCGAGTTGCGCCCGCATCGATCACTGCCTCGGCCAAAGGCATTCCCTTGCGAATGCGAAGCTCGATGAAGTCGACGAGGATGATCGAGTTGCGCACAATGATGCCGGCGCCGGCAATAAAGCCGATCATCGAGGTTGCCGTAAAGAATGCGCCCAGTATCGCATGAGCCGGCATGATGCCGACCAGGGTCAGCGGAATGGGAGCCATGATGATCAGCGGAACGATGAAGGAGCGGAACCAGCCCACCACAAGCACATAGATGAGTACCAGCACCGCGGCGAACGCCAGGCCCATGTCGCGGAAGACCTCGATCGTAATCTGCCATTCGCCGTCCCACTTCATCGAGTAATGGTCTGTGGACTCCGGCATCGACGCGTTATAGCGGGTCAACGTGTATCCGGCTGGAAGGGTGAGATGGTCGAGGTCCTTGTTCATCTTCAGGATGGCGTAGACCGGGCTTTCCACCGCCCCAGCCACGTCTCCCGTGACATACACCACGCGGCGCAGATTCTTGTGGTAGATGCTGGGCTCGATGGTCTTGTGTTCGACGATGACCAACTCGCGCAGAGAAACCATGCCGCCGTCGGCGCCCGGCAGGCGAATATTCTCCAGGCCTTGCTCGGAGGAACGATCCGCGCGGTCAAGCTCGACAATTGCGGGCACAGGCTCCCGCGATGTCTGATCGTGCATCAGGCCGGCCTGATCTCCCGAGAGAGCCAGCGCCAGGGCATGAGTTACATCGGAGACCGCGATGCCGTGCTCTGCCGCCTTGACTTCATCTACACGCATGATCAGTCTGGGCTCTGGGTCTTCGACATACCAGTCGGTGTCAACCACTCCGGGGGTGTGTTGGAAAATCGACTTGATCTGTTGGGCAACCTGGGTCTGACCGGCAAGGTCTGGACCGTAAACCTCGGCCACCAAGGTTTGCACCACCGGCGGCCCCGGCGGAACCTCGCTGACCTGAATGCGCGCGCCATACGCGTTGCCGATCGCGTCGAGCAACGGACGAAGCCGCTTTGCAATCGCATGGCTCTGCACGCTGCGTTGCTTGGCAGGCAACAGATTGACTTGAATGTCGGCCTGATTAGGCTGGCGGCGCATGTAGTAGTGGCGCACCAGACCGTTGAAGTTATACGGGCCAGACGTTCCCGTGTAAGTCTGGTAGTTCAACACATCCGGCTGCCGCGCGAGTTCTTCACCAAGCGCTTGGGCCACTCGCGCCGTCTGCTCCAGGGGTGTGCCGTCGGGCATGTTGATAACCACCTGCAACTCGCTCTTGTTGTCGAACGGCAACATCTTCACTCGCACCAGTCCCAGGGGCGCCAATGCCACCGAGACCAGAAACAGAACTGCCACTCCAACGAAGAACAGGACGCGATTGCGCGTGGATTGGATCAGAGGCGTCATGATGCGCCGATAGATCCTCGTCCGCCAGTTTTCAGTCTCCGGTTCGAGTATTTTGGCCCCTTCCAGATGCCTGCCAACAAGCCGGAGGGCAGCCCAGGGCGAAACTACAAATGCAACCATCAGCGAGAAGAGCATGGCTGCCGATGCGCCCACGGGAATGGGCCGCATGTACGGTCCCATCAAGCCGCGCACAAAGGCCATGGGCAGTACCGCAGCAATCACGGCAAACGTGGCAAGAATGGTTGGATTGCCAACCTCGGCCACTGCTTCTACTGCAACGACACTCATCGGCCGCCCATGATTCTCCGGCAACCTGAAGTGACGCACCATGTTTTCGACGACGACAATCGCGTCATCGACAAGAATGCCGATCGAGAAGATCAACGCAAACAACGTAACGCGGTTGATGGTGTAGCCCAGAAAGTAAAACACTGACATCGTGAGCGCAAGCGTAACCGGAATGGCCAGCAGCACCACGCCCGATTCACGCCAACCGAGGAAGAGCGCCACAAGCAATGTCACGGACAATGTTGCCAGCAGCAGATGCTCAAGCAACTCATCTGACTTGTCTTTCGCCGTCTCTCCGTAATTCCGCGTGGTGGTCACCGTCACGTCGCGGGGAATCGTGACACCCTGCATCTCATGCACGCGCTTGAGCACTGCATTTGAAATATCCGTGGCATTGGTCCCTTTGCGTTTAGCAACGGTAATCGTCACAGCCGGGTACTGACCTGCCCCCCGCGATGCTGTGGCGCCCGCGTTGGTCGTACCGTAGACAACATAGTCTGAAGGCTCCGCGGCGCCATCGACGATCCTGTCGGCCACGTCGCGCAGATACACCGGATGCCCGCGCACCACGCCCACCACCACCGCTTCCAGATCCTCGCGGCTGTTGAAGAGATTGCCGGCGTCGACGCGGACCTCCTGGTTGTTATCGGAGAATTTCCCAGCCTGTACGCTTGCATTTGCTGCTTGCAGGTGTCCTACAATCGCCAATGGCGATAAGCCGTAGGCACTCAGCTTTTCCGTACTCAGCACAACACGCATCGTGCGTGGAAGGCCGCCGATGATCGTCGTTTCAGATACATCGGAAATCTGCGCAATGTTGTGTCGCATCTCGTCCGCGATGGCGCGCAGTTGATAGCCGTTATAATGGTCGCCCCACAGCGTCATGGCCAGGATCGGCACATCGTCGATGGAGCGGGCTTTGATCAGCGGCTGCGAAACTCCCGGCGGCATGTGATCGAAGTTCGAGTAGAGCTTGCTGTAGACCTTGATCAGCGCGTCCTCTTGCGGCGTGCCGACAAGAAAGCGCACAATCACCAGGCTTTGTCCCGGCGCCGACGTTGAATACACATACTCGACGCCCGAGATCTGATGCACCAGCGTCTCGATCGGCAGTGTGACGCGCTCTTCCACCTCCGCCGGGGATGCACCCGGCATGGCGGTGGTGATGTCCAGCATGGGGACAAGGATCTGCGGCTCCTCCTCGCGCGGAATGATAGCCACCGCAAAAATTCCGATGGCCAGCGATGCGGCAATGAACAACGGCGTCAGCTTGGAGTTGATAAATGTGTGAGCCAGTTTCCCGGCGATTCCAGGTTCTTGCTTCATTGCTGGACCTCAATGCGTTTGCCGCCGAGGTCGCGGTCCGAGGGCGCGTCAACCAGCTTTTCACCCGAAGAGATGCCCGACAGAACCTCTACCAGATTGCCTTGCGCCGCGCCCAGGGTCAGATAGCGAAGCTGCGCGATTCCCTGCCCGTCGAGCACATACGCGCAGGCCAGCGAGCCACGCAAAACAACGGCGGAACGCGGAATGAGGATCGCCTGGCGCGAGCCGTTGGCAAACTCAGCCGTTCCATACATGCCGGCGCGCAACTGAGTTGAAGAAGGCAAGTCGATCTTGACGAGAAAGCTATGACTCGATGGATCGGCGGCGGGCACGATCTCCGCAACGGTCCCCGTCATACTCGTGGAACCGGCCCCATCGATCGCCACCTGCACCTTCATCCCCTGATGTATCGTGCCAATTGCCGACTCATCCACCGTGGCGTCCAGTTGCAACGCTCCAGCTTGATCCACCTGGAGTAATGGCACGCCCGGTGCGGCCATCGTTCCCGGATCGGCCATCCGCGCCGTCACCACGCCTGCAAAGGGCGCAACCAATCGCGTATAACTCATCGTGGTGCGCGCCCCGCTCTCCTGCGCTCGCGCCGCATCGGTCTGCGCGCGCGCTGCCTCCAGGCTCGCTGCTGCTGCTTCCGCTCGTCGCGAGACCTCATCCATCTCCTGCGGGCTTACGCTCTTTTCGGACTCAAGCTGCTTGTACCGGCTCAGCGTGCTCGCCGCCAGCGCGGCGTTCGTCTGCGCCGCGGCTTGCATGTTGAGCGCCGACTTCACGCCCGCCTGCGCCTGCTCCACTTGCGCATGCAATGTCGCATCGTCGAGCACTACCAGGGCCTGCCCAGCCCGGACGCTGTCTCCTTCGCGCACCATCACCTGCTGGATGCGGCCCATCACCTGAGCCGATACCACCGCGGTTTCCCTGGCATGAACGGTGCCGGTGGACCGCAGGCTCACAGGCACCTGTTGCTCCTGGCTTTCAACAACCCGCGCCTGCATGGTTTGTGTGGTCCCTGGAGTTGCGGCAGGTTCACCGCCATGGCAGCCGGCGATCGTCGTCGCGGAGGCGGCAAGCAAACTTACCCATAAGACGTTCTTCATTGCAGTTCCTCCGCGGCATCGGGGGTTAGGGTCCCGGTAGCGTTTAAAAGTTCGCTATAGGCCATGGCATTCCCGTACACGGCATGCCAGTAATTGGATTGGCTCTGCCGTTCGGCGTCCTCAGCCCGCAGCAGATCGGTGATGGTGGCAAGTCCCGCGCCGTAGCGGTTCTTGATGATGCGAAGACTCTCGGCCGATTCGTCCGTCGCGGCCTGTGCCGTCTCCAGTTGCAATGCAGCCGTCCGGCGATGAATGTGCGCCTGGCTCACTTCCAGGCGCACATGCTGCTGCGCGGCAGCCCGTTGCGCGTCGATCTTCTGTTTCGCCGCGGCCGCCCGCGCCAACTGCGCGCGCTTGGCCAAAGGCAGAATGTCCACGCTGATCTGCACGCCGGCCACCCAGTTGTTGCCGCCCGAGCCGCCAAACGATGTGCGGTCCTCTTCCCAGTTTCCGTAAGCACTCACGCGTGGACCGAAGTCAGACCTTGCCGCTCCCACGGCGGATGCCTGCGCCGATTGCGCCTGTCCCAACGCAGTCAGGTCGGGTCTCCGCTTTGCGGCCGTCGCCATCTCCTCTTCAAGCGCGCCCTGCGGAAACGTGCGCGGCTCTATCGGCTTCAACTCGGTTGCTTTCAGGTCGGGCGCGCCCATCGCCTCGCGCAACGCCGCCCATGCCAGTTCAAGGTCGCCCTGGGCCGCAATCAGCTCCTCTTTGCGCGCGGCCACATTCACCCCGGCCGACATGCGGTCCGACTCCACCGCAAGTCCGGCCTTCACGTGCTCGTCCACAGAACTCAGCAATGCCGCCGACGTTTCCTGCTCATGCTGCGCAACGGCAATCTCCCGCTGCGCGTACAGCACCTGCAGGTAGGCCCCGACAACGCGGAACACGATCTGCTGGTCCACCGCCTTGGCGGCGGAGGAGGCGCTCTCCTTGAACAGATCCGCGCGGTGAATCTCCCTCTCCGTCTTGAACGAATCGAATGCCGTCCACGAGCCGGAAAAACGCGTAGAGAAATTCCCTATCGGTTGCGGAAAGTTCAGAGCGTCCAGAGCAAAATCGGCCTGCGTGAACTGCCTCTGCCGCAGCCGCGTTCCAAACGCATAGACCGGATCGTTGCCGCGCGAGATGTCTTCAGTAAAGCCGAGTTGCGGCAGAAGTCCCGTGCGCGCCACGGCGGAGGCCGACTTGGCATCCTGGTTGTCCGCGCTGGCAATCGCTGCCTCAGGGCTTTGCCCCAGGGCCTCATTGATGGCTTGCCGGAGCGTCAGTGGTTCCTGCGAGCCGGCGGCCAATCTCCCCATAAAGACCAGAAGAGAAAGGGTTAGGACTCGATAGATGCGAGAATTCGTTCGGTGCAACGTCGTCGGTTTATGCATTCATAGGAATAAAGTCACGGAACGGGGTATTCGTTACAAGCGAAGTGAAAGGAAACCGGCCGATGGCTGCAAGGCCATGCCGAATCAGCTTCCGAGACATAGCTTCGCGATGTCAGGCTGCATGGCTGAATGCCGATGCTGAACCGGACCTCAGGAGCGTTTCCCGTCATCATCGCGGCAAAATGCCCCGTTATTACCGCGGCTTCCGGTTCGGCTTTTCAATCATCCTGAACGCGATCCAAGGCATTATTCTTGGTACTTTTCTATTCTTGCCCTTGGGTGATGCGGCATGAGGGCCGTTCCTGATTCATCGGTCCGCTGCAAGGAGAGCTGGATGCAAACTCTCTTATAACGAGCCACTTGCAAAATTCCACGGAGAGGGCAAAAAGCGTCAGGGCACGACTTCAGTCGTGCCGGAAGAGCAACAAAATCATGTTGGGCTTTAGCCCCTGCGGTTTTGTTTTCAGTAATTTGCAATTCCGCAGCGGCTAAAGCCGGAATCTAAATTGGCCATTTGCGGCACGACTAAAGTCGTGTCCCTGACGCAATCGATAGCCTGAAGGGAATTTTGCAAGAGGCTCACTTTTCTATTCTTGCCCTTGGGTGATGCGGCATGAGGGTCGTTCCTGATTCATCGGTCCGCTGCAAGCAGAGCTGGATGCAAACTCTCTTATAACGGCGGCTTGGGTATGATTCCGCCGATCAAGCCGAAGGCGCTTGCACTTGGCGGCTCAGGCAAATCGGGGAGGATTCGCATCCCGGCAAATTCCCTAGTTGGCGGAGTCTTTCTGGCGAGTCGCCTTTACAGCGGACAGAATCCCAACACCCAAAAGCACGACTGCTCCCACGAAAATCCATTGCGACGGCATATGCACCAGGTGCGCTGCGTAAACCAGTCCGGCAATCATGATTGCGAACCCGGCCGCGTAAATTCCGAACGACATAAGGTCTCCTTCTTGAGTCAGCCGCGATCCATTGAGTCGCGGCGGTTTGCATCCAGGTACATCAAAGCGACAATCGGTGCGCCCCGCCGTTCACACCAGCCTCGCTCGTCTGGCGGTTCGTGCTGCACTGGGTGGGGGATCGAGGAGTTTGGGCCTGGATGCGTTCTCCTCTGGCAGTTGATCGTGCAGAACCACGGTGAGCAGCGACCTGTTCACCCGGATGCGGCCGTTGTACTCGATGTAACCGAGCTTTCTGAAGCGATTCATGAAGAAGCTGACGCGTGATCGGGTGGTACCGATCATCTCCGCAAGGGTCTCCTGCGTGACCGGTGGAATTAGTGTTTCGGGCTCGCCCGGCTCGCCAAATTCCGCCATCAACAGGAGCGTCCGCGCCAAGCGCCTCTCGCTGGAGTTGAAGAGTTGATCGATCAGATCGGCCTGGGTTCTCATGCCTCGCCGCAGCATGAAGTTCAGAAAAAAGTCGGAGAAGAGATGTTCTTCGTGCAGGACGCGGAGCATCTCCGTTCGATCGATCTTGAGCGCGATGCAGGCAATCAAGGCAGATGCAGACGCCGTTCGCAGCGCGTCCCCAGCGGTGATCGCCTCCTCGCCGGCAAAGTCTCCGGCAGCCAGAAGCGTAACGGTAGCTTCTTTGCCCCGCTTCGACACAACCGTGATCTTTGCCCGGCCAGTCTGGAGGTAAAATACTGATTCGGCGGGGCTTCCTTGAGAAAAGAAAACCTGTTTCGCCTTCAGGCGAACGATCTGCCGTCCTGTCCCTTCGGTGGCAAGATAGTGGACGTTATCAAAGGACTTCTTCGCTGCTCTGTCCATCTGGATGGCCTCCTGCTGCGTTCCATCTACCGGTCGATCGCTCGAATACTGCATCCGCCGGGGGGATCTCGCTGTTGCACTCCAGAACACCCGATCGATCACTCATTAGGGAAGCATGGCACCGCGTCCAGCGATAGTCTGAGCGGTTTGGCTCAATCGATGAAAGCCTTTGTCCGCTCCAGGCCCTGGGGCGTTTTCGGGAAGCGCAGCAGCCCGGACGACCGGCGCCAACGCTTCCAAGCGGGCGCGACGCCAACGCCATGGACGCTGCAAAGGGAGTCGGGCTTCACAGGCTGCGGAAAAACCCGTTCGGGCGGTAGGCCAGGGATTTATCCCTGGCACAACGGCAGCAGAATCAATTCGGGCTTCACAGGCTGCGGAAAAACCCGTTCGGGCGGTAGGCCAGGGATTTATCCCTGGCACAACGGCAGCGGAATCAATTCGGGCTTTAGCCCCTGAGGTATGCTTTTCGCCGCTTTTGACCCAGAACTGGCCTTTTTCCGCAGCCTGTTTAGCCGGAACGCGTCCGGGCAGTAGATGAGAGGAATCGACCGTTTATCTTGAGGTGGCCGCGGGACATTCCCATTTTGCAACCCGTTTACTGTTCAAGCACACCACCAGTGCTAATGACTAGAAAGTAACCTTGCTAACCCCACCGTCACGGGTATACTCCAGCGTGAATGGGGTCTTATGACATGAGATTCACGGTGGATCCGGCCCTGTTCCTTGTTGTTGGCCGCAATGCCGGACCATTTATGCCAGCTGCAAGAAGCGCACAGTCTGAAACGTCAAGATGGAGTTGCCCATGAGAACGATTCAAGTTCAAGTCGCCAGTCCGGAGATTCATAAAGCCACCCGGCCCGGACCTGCCGCCGTCTTGACCGAAAGCACCCGGAAATGGGCGAGCCGTTCTGGGAGCGACCACAACGCAGCAAGCTCAGCAAGAGCAGTCGTCGCCAAGCGGGGTGCCCTGGGACAATTCCGAAGCTGGACACTGGCCCTGGCGGCTTTCCTGCTGACGGCCGCGAGTGCGCATGCGCAAGCGATCTTCTCCACTCCGCAGCCTGTGGGCGCCACGTCCGGTCAGCAAAACGTCACCGTGACGGCCCAGGCCGCGGGCGCCGTTGCCAGTGTGCAGGTGTTGACCGCGGGGGCGGCCAATCTTGACTTCGCTCCCGGCACCGGATTGTCAAACTGCGGGTCGGCCACCCTCGCCGTCGGCGCCACGTGCACAGAATCCGTTACCTTCACTCCCGTTGCTCCTGGCCTTCGCATCGGCGCCGTGGTCCTGCTGGACAGCAACAGCAAAGTTCTGGGTACCGCGTATCTTTCGGGCACGGGATCGGGCGGATTGGGGGTTCTGGTTCCCGGCAACGTCGTCGGAGTCGCCGGCGCCGGCCGCCTCTTCAGCGGGCCGCTGGGGGATGGAGGTCCAGCCACATCGGCGTCAATGAAGGGCCCATCGAGCGTGACTGTCGACGGTTACGGCAATATGTACATCGCCGACAGCGGGCACAGTCGGATTCGCATGGTCACTGCGAAGACCGGCATCATCTCAACCTTCGCCGGCAACGGAAACTACGGTCTTACGGGCGATCAAGGCCCCGCCATCAGCGCGACCCTGAATACACCGTCCGGCGTAGCCCTCGATGGCGCGGGCAATCTCTATATCGCAGACACCGGTAATAACGTGATCCGCAAGGTTACGGCGGCCACTGGCATCATTACCACCGTGGTTGGGAATGGCGCGCCCGGCAGCTCCGCGAATGTCGGGGATGGTGGTCCGGCAATATCGGCCAATCTCAATTCGCCTCAAGGTCTCACTGTCGATGCCAAGGGAAATCTTTTTATCGCCGATACATCGAACCATCGTATTCGCCGCGTCGATGCGGTATCGGGCATCATTACCACGGTTGCGGGAAACGGAACCATCAATCCGGTGACCGGAGCCGGCGGCTACTCCGGGGACGGTGGCCCGGCAACTTCGGCCGAACTCAACTTCCCCTTTACTGTTGCATTTGACCCTGCCGGCAATATGTACATTCCAGATTCCACCAACAACCGAATTCGCATGGTGAGCCCCTCGGGCGCTATCACCACGTTTGCCGGAACCGGGGTATCGGACTATTCGGGCGACGGCGGCGCCGCGAGTTCAGCAACCTTATTCTCGCCCGAGGGCGTCATTGCCGATCCTGCCGGGAATGTCTATATCGCTGACACCCAGAATGCCGCAATTCGAAAAGTGAGCTCGGCGACTGGACTCATCTCGACCCTTGCTGTGAATGACTCCGGAGAGGTCTTCTGGAATGGATCCTTCTACACAATCAGCATCTACGGCCCGATCGGGCTCTTCCTGGATGGCAGCGGCAATCTCTACCTTGTCGATTATTACAATCAAGGTGTCCAGCAGATTCAAAGCAACTTCGTTGCACTGGATTTCACAGCAGTCGCGATCCGCCAGGGGGAAAAATCCGCACCCAAGCTCCAGACGGTCGAAAATGATGGGAACGCTCCATTCGATGTGACCGCAATCAACCTTGGCCTGAATGTCGCACTCGATCCGGCGACGACCACCTGCGTCTTGAGCCCTCCGTTGATGGCCGTGAATCAAGATTGCGAGATCGGTGCGGAGTTTGCGCCATCCACCACCTTGGTGATCAATCCACCTCCCCAGCAAGAAGTGACCGACTATATCGACGTCGGCAAGCTTGGCGACACCGTGAACTCGCCACTGAATATCCAGGTGACTGGGATTGCAACCGTCGTGAATGCGACAACCACCACGTTGCAGTCGAGCCTCAACCCGTCCGGATTTGGACAAAGTGTCAGCTTCACCGCAGCCGTGACCACAGGCGTTGGGACCGGCAATCTCACCGGCACCGTCACCTTCTATGTTGACGGCGTTCAAGTCCCGACCACGCCTGTCTGCCCCAATCCCGTCATCGTGAATCAAGCAGCTGTTGCGGTCTGCGCAACCACCTCGCTTTCGGTGGGAGTGCATAAGATTACCGCCTCCTACAACAACGACTTGACCCACTTCCCCAGCACCTCGCCGACGCTGTCCCAAACCGTGCTCGAAGGGACGACCACCGCTCTTGCTTCCAGCCAGAACCCGTCTTCCGTCGGTCAAAGCGTCACCTTCACTGCAACCGTGGCAGTACCGCCCGGCGGTGGAAACGTCCCCCCGGACGGCACCGTTACCTTCTGGGACGGCTCTTCAACCATCCTCGGCTCCGCGACGATTGGCTCAGGCGGCGTAGCGACTCTTGCCATCTCGACCCTCGCCGACGGCGTGCATGCGATCACTGCGACGTATAACGGGGATTCAAGCAATCAGATTCAGGGCAGCACCTCGGCTGCTGTGAACCAGGATGTACTGGAGCCGGGCTCAGTCGCAGTCACTTCAAGTCCCAACCCCTCGAATTATGGAAACCCGGTCCTCTTTGTCGTGTCGATTGCGTCCACCGGAAGTGTGGCCGCCACCGGGAAGGTCAACATTCTTGATGGGGGCAGTCAGATTGGAACGAGCACCCTGGGGGCCGGGGGGCAAACCACCTTCACGACCTCATCGCTTGCCGTCGGCTCGCATACCGTCACCGTGGCATACGCGGGCGATTTGAATTATGGCCCCGCCACTTCCCTGGCGGACACGCAGGTGGTGAACCAGGCGGTTACGGCAACATCCCTGGTCGCGCTTCCGAACCCGGCGTTTGCCGGCGGGGCGGTGACCATCACTGCCACGGTGAAGGTGACCCAGGGCGCGGGTACGCCAACAGGTACCGTCACATTCACAAGTGGAACGGTCACCCTGGGAAGCGCAGCGCTCGGCGCAGCGGGAACGGCCACCATCGGTCCATCCTTCGCGGTTGGCGCCGACTCCGTTGTTGCAACGTATTCGGGAGATACAAATGACAGCGCCAGCGCGTCTGCTCCGCTTGCGCTGACCGTGCAGATCGCAACCACTTCGACCATTGTCCTGGCCAGTCCAAGTCCCGCCATCGTGGATTCCCCGGTAACCTTTACCGCAAAGGTGATTGGCAACGGCGGCATGCCGTCGGGACCTGTCACCTTCTCCGCCGATGGCGCTTCCATGGGAACCGTGACCCTCGACGCCACGGGAACAGCCACGCTGAGCTATTCCACTCTCGCTGCCGGCACCCACTCGATTGCGGCAAGCTATGCCGGGGACGCGAACGACTCGCCGAGCACATCCGCGGCGATTAGCCTGCTGGTCGGCACCATCCCGACAGGCACTGCTCTGGGAGCCTCCTCTTCCAGCGGCACGCCTTCCCAGGTGTCGCTCGTGGCGACGGTCGTCGGCAGCTCCGGCCCCACGCCCACAGGCACGGTCACGTTCAATAGCGGCACCACCCAAATCGGTGCGGCCACCCTGAATTCGAGCGGCGTTGCGACGCTCAACCCAAATCTGGCTACTGGCGCCTACACCATCGTCGCGGTCTATAGCGGGGATCTGCTGCATACCCCGTCCACATCGCTCCCGGTGTCAGTCTCCGGCACACCGAGCAGCTTCAATATCGTCGTCAATCCGCCCGCAATCACAATGGCTGCATCGCAAAACGCCACCGTCACCGTGACGTTTACCTCCATTGCCGGCTTCACCGACTCCCTGGGGTTGGGCTGCGCGTCGCTTCCCGCGGCGGTGACCTGCCACTTCTCCAGTCCCAGCGTCACCCTCGCGGCGGACGGCATTCAGACCGCCCAGCTTACGATCGACACCAACAACCCCCTGAGCGGCGGCTCGTCGGCCATGAACTCGCATCCAGGGAACCGCGGCGCATATCTGGCAGGCTTGTTCCTGCCCATTAGCGTCTTCTTCGGTTTGATCCTATGGCGATTCCGCAAGCGTCACGGGCCGGTATTCACCGTAATGCTGGTTCTGCTGCTCTCCGGCGCAGCCATGCTGGTGAACGGCTGCTCCGGCTTCAGCCAGGCCAGCGCCTCGCCCGGCACCTACGTGATCCAGGTAACTGCCACCGGCGCCGACAGCGACGTCATCCACTATCAAAATGTGACGCTGAACATCACGCAATAAGTCGAACGAATGTTGCACCTCGCAGGAGAAAGATGAAGAGCGTTCTCGGCTTATGTCATGAGTGGTGGCGCGTCAATCCGGGGTCCCCGGCGACTCGGGGTCCCCAACGAGCGATTTTTGCTCGCTGGGGTGAGGGGACTGGTCTTGGTCGCTGGGGTGGGAATCCGGGCTTGCGGCTGGCAGGCAACACTCTCTTCGCCGTCGTCCTTCTGGCCGTTTGCTTCGCATTCTCACGAGCGGCATCCGGCCAGGTGGTGCCGGCGGGGGATGAGGGCGGATACAACCTGACGGTGGGCGCCACAGCGACGGGGTATTGGCTGCAATATGGACCTCGGAAGATGCTCGGCGTTGCCGCAATCGCCGACCTGGACACGAAGCGCCGCATGGGCATCGAAGGCGAGGCGCAATGGCTCATCTTCCACCAGACGGCTAATGTCCACACCACAACCTATCTGATCGGCCCTCGCTACCACATGACATTTGGCAGATGGCAACCCTATGCCAAGGGCCTGATCGGGCTTGGCCAATTCAATTATCCATATAACCTTGGAACGGACAATGACCTGGTCATTGCGCCGGGAGCCGGGGTCGACTTCCGTCTCACGAAAAGGGTACGCATTCGGATCGCCGACTTCGAGTATCAAATCTGGCCCCAATTCAACTATGGCACGTTGTCTTCCTACGGTCTCAGCACCGGGATCCGCGTTCGCATCTTCTGATCGGGTAACGAAATCGGATGAGTGCATTGACTGCGGAAACTGCGCCGAAATCTGCGCACAGAACGCCATCTTCCCCGCGGACGATCTGCCCGCTGAAAAGGCGCACTTTGCGGAGAAGAACAGGGCCTATTTCAACTAGTTCTTTGGCCGTATGAAAATGTTCCTTTTGGAAATGTAGCGCCGGCCTCCTGGCCGGCTGTAGCGTGGGCCTCCCGGCCCACGTTCGTTCATTGGAGAGAACATCTTCATCCGGTCACGGACCTAGCACCCTGACCGTGTGATTGTGGAATGCCGATGATGGAGGTTTGGGTGCCCCAGGTCTCGATTTAGAGACCTGGGAGATTCTGGGGTGAACGCGGTCGTAGCACTAGCCAATCTTCGCGGTCGCTGCAATTTGGCTACCCCGCCCTCGCGGCGTATTTGTCTTTGCCGCTAGTGGTGTCCGCCGCACAGATGGTCGTTTATGTTTTGAAAGGGCACGACTTCAGTCGTGCCGTAAACGGCCTAAAACGAGCTGGGCTTTAGCCCCTGAGGGAAGCTTCTTCTACGAATTCAACCCATTCACAGCCATCGGTAAATGATGCTATTTGCGGCGGACAGCGCCAGGGTGGGATAGCCCGCGAACAACCCATAGAGTGAACTGTCGAACCGGCAGGTGGCCCACCGGAATGAAACTGGGTGCCCCATCCATCGAGCGCCTTTTGCTCGATGGGTGGGATGCGAACTACGGTTTCATCTCCGCCGGAGCCGCGACAGGCACAGCCGCAACAGGCCGACTCTGCACCGCAACCGGCAGCGTCTGCGCCGCCGCGCCAACCTGCGTTCCCGCCTGGGAAGCTGGCAGGATCGGCAGGGTGAGCGTTTGCACCGTTGCCGGGTCGTCGCGCAGCTTCAGATACAGCAGGCCGTTGACCGGGTGGGGCACGCTCAGTTGGGTTCCGGTAAACTCCGGCGTCACATCGGTAGCGTTTTCGAAGTCAGGCGAGGCCCCGATGGACGTAGCCAGGAATAGATTCGTTCCCGTCAGCGTGCAGGGCTTGGCGATGTTGTGCGGGCAGTGCAACTCCTTGAATCCGGGCAGCCTCACCAGAGTCCCCAGAGGCAGCCAGTCGCCGGTCACCTCGTCCGCGGAGATCGCCCGCACCTGCACCGGCCCAAATGCGGAGGAGCCGAAGCGGGCAAGTGGCTCCACCTCTCCCATCGCGGTTGTCGAGTCCTCGAGCATCAGGCCGCCGTCGGCCAGCGACAGCACGGTGCGGAAGCTGCCGTCTGTCGCGGCTACCTCCACCTTCTCGTTGCGGGGAAACTTCACCGGCCGGTTGGAGCGGAGGAAAAAGACGAATCTCCCCGCGACGGGCACGTCGTCCGGACTACCCAGATGCACCGGCGAGGGCATCGCGGAAGCCTCTTCCTGCGTACCCTTGCTCAGCAATGTGACCTGCGGCCGTTGAGGCTCCACGATAACCGGTGCCTTCAGCTTGCGGCCGTCTCGCAACTGCACCTTGGCAATGTAGCGCTTTCCGGGGTCCAGGTTCACAGTGGAGCCGGCGGCGTTCATGGCCAACTGATCCAGATCCTGTACGCGGCTCAGCGCGGCCGGAGTCAAAGTGATCCCGTCCAGTTCGGCTTGTTCCACCTCATCCAGCCTGGTGCCGCTCAGCAATGCCACGGTATCGCCGGCGCTCAGTGTCAGCCGGTCAAGAGAAGCGGCTTCAGCATAAGCCTTCATGGGCAGGCTGTCCGGCTTCTCCAGCCCGAACTGGAAAATCTCCAGGGTTACCGGCCCCGGAGCCGCGTCTTTCATGGGTACGGCTACCTCCAGCAACTCCGGCCTTGGAGACTTCCACGCCAGTTCCAGCGGTTTGCCGCCGTCGGCCTGTTCCTCCACCCGTTCGACGCAAAGCGAGCTTTCGCCTTCAAGGTGCAGGGTATCCTCGCGGCCCACCACCAGGGCGGACTGGTCGCCGGCTGCCAGGGTCCACTTGCCGGGCTGGACGGCGTGCAAGTGGAAGCGCGGCCCCTCCCAGTTGTCAAAACCCCACTTGCCGCGCAACACGCCGGTCAAATCGCCCTGCGCCAGCGGGGGCGCAGGATCCACCAGCACCAGGCCGCCTGCGGAAGGATCGGCCTTCACGGGCAGGTCCACCGATGAGATCTTTGCACCGATGCGGGTTTCGATGTGCAGCGTCAGTCCGTAGGCCAACTGGGTGGAAAACACAACCGGCGCACCTTCGGCAGGCAACACCAGGCCGGGCTTCTGTGCGCAAAAGCTTTCCGCGGGATTCACCGGATGCAGCGGAGGCGGTTTGGCCGGCCCCACCGGCGGCAGCGCCACCACCACCACCGACTGGGGATCGCGGAACGAGGGCGGCACATTCAGCCGCAGGTTGAGCGTATCCCTGGTCGGCAGCGCCAGCGCGGGAATATATTGGAAATGCGCCGTATGCAACGAGGCGAGAATCCTTGCCGTGTCAACGATGGCGCCTATATAAGGGCTATAAGCGCCCGCTCCGCCCAACGCCGAATAGCTGATCTGGTTCATCAGGTCACTGGTGGATCCGTTGACCAACTGTGTCACCAGCGATTGCGCATTGGCGTCGTCCAGCACCAGTCCCTCGGTGTGCTCCACCAGGCACGGAGCCTGCTGGTCGGTGGGCTTGTCGAAGCATTCCTTGTCCAGCTTGATGCCCAGGCTCCGGGCCGCTAACTCGGCGCGCACCTTCAGCAAGGAGGGATCGGTCTGGGAGGTGACTTTGACCTCAGCCAGATAAGCTTCCAGCCGCATCCGGTCCCAACTGGCGGCTTGCAGGTCCTGGGTGGCGCGAACAAATGCCCCAGGCCGCCCACGCACGGCGTTGCGCAGCGTGCTGAAGTCTCCGCCCGTCTCCGGCGCCAGAAAGATCAATGCCTGCTGAGCCTCCGAGGGAACCGTGACAAACACACCCTCACTCCGCACATCGCGGTTCCAGGTCTCTACGCGGGTAAACCACTCCGGCGGCGGCGGATTGGTGGCCCCGCGCAGGAATGCGACGATCAGCACATAGCGGGTGGACTGGCTCTCGGGAAGGTCGGGATGAATCCACAGCCGGTCTCCCGGCAGCAGGTTGGGGACTTCGCCAATCGGCAGCGTGATCTCCCCGCGCTTCACATGCACGTCCACTTTCGGTCCGGCCAGGTCGAAGGCAGGGCTATCGGCATACAGTCCGGTTGAAGCCAGGGACCAGAACAAAAGCAGTTGCAAGCAACGGCGCATATCTCCTATTGTACGAAGCTGCCCGCCAGGGAAAAGTTGTACGACGGCAATCGCGCGAAGGAAGCGCATCGAGCGCACCCTTGCTCCTGGGGATTGGCGTCGTACCCGAAGTGGTTGGGCGCACACAAATCCCACTTGGCAGAGCGCAACGCCGCATGATCGGGTACACTGGGGAATGTTTAACGTTGGAGCCTCTCGCAAAATTCCATTGAGACTGCAAAAAGCGTCAGGGCACGACTTCAGTCGTGCCGGAAGAGCAACAAAATCATGTTGGGCTTTAGCCCCTGCGGTTTTGTTTTCAGTAATTTGCAATTCCGCAGCGGCTAAAGCCGGAATCCTGAGCCTCTCGCAAAATTCCACGGAGACTGCAAAAAGCGTCAGGGCACGACTTCAGTCGTGCCGCCAGTTCAGCAGGAAGATGTTGGGCTTTAGCCCCTGCGGTTTTGTTTTCAATTGTTTGCAATTCCGCAGCGGCTAAAGCCGGAATCCTATTTGGATT
>Ga0224557_1001514_pt1 | contig 22090 bp, 21 predicted proteins | sample 714S31014metaG_FD_180677 | JGI IMG/M metagenome (GOLD analysis project Ga0224557, IMG submission 180677) | Peat soil microbial communities from Stordalen Mire, Sweden - 717 S3 10-14 | ecosystem: Environmental > Terrestrial > Soil > Wetlands > Peat | place: Sweden: Norrbotten County, Stordalen... | reverse complement strand
TGGTCGAACTGGGGGATGCCGGCCGCACCGCGGCGCAGGCGGACGTCGTACTCGTACTGTGTGGCCGTGTGCGGCAGCACCGCCCGTGCGAACCCGGGGCCGGCATAGAGGAAGTAGACGGGGGTGCCCCCCGAAGGGAACTCGATCTCGGTCGCTTCGATCCCGACCACCTGCAGAGCGAGGCGCGGACCGTGCGGCTCGACGTACCCCGTATCAGGGTTGTTGTAGTCGGCGGCCTGGGAGGGTGCTTCGAACGCGACGTGGATCACGCTGCCGACGTGCACGCCGTCGTCCTGTTGCAACGTGGACGATGCCAGCACCTGGTCGGGCTTCGACGGATCTGGCAGCTGGCCGGAGACGAGCGTGAAGGGCGCCGCGCCCCGGCCCGACACGACGGCCACGCCGAAGTCGTTGCCGTTGATCGGGTGGGCGCAGTCGCAGGTCGGATTCCCCGCGTCGGGGAGGACCAGGTCGGTGACCGAGGCGACCCCGGGCAGATGGGCCACCGGCACCGGTCTGGTGGCGTAGACGATGGAGTCGAACCCGTGGGCTGCCACGAAACGCGGGAAGGCATTCTCGGTCCGGCGGCCCGCGGCCGCCGCGGCCAGCACGAGGCCGCCGACGACACTGATCAGCAGGGCGATGGCCAGCCAGGACCGCCAGCGGCGGCGTAACCCGGCGTGGAACACCAGCCTGACTGCTCCCACGGCACGCTCCTTCCGTGACGTCAGTCTGCCGTTCCCAATGGGGGTGCCCAAGGTGGCCACCCTGTGAAGCTCGTTCGTGGTGGCACCACCGGCGCGAGGTCCCGCCGGCGTGCACCCACGTAGTCCTCGAGGGGCAGCCATCCAGACCCAGGGCGCTACGGGAGAACGGTCGGTTGGAGCCGGCAATCCATTGGTATCCTGAGGATCAGTCATTGAGGGGCAGTCGCGCGGAGGGGCCTTCGGGCCCCTTCGGCGCGGTCGGGCTCCCGGGGACCGAGGGGCCCACCCCGGCCCGCACCGCCCTGACCACGTCAATTAGGACGGCGCGGCCACGCCTCGTAGCATCGCTGACATGGCAGAACTCATCCGCATGGGCGACGACGGCACCCTCCAAGTCCCCGACGAGCCCATCATCCCCTTCATCGAGGGCGACGGCACCGGCGTCGACATCTGGCCGGCCGCCAAGCTCGTCCTCGATGCGGCCGCCGCCAAGCACGGGCGCACCGTCGCCTGGAAGGAGGTCCTGGCCGGCCAGAAGGCGTTCGACGAGACCGGCAACTGGCTACCCGACGAGACCGTCGACACCTTCCGTAGCCATCTGATCGGGATCAAGGGCCCGCTCACCACGCCGATCGGCGGCGGGATCCGCTCCCTCAACGTCGCCCTGCGCCAGATCCTCGACCTCTACGTGTGCCTGCGCCCCGTGCGCTGGTTCACCGGGGTGCCCTCGCCCGTGCTGCACCCCGAGCTGGTGGACATGGTCATCTTCCGGGAGAACACCGAGGACGTCTACGCCGGCTACGAGGTGAAGGAGGGGACCCCCGAGGCCCTCAAGCTCATCACCTACCTGCGCGACGAAATGGGCTGGCCCATCCGGGACGGCTCGGGCATCGGGATCAAGCCGATCTCGGAAATGGGGTCCAAGCGCCTCATCCGCGGCGCCATCAACTACGCCCTCGACCGCAAGCGCCGCTCGGTGACGCTGGTGCACAAGGGCAACATCATGAAGTTCACCGAGGGCGCCTTCCTCGACTGGGGCTACGAGCTCGTGCGCGAGGAGTTCTCCGACGTCGCCGTCGGTTGGGAGGACTGCGGCGGCGACCCCGGCGACAAGCTGCTGGTCAAGGACACCATCGCCGACATCACCCTGCAGCAGGTGCTGACCCGGCCGTCGGACTTCGACGTCATCGCCACGACGAACCTCAACGGTGACTACCTCTCCGATGCCCTGGCCGCCCAGGTCGGTGGCATCGGGATCGCCCCGGGGGCCAACATCAACTACGTGACCGGCCACGGCATCTTCGAGGCCACGCACGGCACCGCGCCCAAGTACGCCGGCCAGGACAAGGTGAACCCCGGCTCGGTGCTGCTCTCGGGCGTGCTCATGTTCGAGCACATCGGCTGGAACGACGCCGCCTCCGACATCGTGCACGCGCTGGAGGCGACGATCGCGGACAAGGTCGTCACCTACGACTTCGCCCGCCTCATGGAGGGCGCCACCGAGGTCAAGTGCTCGGAGTTCGCCTCGGCCATCGTCGACCGCCTCTGACCAACCACCGCGACGGCCCGTCGCGGACCCGCACCAACCACCCGTCGGAAAGGACCACCCGCCCCATGGCTAAGCCCCCCGTCCATGTGACCGTCACCGGCGCCGGCGGCCAAATCGGCTACTCCATCCTGTTCCGCATCGCGTCCGGCCAGCTCCTCGGTGAGGACCAGCCGATCGTGCTGCGCCTGCTCGAGATTGAGCCCGCCATGCGCGTGCTCGAGGGCGTCGTCATGGAGATCGACGACTGCGCCTTCCCCCTCGTGCACGACATCGTCGCCACCTCGGACCTCAAGACGGCCTTCGACGGCACGTCGTGGGCGCTCCTCGTCGGCTCCATCCCCCGCAAGGCGGGTATGGAGCGCGGCGACCTCCTCAGCGTCAACGGCGGCATCTTCAAGCCGCAGGGGCGGGCCATCGCCGAGAACGCCGCCTCCGACGTGCGCATCCTGGTGGTCGGCAACCCCTGCAACACGAACTGCCTGATCGCCCGCTCCAACGCGCCCGAGGTCCCCGACGACCGCTGGTTCGCCATGACCCGCCTCGACGAGAACCGGGCCAAGGCGCAGCTGTCCGCCAAGGCGGGTGTGCCCGTGGCCGACGTCACCAACGTCGCCATCTGGGGCAACCACTCGGCCACCCAGTTCCCGGACTTCGCCAACGCCCGCATCGGCGGGAAGCCGGCCGCCGACGTCATCACCGACGGCGACTGGCTGCGGGGCGACTTCATCACCACGGTGCAGAAGCGCGGCGCCGCCATCATCGACGCCCGGGGCTCGTCCTCGGCCGCCTCGGCCGCCGCCGCGGCGATCGACACCGTGGTGAGCCTGCGCACGGCCACGCCCGCCGGCGACAGCTTCTCGGTGGCGGTGGCCAGCACCGGCCAGTACGGGGCCCCCGAGGGCCTGCAGTTCGGCTTCCCCGTGGTGGCCGACGGGAAGGGCGGCTGGTCCGTGGCCGAGGGGTTCGGCCACGACGACTTCGCCCAGGAGCGCATTCAGGTCACGACCGACGAATTGCTGGCCGAGCGCAACGACGTCAAGGAGCTGGGCCTCATTGGGTAGCACCGCCGGTACGCTGGAGGCTTGATCTCCCTGTCGCGGCCTGCCGCGTGCTCGTGCGCCCACCTCCCCGTCACGGGCTGTTTTCAGCCGTGAAATCACGCGGAAACACATGCCTGGCACCCTGAGACCCGTGGGAGACCTCTTCGACGGCTACGGCGCGTCCGCCAGCGGCCTCACCGCGGCCGCCTTCGACGAGATGGTCGGTCGGGACGGCTCGGCCCGGGCGCCCTACGCGGCGGTCGCCTCCTCCCTCGCCCAGATGGGCCCCGACGACGTCTCGGCCCGGGCCTCCCGGTTGGCCCGGGCCTTCATGGACCAGGGCGTCACCTTCGACCTCGACGGGGAGGAGCGACCGTTCCCCCTCGACGTGGTGCCGCGCATCTTCACCTCCGGCGAGTGGTCGCGGGTCGCCGCCGGGGTGGCCCAGCGGGTGCGCGCCCTCGAGCTCTTCCTGGACGACGTGTACGGCGCGGCCCGCATCGTCAGCGACGGGCTCATCCCCCACGAGGTGGTCACCAGCTCACCGGGCTTCGTGCGTGCCGCCTACGGGTACACGCCGCCCAATGGCGTGCGCATCCACGTCGCCGGCATCGACGTGATCCGGGACGAGGACGGTGAGTTCCGGGTGCTCGAGGACAACCTGCGTAGCCCGTCGGGTGTGAGCTACGTACTGGCCAACCGGGCGGCCATGGCCCGGGTGCTGCCGGAGCTCTTCTGGGGCCAGCCGATACAGATGGTGACCGACTACCCGGCCCACCTGATCAGTGCGCTGCGCCGCTCGGCCCCCGCATCGGTGCAGGAGCCCACCGTCGTGGTCCTCACACCCGGCGTGCACAATTCGGCCTTCTACGAGCACGCGCTGCTGGCCCGCCTCATGGGCGTCCACCTCGTCGAGGGCCGCGACCTCGTGTGCCACGGCACCGACGTGTTCCTGCGGACCACCGAGGGCGAGGTGCCGGTGCACGTGATCTACCGGCGCATCGACGACGAGTACCTCGACCCGCTGCAGTTCCGCCCCGAGTCGCTGGTGGGCTGCCCGGGCATCGTCAACGCGGCGCGGGCGGGCCGGGTGACCATCGCCAACGGCGTCGGGAACGGCGTGGCCGACGACAAGCTGGTCTACACGTACGTGCCGTCCATGATCCGCTACTACCTCGGCGAGGACCCGATCCTCCAGAACGTCGAGACGATGCACCTGGTGGACAACGCGGTGCGCAAGGACGCGCTGACGCGCCGTGACGAGCTGGTCTTCAAGCGGGTGGACGGCTCGGGGGGCAAGGGCCTGGTGATCGGCCCCGCCGCGACCGGGGCGGAGCTCGACGAGCTGGCCCTCGAGGTGGAGGCCGACCCCCGCCACTGGATCGCCCAGCGGGTCGTCGCCCTCTCCACGTCGCCCACCTGGGTCGACCAGTCCATGGTCCGGCGCCACGTCGACCTGCGCCCCTTCGCGGTGAACGACGGGGAGGACATCTGGGTCCTGCCGGGAGGCCTGACCCGGGTGGCGCTGCAGGAGGGCGGACTGGTGGTCAACTCCAGCCAGGGTGGCGGCTCCAAGGACACCTGGGTGGTCGGTGGCGGGCTCTCCATGCCCGTGCTCCCGCCGCGCCAGGCGTCGCCGCTCATGGCCGGGCCGCCGATGGACGCCGGGCCGCGGGCGGAGAGCGAGAACGGCGTGCAGCAGCAGCAACAACAACAGCAGTCCCGATCTGCGGGACAGTCCCAGTCCCAGAGCCAGTCACCCTCGGTCGCGCCATGGTGACGCGCGCCCTGTTGAGCCGGGTCGCCGAGTCGATCTTCTGGGTCGGTCGCTACGTGGAGCGGGCCGAGGGGACGGCGCGCATCCTCGACGTGTCGGTGTACCAGGCCCTCGAGCAGAGTGACGTCGAGGGCTCCCACGCCGCCCGCCGGCTCCTGGCCGTCATGGGCCTGCCCGACTCGGGTACCGAGACGCTGTGGCAGGCGACGGAGCGTCTGGCCACCGATCCCGAGAGCCGGTCGTCCATCGCCGGTGCGCTGGCGGCCGCACGCGAGAACACCCGCGCCGTGCGCCACGTGGTGCCGGTGGAGTTCTGGGAGCACATCAACGCCACCTGGGCCGAGCTGCCCGCGCAGTGGGAGGCGGGCCGCCGGGCCAGCCCGGCCTTCTACCTCTCCTTCGTCAAGACGCAGTGCGCCGGCATGATGGGCCTGGCCGACACGATGATGAGCCGGGACCAGACCTGGCTCTTCTTCACCCTCGGCCGCTGCCTGGAGCGCACCGACGTGGTGGCCCGGCAGCTGGCCACGGTGGCCTTCGACGAGGTGTTCGACAGCGGCCTCGTCATGCTGCTGCGCTCGTGCGGCGGCTACGAGCCCTACCTGCGCCTGTCCCAGGGTGTCGTGGAGCCGGGCCGGGTCCTCGACTTCCTCCTGCGCGACCGGCTCTTCCCGCGCTCGGCCTTCGCCTCGCTGACGCTGGCCGAGGACTGCCTGGACCAGATCAACGCCGGGCGCGAGGGGACCTGGGACGACGCCCGTGGGTTGGTGGGCCTGGCCCGGGCCGAGCTCGAGTACTCGGCCCCGGCCACCCTCTCCCGCGGCCTCGAGACGCGGCTCGAGCGCCTGCAGGCGTCGATCTCCTCGGTGAGCGATGCCGTGACGCGCCGCTACTTCGCGCAGGACCTGCCGACGCAATGGCGCCAGGGGGGTGCGGGCGGGTGAGCCGGGCCGACGGCTGGCGGCTCCGCGTCTCCCACGAGACCCGCTTCGACTACGACGGCCCGGCGCGGGCCTCCTACAACGAGCTGCGCCTGACCCCCCGAACCGAGTTCCGCCAGACCGCGCTCGAGACGCGGGTGGTCACCCTGCCGCCGGCGCCCCAGTACTCCTACATCGACTACTGGGGGACCCACGTGGTGGCCTTCAACGTCGACCGGGGTCACGAGCTGCTCTCCATCACGGGCAACTCCCTCGTCGACACCCAGCAGGCCGACGAGCCCGACGACTGCACGTGGGAGGACGTCGGCGACGCCTCGCTCACCATGGCCGACCACGTCTCGCACAACCTGTACACGACACCCGGGCACGAGCTGTCGGAGATCGCGTCGAACCTGCGCGCCCCGCGCCCGCTCGAGACGGCCCGCCGCATCATCGCCACCTCGCACGAGTCGCTGCGGTACATGCGCGGCGTGACCTCGGTGCACACCTCGGCCAACGAGGCGTACGCGGACGGGGCCGGCGTGTGCCAGGACTTCGCGCACCTGGCCCTGGCGCTGGCCAAGGCGGTCGGCCTGCCGGCCCGCTACGTCTCGGGCTACTTCCATCCCGAGGAGGACGCCACCATCGGCGAGGAGATCACCGGGGAGAGCCACGCCTGGGTGGAGATGTGGACGGGGCGTTGGTGGGGCTACGACGTGACCAACGACTGCCCGGTGGGGGAGCGCCACGTGGCCGTCGGCCGGGGCCGTGACTACGCCGACGTGCCACCGGTCAAGGGTGTCTACGCCGGCAACGCCGAGAACACCATGCGGGTGGCCGTGCGGATGACCAGGACCCACTGAGCGGGCCCGGGTGCTGCTGACCCGCATGCGGATCTGGCTGCCCGATGCCCCCGGGGTCCTCGGCGCCGTGGCGGCCGAGATCGGTGCCGTCAAGGGCAACGTGGTCGGCCTGGAGGTGCTCGAACGCGAGGCCGGCGTGGCCATCGACGAGCTGGTGGTGGAGCTGCCCGACGAGCCCGGCGCCGTCGACGCGGTGTGCCGCGGTGTCCGCAACGTCCCGGGCGCCGGCGTCGAGGAGGTCACCGAGCTCTCGACGGAGGCGCCCGACCGCGAGGACACGGTCCTGGCCGCCGCCGCCGCCGTCCTGCAGGCCGCCACCCCCACGGCGGCCATGAACGCGCTGACCAGCCAGCTCATGTCGCTGTTCGGCCTGACCTGGCTGGCGCTGGCCGACGACGAGCTCGAGGGATTCGCGGAGGTGCACGGGGACGTGCCCCCGGTCCAGTGGGTGGCCGCCTTCGCCGAGGGCTCGCGGAGCGGCGCGGACCCGGCCAACGACACCACGGGCTCCGGCGTCTTCGTCGAGCCCGTGCCCGACACGGGGTTCACTCTGTGCGGGGGCCGTCCGGTCCCCATCAGGCGCCGGGAACGCCACGAGATCGCCATGCTGGTCATGGTGGCGGCGCGCTTCATCGACGCGCTGGGCGGTCACGAGCGCGCCGGCTGAGGAACTGACGCCCCGCGGCGGGCCGCCTAGTCTCCCGGGGATGTTGCGCATCGGGTTCGTCGGGTCCGGGCTCATCGCGTGGGCGCACGGGCTCGGCCTCAAGGCGATGATTGACGGGGGAGTGATCGACGCGTCGATCGTGGCGGTCCACGACCAGCGCGAGCGGCGCGCCCAGGGCTTCGCCGACGTGGTGGGCGCCGACGGCGCGGCGGTCGTGGGGAGCCCTGGCCAGCTGGCGGAGCGCTGTGACGCCGTGTGGGTCTGCACGCCGACCGCAGCGCACCGCGGCGCGGTGGACGAGGCCCTGGCGGCCGGCCGGGCCGTCTTCTGCGAGAAGCCGTTGGCCCGGGACCTGGCGGCGGCGACCGCGCTCGTCAACGCGGTCGCCGCGTCCGGGGTGCCGAGCCAATGCGGTCTCGTCCTGCGGAGCGCCCCCGTCTTCCGGGCGCTGCGTGACCTGGTGGACGGGGCGACGCTGGGTGCGCCGATGGCGGCCGTCTTCCGCGACGACCAGTACTTCCCCATTCAGGGCACCTATGCGTCGCAGTGGCGGGCCGACGTCGCCCAGGCGGGCGGGGGCTGCCTCATTGAGCATTCGATCCACGACCTCGACATCCTGCGCTACTGCTTCGGGGAAGTGGACGAGGTGGCCGCCCGTACGGCGAACCACGCCGGCCATGAGGGGATCGAGGACATGGCGTCCGTCTCGCTCTCGTTCGCCTCGGGTCTCGAGGCGCATCTCACGAGCATCTGGCACGACATCTTGAGCCGGGGCTCGACGCGCCGGGTGGAGGTGTTCTGCCGCGAGGGCATGGTATGGCTCGACGACGAGTTCCGCGGCCCGCTGCACGTGCAGACCAGCGACGGCATGGAGGTGCGGCCGTGCCCGTCACCCGAGTGGGTCGACGCGTTGCCGTTGGCCGACGACGAGGTGGGTCTCGCCGTCCGGGCCTACGTCGAGGCCGACCGGGCCTTCGTCGACGCCGTCACCGGCGGTGCGGCTCCCCAGCCGGGCCTCGACGTCGCGCTCTCGGCGCATCGCCTGGTGGACGCGGCATACCGCTCGGCCGCCGCCGGGGGAGTGCCCGTCTCGTTGCACTAGGCATGGGGCGGTCGACGGACTGGTCCGGTTCGTCCCCGTCCAAAGGATGAAATCGCCGGAGCGCGACCTCATCCTCAGGTCGGACATGGAGTCGAAAGACCGCCGTCTACGAGGGGAGACGGCATGACGCTGCCGCCGGTGCGCTCCCGCACGGCGGCGTTACCATGGCCCGCACCGAGTGAAGGAGACCACAGACGCGTGCGCTCACTGTTCCGGGTGTTCAGCCAGCAGCCGCTTGCCGCGAAGGTGCCCGAGGTCACCGCTCTCTTCTGGGTGATCAAGATCTCGACGACTGCCGCCGGCGAAGCGATCTCCGACACGTTCGTCTCCAACAAGGAGCTCGGCGCCGTCGTCGAGGTGTCCATGTTCTGCCTCGCGCTCGTCCTGCAATTCGCCACGCGCCGCTACTCCGCCGTGCAGTACTGGTTCCTGGCGCTGGCCATCGCGACGGCCGGGACGGGCGTCGCCGACACGATGCATCTCGTCGTCGGCCTGCCCTATGCCGTGACGTCGCTGTTCTGGCTGCTGGTGCTCGCGTCGGTCTTCGCCCTCTGGCAGCGCAGCGAGCACACGCTGGACATCCACAGCATCACGACCAGCCGGCGCGAGAAGTTCTACTGGTGCGTCGTGTTCGCCACCTTCGCCCTGGGTACGGCGGTGGGCGATTTCGCCGCCACCACGCTCGGGCTGGGCTACCTCGCCTCGGCCATCCTCTTCTGCGGCGTGATCCTGGTCCCGTGGGCCGGCTGGAAGTTCCTCCACTGGAACGGGATCTTCTGCTTCTGGTTCGCCTACGTCATCACCCGCCCCGTGGGTGCGTCCTTCGCCGACTACCTCAGCAAGGCCCACAGCATCAGCGGCGCCAACTTCGGTGACTGGCAGACCGCACTCGTGCTGACGGGTGTCGTCGTGGTGCTGGTGGCCTACACGGCCGCGGCCCGCTACGACATCCAGTCCCCGGAGGCGGAGATCGCCGGCGGGACCTGACCGCAGCCCCGATCTGAGCGGCGGAGGGAGGGTCGCCGTCGGTGGCGGGCTCACGGCGGGACCGCGGTCCCTCGAGTCCGTGGTCCCTGGAGTCCGTGGTCCCTAGAGTGCAGTCCATGGACACCTCGTCGTTGCTGCTCGAGCTCTACGGTCGCATTCCGCCCCTGGCCGCTGACGCGGTCGACGGGCTCTCCTCCGAGGATCTGTGCCGGCCACCGGCGCCCGGTGCGAACACCATCGGCTGGCTCGTCTGGCACCTGGCCCGTGTGCAGGACCACCACATCTCCGAGCTCCTGGGGACCGAGCAGATCTGGGCCGGTGGTGACTGGGCGCGGCGCGTCGGGCTCACGCCGGACCCGACCAACACGGGCTACGGGCACACCGAGGAGGAAGTGCGCGCCGTGCAGCCCGACGGGCCCGCGGTGCTGCTGGAGTATCTCGCCGAGGTCGACGCACGGACGAGCGCCATGCTCGAAGGCCTCGGCCCCGACGATCTCGACCGCGTCGTCGACCGGCGCTGGGACCCCCCGGTCACCCTGGGGGTGCGCCTGGTCAGTGTCGCCGACGACTGCCTGCAGCACGTCGGGCAGGCCGCCTATGCCCGCGGTGCCCTCGGGGACTGAGCCGGCGGTCCCGACAGGTCAGGGCGCGGGCGGCGTGGGCCAGCGGACGAACTCCCCGTAGTGGTAGATCGTCTCGTAGCCCAGCCGACGGTAGAGCGGCTCTCCCATCGGCGATGCCTGGAGCGTGCACGAGGACGCGCCGTGCTCGAAGGCGAGGTTGGTCGCCGTGATGGTGACGAGGGCGCCGAGCCCCGCCGTGCGTGCGCCGGGGACGGTGCCGACCCACTGCAGGCTGGCCACGCCGTCACTCTCGAAGGTCATGGCCGTGGCGATGGGCTCGCCGGCGCGGGAGGCCACCACGATGTGCGCGCCGGGGTCCTCCAGCAGTCGCTTCGACTCGTCGAACAGGTCGGAGAGCACCTCCGCCGGCATGCCGTAGGTCCCGTACGCCTCGGCGTTGACTGCAATGAAGTCGGCGACGCCCGCCTCGTCGTCCACCACGCGCGTCGCGATGCCGTCGTCGGTCGCCGGCTCGCGGAGCGGGCCGTCCAGGATCATCTGGGGGACCGGGGTGCCGAAGCGCTCCAGGCCCGCCGCCTCGCAGGCCCGGCGCAGGTCGTCGTCCTGGCCGGTGTCCCTGACCTTGATGGTGAACCCGCGGGACAGGCTGCCGAAGAACTCGTCGGCGCGGGCGATGAGCTCGCCGCCGTCCAGGGTGTGGTCGATGCGGTAGGCGCCGTTGGCCACGACCGGGATCCATGTCCCGCCCGCGCACAGGACGGCCCCGCCTCCCTCCTCGAGCGCTCCCCTGCTCCCCCAGTGCGTGGCGGCCCGGTTGAAGGCGATGAGGTTGCGGTGCCCGAGGGCGGCCTGGGCGCGGGAGTCGGTCATGCGCCACCATGATGCCGTGCCGCCACGGCCGTCGGGGGTACCCGGCCACCCGTGGGCCACCGCGTGGTCAGCTCAGGACGAAGGCGGGGTGCCTGGCGGCGACAGCCGCCCACTCCTCGTCGGTGGAGTCCGGTGACATACCGTCGAAGAACATCCCGACTTCGAACTTCCAGCGGCGCAGGTAGGCGCGCAGGATGGGCACACTGTCGGCCACGGGGACCTCGGTCGCCGTGTAGGGCCGGTGACGACGGCCGAGGATCAGAACCAGGTGGCCGCCGGCGTGCCGCACGTTGCGGACCCATTGGGTCTCACCTCGTGGCGAGACGAGGTACTCGGTCCCATCGATCGTGAGCAGGTTCACCGGCGTGTGGAAGACCTTGCCGGTGCTCCGGCCCCGGTGCTCGAGCACCCGGGAGCCCATCACGCTCACGCCCAGCCGGGTCAGGCCGCTGAGGAGCCGGTTGAGGACGTTGCGGGTGAACCAGTCCGGCTCCTTGTAGTGGGCGGCGGCGGGCTCTTCGGCGGCGGGGCTCGGTGTCACGGCGACCTCCTGCATCTGTCGGTTCATGAACATTGATCCTAAGTGTGAACAGTGTTCATGTCAAGTACTTGTGTTCTCTCCCGTGAACAACCACACTGGTCGCATGTCAGCACCACGGACGGCCCGGGAGCGGGTGCGGGAGGAGATGACCGCGGAGATCCTGGCCGTGGCCCGCCAGCACGTCGCCCGGGAGGGTGCGGCCGCCCTGTCCCTGCGCTCGATCGCCCGGGACCTCGAGATGGCGCCCTCGGCGCTCTACCGCTACTTCGACGGTCGCGACGCGCTCTTGAGTGCGCTGATCCTCGCCGCCTACGGGTCGCTGGCCGACGAGGCCGAGCGGGCGGCGGCGGTCGTCGCGCCGGAGGGCGAGGGCGACGCGGCGCGTTGGCGGGCGGTGCCGCGAGCCCTGCGCACGTGGGCCCTGGCGTACCCGCACGAGTGGGGCCTCATCTTCGGCACGCCGGTGCCGGGTTACGACGCGCCCGAGGAGACGGTGGAGCCGTACGCCCGGATCGTGTCCGCCCTGGTGCGCCCGATCATCGAGGCCGAGGCGGCCGGCCGGCTGCAGACCGGAGCGCACGAGGGGGCGATCTCCCGCGAGCTGCGCGACGCGGTGGCACCGGTGAGCGACGCGCTCTTCCCCCACATGCCGGCGGCAAAGGTGGTGCTGGCCATTCAGGCCTGGTCGACCATCGTCGGCGTCATCAGCCTCGAGGTCTTCGGGCACTGGCGCAACACGATCCTGAATCCGGGTGCGTTCTTCGAGGCCACCATCCGCACCGAAGCGGATTCGATCGGCCTGCGCTGACGGCCCGCCTCCTCCGGGGTGCGGTGCAGTCCCGGCGTGACGGCGGTCTCAGCGAAGGCGTTCGCGCAGGGCCTGTGCCCGCGCCCGGAGCTCGTCGAGCCGGTCGTCATCGGGAACCCACTCGGCCACGGCGACAACCAGATCGAACACGACGCCGGCCAGATCCGCGAGCTCCTGACTCGGTTCCTGCAGCTTGATCTGTGAGAAGGGGAACGCGACGTTCACCCGGCTCGAAGGTGCGACGACCTCGGTACCCTTGCGTGGCTTGGACCCCTGGGACCGGGACCCGTTCGTCTCGGACGCCGCGGCATCCTTCTCGGTTGGCTTCGGCACTCCACCATCCTGCCTGCACTGCGGCGCGATGGCCAGGGATGGGTGTCGCGGGGACCCCGTCCGGCCCCCGAGGCCAGCGGTCGGGGCGGACCCGACCGGGAGCGGCGCCGTCAGCCCAGAACGGGCAGCTTCAGGTCGACCCCGGCGTTGGCCAGGAAGACGAGCTTGTGCTCGAGGGCGTTCTGCCAATCGACCATGTCCTTGTCGAACTGCGTGCGGTCACCTTCTTCGCACGCGTGCTCGAGCTCGTCGAACGCCAGGTCTTCGGCGTCCAGCAGGGCCCTGTACTTCGAAAGGAAGTGGTCGTCGATCGGCTGGTGCACGTCGTCCCTCCTACCGCGGCCCGACCTATGCGAGCCGGTACCCACAACGATACTTCCGTCGCACCGCCCCCGCCCAGTGGGTCGTACCGTCGGTCCTACCAGTTGCGGCGCAGGCGGTGGTACGTCCTGGGCATCACCTGGCGGAACACCATGGCGGCGTCGATCAGCCCCGACACGCTGATCTCCAGCGACGGTCCTCCGGCCCGGGCCAGGATCCGGCGTGACACGCTCTCCACGCTGCGGGTCGTCATCCGCGGCGGCCGGCGCAGGCCCCGGCCCAGCGCGCTCAGCCCGAGCTCGGTGGCCATGAACGCGGGGTAGACGACGTGGATGCTGACCCCCTTGGGGCCGAGCCGGAACGAGGTCGATTCGCTGAAGGCCGAGAGGGCGGCCTTCGACGAGGAGTAGGCCCCGGGGCCGGGGGAGGGCAGCCGCCCGCCGTCCGACGAGATGTTCACGATGGTGCCGTGCCCGCGCTCGACCATGCCGGGCATGACCGCGAGGGTGGCGGCGACAGGAGCGAAGAAGTTCACGTCGAAGGTGTGGCGGAAGTCGTCCTCGCCGATGTCGGCCAACCGGACGCCGGGATCCTGGGCCGCGTTGTTGACGAGCAGGTCCACCCGGCCCTGGGCGGCGGCCACGTCGTCGAGGGTGCGCTGCAGGGCGACGGTGTCGGACACGTCGCATTGGACGGTCGCGAATCCGGGCGACGTCGCACGCAGCTCGGCGGCCAGCGCATGGAGCCGCTCGCGGTTGCGGGCCAGGCCGACGACGGTGGCGCCGGCCCCGGCGAGGTCGCGGCACAGCTGGGCGCCCAACCCCGCGGAGGCCCCGGTGACCACGGCGACCTGGCCGCGGTAGCGCTCCCCGTACGCGGCAGGGCGGCGTGACGCAGGCGAGAGGCGCGAGCGGTGGTCGGCCACGCGGCCTCAGTCGGTCTCGGTGACCGTGCCGGTGGCGCCCCCCGCGTCAGCCGGGTCGGTCAGCTCGGTCAGCTCCGAGCCGAGCTGCGCCGCGGCGCCGGCCAGCACGTCCTGGCCGGCGACCAGCGCGGCCAGGTCGCCGCGCACCCGCACCCGCCCGGCGGCCAGTGCGTCGGCCGGGTCGAGCTCGCCCTGCGCCATGGCGAGGGCATCGGGGTAGGCGAGCACGATCGTCGCCGTGCCCGCGACCCGGCCCTCCGGGTCGAGCTCCAGGTGGGCCCGGCCGCCGGCCACCGTCAGCACCACGCGCAGCTCTTGGTCCACCCCGTCGGGGCCCGGGGCACCTCTGACCACCTGGGCCACGCTGAAGGTGCCGTCGGCCGCCGCCAGGGAGCGCGCGCCGGCCGCGGCGACGACGTCGGACAAGTCCAACGTGCTCAGCGCAGCGTCGAAGGACGCCACCCATTCGGGCGAGAGGAAGCGGGCCATGGGGAGGCGAGGCTAGGCGAGACGGGGCGAAGATGGGGCCCGGATGCGGATGCGGCCCACCGGGATGCCGATGCGGTCGCCGTGGGCACCGGCACGCCGCAGGCGCCGCCGCCTCAGCCGGCGGAGGCCTCTTCGGCCGACTTCTTCGAGCGTCCGGTGATCTTGCGTCCGAGCCAGGCCACCGGGTCGTAGCGGGCGTCGACGACACGCTCCTTCATCGGGATGATGCCGTTGTCGGTGATCTTGATGTGCTCGGGGCAGACCTCGGTGCAGCACTTGGTGATGTTGCACATGCCGAGGCCCCGGTCGTGGGCCAGCTCGCGCCGGTCGTTGACGTCGAGCGGGTGCATCTCCAGCTCGGCGAAGCGGATGAAGAAGCGGGGCCCGGCGTACTTGGGCTTGTTGTCCTCGTGGTCGCGGATGACGTGGCAGACGTCCTGGCACATGAAGCACTCGATGCACTTGCGGAACTCCTGGCCCCGCTCCACGTCGACCTGCATCATCCGGTAGCCGCCCTCGGGCTCGGGACCCGGCTCGAAGGCCGGGATCGTCTTGGCCACCTCGAAGTTGAAGGACACGTCGGTCACCAGGTCGCGGATGATCGGGAAGGTCTTCATCGGGGCCACCGTGACCGGCTCGCCCTCGGGGAGCGTGTCCATGCGGGTCATGCACATGAGGCGGGGGAGCCCGTTGATCTCGGCGGAGCACGAGCCGCACTTGCCCGCCTTGCAGTTCCAGCGGCAGGCCAGGTCGGGAGCGGGGTCGGCCTGAATCCGGTGGATGACGTCGAGGACCACCTCGCCCTCGACGGCCGGCATCACGTAGTCCTCGAACTCACCGCCGCTCTCGTCGCCTCGCCAGACCCGCATCGTCACCTCGTCGGCCATGGGCTCAGTGTCCTTCCTCGAACAGGGCGCGCAGCTCGGCCGGCATCTCCGGCAGCGGCTCGGGAGCGATGTCGATCGGCGCCAGGAACCCGTGCTCGCCCTTCTGGTGCTGCACGAAGTTGACCTTGCCCAACTCGGGGTCGGGCCCCGGGTAGTCCTCTCTCGTGTGCCCGCCGCGGGACTCCGTGCGGTTGAGCGCTCCCTGGGCCACGGCGATGGAGGTGGTGATCATGGACGGCAGGTCGGTGGCCAGGTTCCAGCCCGGGTTGTAGGACCGGCCCCCCTTCACCTGGAGCTTGGCCGTCTTCTGCTTGAGATCCTCGAGCTTGGTCAGCGCCTCTTCGAGCTCGGGCCCGGTGCGGATGATGCCGACCAGTGCCTGCATGGTCTCCTGCAGCTCGTTGTGGACGTCGTAGGGGTTGTACCCGCCCTCCCGCCCGAAGGGGGCGAACGCCTCGTCGATCACCGTGGCCACCTCCGCCGCGTCGACGCCGGGTGCGCCGGCCCGGCCCTCGGCGAAGTCGGCCGCGCCGATGCCCGCCCGCCGGCCGAAGACGATGAGGTCGGACAGCGAGTTGCCACCGAGGCGGTTGGCGCCGTGCATGCCGCCCGAGACCTCGCCGATGGCGAACAGGCCGGGCACGGTGGCCGCCTGCGTCTCGGCGTCGACCCGGACCCCGCCCATCATGTAGTGGCAGGTCGGGCCGACCTCCATGGGTCCGGCGGTGATGTCCACGCCGGCGAGCTCCATGAACTGGTGGTACATCGAGGGCAGCCGGCGCCGGATGTACTCGGGGGTGCGGCGCGAGGCGATGTCGAGGAAGACACCGCCGTGGGGGCTGCCGCGTCCGGCCTTCACCTCGGAGTTGATGGCCCGGGCCACTTCGTCACGCGGCAGCAGGTCGGGCGTGCGCCGGTTGTTGTTGTGGTCCTCGTACCAGGCGTCGGCCTCTTCCTCGGTCTCCGCCGTCTCGGCCCGGAACATGTCGGCCACGTAGTTGAACATGAACCGGGTGCCCTCGGAGTTGCGCAGCACGCCGCCGTCGCCGCGCACGCCCTCGGTCACGAGGATGCCGCGCACCGAGAGCGGCCACACCATCCCGGTCGGGTGGAACTGCACGCACTCCATGTCGATCACGTCGGCCCCGGCCCAGATGGCCATGGCGTGCCCGTCGCCGACGGACTCCCACGAGTTGGACGTGTACTTCCACGACTTGCCGATCGACCCGGTGGCGAGGACGAAGGCCTTGGCGGTGAAGAGCACCATCTCCCCGGTCGGGCGCATGTAGCCCACGGCGCCCGAGATCCGGCCCTCCGCGTCGGGCAGCAGGCGCAGGATCTTGCACTCCATGAAGACGTCCGTGCCCATGGACACGACCTTCTGCTGCAGGGTGCGGATCAGCTCCAGGCCGGTGCGGTCGCCGACGTGGGCCAGGCGGGCGTAGCGGTGGCCGCCGAAGTCGCGCTGGGTGATGCGGCCGTCCTTGGTGCGGTCGAACAGCGCGCCCCAGCGCTCCAGCTCGTAGACCCGGTCGGGCGCCTCCTGGGCGTGGATCTGCGCCATGCGCCAGTTGTTGAGCATCTTGCCGCCGCGCATGGTGTCGCGGAAGTGCACCTGCCAGTTGTCCTCGGGCCACACGTGGCCCATGGCGGCCGCCATGCCGCCCTCGGCCATGACGGTGTGCGCCTTGCCGAGCAGCGACTTGCAGACCAGCGCCACGCGCAGGCCGCGCTCCTTGGCCTCGATCGCGGCGCGCAGCCCGGAGCCACCGGCTCCGATGATGATGACGTCGTAGTCGTGCGTCTCGTAGTCGTGCGTCTGGTCGGCCATGCGGGTCCTCGCGGTCCAGTCCTAGAAGTGAAAGCCGGGGTCGTGGATCGTCCCGCTCGCCACGAGGCGCACGTAGAGATCGCAGAGGGCGACGCCGAAGAGGCTGATCCAGGCGAAGCGCATGTGGTGCGCGTTGAGCGGGGTGACGAACTTCCACAGCTTGTAGCGCGTCGGGTGCTTCGCGAAGGACTTGACCTGGCCGCCGCAGAAGTGCCGGCAGGCGTGGCACGAGAGCGAGTACAGCCACAGGAAGGCGGCGTTGGCGCACAGGACGAGGGTGCCGACGCTGATCCCGATCCCGAGCCCGGGCTGGCGGAAGGCGAGGATGGCGTCGTAGGTGAGGACGCAGTTGAAGAGGAGGAGGATCCAGAAGAAGTAGCGGTGGATGTTCTGGAGGATCAGGGGGAAGCGGGTCTCGCCGCTGTAGCTGCGGTGGGCGTCGGACACCGCACAGGCGGGCGGCGACAGCCAGAAGGACCGGTAGTAGGCCTTGCGGTAGTAGTAGCAGGTGAGGCGGAAGCCGAGCGGGAAGATCAGGATCAGCAGCGCCGGCGAGTAATTCCAGAAGGGCAGCGTCCCGAAGGCGTGGCTGCCGGGCACGCAGCTGTTGGCGATGCAGGGGGAGTAGAAGGGCGAGATCAGGTCCCGGTGCAGGTCCGCCCCGGCGTAGTAGTTCTTGCCGACGAAGGCCGCCCAGGTCGAGTAGGCGACGAAGGAGACCAGCACGACGAAGGTGACCAGGGGCTCCACCCACCAGTTGTCCTTGCGCAGGGTCGGCTGGTCGGGACCGCCCCGGGGCGCCCCGATGGAGACCGGGGTCGGGGATGGGTTCTCGACCGTCGTCGTCACTCGCGCCTCCTCGCTGGCCGGCTCAGCGGCCAGGCCGGCAAATCATTCCAGACCACTCCCGCCACGGTGCAAATGCCCGTGCTGCAGGCGGTGACCATACGGTGCGTCCGGCGGCACGTCAAAGACATAAAGAGCATCAAAGTAAGAGCTATATGCTCTGATTGATGCAGCTGCACCAGTTGGCCTACGCCCTGGCCGTGGCGGACGAGCAGAGCTTCACCCGCGCCGCCGACCGGCTGCACCTCGCACAGCCCTCGCTGTCCCGGCAGGTCCGGCTGTTGGAGCACGAGCTGGGTGTGGTCCTCTTCAACCGGGGCCCGGGACAGGGGCGGGTCACCCTCACCCCCGACGGCAACGCCCTGCTGCCGTTCCTGCAGCGCGTCATGGCCGACGTCGAGGCGACCGGCGCCGAGGCGCGGGCGCTCTCGGGCATGGCCCGGGGGCATCTCGCCGTCGGTGCCACCCCGAGCCTGATCACGAGCGTGCTGGCCCCGGCGCTGGTCGAGTTCCACGCCAGCTACCGCGGCATCGACCTGTCGGTCGTCGAGGCCGGCTCACACCAGCTCGTCCCCCGGGTCGCCGCGGGCGAGGTCGACCTGGCCCTCATCGTCCTGCCGGTGACCGATCCCCTGGTCGCCACCACCGCGCTCTTCGACGACCCGCTGGTGCTGGCCACCGCACCCGATCACCCCTTCGCCCACCGGCGGCGGATCCGGGTCCGCGACCTCGACGGCCTCGACCTGGTCATGTTCCGTGAGGGCTACGACCTGCGGGCCGTGACCCTGGCGGCCTGCCTGGAGGCGGGGGTGGAGCCGCGGCTCGTCAGCGAGGGCGGGGAGATGGCCGGAGTGCTCGCCTTCGTGGCCTCCGGGTTGGGCGCGGCCGTCGTGCCCGCGATCGCGCTGCCCCGCGACGGGTCGCTGGTCGGCATCCCGTTCTCCGGCTCCACCATGCGCCGCACCGTCGCGCTGGCCCAGCGCGGTGACCGCACGCTCGCCCGGCCCGCCCGCGCCCTCGCCGACCAGCTCGTCGCCCGGCACGGTGGCGCCGTGGGCCCCGGGTCCCGGTCCGGACGGGCCGGGACCCTCTCCACCGCCGGAAGCACCGGCGAGCCCGACCGATCCGGATGAGGAGCGCCGCCGCGCCCACCCGGGATGCAACCGCCACGAAGGCCGAGGAGCAGCGTGGAACCGAGGAGCACCGTGGAACCGGGCGCGCCGATCCACGAGGCAACGGTTTAGGCTTCGTGCATGGACGGCCATTCGCACTTCGATCCTTCCGCGACCCCGGCCCCGGGCGGGCGCAAGGCACCTGACGACCTGCCCCGGGCCCTGGCCGACCTCCGAGCGTCCGGCTGGGAATCGGTCCCCGTCGCCGACGAGATGCGGCGCAACACCGCCAAGGCCATCGCCGCCGGCAATTCGCTCGTGCCCGGCGTCCTCGGCTTCGAGGACACGGTGGTGCCCCAGCTGGAGACCGCCATCCTGGCCGGCCACGACATCATCCTCCTGGGTGAGCGCGGCCAGGCCAAGACCCGGGTCATCCGCTCCCTGGTCGGGCTGCTCGACGAGTGGCTGCCCATCGTCGCCGGCTCCGAGATCAACGACGACCCCTACAACCCCGTGTCGCGCTTCGCCCTCGACCTGGTCGACGAGCTCAGCGACGCCACGCCGATCGACTGGGTGCACCGCTCGCAGCGCTACGGCGAGAAGCTGGCCACCCCCGACACCTCCATCGCCGACCTCATCGGCGAGGTGGACCCGATCAAGATCGCCGAGGGCCGCTACCTCAGCGACGAGCTGGCGCTGCACTACGGACTGATCCCACGGGTCAACCGGGGCATCTTCGCCATCAACGAGCTCCCGGACCTCTCGGAGCGGATCCAGGTCGGGCTGCTCAACATCCTCGAGGAGCGCGACGTGCAGATCCGCGGCCACCGCATCCGGCTGCCGCTCGACATCATGCTCGTCGCCACGGCCAACCCGGAGGACTACACCAATCGAGGCCGCATCATCACACCGCTGAAGGACCGCTTCGGCGCGCAGATCCGGACGCACTACCCCTACGAGACCAACACCGAAGTCAAGATCATGGAAGGCGAGGCCGACCTGCCGACGGCGGGCGTGCCCGTCTCGGTGCCCCCGTTCATGAAGGAGGTGGTGGCCGAGGTCAGCCAGCTCGCCCGGCGCAGCACGCACCTCAACCAGCGCAGCGGCGTCTCGGTCCGCCTGTCCATCGCCAACTACGAGACGCTGGTGGCCTCCGCCGTGCGGCGCGCGCTGCGCACCGGCGAGCCGGTGGCGGTGCCCCGCATCAGCGATCTCTCCTCGCTCGTGCCCTCGACCCAGGGCAAGATCGAGGTCGAGGCGATGGAGGAGGGCCACGAGGACGAAGTGGTGGCCCAGCTGGTGGCCGCGGCGACACTCTCGGTGTTCCGCCGCCGGGTGACCCTCGACGACCCCCAGTCGATCGTGGCCGCCTTCCACGACCAGGTCGTGGTGCACGTGGGCGACGACCTGCCGTCGGCGGCCTATCTGTCCGTGCTCGCCGACATCCCCGAGCTCGAGCCCCCGACTCGAAAGCTGGCCGGCCCCGAGGCCGCCGACGCGGAGTCGCCGGCCCTCATGGCCAGCGCCTTGGAGTTCCTCCTCGAGGGCCTGCACCTCACCAAGCGGCTGAACAAGGACGCGTCGGGCGCCCGGGCCCTCTACCGCGGGCGCAAGTGACCACCCGGTGAGCGCCCGCTACGACTACACGGAGTGGGACGGCACCCAGCAGTTCACCGACCTCGATCCCGACGACCTCCTGGCGGGCCTCACCGACGACCTCCTTGCCGGCGGTGACCTCGACGACGCACTGCGCCGGATGTTGCGCAGCGGCTTCCGCACCGCCGACGGCGACCAGGTGCCCGGGCTGCGGGACCTGCTCGATCAGCTCCGCCGCCGCCGGGCCGAGATGCTGGCCGAGGGCGACCCCGACGGGCGCATGGCCGAGCTCGGCGCGCAGCTCGACGAGATAGAGCAGGACGAGCGCGCCGCCATCGACGAGCTCGTCGACGAGGCGCACGGCTCGGGCGACCAGCGGCGCAGCGAGGTCACCGACGACGTCGCCACCGAGCGGCGCATGGCGCTCGACCTCCAGCCCGACGACCCCGCCGGCCGGATCAGCTCCCTGCAGCATTACGACTTCGTGTCCTCCGAGGCACGCGAGCGCTTCGAGGAGCTGGTCGAGGAGCTCCGGCGCGAGATGGCCGACACCTTCTTCGAGGGAGCGTCCGACGCGCTCTCCACCATGAGCTCCGAGCAGATGGCGCGCATGCGCGACGCCTATGACGCCCTCAACAAGATGCTCGAGCAGCGCGAGGCGGGCGAGGACCTCGACCCGAGCTTCGAGGAGTTCATGGCCCAGTACGGCGACATGTTCCCCGGCGACCCCAAGACCCTCGACGAGCTCCTGCAGCAGCTCGCCGAGCGCATGGCGGCCGCGCAGGCCGTGTGGAACTCGCTCAGCCCCGAGCAGCAGGCCCAGCTGAGCCGCCTCATGGAGTCGGTGCTCGAGGACATGGACCTGCGCTGGCAGGTGGAGCGCCTGGCCGAGAACCTCCAGCGCGCCGTCCCCGACGCCGGCTGGCAGCAGTCCTACGACTTCAACGGCGAGGGCCCGATGAGCATGAGCCGGGCCACCGACCTGGCCTCCCAGCTGGGCCAGCTCGACCGCATGGAGGAGATGCTCCAGTCGGCCTCGACCCCGGCCGCGCTGGGCGAGATCGACCTGGACCAGGTCCGCCAGCACATGGGTGAGGACGCCGCCCGGGCCCTCGACCGCCTGGCCAACCTCACCAAGTCGCTGGCCGACGCCGGGCTGATCGAGCAGCAGGGCGGCCGGATCGAGCTCACGCCCCGCGGCGTGCGGCGGCTGGGCCAGAAGGCACTGGCCGACCTGTTCGGCCAGATCAACAAGGACCGCATCGGTGACCACGCCGCGCAGCGCACCGGCACCGGCCACGACCGCGAGGAGACGACGAAGGCCTACGAGTACGG
>Ga0224557_1001510_pt1 | contig 22159 bp, 11 predicted proteins | sample 714S31014metaG_FD_180677 | JGI IMG/M metagenome (GOLD analysis project Ga0224557, IMG submission 180677) | Peat soil microbial communities from Stordalen Mire, Sweden - 717 S3 10-14 | ecosystem: Environmental > Terrestrial > Soil > Wetlands > Peat | place: Sweden: Norrbotten County, Stordalen... | reverse complement strand
CGCGCGACCGCTCGGACATGTGGATTCACGAAGGCTGGGCGAACTACTGCGAAAGTCTTTTTGTCGAGGACATGTGGGGCAAAGAAGACGGGCTGACCTATCTCAACACCGGCAAAGAGGGGGTGAAGAATGAAGTGCCCGTAATCGCCGAGGAAGGCATTTACGCAACTCCACCAACGGATCAGTACAAGAAAGGCGCGCTCTTTCTCAACACCATCCGAAGCATCGTGAACGACGACGCGGTGTGGTTCAAACTACTCCACGACTACTACCAGCACTTCAAGTATCAAACCATCATGACTACGGACGTGGCATCATTTTTCAATACCGAGACGGGCCTGAACCTAACGCCTGTCTTCAACCAGTACCTTCGCCATGCCGCAATTCCTACGCTGGAACTGCGATTCGATGATGCTGCACACACAGTCTTCTACCGATGGGACGCGGAAGAGCCCGGTTTCGCGATGCCGATACGGGTAGGCAGCAGCAGCAATTGGCAGATCGTGCAGCCAGTGACGACGGAGTGGCAGGTGCTTTCGACGCCCCTAGACAAAGAGCAGTTCGAAGTGGCAACCGACCTCTATTACGTGAATGTGCGCAAGTTCTAGCGCCTTACCAACTACCTCGCTCGCCGAATATTTCGATAACGCGACCAAGTCTCTCTGACCCTTTGAGCCAGTTGACTTGCAGACCCGTCTCGACCCGGTCGGGATCCCCGGCATGGATGGCCCTGATCACCTCAGTATGCTCCGCTACCGAGAGATAAAGGTCCTTGATAATGGAGCTGGCATACAGCCTCCAATAGCGCTCGGTTTGCGGCTCGATGGCTTTGTGCAGCGTAGTTAGACGGGCTCCCGCGCCATATTTGATGATCAAGCGGTGGAAGGCCCGGTCATTCTCAAAAATCTCTCCCGGCGGGGCGTCGCGATCTTTCGAAATCACTTCAAGCCGATCGTTGAGCTTCTGCAGTTGTGAGCAGATATCCTTCCGCTCGGCCGCCGGCAGGACGGCAACGCCTCGAGCGGCAATGCCCTCGAGCCTTCCGATAATGATGTAAAGCTCATTCGCATCCTCTTTGGTTAGAGGAGCTACGATCATGCGCGACTTCTTGGCGTTGCGGTGCTCTAGAATGTAGCCTTCGCGCTGCAGCCAATGGATGGCTCCGCGGATGGGCGTCCTGCTCATGTTCAAGCGTTCCGCGAGTTCCGCCTCGAGAATCCAGGTCCCGGGCGAGAGCCTACCGTGTACGATCAATTCCCGTATCTCACGAAACGCGGTAAGCAAGCTGGTGCCATGTTCGGCTTTTACCCTGGGGCTGGCCGCACTTTGACTTATTCTTCTCTTCATCGATGAATTGGCTATTGCAGGCAATGGAATTATGCTCCAGTGTCAATGTATCGCATTTTTCACGAAAGTCTGCATGGATTTTTGCTTTAGAATGTATTCAATATCGTCGACAACGCGGTATTATTGACTATCATGGAGTTTTGCCACCCTATTATGGTGATCGATTCCCATACCGAGGGGGAGCCTACCAGGGTAGTGATTTCCGGCGGCCCCGACCTCGGCCTTGGTTCAATTTCCGAGCGAATGCAGAGATTTTGCGCTCAATTCGATCATTTTCGCTCCGGAATAGTGTGTGAACCGCGGGGGTCGGAAGTGGTCGTGGGCGCGTTGCTGCTGGAACCGGTACAACCCGACTCCTCTGCGGCGGTCATCTTCTTCAACGATGTCGGCTATCTCGGGATGTGCGGCCATGGAACCATCGGTGTGTTGACCACGCTCGCCCACCTCGGCCGAATCGACCCGGGATTGCACAAGATTGAAACCCCTGTGGGAACCGTAGAGACGACGCTGCACGAGGACGGAAGCGTGACCGTCGAGAACGTACCGAGCTATCGTTATCAGGCGAGCGTTGAGGTGGATGTACCTGGGTACGGACTCGTTACGGGCGATGTCGCGTGGGGTGGGAACTGGTTCTTTCTAGTGGCCGATCCCCCCTGCGAGCTGGTCACGGCCAATCGCAACGAACTGATTGCTGCGTCTACGGCCATCCGTGTTGCTCTGCACGCGAGCGGAGTGACAGGGCGCGACGACGCCTATATCGACCACATCGAATTCTTCTCGGAGCCTAAGAATCCAGAGAATTCGTCGCGCAACTTTGTCCTTTGCCCAGGCGCCTCGTTCGATCGATCTCCATGCGGCACCGGAACCAGCGCGAAGATGGCATGCCTGTACGACGATGGCAAACTCGCCCCCGGGGTCATATGGAGACAGGAAGGTATTCTAGGGACCGTCTTCCAGGGGTCGATTCGCGAGGGGAGCGACGGACAGGTCAATCCCAGCATTCGGGGACATGCCTGGGTCACTGGCGAGTCCAAGCTATTGTTTGCCGGCGACGATCCGTTTTCACGGGGGATTGAGTTCTGAGATGAAGCCCTTCGACATCCTCATTGTCGGCGCCGGGATTGTCGGCAGTGCCGTGGCTCGGGAATGCGCGCTCCTCGGCTGGCGGGTTGGTGTGATCGAAGGTGGCACGCCCGCCGGAGGCGCGACCGCCGCAGGCATGGGGCATGTGGTCGTGATGGACGATTCACCAGCGCAGCTTGCACTGACGGCATTCTCTCGTTCGCTGTGGCAACGGGATTCGGAGAAATTGCCGAAGTCGGTGGAATTCGAGAATCGCGGCACGATATGGGTCGCAGCCGACGAGGAAGAGATGGCCGAAGTTCACCTTCGGCACAAGGTTTATGAAGAGGCCGGCATCGAAGCACGGGTTCTAACCGCGGCGGAACTTGCGGACAAGGAACCGAACCTGCGCCGTGGCTTGACGGGGGGTCTGCTGGTGCCTGGCGATGGCGTGGTGTACCCGCCGGCGGCCGCGGGCTTTTATCTTGCGGAGGCCAGGCGTCTGGGGGCGCAGGTCTTCCTGGCTAGGGCGATGTCAGCCTCACAGGGACAAGTGCTGCTGCGTGACGGAGTGAACCTCGTTGCCGAGCGCATTGTGCTGGCCGTGGGAACGGAGTGCGATCTGCTGCCGTCTCTGCCGATTCAGAAGCGCAAAGGACATCTTGTAGTTACGGATCGATATCCGGGTTTTCTTCACCATCAGCTAGTAGAGCTCGGCTATCTGAAAAGTGCGCACAAGGTGACGGGCGACTCGGTTGCATTCAACATTCAGCCTCGGCAGACTGGACAACTGCTGCTTGGTTCGTCGCGGCAGTATGGCAACGAGGGGCCCGAGGTGGAAGCAGAGATATTGAGGCGCATGATCGACCGCGCCCATGGTTATATGCCCGGGCTCGAACAACTCTCTGTGCTGCGGGTGTGGACGGGGTTCCGGGCCGCAACGGCTGACAAGCTGCCTCTCATCGGGCCGGCTGCTGGGTTTTCGGAGGACCGCTCCTTATGGCTGGCCGCGGGGTTTGAAGGACTTGGTATTACAAATGCTCCTGGCGCCGCCAGGCTGCTGATGGATGCAATGCTTGGGCGCGAGTCGGCGATCGACGCCAGCCCCTACCTGCCTGCGCGACTCATGGAACCGGCAAGGCTGGCTCATGTTTGAACTTCTTTCAGTGAAGATCAACGGCGCCACCAGCCGGGTCGCGCGAGGCACAACAGTTGCCGCGGCCATGTTGCTCGCGGATCGTCCGAGCCGGATATCCGTCACCGGAGAGCCGCGGGGTGCGCTTTGCGGCATGGGAGTCTGCTTTGAATGCCGCGCCGTGGTAAACGGGATACCGCATCGTCGGACTTGCCAGATTCTGTGCGAGCAGGACATGACGATCGAGGCGAGCCGATGACAACCACGGAAGTTCTGGTGATCGGGGCTGGCCCAGCCGGGATCGCTGCGGCGACGGCGGCAGCCGAGAATGGATGCGCCGTCATCGTGCTCGACGACAACGTGGCTGCAGGCGGCCAGATATGGCGCGAAGCTACCGTCGGAGAAGCTGCTTCCGCGCACCGTGGCCACGGCAGGAAATGGCGAGCGCTGGAAAGGCTTCGGCGGTCCGGAGCCCAAGTGCTCGGAGGCCGCTGCGTGTTCAGCGCCGAGGCATCGGGAACTGTGCAGACCTCGCACGAGACTAGTTCCGGCACCCTCGTGGAACAATTTCACTTCGAACAACTGATTCTGGCCACCGGGGCTCGGGAACGGTTTCTCCCGTTTCCAGGATGGACGTTGCCTGGAGTCTTCGGGGCTGGCGGATTGCAGGCTCTGGTGAAGGGCGGCTTTCCCGTCGGGGGCAAGCGAGTAGTTGTGGCGGGCACGGGCCCTCTGCTGCTTGCAGTTGCAGCGCATCTGGCGCAAGATAGCGCGGTCGTTTCCAGTGTTGTGGAGCAAGCCTCACTAGGGCAACTCGCCCGCTTTGCAGCGTCTCTTTGGGAGCATCCTGCGAAGCTCGCACAGGGCGTGCTCTATCGCGCCATGCTATGGAAGACGTCGTATCGGATCGGTTGCTGGGTGGTCGAGGCGATTGCCGGGAGTAACGGCCATAACCTGAGCGCCGTTCGCGTAACCGACGGCACTCGGGTCTGGACAGAACCATGCGACCTACTGGCGTCCGGGTATCATCTTGTGCCGAACACGGAGATCGCGGCACTGCTGGGGTGTAAGTTCCGCGGCACCTTCGTGCAGGTCGACAAGGCACAGCGAACCTCTCTGCCGAATGTATTCTGCGCAGGCGAGCCTACCGGTATCGCAGGACTTGAAGCTGCGATGGTGCAGGGTGAGATCGCCGGATTAGCTTGTGCTGGAATCAGCACTACTCTACTGCAAAAGCGCGTGGCGGCGGAGCGCGCCTTCGGCGAGAGTATGGAAAAAGCGTTTGCGCTCCGCAAAGAGCTGCGTTCGGTTCCTCGGCCGGACACGATCGTCTGCCGGTGTGAGGATGTCACCTTTGGCAGCCTGCATGGCTACACAGGCTGGACCGACGTCAAGTTGCAGACCCGATGCGGCATGGGTCCGTGTCAGGGCCGCATCTGCGGCCCAGTCGTGGAATTTCTTCTGGGATGGAGTCCTGTCTCGATTCGGCAGCCTCTTTTCCCTGTACCACTTCAAGCGTTTTGCTTTCAGGATGAAAGCGTGGAAATCGCCACAACGAACGAACCGATCGAGGAGAAAGCATGAACTGGTCTGGCGTAATGCCTGCAATGACAACACCGTTCGATTGCAACATGAAGGTTGATCACGGATTTCTGGCACAACATGCAGCATGGCAACTGGGCAACGGTTGCCATGGACTTGTGATGCTGGGCTCGCTGGGCGAGGGCGCGACTCTGGAACACGATGAGAAGCTCGCGATCCTGAAGACGGCGGTCCGTGTCGCAGGCAAGGCGCCTGTGGTGGCGGCGATCTCTTCGCTATCAACCAAGGATGCAGTGCGGTTGGCCCGGGAAGCGGAAGATGCGGGCTGTTCCGGCCTGATGGTGCTACCGCCCTACGTCTACACCTCCGACTGGTACGAGATGAAGCAACATGTCTCGACAATCCTCGGCGCCACCAGACTCGAATGCATGCTCTACAACAATCCCGTCGCGTACAAGACGGATTTTTTGCCGAGTGAGATCGCTGAACTCGCAGCCGACCATGCCAACCTGGCGTCAGTGAAGGAGTCGAGCACGGATGTACGTCGCGTCATGGCCATTCGCGAGGTGCTTGCCGACAGGCTTTGTATCTTTGTGGGTGTCGATGACGTGCTGGTGGAAGCCGTTGGCGCCGGTGCGGTGGGATGGGTCGCCGGGCTCGTCAACGCGTATCCGGCCGAGTCGGTTCGGCTCTTCGAACTCGCCAAGGCGGGTAAGCGCGACGAGGCATTCGAGCTCTATCGCTGGTTCCTGCCGCTACTGCGGATGGACACCGTGCCGAAGTTCGTGCAGCTCATTAAATGGGTGCAGGAGAAGGCAGGAGTGGGCTCTGCCCGCGTGCGTGCCCCTCGCCTCGAGTTGCACGGCGACCAGTTGAAGGCCGCGACCGCTGCTTTCGAGAAGGCCTTGGCCAATCGCCCGACCATCAACGAAAAGCCGTTTGCGGAGTTCGCGGGGGCCTAACCTCTTCAGTCGAGAGAAACCCTTCACCTGTGTATTTTGGACCGTCGTGTCGTGGTCAGGAGAATGGCATAAAAAGGGGCTTGTGCCGCTGTACGCGGCACAAGCCCAGGTTATTTGCCTCTGGCGTGGTTAGCTAGCTAGAAGGTGATGTTGGCGCGGAGTTCGATGCGGCGAGCTGCCTGGGCCGTGCTGCTGGTGGTTCCGAAGGTTGCGCTCTGTGTGCTGAAGCCGCCGCCAATCCACTCCGGATGGTTGAATGCGTTGAGGAAAATGCCCTGTAGGTTGATATGGACTGCCTCGAAGATAGGCAGGTCCTTGGTTGCGGAGAGGTCGAAGTTGTTCCACTTTGGCCCATAGATGTAAGGTAAATTGCCCTCGACACCTGGGGTTGTGTTGGGTACAACATAGGCTCGATTCGCGGTGCTGGTGCCCTGGAACTGCGATCCGATGAGGTTCACGTACGAATTGTGGGCGGCGGCATGCGTGACATGCACCGAATTCTGGATGCTGCGCGCCGTCGTGGTGCCGACGAAGCTTACGCCGCCATCCGACGCAGAGTTGATGGTCGACGACAAGCCGCCAGTTAGAAGAATCGGAGCGCCACTCTGGTAGATCATGATTGCGCCCGCAGTCCATCCTCCGACTGCGTAGTTCAGGAGCCTGCCATGATTGAGGAAAGCGCGGTCCTTGCCAAACGGGAGAGCGTAGGTTCCGCTGAGTTTGAGGGCGTTCCGGATATCATACGAAATGGGAACGTAGTTGTAGTGGAGATTGTGAAGCGTGATGACAGAAGCTACGTTCGCCGTCGATCCGGAGGCCTGATTCGACGAGTTACCCAGCGCCTTGGCATAGGTGTAGTTGACGTTCAGATCGAGCCCGTGCGTGACCTTCTGACGAAACTCGACCTGAAGCGAGTTGTAGTTCGACGAACCCTTGCTGCTGAGCAGGCTGGCGCCGCTCCCCTCGAGGTAGGGGTTGACCTGAAATAAGTTACTCGGAAATCCAGTGGATTGCGGCGCTGAAGAAACTGCAGAACAAGGGCTGAAGGACTGGCCCACTACGTTACAGAAATAGGTTTCGTTGTTGGCGATGGCTGCGGCCAAGGCCCCCATTGAACCGTTGTTGAGATCCGTGACATAGCTGCCGTTTTTGAAGCCACTGGCGGAGGCGCCTGCGAAAGCAGCACTGAGGATAGGCATGGCAGGCCCGCTCCCATGGTTGCTGAAGTCGTTAGCAGATCCGGCAGCCGCGTTGATGGCGAGGTTCTTCTGCGCCGCGAGAAAGTCCTGCATAAATCCATTATTCAGATCATTGATTTCGTTGTAGTTGTAAGAAATCCAATCGTGGATGGAGCGGTTTCCGACGTATCGGACCTCGAAGGCGCTAGAACGTCCAATCTGTCGTTGGACACCCAGCGTATAGGACTCGACATAGGGCTGTTTGATGTTGGGATCGATGGCAGCAGGGCCGCCCGATCCCTTGAAGAAGAGCGACGACTCCGGGATCGTGGTCTGATAAACAGACGGTGTCTGGAAGAGGGGCGGCAGCGATCCTTCTGTGGCGACGTTCACGCAGTTGATGACCGGATTGGGACAGGATGTTGGGGAGACCAGATTGACCGTCCCTGGAGTGAAGTACTGCGGACCAACCGTGTTGCTGGCCGTGGTGCTCTCCGAGTTGAAGAAGTTGTAACCCGCGTTGGATGCAGCGTTCCAGAAGCTCTGGCCGCCCTCGGTATAGTTCTTGAAGGTGTAGCTGCCGCGAATCACTGTCTTACCGGATCCGAAAAGCTTTCCGACTAGGCCATCGGTTTGGCTGGGATTCCAGGCAAACCCGACCTGCGGCTGGGGCAGAACAAGGCTGGAGTTGTATTTGTGTCCCGAGGTCGTGTACAGGGGATTAGGATTTCCCGAGTTCGCACCAGGTTGAAAGATGTTGAGATAGCCGGAGGATCCGAACAGGTCCACTGCGGAAGGTCCGGTGTAGCCGTTCTTCAGATCGTGCTGATCGCCAATCAGGTCCCAGCGCAATCCATAGTTGAGGGTCAGGCCCGGCCTAATACGCCACGAATCCTGCGCATACAAACCGCCGCCGAACGCGACTTCATCCAGATCGTAGGTGCCCGCAGGCCCGTAGCCCCCAGTTGCCCGGTTCACCGGCAAAGAGCCGCTGGCGCTCGTTACACGGCCGTTGAGCCAGCCGTACATGGCCGCAACGTCACTCAGAGCTCCGCTAAGATTGCCAGGAAGATTCGCACCGGATGCGGGCACGAGGTTGCGAATGGGATTGTAAGCGGGGTCGAGGCTGCTGAGCCCGAGGTTGATGTTAATGTATCCGAGCGCCGGATTGTAGTAGTGATCCTGCTGGTGCCAGATGTCGCCCCCGAGCTTTATGGTGTGGGCGCCCTTCTGCCAAGTCACGTCGTCGTTGGCCTGGAGGTACGGGTAGAAGCTGCCTTGGGGAACGATCGTGAAGTTGCCGCTGGTAATCCCCTGGAAGGGATAGCTGAGGTTTCCCTGCGGGGCTATAGGGAAGCCAGCCGCTTCGGGACTGAAGCCGGAACCGGTGTAGAGATAGCCCAACTTCACCTGGTTGAGCAGGTTTGGCGTAACCGTGTAATCGAAGCCCAGCGCAACGACATAACTCGTGGAGTAGTTGCCGGTGGTCTTCGTCTGGAAGTAAGGACCGGGTAGCGGATCCTGGTAGACATCCTTGTTCGTGCTCCGGGTCATGTTGGCGGAGAGACTTGCCTGTAGTTTCTTCGTGATGGTGTAGTCGAAGCGAACGCTGGGATAGTACTGAGTGAGCTTGCTTGGCACCTGGAATTGCAGAGTTTGGGTGTTGAGTTGGGAACTCAGCGGAGCAACCAGAGTGCCGTATTGATAGGAAGCCTCGTTGAGCTGCTCTTGAAATGCGATCGCAGCGTTCACGTTCGGATTGAACCCGGCCGCACCCGCTCCTTGCAGGACGTTGACGGTGGATATACCACCAGACGAATTAAGATATCGGTAGTTGCCAGCAAGCGCAGAGGCGGTGGGCACCGTGCTCGCGACTGTGGCCCCGTTTGGCGAGATGCGCCCGGAGAAGTTCACGAAAAAGAAGAGCTTGTCCTTGAAGATCGGCCCTCCGACCGCGCCGCCAAAATCATTGATGACCAGATGCGGCTTCGGCAAGCGGGGACTTTGAAAGCCGTAGCTCCATGGAAAGGCATTCAGGGTTTCATCCTGGTGGTTTTCAAAGACGCGCCCGTGATACTTGTTCGTCCCGCGATTGGTGACAAAGAGCGTTTGAACCGCGCTTTGACCGCCACCCTGGCTGGGCGGCAATTCGCCACTCTGCACTGTGAACTCCTCGATGTTCTCCACGCGGAAGTTGACGGCTGCACCCGACCCGGAGCCGGCTTTGAATCGGTCCGACGTTGAGTTAATGCCATCGACATTGGCTTGATACGCGGCCTGAGGCGTGCCGTCAAAGGTGCCGGTGCCATTGCCGGTGGTCGACGCGAAGCCGGGAGAGAGAGCCTGGATCCCGATCAAGCTGCGGTTCGCCACTGGCAGGTCGTTGACTTCGGTCAGATCGACCGAAGTGGAAAGCGTGTTCGACGAGACCTCGATGACCGGCACGGAAACCGCGGAGACGTTGACTTCCTGGGTTATAGCACCGACCTTTAGAATAATGTTCACGGGTGTTGCGACACCGGCCTGCACCACAATGCTGTCGTAGTCGACGCTCGAGAAGCCGGCGTGCTCGACCGTGAGGTGGTAGCTGGACGGGGACAGCCCCTCGAATGTGAAGGTTCCCGAACTAAGCGTCATGCCCTTGCGCGTGGTACCCGTCTGGTTGTCGGTCAATACCAGTTGCGCTCCCGTAACAAGAGCTTTCGTAGCGTCCATCGTTTGGACGGTGATCGACCCGGTCGTGGTCTGGGCGAGAACCGCGGTAGAGACGAGTGAGAACATGATTCCCGCGGATACGAGGATCGCTGCGCGGCTTAACAGTCCCTTGAGCATCGGTCACCTGCCTTATGTATTCAAAATTGTATTTGTGAAACCAATATACATTCCGCTAAATTCATCTCGTCTGTCAACACCTTTTGATCTCTTAGTGAGGGGCCCTACATTGCATGTCTTCCCTCGCGCTCAAGAGTTTATATCGCTAGCGTCGGATTTCCATGACGCATAAATCATCGATAAGCTTATTATTATGAATAAGTTATTGAAATTAAAGGAGCATTCCCATAGAATCAAAGCCAATGTTTTTTAGGCGGGGCAATTTTGTTTGGTGCCAGGCGATTCCAGGGGCGATGTGTCCATGATTGGATTTTTGTGAGAATTCGCACTAGCGGTTGGATCGACGAGAATCGGTTACAGTGAAGTCGCTGACCTTATTGAAGGCAGCCAGCGTCTTCCCTTCGCAGTTTCACGATCGAGCGTTATTGGAGATCACTATGCACCGACTGTTCCGAGCAACAACGGGGTTTTTCGTCGTGCTGTCTTGCGTTTTTTTCGTCGGCATGGTTCGGCCGTCTTTCGCGCAGACCGACCTTAATGGCTATTGGGATGTCCGCACGCCGAATCCGAGCCTGGACGAAACCTTCCGCGATACCTACTTCGAAATTCAACAGTCCGGCGAGACGATCAGCGGCGCGCTGATCCGGCGGCCGAACGGGATTCCGATTACCGGGACGTTCAAGGACGGCGTAATCCACTTTGTGACCGTGCCCCCAGCTCCACCGGCGCCACCCGCAGGTTCGACCGCGCCCCCGCGCCCGGCGCAGCGGTCAATCACGTATGACGGGACCTACGAGAACGGCAAGCTGATGCTGACCAGCCAAGGACGGAATGGCACGGTCGCATCGGTTGGGGAGAGAGTGACCAAAGAGGCGACGATGCCTCCGGCGCCACTGCCGCTGCCGGCGCTCAAAGACCTGCCGGACAACGGACTGGCGAGGACTCCGCCCATGGGCTGGAATAGCTGGAACAAGTTCGGCGGCAGGGTCGACGACGCTTCCGTAAGGGGAATGGCGGATGCGATGGTGTCGAGCGGCATGAGCAAAGCCGGCTACGTTTACATCAATATCGATGACACCTGGGAATTGGGACGGGACGCGAACGGAAACATCACATCAAATAAGAAGTTTCCCGACATGAAGGCGCTGGCGGACTACGTTCACTCGAAGGGGTTGAGGATCGGAATCTACTCGAGCCCTGGGCCGAAGACCTGCGCAGGATACGAAGGCAGCTTCGGACACGAGGGGCAGGATGCGAAAACCTACGCGGCGTGGGGTATCGACTACCTGAAGTACGACCTTTGCAGCGACCTCGATATCTACAAAGACGATGCACTCACCCTGCAGGCGATCTACCAGGAAATGGGTCAGGCGCTCCAAGCAACCCACCGGCCGATCGTCTACAGCCTTTGCGAGTACGGCCGCGCAGCCGTGTGGACAGGCTGGGGAGAGAAAAGCGGTGGCAATCTATGGCGCACGACGGGCGATATCTCCGACCGCTGGGAGTCGATGGACAGAATCGGGTTCAGCCAGATCAAGCTCGCACCCTACGCCAAGCCTGGTCACTGGAACGATCCAGACATGCTGGAGATCGGCAACGGCGGCATGACGGCGGACGAGTACCGAACCCATATGAGCCTGTGGTCGCTGCTGGCGGCGCCTTTGATCGCCGGCAACGATCTGCGGACGATGACGGATGAGACGAAGAGCATCCTGATGAACGACGAGGTCATTGCGATCGACCAGGATCCGGAGTACAAGCCTGTTGCTTCCCTGTCGAGCGACGGCGGAATCGAAGTGCTGATGCGTCCTCTGCACGACGGCTCGGTTGCGGTTGGACTCTTCAATCGCACCGCTGCCCCGGCGGAAGCGCAATTCGCACGCAGCAGCTTGCCAACCAGCCTTACCGGCAAAAGGGTCAAGCTGCGGGACCTGTGGAAGCATGACGCTGTCGCGATGGATGGAGATACCTTCAAAGCGACCGTGCCGAGCCATGGTGTGGTGTTGTTGGAGATCAGCGCCCACTGACCCTTACATCGTTTTCTCCAATAGCGTGACAGTCGTCTCTCCGGCGCTGAGTGGGATTACGTAAGCTCCGGCGTCGGTGGTCGTTTTCGAAGCGAGGGTCCAGGTGTGCGCGCCGGGCTTGGTACTGGTCTGAATCAGCCGCATGCGTGCTGTGGGTACGGATGCATTGGCTGCCGCAAGATGCAGCCGCACCGCGCCCTTTCCTGGATCGAAGTCGACCGAAACGAGGTGGCCGGCGTCGAGTGTGATCCAGAGACCAAGTGGAGCGATGAAGAGGCGGTCGCGGGAAGAGTCGAGGACAGTGGCGTGGATCAGGCCGCGACGCTCCTCGACGTTGCCACCGAAGCAAATCCAGCCCATGGCATCGTCATGCGTGAGGAAGGTTCCAGTGTTGACGGCATGACCGAAGAAGTTGGGACCGTAGTCGCCCGAGTACGGGTCGAACATCATGCGGTCCGGAAAGGAGTGGAAGGCGGCGGACGCGAAACCCTTCTCGTCGATGTTCGAGAGGGGTCCCATAACGCCACCGTAGCCGGCGCGCAGGAGATAGAGGTCGTCGGGATGGGCGCGGTACTCCTCGAGCAGAGGAATTGCGTTCAGCCCGGAGCCGTAATGGTGGAGCTGGCGCTCGATACGGGAGTACTTGGGGTCGCCTCCATAAATGAAGTCCCAGTAACGGCGTGCACTGCCGTTATACCCCCAGCTTGGGATGACGGGATCGTACGCGAGGATTGCGTTGAGGGTTTCGTCGGCCTTGTCGTCGTGGTGGAAATACCGCGACCAGCCGTAGACCTCCTCCTGGCCGGTCGAGTCCCAGGGCATCTCGCTGCCGAAGGGATAGGCTTCATCCTTCCAACGGTCCGCCCGGGCGCGCATCGCGGCTTCGAGCTTGTCGGCTTTATCGTTCCATCCCTCCGCCTTCATGTCCTCCAGCAGCCGGATGAAAACCGTTCCTTCCATCTGACCGAAACGCGTGTAGTACGGTGCCTGCGAACGCATAGCAAGCGACGTCTCATAGGCCTGGTCGAGATACCATTCCCACGGGTGCTTCACAACGAGCCCTTTGGTGTTGCGCACGGTATGGTAGAGCGACCAGTAGGCCGCGACAACGTGTGGGTAGTTGTAAGAGCGGCCCAGGTCGTCGGCGCCTTTCTTATTCCAACTCGTCCAGGTCGTCCAGTTGAGGGTGGGATCATACGTGAAGCCGGGGACGAGAGCGGGCTCGTAGAAGAACAGGCTCTTGTGGACGCCGTACTTGTGGTCTCCTTCACTAACCTGCAGATGACCCCAAAGCACGCCGTCGACGTAGCTCTCGAGCTTGGCAATCTCTTCGGCATTGGGCTCGAGATACTCCTTCATGGCGGCGGCGAGCCATGATCCGGCTCCAGCTTCATCACTCAGTCCAGCGATCCAGACACGGGAGTCCTGGGTGACTTGCTTACCCGCCTCGTCGTCATAGCTGATGATGGACGGAGAGCGATGAAAGGGATCGTTGGGCTGATCGAACCACTGCTGGTGAAAGAGGAAGCGACCCATATCGGCGACCGTTTCGGTTTCAGGCTTGATGGTGCGGTAGCCGATGCTCTGCACGGTGCCGTCGGCGTAGGTCACAACCAGGCGAAAGCGCCCCCACTGCTTGCCGCGCAGCGTGTAGGCGTGCAAACCGGCGACGTTGCGGCCGTCATCGTGGATAGCGACTGCGGCGGCGGGCTCGCTGACGATGGAGCGGACCGGCGACGCATAACGCAGGAAGAGGCGTGCGTCCATATCCTGCGGCAGAATGTAACCGGGGATGCCAACAGCGACCGGGCGCTTGTGTTCGGCGAGTGTGGCATCGATGTGGCGAACATCAGGGGCAACGAGGAAGCGGACACCGAAGGTTACGCTCTTGCCGGGCGCGAGGGTCTCAGAGGTCCCGGGATTCCACTCGTTAACGCCTTTCCACTCAGTCTCGGCAAAACCGGCGGAGTGCACCATCCACTCGTACGAGCCTTCAAAGGTGGTACCGCGAGGAGTGGGATCGTTGTCGAGGAGGCCTTTCCCGGTCTGGCGGTCACGACGATCGAGGATGGGCTTCCACTCCTCAAACGGAGTGTGGCCGTCGGGCACGACCAGCAGCACAGGGCCGACGCCGCTCAGGCGGATGACCTGTACATAGCCCGCGTCCTCGCCTATGTAGGGGTCGTAGAAGGAACAGGTCCGGTAGGACTGCTCGAGCGTGCGGCCGTTCATGATGTTGTTGAAGACCATCGGGATGCCGACACCGCCCAGTTCGATCCGCGAGCTGCTGGTGTTGCTGATCGTGAAACGGAGGACTAGATCGCCTCCCTCGACTGCCCAGCCGCGGACGATCTTGAGGGGCGTGCCGTCGGGCAGACTCGAGGTGACGTCGCTGGTGAAATGGGTGGTGTCGGAGGCCATAACGGCAACCGGCGCCCGGTGGAAGGCGGTGGATATGTCCCTCCAGTCGGTAGCGCCGGCGGCACGGATGCGAAGATCAAGGTCGCCGAGATGGTAGAAGGTATCGGCGGAGCGGTCCTTGAGGCGGTCGCCAGGAGTGTAGTCGAGAGCCGGGTCGGCCTTGGGCGTCAACTGCGCGACAGTCCCGGAATACTTGAGGATTTCGACGCTGAGGGCGGGAGAATTCAACGTTATCCGGCCGCCATCCATCATCGGGCCCGGAGGTAAGACACGCGGACCGCGTGGTGCCTGTGCCGGTGCTTGTGCGGGCGCGGGTGCCTGTGCGAGTGCTTGTGACGAAAGCACTAGAGCCGCGGCGAGAGCCAGCACCACGGTGGGGTGGCAGACGCCGGTGACAGCCGAATGAGCCGGACTCCACGGTGGTCGCGAATAGGAATCAATGTGCATCGGAATACCTCGATCAAGGTTTGACTTCTTTTGACGACTACTTTTCCGCGCGTATGAGTTCGACCGCTACCTGTTCGCCGGAGCTGGGGACCTGAAGGGTGAGAGCACCGTCGACTGGAGCCTGCGCAGGCTGCCGCGCGCCGTCGACGATCAGCCGATAACTTCCGGCAGGAAACCCTGTAAACGAAAGCGAAATCGAGTGGGCAAAGGTGGCATGGTTTTCGAGCGTGAAGCGCAGGTGGGCAAGTCCGTCGTCGTAGGAGATTCGCTTCCCCGCCGCGAAAGCATCGCGATCCAGCAGCAGATGCACATGCAGGCCGCCGGTGAGGATGTGGAGGCGCTCACGCAGGCCGTCGTGAGGAACAACCTCGGTGAGTCCACCGTGCTGCGCGATTGTGCCTCCGTATGCGTAGCGTCCGAAGATCGGATCATCGACGACGACTGTGGCTGCGTCGCGAAGAGCTCCGCTGAAGCCAAGTTCTATCTCGCCCGAGTACCACCACGGGCCTCGGCCCATCTCCTTATTGCCCAACCAGGCGCGTCCCCAGGGTCGAGGCTCGAAGCCGCCACTCGCGCCGCCATCGTTGTCCTTGCCGGGGTACCAGTAACCGTAGTTCGACTCGGCTGTGCCCGAGTTGATGAGAGCGAAGGAACTGAGATAGGACGGGTAGCCGAGGCGAAGATACTTCGCTGGATTGGGTGACTGATAGTAGGCGTAGTCGAGGATCCCCCACCCGCCCATCTGCGACATGTAGCTGAGCGTGTATGAAATGTTTCCGTTGCCACGGTAGTCGCTGCCCATGTCGTAGTACGCGGTCTCAAGCCATCCACGACTGGCAACGTTGAGGGCGAACTGGCCGTCGAGGAAAGTCTTCGCGTCGGCGTACATCACCTGGCTGGCGAAGGCGGCCTGCCCTGGAAGTGTATGGGCTTTGGGCGGAGCGCCAGGCGCCTGGACGCGCGCCATGGCGTACTTGGCGAGTGCGGCCGTGGACTCGAAACCGGTGGTGTCGTAGGGATACTCAGAGCCGTAGAGGTAGGGATGGCCGTTGATGAATGACTTGACTTTCTTCTCCCACTGGTCGCGCAGGTAGGCAGCCTTGTCGTGCTCGCCTTCCTGATCGAGCGCATCGATCAGGTCGGGAATCACTATCTCGTTGTAGGTGCCGGTCTGGAAGGGCGACCACTTGATGAGGTCCATGGGCACGGTGAAGAAGGCCTTGGCAGTGCCGAATGCGCGCTCAAGATAGCCCTTGCTGTCGAGGTACCTGGTCGTCTCCGGGTAAAGCTTGGCGACGCGATACATGTTGTAGTACATCAGCACCACGTGGGGATAATCGTAGATGCGCCAGACGTGCTCCTGGCCTTTGGTGCCGGGATCGGGGCTCTCGCGGTTGACCTTCCAGTTCGGGATGCCGTAAATGGCATAAGGAATTTTCTCCTTCGTGGTCTCCTGCAGGCCTCCCCAGACGTACTTGCGGATGTAATCCTCGACCGCGGAGATCTCTTTCTGCGAGGGATAGACGATGTTCTTGCCGGCGATGAACGCGGACTTGCCGAGCTCGGTGTCGTCGCAGGCAACGGCGTATGACTGCAGGCCGTCAAGATCGTCAGGGCTGCGCAGAATGTGGTTTTTCATGTCCCACTGCGAGAAAAGACCGTCGTACCACTTGGTGGGATCGGTGTGCTGCTCGTGGGAGACGATAAAGGCGGCGCGCTTCTTGAAGAGAGTCTCGATGGGTTCGGTGACGAAGAACTCGAGCGAGAGGTATTGGCCGTCGCCGTAGCGGACGCGAAGCATGTTCTCGCCGAGTTTGCTGAAGTGCACTTTGTAGACGTGAACGTCCTTGCCATGCTCGCCAAGGGCGGTGACCTGCGTCTGTTCGGGGTGCTCGGCATCGATCTTGAGGCCGGTGTTGCTGATGTGGACGGAGAATTCGGCGTCGAGGTCAGTGGGGACGGTCATGCCCGGCACGACCGCCACGTCGAAGAGTTTCTCTTGGTAAAGCACGTCGCGTACGCCGTCGTAATCAGGCGCCCAGCGAAACCGGAAGCTGTAGGTCTTCCTGTCGCCCGCCTGTCCCTTCGGCGCGAGAACGAGGTCGGTGGTGGGCAGGCGCCAGTTGCCGCCCCTGGCTTTGAGATCGGCCATGCTGGCTGCCGCATGGATGTAGGCGTTGTAGATCCGAGTTGCGGGCAGTTCCTCGAAGTACTCGAGCGACGTGCCGGATTCGGGCACCATGACGAGATACGGGCCTTCGGCGTTGGTGCGCATCCAGTAAATGTAGGAACCGTCTCCGGCGATGGAGCCGTGCTGGATGACGCGCTTGGTGTAAGTCTCGGTCTCGTCCCCGACGTAGTGACGATTCATGGGCAGACCGACAGAGAGATCGCCGATTTCGACGGAGTGATCGGTCGGGTTGCAAACGGTGATGGTCCAGACCAGGGCAGCGCCGGAGGGCTGGAACGTTTCCGAGGCCTGAAGGTCATCGACAGGTTGAACGATGCGGGCGGGCTCACCGTTAACGCGCCACTGCAGCAGACCCGCGGTGGCATCGGTTGCAAGTTGCACCTGCACGCGGATGCCCGTGGTGGTAACGGGCCGGAAGGTGGTCTGGTTGAAAGTATCGGCGGCAATCGGAGACTGCTTCTGCTGCTGAACGTCCTTCCAGTCGTCGCCTGCTTTGTAAAGTATCTTCCAGGCGACGGGAAGTTTGACGCTAAGCCGGCGCCCCGCGTCGGCAGCCCAGAAGACCTCGGCAGAGTGGATCGCTTGCGGCTTGTCGAAATCGTACTCGACCCACTCGCTGGATCCCATCTTCCCTGCCCAGGTGAAGCGCGATGCTCCAATGTCATGCGAGTTGGAAGGCTCAAAGCCGGCATTCAACACACGGGCACCGACGCCGCGCACCGAGGCAGAGACCGTAGCGCCGCCGGCGAGCGTAGGCTGCAGTCGGTTGATCGTGTACGTCGCAGCGCTACCCTGCGCTGCACCATCCCGGCTGGCAGCGGAGATCTCGCTCCACGGTTCCATGCCCTCGGCCCGGTAGCGGATGGTGATGTCGCCCAGCGTGTGACCGGACTGGATGTAGTCGGTGGCGTACTTGTCCCGGACCCTCTGCAGGCTCGAGACACCGGAGGCAGTGTACTTCACCTGAAAGGGGGAGTTGGAGGGTGCCTGGCCGACGGCGTGACCGAAGACTGCAACAGCCAATAATGCGCCACAATTGAGCAATCGACGTCGATCCATTTACCAATCTCCTGGATGTTGGCTACTCCCTAATGTATACAATAACGTATAAATAAGATGGCAGCAGTCGGAAGCCTTGGCTCGAATGTGAGGACTATTGAGAAACGTGCATCCTATGGCCCTTTGTGTTGCCGTCCTTGTTCTTCTGGCGCCATTTTCCCTGGCCACAGCGCAAGAGCCGCAGCCACGTGTCGTGCATAGTGCCGGCAATCCCATTCTCTCCGACGGTTCTTATTACTCCGCCGATCCAGCTCCGATCGTTGTCGGCGACACGCTGTACATCCTCGCCGGGCGTGACGAGGCGCCGCCCAATGTCAACGACTTCGTCATGAATGAGTGGCAACTATTCGCGACGAAGAACGTTGCCTCAAAACAATGGCTCCACTACCCAGGCATCCTCCGCCCGGAGACGGTGTTTTCCTGGTCAAAGCCGGGGCACGCCTACGCAGGACAGATCGTGCAGGGTCCAGACAAGCGCTTCTACCTGTACGCGCCGGTGCAGGAGGGAAAGCATGAACACGCCGATCCTTTCGTAATTGGCGTCGCCGTCTCTGACAGTGTGTTGGGGCCGTGGAAGGATGCGCATCCGAGTGGCCCGATCGTCTCCCAGTCGCTGCCAGAACCCAACAATATCCAAAACATCGATCCTACGGCGATGGTCGATAACGACGGCCGCGTCTATCTCTACTGGGGTACGTTCGGGAGGCTGCGGGGCATCGAACTCGAACAGGACATGGTGACACCCAAGGGCAAGGAGATCAGCGTCGACAGCCTCACAGGTTTCTTCGAGGCGGCGCGGCTCTTTCGGCGCAACGACACCTATTACTTGGTCTACGCCGACAATCAGGCGGGCCCCAATTCACCCTGCACACCAGCGAACTATCACGCCTGCATTGCCTACGGCACATCCAACTCACCGCTTGGGCCGTGGACTTATCAAGGCGTCATCCTCGGCCCTGTCTCCTCGACCACGTCGCATTCCGGCGTCATTGAGTTCAAGGGAAAGTGGTACATCGTCTATCACACCGCCGACGCAAAAGGAGGCGGACACTTTCGACGTAGTGTCGCAATCGACACCGTGCAGTGGGACGACAGCGTCTCACCCGCGCGGATGCTCAAGGTCAAACAGACGCATGAGCCGAGGCCGCCAGCGACGCCGACCCACAACATTGCCTTGGCAGCACGCGCAACCGCATCCAATGAGCCGGTTCCGGTCCAGTACTGGATCAAGGCACTCAACGACGGCATCGTCCGGCCGAATCCCTTGCCTCCGGACATGTGGGGTAGTTGGACGCCGCATAACCCGGCGAGCCAGTGGATTCAGTATGAGTGGGCCAAGCCGGTTACGCTCGATGGTTCGCGCATCATGTTCTGGAGCGATCACCCTGAGGGCGCGAAAGTCGGAGTCGCACCGCCTGCCGCATGGCACCTCGAATATCGCAGCGGAGACGAATGGCGTCCTGTAGCCAACGCGAACGGATATCCGACTACGATGGGCTCCTTTGTCGATGTGAAGTTCGATCCCGTGACCACGCGGTGCCTCCGCGCAGTATTCGAGGCCTCCGGCGATGGCCAGCAGTATGCCGGCGTTGCCGTCCAGGAATGGGAAGCGCTTGCGCCCAAAACTATTGCACCTTCTGCACTTAGGAAGCTGTCCGCACTGAACGGCACGAAACTAACGTGCTCGGCAACTTCGTCTCCGCTGCAATGATTGCTTGCTTCGTTTTATTGACAAGAATACTGTGCAAGTGATTTTCTATGTACTCGAAATTGTATCCACGAAATGTTTTTTGACAACGTCTAACCAAGGAGGCGACATGAACCTGGAACTGACACGTAGATATTTCCTCGGCGGAGCGGCCGCGGCCGGCGCCGCAACCCTTCTGCCTTCGAAAGCCGGAGGGGCGGTGACAGACTGCAAGGTCGTCGCCTCAACCGGAACCGATACGGCCAATGCGTCGCTGACCCACGCCGCGGTCGCCAAGACCAAGTGGAAGGCGGAGCCCTTTTCCATGACCGAGGTCCGTCTCCTGCCCAGCTTTTGGAAGGACATGATGGAGCTCGATCGGAGCTATCTCTATTCCCTGCCCAACGAGCGGCTGGCGCATAACTTCCGCGTCACCGTGGGCATTCCCTCCGACGCCGATCCGCTGGGCGGCTGGGAGGCTCCTGATTGCGAGCTGCGCGGCCACTATGTTGGCCACTACCTCTCTTCGTGCGCCCTCATCCACGCGGGCACGGGCGACGACGCCATCGCCGCCAAGGCCAACGATCTCGTCGCCATTCTCGCCCAGTGCCAGGCCAAGGATGGATACCTCAGCGCTTACCCGGCCACGTTCTACGATCGCCTCCGCGCTCATCAGAACGTCTGGGCTCCTTTCTACACCTACCACAAGATTCTGGCCGGCATGATCGATATGTACGAGCACACCGGCAACAAGCAGGCCCTCGATGTCGCCGTCAAAATGACCGACTGGGCCGACACCTACAGCAAATCCTTCTCCGATGATGAATGGCAGCGCGTCCTGTTGACCGAGCACGGCGGTATGAATGAGGCGTCCTTCAATCTCTACGCCATCACGGGGAACCCCAGGTACCGCGACCTCGGCTACCGGTTCGAGCACAAGAAGATATTCGTGCCCCTCGCAGCCAACCAGGACATGCTCAACGGCAATCACGCCAACACCAATATCCCGAAGATGATCGGCGCGATTCGCGGCTATGAATTGACCGGCGACACCCGCTACCTGAGCATTGCCCAGAACTTCCAGCGCATCGTCAAAGATCACCACACATACTGCACGGGCGGCACCAGCAACGGCGAGGGGTGGCACGAACCGGACGGCATAGCCAGTCAACTCGGACCCGCTGCCGAGGAATGCTGCTGCTCTTACAACATGATGAAACTCACCCGTCATCTCTTCGGCCAGGAACCCGACGCAAAACACTTCGACTACTACGAGCGCATGCTGCTCAATGTCCGTTACGGCACGCAAGACCGAAATGGCATGCTGATGTACTACGTCTCGCTGCGCCCCGGCTTGTACAAGACCTTTGGCACACAGTTCGATGCCTTCTGGTGCTGTACCGGCACGGGCTCCGAGGAGTATGCCAAGCTCAACGACTCGATCTACTTCCACGATGACTCCTCCGTCTACGTCAATCTCTTCATTCCGTCCAGGCTTGACTGGAAAGAGCGCGGCCTGCAGCTTCGCCAAACAACCAAATTCCCGAACGAGCAGACCATCACATTCACTGTGGATGCCGCTCCAACCAAGCCGACCGCCATCAAAGTCCGCGTGCCCTACTGGGCTACCAAGGGCGCTACCGTCGCAGTCAACAACCAGCCGCTAAGTGACACTGCAACTACTTCCTCCTATCTCGAAATCAATCACCCATGGAAGGCCGGGGATGTCGTCACCGTTGAGATTCCCATGACGCCCCACATCGATCAGGCGCCGGATGACAAGCAGGTTCAGGCAGCGATGTACGGCCCGCTCGTGCTCGCTGTGCGCCAGGGAAGCGGAGGCCTCACCAACTCCATGATTTACGCAGGCTCCGGTCCACGCAGCTTCGACGATGATTTCTCGATGCCGACAGTCAACATGCGTTTCCCGGCGCAGCGCCGGCCAAACAATGCACCCGCCTCCGCTCCTGTCCCACCGCCAGTCGGCAACGACGCCATCTGGTTCGAACAGACGGAAGGCTCACGCCGCTACCCGTTGCAGTTCCGCACCCTGGGCCGTGGCTTCACACACACCCTTATACCGCTCAACCTCATCATGGATGAGCGGTACTCTGTCTACGTTCGTAATGAAGGAGTCGTCTAACCTCAGGACTTATCGGCACTTTGTAACGCAGGCGGGTCCACCAGCGGACCCGCCTGCTGTATCCGGAGGCATAAGCGAATGCAGCTCGCAACAGATTTGAAGGTCATAGAGGCCGCGGAAACGGGC
>Ga0224557_1001509_pt1 | contig 22168 bp, 16 predicted proteins | sample 714S31014metaG_FD_180677 | JGI IMG/M metagenome (GOLD analysis project Ga0224557, IMG submission 180677) | Peat soil microbial communities from Stordalen Mire, Sweden - 717 S3 10-14 | ecosystem: Environmental > Terrestrial > Soil > Wetlands > Peat | place: Sweden: Norrbotten County, Stordalen... | reverse complement strand
TCGGCGCCGGTCTCCACCGCGGCGGTCCGGGGGCTGCGACGCCGGGCCGTGGTGGGCTCGGGCGTCTCGGGCTCGGGCGCGGTCGCCTCGACGCCCACCGCCTCATCCTCGATCTCGGGTGCGTCGAGCTCCTCGACCGCCACCGGCTCGGGAAGTGGCTCACCCCTGGCGAGCACCCGATCCACGACCAGCTCGGTCTGCTCGGCACGGAAGCCGAGGGTGCGGCGATGCCGCTTCTTGGGCTTGAAGGTGAAGACCCTGATCTTGCGCCCGCGACGGTGCCCGGCCACGGTGGCCGCGACCCGGATCCCCTCGAGGCTGGCCGCGTCGACCTGGACGCCGTTCCCATCGGAGAGGAGGAGCACGGGTCCCAGCCCGATCACGTCGCCGACGGCGGAGGGGAGGCGGTCGACGACGAGCCGGTCACCCGCGCTGACGCGGTATTGGTGACCGCCATGACGGACGACGGCGAAGGTCGCCGGGGCCGTGGCCTCAGTGCGGGGGGCGTCGGATGACTGTGGTGGTTTCATCGCTCGGTGACAACAGCTGATACGGTGACTGATCCTCCGCGCCCTCGACGCGGAAGAGGCCCATCGGCGGACAGGCCAATGAGCACGGCGGCCCGTGCGCTGGGGCAGGATACCAGACCCGCCCGAAGCCTTGGACGCCGCTTCCGGATCGGCGCATAATCCGCGCACCCGGGGTGCCGCCCCGGCCCACGGCGCGCCCGGGAGAGACCATGTCCGGACTTGACCTGCCCCCAGGCCCTGACCCGACCGGAGGCGAGGACGCGCCGCCGCCCAGCCCCGGTTACACCGATCCGCTCAGCGTGCCCCCAATCGATCCGTATCCGCCCGGGGCAGGCGCATACCCGACCGAAGCGAGCCCCTACCCACCCGGAGCAGGCCCGTACCCGCCCGGGCCGAGCCCCTACCCACCCGGGCCAGGCCCGTACTCGCCCGGGGTGACCCCCTACCCACCCGGGGCAGGCCCGTACCCCGTGCCGCCGGGTGCGTACCCACCGCCACCGCCGTTCGGGGCCCCCTATCCCTACGCGCCGGGGCAGACGGGCAACGGCTATGCGGTCACGGCGCTGGTGCTGGGCCTCGTCAGCCTCTTCCTGTCCTGGTTCCCCGGCGTCGACTGGGTGCTCGGGGCGCTGGCGATCATCTTCGGCGCGGTCGGCATCTCCACCGCCAGGCGGAGGGGCGGCGCGGGCAGGGGGATGGCGATCGCAGGTCTGGTGCTCGGAGTGGTCACCGCCGTGCTCGGGATCATCTTCTGGGCCGTGATCTACGCCGGTTTCGCCGGCAGCCAGTGCGCCTACGGCTGCTAGGCGGGGAGCCGCAGAACCTTCAGCAGCCTGCCTAGGAGAACCGCTCATGGCCGAGACCGACCCCGCCGCCCCGCTGCCGGCCGGACCCCTTCCCGAGCCGTTCGCGACCCCGCCGCAACCGGCCGGCTCGGCGCCGCCACCGCCCGGCTCGCAGCCCGTCCCGCAGTACCCGGGGGCCGCGGCCTACCCGGCACCGTACCCGTACGCCCAGCCGTACTGGGGAGTCCCCGGCCCCTCCGCCGCCTCCAACCCCTCCAACACGATGGCGATCGCTGCCGGGGTGCTCGGCATCGTCGGCCTGGCCATGTCGCTGATCCCGACCGTCTACTGGTTCTTCTACAAGCTCACCGTGATCGACGCCCAGACGTATTCCGGCGTCTCCGGGACCAACGCCCTGATGGGCGCGGACTTCGTGGTCGCCACCCTGGCGATCGTCTTCGGCGCCGTCAGCCTCGCCCGCGATGGGAGGGCAAGCGGGAGCCGGCGGGGCCTGGCGAAGCTCGGCGTGATCCTGGGCGTGGTCGGGCTGCTGCTGGCGGTCATCTTCCTTCCCCTGGCGGTCTCGGCGGCCAACACCGCCGGCTGCAGCGCGTACAACAACTGCTGACCGGGAGGAGGCGAGCGCCCCTGCCCTCAGACCACCAGGTTGACGATCCGGTCGGGCACGGCCACCACCTTGCGCGGGAGCCGGCCGGCGAGCAGCTCGACCACCCTCGGCTGAGTCAGGGCAAGCCGCTCCAGCTCCGCGGCGGCGGTGCCCGCCTCGCACTCGAAGGTGGCCCGCAGCTTGCCATTCAGCTGCACAGCGATGGTCACCCGCGGCTCCTCGGCGAGCGCCGGGTCATGCTCCGGCCAGGCCGCCCTGTGCACCGAGCCGCTCTCGCCGAGCCGCTCCCACAGCTCCTCGGTGATATGGGGCGCAAAGGGGGCGAGCAGCTGCACCAGGGTGCGGGCGTCGATCCGCCGTGCCCTCCCCGCGCGGGCCTCCTCGTCGATCCCGTGAGCCAGCTCGTGAAGCGCCGCGATGGCGGTGTTGTAGTGGAGGGACACGATGGCGGTCTCAACGGCCGCGATGGTCCGATGGCGGCGCCGCTCGCGGGTGGCGTCGGCGAGGTCGTCGGACGCCGCCCCCTGGACGCTGCGCCAGACCCGCTCCAGGAAGCGGCTCTGCCCCAGCATTCCTCGCTCGTTCCACTCCCCGCCCTCGAGGAACGGTCCCAGGAACATGACGTGGAGGCGCAGGGCGTCGGCGCCGTATTGCGCCATGTACGTGTCGGGGTTGACGACGTTGCCCTTGCTCTTCGACATCTTGCCGCCCGCGAAGGTGAGCAGCCCGTGGGCCCGGAAGCGGGTGAACGGCTCCGGCGTGGGCACGTGCCCCATCCCGTGGAGCGCCCGCATCAGGAAGCGCGCGTACATGAGGTGGAGGACGGCATGCTCGTTGCCACCGATGTACATGTCGACGGGCAGCCAATGCCGGGTCCGCTCGGGGTCGAGCGCCCGGTCCGCGAAGTCCGTCGACGGGTAGCGCATGAAGTACCAGCCCGAGTCCAGGAAGTTGTCGTTGACGTCGGTCTCGCGCTTGGAGGGCTCACCGCAGACGGGACAGGGCACGTTGACCCATGCCTCGACCTGGGCGAGCGGGGAGACACCGGTGCCGAGGGGACGGAAGTCCTTGACCTCCGGGAGCAGCACGGGAAGCTCGGACTCGGGGACGCCGACGGGACCGTGCACGGGGCAGTGGATGATCGGCAACGGCGGTCCCCAGTAGCGCTGCCGCGAGATGATCCAATCCCGCAGCCGGAATTGCACGTGGGCACGGCCGGCGCCACGGGCCTCGAGAAGCTCGACCACGCGCCCCTTGCCCTCCGGTGAGGGGGTGCCATCGAGCTGACCGGAGTTGACCATCGGCCCGTCCCCGCTCCACGCCTCCACCCCGACGTCGCCGCCCCCGATCACCTCGACGATGGGCAGACCGTGGGCGCGGGCAAACTGCCAGTCCCGCTGGTCGTGCCCGGGCACCGCCATGATCGCCCCCGTGCCGTAGCCGCCCAGGACGTAGGGGGCGGCCCACACCGGGATCCCCTCGCCGGTGAGCGGGTGCACGGCGACCGTACCGAGGTCGACCCCGACCGAGAAGTCGGGTTCCGCATCGGCGGGAGGCAGCGCCGCCCGCCACTCTTCCACGGCGGCGCGGCGGTCCCCGCGGACGAATTCACCAAGCTGCGGATGATCGGCGCCGATGACCAGGAAGGTGGCGCCGAAGAGCGTGTCGGGGCGGGTGGTGAAGACCGTCACATGGGGGCGGGTACAGCCATTCAACCTGAAGTCGATGAGCGCGCCCTCGCTGCGCCCGATCCAATTGCGCTGCGCGATCTTGGTGCGCTCGCTCCAGTCGAGGCCGTCGAGGGCGTCGAGCATCTCCTGCGCGTAGCGCGTGGTCTTGATGAACCACTGCTTGAGGTAGCGGGTCTCGACGGTGGTGCCACAGCGCTCGCAGGCGCCGCTCACGACCTGCTCGTCGGCAAGGACGGTGAGGCATGACGGGCACCAGTTGACCGGGCCCTCGCGGTGCTCGGCGAGCCCGGCCTTGAAGAGCTGGAGAAACACCCACTGGGTCCAGCGGTAGAAGTCAGGGCTGGTGGTGTCGATCTCGTGGGACCAGTCGACACCCAGACCGAGCTTCTTGAGCTGCTGCTCGCGGAAGTACTCGACGTTGCGGGCGGTCAGGGTCGCGGGATGCTCACCGACCTTGAGCGCGTAGTTCTCCGAGTGGATGCCAAAGGCGTCGAAGCCCAGCGGCTCGAAGACGTCGTCCCCCTTCTGGCGGCGGTAGCGGCCGTAGATGTCCGCCCCGGTGAACGCGTAGGCATTGCCGATGTGCAGCTTCTCCGCCGAGGGATAGGGGAACATCATCAGGCAGTAGAAGGGCCGCGACCCGTCCATGTCGGTGCGGTAGGTCTCCCGCTCCGCCCAGGTCCGCTGCCATTTGGCGTCGAGGGCGGGCAGGTCGAGACGGTCCAGACGGTCGCGGGGAGGGACGGGTGCTTGGCTCTCCATGGGGGCCACAGGTTACCGCGTCACGGCGAGGGCAACGGGTGGGCGCCGGAGCTCCGGTCGGCGCCCCTCGGGCCCGACCGGGCAGGCCCGTCCAGCGTCCTGCTAGCGTAAGTTCGTGATCCGTCTGAGCCGCCGGGCCCGGTGGAGAGGCCCTTTGGTGGCGCTGGCGCTGGTCCTCGTGGGCTGCAGCGCCGCGCCGGCCACGACCCCATCGACCCACCGGCCTGCGACCGCGACCACCAGCGCCACGCCTCAGCCCACCACCACGCCGGCGGCACCGTCACCCGCGCAAGTCGTCACCGCCCTGGCTCAGCAGTTCGCCGACCAGACCGCGAGCGGCGCCTGGGACGCGCAGTGGAACGAGATGGCGCCGGAGGCCCAGGCGCTGTGGCCGAGCCAGGGCGACCGCACCGCCATGCTGCAGGCCAAGTTCTCGGGTGCCCCGATCGCGTCCGTCAGCCTCGGGCCGCCCACCGCCGGGGTCACCTGGTACGACCCGGAGAGCCCGGCGGTCTCGGTGTCCGACACCTGGCGGTTCCCGGTCAGGGTGAGCTTCTCGAGCCCTGCTTCGCTCTCTCCGCCGGGGGTCGCGGCGCTCTACTCGATGACCCAGATATCGGTCGAATACGACCTCACCACGGGGGCGGCGTGGGTGGTGGGCGAGGGCCCGGCGTCGATGGACGCGCCGGTGCTCGTCCCCGCGAGCGTCGCCTCCCGCCAGGTGGACGTCCCCATCTTCATGTACCACCTGGTGGAGAACCAGGAGCCGCAGGAGAGCGCCTACGGGGGCAACACCTACGGATGGCGGATCGACGTGGGGCTGACCACCCTCACCAGCCAGTTCCAGGCCCAGATGGCGTACGCGCACTCGATCGGCGCCACCAGCATCTCGCTGCCCCACCTGGCCGACGCCCTCCTCTACGGGCTGCCGCTGCCGGCCCATTCGTTCGTGGTGACCTTCGACGACGGCAGGCTCAGCCAGTGGACCAACGCTGTGCCGATCCTTCGCCAGTACGGATTCACCGCCGTCTTCTTCCCGTGCACGGCCCTCGTCGGCGGCGTCTACGGTCCCCAGCAGTACGTGACCGCGGCCGAGCTGCGGGATCTGTCGGACACCGGCTTCTCCTTCGGCGACCACACCCTCAAGGACAACGTGGCGCTCTGGGCGGGAGACGCCACCGCCCAGCAGCTGGAGCAGGTCACCGACCAGAGCAAGACCACCCTGGAGAGTCTCATCGGCGGCCAGCCGATCCAGTTCATCGCATACAGCGGGGTGTGGCCGGGGTCGACCCAGTTCTCCGACAGCGCCCGGGAGCAGCCGCTCTTCACGACCCTCCACGGGTACGGGTACGTGGGCGGGCTGCAGGACCTCGTCAACGACTCCGCCGACGACTACAGCACCGCGCTCTGGCAGCTCCCCCGGGTTCGCGTGGGGCTCGGGATCTCAATCTCCAGCTGGGATGCATGGGTGGCGAATGCCGTCTAGCGACTGGGCCGCGGAGACCCTGCGCGCCGACGAACGGGCGGGGCTGCGTCGCCACCTGCGCCGGCGCGAGGGGGGCAGCGCGCCCCGCGGCGAGGTCGACGGCAGGGCCGTTGTCGTGTTCAGCTCCAATGACTACCTCGGCCTATCGGTCCACCCGGAGGTGCGCGAGGCGGCCGCGCGAGCAGCCCTGGAGCTGGGGGTCGGTGCCACCGGCTCCCGCCACCTCTCCGGCGGCCACGGGGCCATCACCGACCTGGAGGAGGCGCTCGCCGGCTTTCTCGGCGCCGCCACCGCCACGGTGGCGCCGAGCGGCTACGCCGCCAACGTCTCGATCCTGGAAGCGCTCGGCGGTTCCGACGCGACCATCCTGAGCGACGCGGGCAACCACGCCTCGCTGATCGACGGCTCCCGGGCGTCGCGCTCGCAAGTGGCCGTCTACCGCCACCTCGACAGCGTGGACCTCGAGGCCCGCCTGGCTCGGGTCGAGGGACGCCCGATCATCGTCACCGACTCCATCTTCTCGATGGACGGGGCCGCCGCCGACCTGATCGCCCTCGACCGGCTGGCCCGGCGCCACGACGCCTGGCTGGTCGTCGACGAGGCCCACGCGCTGGGGACGGCCGGCCCGGGAGGGCGCGGGCTCGCCGCCGAACTGGGGGTGCAGGGCGACCATGTGGTCCGGGTGGTCACCTTCTCCAAGGCCCTGGGCGCCGCCGGCGCAGCCATCTGCGGCGCGGAAACGGTCCAGCGGCTGCTTCTCCAGCGCGGCCGGGCGCTGATCTTCTCGACCGCGCCTCCCCACCCCACCATCGCGGCCGCGAGCGCCGCGTTGGGGGTGCTGATGGCCGAGCCGGAGCTGGTGCTCCGGCTCCACGAGCGCGCCCGGCTGCTCCGGTTGCGGGTCGGCGAGCTGGCAATGCCAGGGGCCCACCCCTCCTCCCCCATCGTCGCCGTCCTGGTGGGTGACCCGGTCCGCACGATGGAGCTCGACCGGGCGCTCTGGGAGCGCGGCTACCTGGTCCAGGGGCTGCGTCCGCCGACCGTGGAGCCGGGCACGAGCCGGCTGCGGCTGGTGGCCAGCGCCGCCCACACGGAGGCGGAGATCGAGGGTGTCGCGGCCGCCCTGACCGAGCTGCTCTCCTCGTGACGGGCCGGATCGTGGCGATCACCGGAACCGGAACCGGCGTGGGCAAGACGGTGCTCGCCGCCGCGCTCTGCGCCGCGCTGCGGCGGCGCGGTATGGACTGCCGGGCGATCAAGGCGGTGGCGACGGGCGTCCCGCCGGGAGCCGACGCCGAGGATGCGGTCCTGCTGGGAGGGGCGATGGGCACCGCGGCGTCCGAGGCGGTGCTCGCCACCTTCGCACTGCCCCGCTCCCCGCTCGCCGCGGCGGCCGCGGAGGGTCGGGAGCTCGACGTCGAGGCTCTGGCCCGATCGATCGAGGCGGCGGCCGCCGGCTGCGACCTGCTGCTGGTCGAGGGGGTGGGCGGCCTGCTGGTGCCCCTCGCCGCCCGGCACACGGTCCGCGACCTGCTCCGGCGTCTCGACGCCGACGTGGTGATCGCGGCCCTCGCCGGGCTCGGGACCATCAACCACACCGCGCTCACCGTCGAGGCGGCGCTCGGCTCCGGGCTGCGGCTGATCGGGGTCGTGCTGGTGGACGCGGCGGGGGACGAGCCGGCCTTCGTCGCCGAGAACGCCGCCCAGATCGCGGACCAGTGCGGGGTGCCCGTGCTCGGAGTGCTGCCGCATCTCGACGACGCCACCGACATCGACGCGCTGGCGGATGCCGCCGGAGCTCTCGACCTCTCGGCCCTCACCGCGCCGCGGCCCGACGCGAGCGAGGCGGTGGTCGCCGCCGACCGGCGCCATCTCTGGCACCCCTTCACCCAGACCAGCGACTGGCGGGAGGAGGCACCGCTCGTCATCCGCTCCGGGGACGGCAGCTGGCTCCGCGACGAGGCCGGTCACCGCTACCTCGACGGGATCAGCAGCCTCTGGTGCACGGTCCACGGCCACGCGCACCCCGCCCTGGACCGCGCCGCGCGGGAGCAGCTGGGACGGATCGCGCACAGCACCTTCCTGGGCCAGACCCACGCACCAGGAGCCCTGCTCGCCGAGGAGCTCGCCGAGGTGGCTCCTCCCGGGCTCACCCGCGTCTTCTACTGCGAGGCGGGTGCCGCCGCGGTCGAGGCGGCCCTGCGCATCGCGCTGCTGGCCCAGCGCCACGCCGGCCACCCCGAGCGCTCCCGCTTCGTGGCCCTCGGCGACGCGTACCACGGCGACACCGCGGGGGCGGTCAGCGTGGGTCGCAGCGAGCCCTTCCACACCGGGCTCGACCCCATCCTCTTCCCGGCCCGCACCGTGCCCAGCCCCCATCTCGACGAGGCGGGGTCGCTCCGGGCGCTCTCCGACCTGCTCGACCGCGAGGGCGACCGGGTGGCCGCCCTGATCGTCGAGCCGCGCGTCCAGGCCGCAGCGGGGATGCTCACCCACTCGGACCGGTGGCTGGCAGAGGCGGCCGCCCTGGCCCGCCGGCACGGCGCCCTCCTCATCGCCGACGAGGTGGCCACCGGGTTCGGCAGGACGGGCGACCTCTTCGCGTCCGGCGGCGCCGGGGTGGCGCCCGACATCCTCTGTCTGGGCAAGGGGCTGACCGGCGGCTACCTCCCGCTCTCCGCGGTGCTCACCACCGAGGAGCTCTTTGACCGTTTCACGGCTCCCTACGCCGAGCACCGCACCCTCTACTACGGCCACACGTACACGGGCAACCCGGTGGCCTGCGCAGTTGCCCGCGCCTCTCTGCGGCTCTTCGAGGAGGAAGGCACCCTCGCGTCGGCACGGCGGCTGGCAGCCACGCTCGCCGGCCTGCTCGCCGAGCGGGTGGCACCGATGCCGGGCGTGTTCGAGATCCGGAGCAGAGGGGTGATGACCGGCATCGAGCTTCGGGGCGGCGCGACCCCTCTCGACCCGGCCCTCCGGACCGGCCGCCGGGTGATCCTGGCGGCGCGCCGGCGCGGGGTGGTCGTCCGGCCCCTGGGGGACGTCGTGGTCCTCAACCCGCCGCTCACCATGACCGACGTCGAGGCCGAGATCCTCGTCTCGGCGGTGGCCGGGGCGATCGCGGAGGTGACCGGCGGCCGGGGGTAGCCGGGCTGAGGGGCGGCGTGACGGCCCGGGCCGAGTGGCCCGGGTGCGTGGGGCCTCTCGGCCGTAACAGTGATGGCGGAGTCGCGGGGGGGCGACCTTCGGCGGTTTCACGAAGAATTCACCCTGATGTCATCTCCGGGGCTCCTCACGTCCATACGATCGCTGGACGGACGGGTCACAAACGGGCGGAGTGCGGCAGGGCCGAGCCCGTGTGGCCGGAGGTATGACCTTTGTCAGGACGGGTCGCGGCCGCGGAGCGGTATCTCCCCGCGCGCCTGCTGACCACCGCGCTGGCCCGGGCCCGAAGGTGGGGCCGCTCCCTCCCACGGCCGGGTGACCAGGCGCGGTTCTGGGAGTCGCTGGCCGAGGCCACGGGCGATCTCGGGCAGGGGATGGTGGTCCTGGATCGGGGACGGCCGGTGAAGGTCAACGCCGCTTGGGGCGCGATCACCGGGTACGCCCCGGACGAGACGCTCGCCATGGCTTCCCTCGCCCCCCTGCTCCCTCTCGAGGAGCGGGAGGCGGGAATGGCGCGGTTGACGGCGACCTCCGGTGATGCCGGCGGGCGAAGGTTCCTCCTGCGCGTGGTCGCCAAGGACGGCCGTCCACTCTCCCTCGAGATCGCGACCCGGACCGTCCGGCTGCGCCGGAGACCGCGGGTGGTCCTCCTGGTGCGCGACATGACGGCCGGGCGCCGCTCCGACGAGCTGCGGGCCATGCAGATCGCCACCACCCGCATCCTCAACACCACGCCGACCTTCGAAGCGGGCGCACCGCGCATCCTGGAGGCCGTCGCGCGCTCCCTGGGGCTGTGGGGCGGGGAGGCGTGGCTGCTGGACCGTGATCGGGGCGTGCTCGTCCGGCGCGGCGCCTGGTGGGCTCCGGCGGCGGAGATGGACGAGCTCCATCGGGAGCGACAGGACCTCGAGGTGGGGCTCGGCACCGGCCTGCCCGGGCGGGTCTGGGCCGCCGTGGCGCCGGTGATCATCCCCGACCTCGCGGCCGACCCCGGCTTTCGCGACGTTCCGATGGCTCGGGGCCTGATCGCCGCAGCCGGCTTCCCCATCCTGGTGGACGACACCGTGGTCGGTGTCATCGACCTCTTCGGGCCCGGCGCGGGAGGGCTGAAGGCCGCCTCCGTCGAGGTCATGCTCGACCTGGGCCGCCAGCTCGGGCACGTCCTGGAGCGGCGGCGGACCGAGACGGCGCTCCGCGAGAGCATGGCCCGACTGGCCGAGGTCGCCGCCACCGATCCCCTCACCGGACTGCGCAACCGGCGCGAGTTCGACCGGCTGCTGGCGACCATCCCCCGACAGCGCTTCGCCATCTGCACCATTGACGTCGACGGCCTCAAGCACGTTAACGACGAGTACGGCCATGAGGCGGGAGACGCGATGCTCCGGGGCGTCGGCCAGACGCTCACCTCGAGCCTCCGAGGCTGGGACGTGGTGGCGCGCGTCGGGGGGGACGAGTTTGCCGCGCTCATGGTCGGCATCGGCCCCGACGAGACCGCGGCCGCAGCGGAACGGATGCGCAGCGCCGTGCATGCCATCTCCGTCCCCCACGGGCAGGCGCGGGTCAGCGTGGGCTGGGCGGTCGGCGAACCGGGCGCGGACCCTCGAGGGGTGGCGCGCCTGGCCGACTCCCACCTGTACCAGGCCAAGGAGGCGGGGCGGGACCGCGTCTGCGGCGGCAGCATCAACCTGGCCCCCGGGCTCTCACGTCGCTCGGAATGGGCGGCCCGGGTCGATCGCGCCATCCGCCTCAGCGAGCTGCGGATCGTGTACCAGCCGATCTGCCGGCTGGACGACGGCGCGGTCATCGGTCACGAGGCGCTGGCCCGTCCCCCTGGGATGCGGGCCGGCGAGAGCGTCGAAGACCTCTTCGCGGAGGCGCAGCGGAGCGGGCGGATGCGTGACCTGGACTGGCTCTGCAGGAGGCTCGCCATCGCCGGCGCCCCCTGGGATCTGCTCCCGCGCTGGACACTCTTCCTCAACGTCAGCGCGCTGACCCTGCTCGACCCGGTTCACCCTCCCGATCAGCTGCTCCTCATCCTGGAGGCGGCCGGGGGTCGCCCTGAGCAGCTGGTGCTGGAGATCACCGAGCGGGAGATCATCACCGATCTCCCCCGGGTCCGCCAGGTGCTCGCCGGATACCGCAACCACGGGGTGCGATTCGCCCTCGACGACGTGGGCGACGGGCACTCGACCCTGGAGCTGCTCACCGCGGCCAACCCGGAGTTCATCAAGATCGCGCGGAGCCTGACCATGACCGCGTCGCACGCGGGGTCGCGGGCCGCGATCAAAGCGTTGGTCTCCTTTGCGCGCGCGAGCGGGGCCGCCGTCATCGCCGAGGGCATCGAGAACGAGCTGGCGGCCCGTCAGACCCGGGACCTGGGCGCCGAGCTGGGGCAGGGATGGTGGCTCGCCCGGCCCACGGAGGCAGGCGTGCTGGAGGTGACCGGCACCCGGTCGGTGGGACGGAGCAGCCCGGAGCTCAGGACGGGCTGAGCGCCCGCGGCCGGGCGCGACGGCCCCGCCGCGAGCCCGGCCCCATGATCGGCGCTCCCCAGCCCGCCCAGCCGGGGACCACAGCCTGGTCGTAGTGCATTTGCGTCGGCTGCGCAATGCAGGCGCATACCGCCGGCGTGACAGCAGTCGGCGCACCGACCGATGGCAGCAAATTCGGGTGCATTCGCGCGCCCGATTGGGGACATCGGCGTCTATGCCATTTCGCGCTCCGAAATGATCATCAGTGGCGCGGACCACAGTGGCCGCACACGCAAACGGCAGGCTCACGACAGGGACCCGGGCCGGTGCGTGTCCGAGAGAGCGAGAGGTATGTGACGTGTTCAACGGCTGGAGCTGATCCGCAGAAATTCCTCATCCCCTTCGGGCGGGCGCCGCAGGGCGACCTACAACCGGCGTCCGCCCATCTCCCCCTTGCCGGCGGCGGGGAGCCCGGGCCTCGACACCTGGTGTGCGACCGGGAATGGGCTGCCGGTGACGACACGGACCGAGATGCAGATGTCGAATGTGCCCGCCGTACGGCCGGGGCGTCCGGCCGGCAGGCCCATGATGCGACCCGGAGCGGCCACCCGCTTCGTGGCCGGCCGTGCCGTCTCCAACTGCGGCGACTGGCTCACCACCGTCGCGGTGGCGGTCGCCCTCTACACCCTCACCCGCAGCCTGGCCGCCCCCGCCCTGGCGATCCTCTTCCGGGTGGCGCCGCGGCCGCTGGGGACGCTGGCCGGCGGGCCTCTCGCGGACCGCTTCGGCCCCGTGCCAACGCTGGTCACCCTCAACGTCGGCAGGGCCTGCGTCACCGGCGCGCTGGCGGTGGCACTCGGCGCCGACGCGGTCCCGCTGGTGCTGGCACTCCTGGCTCTGACCCAGGCCGCCGGCGGCGCCACCCAACCCGCCGGCCAGGCGGCGATCCCGCGGCTCGTGCCGGCGGAGGGCGTGGCCCGGCTCAACGCGGCGGTCGGCGCCGTGGACTCGGCGGCGCTCATCGTCGGTCCTGGGATCGCCGGCGGACTCCTCGGCCTGCTCGGGACGGGCTCGGCCGCCTGGCTGGTGGCGGCCGACGCCCTCACCTTCCTGGTCCTGGCCGCCCTCCTCGCCAGCCTGCCCCGCCTCGGCCGCGCCACCACGGCGGAGGAGGAGGAGGGCGCGGTCGGTCTCTGGTCGGGGATCGGACTGGTGCTGCGACGACCCTTCCTGCGCCAGCTGGCCCTCGCCCAGCTCGGCATCTTCGCGACCATCACCTGCCTCCAGGCGGTCCTCCCCGCGGCGGCCCAGCAGCGCTTCGGCAGTGCGGCGGCAGCCGGCTGGGTGTACGCGGCGATCGGAGCCGGCAACGTCATCGGCGCCGTGGCCCTGCTCCGGACCCGGCATCGGGGGCTGCGATCGCGGACGATGGCCCTCCTGACCCTCGGCGAGCTCATCCCGCTGGGGGCCTTCGCCCTGGTCGGCTCAGCGTGGGTCGACATCGGGCTGGCTGGGCTGAGCGGCCTGGCCTCGGCCCCCTACGAGATCCTGGCCATGACCGAGATGGCCCGCGTCGTCTCGTCGCACCGGCTCGGCCAGGCGAGTGGCGCGGTGTGGCTCTTCGGCTATGCCGGGATGCTGGCGGGCGGTCTGCTCGCCGCCGCCGCCGCGCCACGGCTCGGCTGGATGCCGACCCTCCTGCTGGCGTGGGCCGGCGGGGGCGCGGTGCTGGTCGCCGGCTGGCTCCAGCCGCGGCGGCCGCGCCGCCCGACGCTGGCTGTCCTCGTCGGCCGTTCCCGGAGCGGCCGGCACCCCGAATCGAAGGGCGTGCGCACCGGCGGATCAGCGCGCGGCAGGGTTGAGCGGTGGAACACCTGATCGGGGTGCGAGCCCGCGCCGACGGCGAGGCGTCGACGCGACGCACGATGTGGGCCGCGGCACGCCTCCTCAGCCGCGCTGAGGCATATCCTCTGCTTGCTGCGATGCCCGACTTCGAGATGACTCCCGAGCTCAAGCTCTCGTCAAGCCCGCTGATCCGGGTCCTGATCGTCGAGGACCATCAGATGTTTGCCGAGGCACTCGCCCGGGCGCTCCGCGACGAGCCCGACATGCGGGTGGACGGCATCTCCCAGCGCCTCGACGACGCCCGCGAGTTCCTCCGGCGCAAGCACGTCGACGTGGTTCTGATGGACTACCACCTGCCCGACGGCGACGGGACGGTGGCGGCCCGCTACATCCGCGAGGAACACCCCCGGACGCGGGTCATCGTGGTCAGCGCCGTCGAGGAGCGTCAGGTCCTGGACGAGGCCCTGATGGCCGGTTGCAGTGGCTTCATCAGCAAGTCGGAGAGCCTGAACCACCTGCCGAGTGCCATCCGCGGAGCGATGGTGGGCAACATCGCGATCTCGCCGGCCATGATCGCCAAGCTGATCGCGCCCGCCGCCGCGGCGCGCCAGGGCTACGGCGACGATCTCAACCCGCGCGAGCTGGAGGTGCTCCAGCTCCTCGCCCATGGATGGGACAACGCGTCCATCGAGCAGCAGCTCTTCATGAGCCACGCGACCCTGCGCAACAAGCTCTCCCGGATCAACTCCAAGCTTGCGACCCACTCCAAGCTGGAGGCGGTGACCAAGGCGCTGCGGCTGGGACTGGTCCAGGTCGAGCGTGAGGAAGGCTCCGAACAGCCTCGGGTCGTGGCGGTCCCCAGGCCGCCCGTCTGACGCTGAACGTAGCGGGGCACGGTCGATCGCTGATGCCGGCAGCGGACGAGCACGACCAGGGCAGGGGCCGGCTGCGCCGTCTGGCCCACCGCATCCCCCGGCTCCCGGAGGAGGCACGGGGCACCCCGGTCCGTTACACCCCAGCCCTCGTCGCCTATGTGGGGCTGCTGACGGCCGTGGCCCTGGTGGCAGCCGCGGTGACGGTCCGGCTGCCGGCGGACCCGGCCCTGCTCGCGGTGGGGGCATGTGCCACCTTCCTGCTCGCCGCCACCGCGGTCCGGGTCCTCTCCGGGTCGGCCAGCTACTGGTCGGCGTCGATCTTCGCCCACCTGGGGCTGACCTTCGCCGCGGGGCCGATAGGAGCGCTCGTCGCCGTCGCCAGCGAATACGCGGGCACCACCGCGCGGTTGGGCACGAGCTGGTTCAAGAGCCTCTTCAACGCCTCCAACCAGTTTCTGAGCGCGCTGGCGGCATGGGGGGTGTTCCACGGCATCACCGGCGGCGGCACCGACCTCGGGCCGGGCCTCCTGGCAGGGCTCACCGCCGGCCTCCTCTCGTGGGTGGTCAACATCTGGCTGCTCGCGGTCGTCCAGTGGCTCTCCCAGCCGGGGATGCGGGTGCTGCCCTACGTGGGGCAGAACGCGACCTCGGTGCTCCCCTACTTCCTGGGCGCCGGTCTCACCGCCTTCGGGGGTGTGGTGCTGGTCGACCTGGAGGGGGCCGCCGGGTTTCTTCTCCTCCTCGTCCCCGTGCTGCTGCTCCAGATGTCGCTGCTGGTGCTCTCGTCGCGCACCCGCGCCGCGCAGCTGCAGCGGGAGGCGCACGCCCGGGAGAAGGAGCTGCTGCTCCGCCAGGCCCTGGAGGCATCGGACGCGGAGCGCCACCGGATTGCCCGGAACCTCCACGACGGCGTGGTCCAGGACCTGGCCGCCGTCACCGTCGGGCTCCGCGCGCGGGCGGGGCAGGACGGGGAGGGCCGGGCGATGCTGCACGCCGCGGACGCCACCGCCGAGGCGATCGACGAGCTGCGCACCCTGCTGCGCGAGATCGCCCCTCCCGATCTGCAGGAGATCGGGCTCGCCGCCGCCCTCGGCGATCTCGCCGACCCCCTGCGCGACGCGGGGATCGAGGTGACCATCGAGGTCGCTGAGTCGGCCGGCGACATCCATGGCATCGCGCTCAACACCACCTACCGCATCACCCAGGAGGCGCTCCACAACGTCGACCAGCACGCCCACGCCCGCCATGTGGTGGTGGCCGTCGGCAACGACGCCGGGAGGCTCGACCTCCGGATCGTGGACGACGGCATCGGTTTCACGGCGGACCGGCGCCACCAGCAGCTGGAGGCCGGGCATCTCGGTCTCAGCCTGATCCACGACCTCGCGCGCGAGGCGGGGGGTGAGCTGGAGATCCGATCGGTGCCCGATGTGGGCACGACGCTCCACGCACGCCTGCCCGCGGACGAGGCGAGCGGGTCCGCCCGCCCCGGACCCACCGCGTCGCACCCCTGAAGATTCCGGTTCCCCGCTCCTACCGCGCCGCGCCGCCGACCTCGCGACCGGCGGCGGCCGACGCGTAGACGCCGAGGAGGTCCGTGACGTAGGTGTCGAGGCCGTGATGGGCGACGGCCCGGCCGCGGGCCGCCTGGCCGAGCCTCCGACGGGCATCGGGGTCGGCGTGCAACCGTTCCAAAGCCTCGCCCAGGGCCGGCTCCAGGGGGTGGACCGGGATGACCAGGCCGGCGCCGTCCAGCACCGCCCCGTGCTCCCCGGCATCGGTGGCGACGATCGCGCAGCCCGCCGCCATCGCCTCCAGGAGGGCGAGTGAGAGTCCCTCCGCGGTCGAGGGAAGGACAAAGAGATCGGTCGCCCGGAGCAGCTCCAGGCGGTCCTCCATGCTCGTCACCATCCCGAGGAAGCGCACCTGCCCCTCGGCTCCGGCGATGGCGCGGAGCCGGCGATCCTGGCTGCCGGTGCCGGCGATGACGAGCAGATGGTCGGACGGCCAGCGGCGGCCCAGGAAGGAGTGGATCAGCTCCTCCACCCGCTTCTCCGGGTCCAGCCGGCCGAGGAAGGAGATCATCAGCTCCGCCCCCAGGGCCTGTTTCAGCCCCGAGGGCCCGGGGCAGATCCGCTCCGTGTCGACGGCGTTGGGCATCACCACGATGCGATCCGGCGCGACCCCGGCCCGTACCAGGAGGTCGCGCTGGTCGCGGGAGAGGGCAATGCAGCGGTCGTACTCCTGGAGGCGAGGGGCGTGGTAGTGGTAGAGGCGGCGCATCACCCGGCCCCGGGCGCTCTGAGCCGGGGCGTAGGGGAGGTGGCAGGTCGCCACGGTGGTCGCGCCGAGGCCGCGCGCCACGCGAGCGACCGCCCCGTCGAGGAGGGAGACGCTCACCGAGCAGTGGACGACGTCGGGACGGAAATCGGCGAGGGCCCGCTCGATCCGCGCCAGGGTGCGAGGGGCCGGCAGCGTCACCGTCTTGAAGCGGACACCCTCGAGCGACACGGCGTCCACGACGGGAGTGCGATCACCGTCCAGGTCGTGGTGGAAGAAGCGGATCTCACAGCCGGCCCCGGCCAGGGCGGTGACCGTCTGGTCGCTGTAGGCGGTGAGCCCGTCGGCTCGGCGTCCTCCCGCGTGCCCGAACCAGGCCACCCGCATCGCCACACCCGAACCCTCCGCGCCCTGCGAGCCGGCCGGCCCGCCCAAGTGAGCTGCGCCGGGTAGCCTACGCCCGCTGGCGTGGGCTCGGCCCACGCTCCCATCTATGATCCACTCCGCTGGGACTTCACGGGCGGAGAAGCCATCGAGACAAGATCGGGCGCGGCCGCCCGGGTGAACGATCCTCACGGCGGAGAGGCACTGCGGCATCCGCTGAGCGCCCCGCTCGCTCGCACCGTGGGCGCCCCGATCCTGAGCACGTCCCTGCCCTCGCCCCTGCTCCGGATGCTCTGGGGGGGGGTGGCCAAGTCCACGCAGGCGCTCGGCTGGCACCGCTACCTCGCCGTCGACGCCATCGCCGCGGCCACCTCCCTGGTCCGGCCGGGCCGGGTCGCCGAATGTGCCGTCCGCCACCGGAGGGCCGATCCCGGGCTCACCGCGCAAGCCGCGCGAGCCCGGGCGCGCGCCTCCTACCGCGAGTACTTCCGGACCTGCCTCGACCTCATGTGGGCCGACGCCCTGACCATGGAGACGGTGCGCCGAGACCATCCGATGGACGGTTGGGAGAACATCGCGCGGGCTGAGGAGGAGCACGGGTCGGGCATCTTCTGCCTGGCTCACTTCGGCAACTGGGACATGGCGGCGACGATGGCGCTCTCCCGAGGACTGGCGCTCACCACGGTGATGCGCGACTTCAACCCGAGGTTCTTCAACAAGGTGATCGTCTGGGCTCGCGAGCGCCGCGGCCTGGAGGTCTTCACCCCCGGTCGGGCCGCCCGGGGCCTGCTCCATGCTCTGCGCCACGGCCGCTTCCTGGCCCTCCTCGCCGACATCCCCGAGGGGGGACCGACGGTCGAAGTGCAGTTCCGCGGCGGTCCCGTCCTCTTCAGCACGGGCCCGGCGGCGATGGCGCTCCACACCGGATGCCCCCTGCTGCCCGCCATCTGTTACCGGGTCGACCGCCACTACCGGATCCTGATCGACCCGCCGGTCCCGACCGGCACGGTCGCCGAGATGACCCAGACCCTGGCCGACCGGCTCGACGCTCTGATGGCCGTTGCGCCGGAGCAGTGGTACCCGTTCAACCCCGTATGGACGGACGAGGGGTAGCCGGCGACGGCCGTCGGGCGTCCCTTCGGAAGCGGCTCAGGGATCGGTGCGGTGCCCCACCAGCGGCCGTCCCGGACGGCGGTCGTGGAGGACCCGGTCGAGGACGACGTGCCGGCCCTTCCCGAAGTGGTTGACATCGCCGACCACCCCCTGCAGACGGCGGGCGAGAATCAGAAGGAGGATGACCACCAGCCCGACGGGTAGCGCCCAGCCGGCCCGGACCGGGGTGATGGCGAGGATCAACCCCGCGAACGGAAGCACGATGAAGCCGGCGAGCACCCCCTCGGCGATCCGGCCCCGGAGGGCACCGGCGGCGAAGCAGACGAGGAGCACGGCCAGGGCGATGGGATTGAGACCGGCGACCGCGCCCGTCGAGACGGCCACCCCGCGTCCGCCGTCGAAGCGGAGGAAGAGGGACCAGCCGTTGCCGACGACGGCGAGGATGCCCACCACCACCAGACCGGCGCCGGTCACGTTCCCGACGTAACGGGCGAGCAGGACCGCGAGCAATCCCTGGACGAACTGGAGAGGCCCGATCACGGCCGCCAGGGCAAACCCGGCGTGGCGGTAGATGTTGGCGGTTCCGACGTTGCCGGACCCATAGCCACGGATGTCGAGACCGAGCCGCCGCCAGCGGGTCGCCCAATACCCCAGGGGAAGGCTTCCGATGAGATAGGCGGCCGCGCAGAACGTGACCAGGGTCCAGCGCGCGTCCATGTTCCCTCCGCCGATCCCTCGGCCAACCGACCCCAGGCGGTCCGCAGCCTCAGGCCACGGCTATCATCTTAGGCAGCAGCTTCCCGGTGGGGCAGGGCCTCGGACCGATGCGACTGCGCGGCCGCGGGACCCCTCACGACCAGATCAGGGAGTGACGTGGATCATCTTGCGCGCGGCCAGTGCGACTAGGGTCGCGGATGGGTCGGCGGTAGCCGTGGAGATCCCCCCCACGGTGCGGGCTCACCCGGCTGCGGCCACACTGGAGGCGACGAGCCGGCCCTGCGCTCTGGTGACCGGCAGCGGCGCCCTGGTGCCGCCCGAGCTGGCCGGCACGGTCGGTGTGGTCGATCTTCCGGTCCGGATCGGCGAGCAGGAGATCGATGCCCGGAGCGCCGAGGAGCTGCGCGAGTTCTACGCGCGCTTGCGCCACGGCGCGACCCCCGAGACGTCGGCCTCGCCTCCCGGGGAGTTCCTGGAGGCCTATCGCCGCTGCCGGTCCGACCAGATCCTCTGCCTCACCATCCCGGCCAGATGGAGCGGCATGGACGACAGCGCGCGCCTGGCAGCCCGGATGCTCGCCGAGGAGGAGGGGCGGGAGAGGGTCACGGTGGTCGACACCGGAACGGCGGCGGCCGGGCTGGGACTGATCACACGAGTCGCCGCCCGGCTATGCATCGACGGGGCCGAGCTCCCCCAGGTGCTGCACCGGACCGAGCGCGCCATCCGAGAGGTGAGGATGTTCGGTGCCCTGGAGGCCCTTGAGTTCGTGGCCCGAAGCGGCCGGATCAACCCCCTTCTGGCGGGGATCTCGGACAGCCTCCACGTCCGCCCGGTCTTCCGGCTGAGCAACGGCCAGACCGGACGCGTGGCACTCACCCGCACCCCGTCGGGCGTGCTCTCCGCACTGGAGAAGACGGCGCGCGACCTCCCCGGCCGGCCCTGGATCCTGGTCTTCCACGCCGACGCCGAGGAGCTCGCCCGCGCCCTGGAGGCGCGTCTCCGTGAGGTCTGCGACGTCGCTCGCTGCGAGATCATCGCCCTCGATCCGGTGATCGGGACCCACACCGGTCCGGGGGCGGTCGGGTACGCCGCCCTCCCGCTGCTGGCGGGCGAGATCGATGACGTCCGCGACAGCGCTGAAGGTGTAGAACCGGATCAGTGACGAAGCGTCCGCGGCCCATCCCCCGGTCAGGGTCTCGGACCACGATTTTCGGATGAGCCGCGCCCATCGTGTGCGCCTGATCATCCAGGTCGGGGTGACCGTCGGCATCCTGGTCGCCCTGATCCTCATCCTCAATCCGGGCCAGCTCGGCCAGGACATCGCGCACTTCCCGATCATCATGGTGCCGGCGGCGATCGGGCTCACCGCCTGCTTCTACCTCACCAAGGGGCTCCGCTACCACCAGCTGCTGCGCAGCGAGTCGGTGGCGGTGACCCCGCGAGACTCGGTGCTCTTCACGGTGGGCGGCGAGGCCTTTGGCCTGCTGCCGTTCGGTGAGCTGGCCCGGGCCGAGCTCGCCAGTGAGGCGACCGGGGCCCCCATCGGCACCACCATGGCCGCGGTGACCGTCCAGGAGCTGCTCTACACGACGGTGATCGTTGCCGTCGCCATCCCGGGCGCTCTCGCCTACGCCGCCGGGATCTCCGGGATCGCCGTCTCGCTCGCCGGGATCCTGGCGATCATCGGCATCCTCACCATCGACCCGGTCTTCAGCGCGGTTCTCCGGGTGGTCGGGCTGATCCCGTGGGCACGGCGGGCCAGGCGCCAGCTCGAGGTGCTGCATGAGCAGGTGGTCCGGCTGATGCGGCGTCCCCAGACCTGGCTGTGGCTGATCCTCAGCGTGCTCGGTGCGCTCTTTGAGCTGACCCTCTTCTGGCTGATGGTGCGGGGCACGAGCGGCACGGCGATCCCCTGGGTGACCACCACCTTCATCTACGGCGCCGCCTACCTGGCCGGCGCCGCGACCAGCCCCGGAGGTGGGGTGGGAGGCTTCGAGACCACCGCCATCGCCCTGCTCCAAACCCAGGGGGTGCTCGGCCCGGCGGCGGTGGCCGCCGCCCTGCTCCAGCGCGCCGCCGACAAGGGCGTGATCACCCTCGCCGGCTTCGCCGCCTGGTTCTGGGTGCAGCGGCACCTCCGGGTGCGCCGCGGTCTTCTGCTCGGCAACGGCGAGGACGCAGCCCCGGCGCCGCGTCCGGTCTCCCGGCCCCTCCCCGTGCCGGCGGCCGCTGCCGCGCCCCCACGCGAGCCGGTGTGCCCACCACCCGCCCCGGCGCGCCCCCCCGTCCCGATCGCGATACCCATCGCGGCGATGGCAGCGCTCCGGCGACCCGTGGTCGCGGCGCTCGCAGCCATACCGGAGGCGCTGGTCGCGCAGCCGGCCGGCCCGGCGAGCACGCGCACGCCCTGAGGCGGGCGGACCGAATCTCAGCGGGCACGTGCCCGCAGGAACTTCAAGCCCGAGGTGCGACGGCGTACCGGAGGAAGAGGTGGTCGCCCGAGCGGCGCAGCGAACGCAGACCGAGCCGCGGTGCCTCGCCGGGGGCAAATGCGGTACCGGCGACCAGACCGGGCCGGGGCGCCTGCCCGGAGCGGCCGGCGAGCTGGGGGGCGACGGTGAGGAAGAGCTCGTCCACCCACCCGCCGGCGAGGAGCTGCCCGAAGAGCTGGGGGCCGCCCTCGCAGAGGACGGTGACGGCCGCCAGGTGGGTGCGCACCGCCTCGATCACCGCGCCCGCGGAGATCTGACCCGCCCGGCCCGCGATCGCGACCGCAACCCGGGGATGCATCGGGGGGAGATGGGCTACCCCGTCCTCGGTGGTGATGACCAAGACGTCGCCCTCTGGATGGCGGAGCGCGGGGTGGGCGGCCGGCAGGTCGCCGCTCCCGGTCACCACAGCGAGCGGCGGTGGCCCGTCAGCCCCGGTGAGCCGCAGGCGATGGGCGGCCAGCTCCTCCGCCAGCTCCGGCACCGGGGTGCTCGGGGTCCACTGGTGGTGGGGATCGTCGCGGAGGGTGCCCGCCCCGATCAGGACGCAGTCGGCGGCGGAGCGGAGCAGGGCCATCAGGAAGCGGTCGGCGGGGCTGTGGAGGCTGACCGCCATGGCGCCCTCGCCGCCGCGCTCGCCGAAAGCGGTGACCCCGTCGGCCGTGACCACGAAGTTCGCGACCAGGCGGGGAGTGCCCAGCCGGACCCGGAGGGGCCCGCCGTACAGGCTCAGGAGCGGGTCGTCTGGCGGCGGGCCATCCGCGTCGAGAGCGACCTCGAACCGGTCGGTCTCGGCGAAGCGGGTCAGGGCCTCGGCGGTCATCCCGGAAGGGCGGCGCGGGGCCGGGGGCGGCGGGTCTTCACGCAACTGGGATAATGGCCCACTCGGGCTGGTCCGCCGCGTGCCCGTCTTCCCCAGCCGACGTAGCTCAGTGGTAGAGCAGCGG
>Ga0224557_1001503_pt1 | contig 22278 bp, 18 predicted proteins | sample 714S31014metaG_FD_180677 | JGI IMG/M metagenome (GOLD analysis project Ga0224557, IMG submission 180677) | Peat soil microbial communities from Stordalen Mire, Sweden - 717 S3 10-14 | ecosystem: Environmental > Terrestrial > Soil > Wetlands > Peat | place: Sweden: Norrbotten County, Stordalen... | reverse complement strand
CGGTCCACTGTCGCGGTGAACTCCTCGTCGTAGATGACGGTGTCGACGCCTTCGCGGTTGACCACGTCGGCTAAGGCCGGACCGGCGAACGACGTGTTGAGCAACACGATGTCGGCGCCGATCCGGTTGCCGGCCACCAAAGCCTCGACGAAACCGCGATGATTGCGGCACATGATCCCGATGACCTTCGGCTGGCCTCCCGGTAGCGCCTGCAGCGCCGCGGCCAGCGCGTTGATCCGCTCGTCGAGTTGCCGCCAGGTCAGCGTGCCCCGTTCGTCGACCAGGCCGGGACGGTCCGGGCAGCGCTGCGCGGCGCTGGCGAAACCCGAAGTGATGCCCATGCCTTCGCGGCGCATGGCGGCGGCGATCTTCAGGTAGCGGTCGGGCCGCATCGGTGCGATCAGTCCGGAGCGGCGCATAGTGTCGATCAGGCCGAGGGTCTGGCCAAGACGAGATGCCATGCCTCAGCCCAGAATCGGAAATCGACGGTTGGCGGCCAGCTCGCTGAGAGCATCCTGCATCACCGACCGCACGTGCTCGTCGACCTCGTCGATGTCAGGGTCCTCCCCGAACTGCGCGGTGACGTCGATGGGTTCCAGCACGTCCATCACGATCTTGGTGGGCAGCGGCAGGTTCGGCGGGATCGCGGCGCTGAACCCGAATGGAAAGCCGAACGACACCGGAAGGATGGCGCTGCGCAGCAAGCGCTTGATGCCCAGCCGCTCGGCCAGCCATGTGCCGCGGGTCAGGTAGAGCTGGGTCTCCTGGCCGCCAATGGACACCGCGGGCACGATGGGAACGCCGGCTTCAATCGCCGTGCGCACGTATCCCTTCCGGCCGTTGAAGTCGATGACGTTCTCCGAGAGCGTGGGCCGGTACGCGTCGTAGTCGCCGCCGGGAAATACCACCACCACGCCGCCGGAGCGCAGCGCTATGGCCGCGTTCTTCGGGTTGGCCCGGATGTAGCCGGCCCGCCGGAAGAACGATCCCGTCGCGCCCATGAAGAGGATGTCGTGGCTCAGCGTGTAGACCGGCCGGTCGTAGCCGAATTTCTCGTAGAAGTCGACGCTGAAGATCGGGACGTCCATCGGGAACATGCCGCCCGAGTGGTTGGCGACCAACAACGCCCCGCCGGGTGGAAACGCATCCAGGCCGCGCACCTCGGACCGGAAATAGGTCTTCAGAATTGGCCGCAGCACACCCATCAGGCGCTGGGTCAGGCCTGGATCCCACTTGCCGATCTCGGGGTCGTCGGCGTCGGTGTCGCTCGCTTGGCTCATTCTGAGGCCCCCCTTGATGGCTTCCCCGAGGCTTGATGCCGCGTCGGGCCCCTCATGGTATCGAGGGCGGGGGCCAGCGTTGAAACACGGGCGACGCCCTGACGTCACGCTCGCGCAAAAGGGGCGATGACTGAACCCGCCACCGTGGCGATACAGTGTTTTGCCAACTGGTTTCACCTTCGACAGCAACGAGGCAGCCGATGGGATTCATGTCACCGGAACTTCCGGACGTCGACCCCGACACGTGGCTCACCCTGCCGCGGGCAACGCGACTGCAAGTGGTGACGCGGCACTGGGTGGAGCACGGCTTCGGAACGCCATACGGGGCGTATCTGCTGTACCTGATCAAGATCGGCCTGTACATCGCCGTCCCGGCCGCGATCATCTCGCTGACCCCCGGCCTGGGCGGACTCGGCCGGATAGCCGACTGGTGGACGCAACCGATCGTGTACCAGAAGGTCATCATTTTCACGCTGCTGTTCGAGGTCCTGGGCTTCGGCTGCGGATCCGGTCCGTTGACCGGGCGGTTCATGCCGCCGATCGGCGGGTTTCTTTATTGGTTGCGGCCCAACACCATTCGACTGCCGGCCTGGCCGGGTAAGGTTCCACTCACCAAAGGTGACAGCCGTAGCGTTGTCGACGTCGCGCTGTATGCCGTCGTATTGATCGGCGGGGTATGGGCGTTGTGGTCACCCGGCCACGGCGGGCCGGTGACCGCCGCCGGTGATGTGGGTTTGATCAATCCGATGCTTGTTGCCCCGACGATCGTCGCGCTGGCATTGTTGGGATTGCGCGACAAGACGATCTTCTTGGCGGCCCGCGGCGAGCATTACTGGCTGAAACTGATCGTGTTCTTCTTCCCGTTTGCCGATCAGGTCTCGGCCTTCAAGATCATCATGCTGGCCTTGTGGTGGGGGGCGGCGACTTCCAAGCTCAACCACCATTTCCCGTACGTGGTGGCAGTGATGACCAGCAACAACGCGCTGCTGCGCAGCAAGATTTTCAACCCGATCAAGCGCCTGCTCTACCTCGACCCGGTTAATGACCTGCGGCCCTCCTGGTTGCCGAAGATGATGGCCCATGTCGGTGGCACCACGGCCGAATTCCTGGTCCCGGCGATTCTGGTCTTCGTCGCGGGCGGTCAACCGTGGCGGTGGTTCCTCATCGGGTTCATGGTGATTTTCCACCTCAACATCCTCTCCAACCTTCCGATGGGAGTTCCGTTGGAGTGGAACGTGTTTTTCATCTTCTCGCTGTTCTATTTGTTCGGGCACTACGGCGCGATACAAGCCGTCGACCTTCATTCACCGCTGTTGCTGGCCATCCTGATCGTCGCGCTTGCCATGGTGCCGCTCGGGAACCTTTTCCCGGAGAAGATTTCGTTCCTGCCCGCAATGCGCTACTACGCCGGCAACTGGGCCACCAGCATCTGGTGCTTCCGCGCCGGCGCCGAAGACAAGATGGAAGCCAACATCGTCAAAAGCTCTGCGCTCGTCGTCAATCAGCTGGCCAAGCTCTACGACCCGGCGACCGCCGAAATCATGAGCGACAAGACTTCGGCGTTCCGGGCGATGCACACCCATGGCAGGGCGCTCAACGGCCTGTTGCCGCGCGCTTTGGGGGCCGGCGCCAACGAAGCCGACTACAGCGTGCGCGAGGGCGAAATCGTCGCCGGGCCCCTCGTCGGCTGGAACTTCGGCGAAGGCCACCTGCACAACGAGCAGCTACTGGAAGCGGTGCAGCGCCGCTGCAACTTCGAGGACGGCGACGTCCGCATCATCGTGCTCGAAGGCCAACCGATCCACACCCAACGGCAGTGGTACCGCATCGTCGACGCTAAGACGGGTCTGATCGAGGCGGGCTACGTTGACGTCGCGGACATGCTGAGCCGTCAGCCGTGGCCGGAGCCCGGCGACGAGTTCCCCGTTCACGTCACAAGCGGATAGCGCTGAATGTGCCAACTACGCATATAGCATATAAATGCGTCTGTTAGTCCTGAATAATTACCGGGTCGCCAATATTGACCGTGTTGTAGTACCACTCGGCATCTTGGGGACTCAAGCTGACGCAGCCGTGGCTGACATTGTCATATCCGAGGGAATTGACGGCCCATGGAGCTGAATGCACGTAGAGGCCATGATTGGTGATGCGGACGGCGTAATCCACCGGGATCCGGTAGCCGGCAGGATCGTCGACGGGGATGCCGACGCTGCTCGAGTCCATAATCAGCGAGCGTTCCTTGGATAGGACTGTGTAGGAGCCGACGGGCGACGGGAACTCCGGCCTACCCATCGAGGCCGGCATCACCCCTTGTTCTCCCCAGTGCGGCCGATGGTGCGGCGCGGGCAGCGAACGCGGTGGTCCGGCCTGGACTCCGTCAATGCTCACTGTGAACGTGTGCTCCGAGATGCTGGCAACGCCAACGACGGCAGGACCCGTTTGTAGCTCCGTGGACAGCCCGCCCACCGAAAGCGCCATCGTGCTGTGCGCCGGCCAGAATCGGTCCGGAACCCACTGCACCACGTTGTTGTCGAGCCATTCGAACTTGCCGGTCATCGCCGGCGTCGATTTGACTTCGACGGCACGTTCGGCCGCGTGTCGGTTGGTGACGGGCGCCCTGAATGTGACCACCACAGGGTGCGCCACACCCACCACCTGGCCCCGCGCCGGCTGAACCGACACGATGGCCAACCCATACGACTGGTTCGACGCCGCCGCGCTTACGCCAGCCGGCGCCGCAACCACACTCGCGGCGATACCGACCGCGGAAAGAACACACCGAATTACCGTCCGCATGGCTCCAATTCCTTCTAACTGGCAAAGTTCTCATTGCGATGCTAGGGGCGCCGCGTAAATTCATGTGCAGGCACGCGTCAGCAATTCGATCAAGGCTTTGTCACGTTTGGGTACAGCGAGCGTGATCATTCTGACCTAGGCCAAAACGCCTTTATCCAGAAATGATTCAAGCCCGGTAAAGGACTACGAAATACAGCGCGGGTCGGGGCTTCATCCCGACCCAGGGGAGACCCGCGTCAGCGCGCAGCCGAAGGACCGGGCAAAACGGGCTGACCGGACACCGGCGCTCCGGCCGGCGCCGGACCAGTCGGCGAGCCCTTGCCCGTCCCGGACATGTCAATGATGGGAGCGCCAACGGGCACAGCCTCCGGCCCAAACGCAACCAGCGGGGCACCGATCGGCACCACCGGAGCCACGACCGGCACGGGCACCGGCGGGACGCCGACGGGCACGGGCACCGGCGGGGCGCCCAAGGGCACGGGTACCGGAGGGCCGCCCAGCGGCACGGGCACGGGTGGCCCGCCGAGGGGCACGGGCACCGGTGGGACCGCCGCCGGAACCGGCGGGCCGAGCGCGATCAGCGGAACACCCTCAGGTATCGCAGCCAGCGGCCCGGGCACAACCACCGGAACACCAGCCATGTCAGTGAGAGGAGCACCAGTCGTGCAAATCGGAGGTGCGGCCGCGGGCACCGCTCCGGCCGCCGCCGGACCGCCGGCAACTGGCGCGCCAGCGTCTGCCAACGCTCCACCGGCGAGCACCGGCGCCCCAATTTCGCCCGACTGCCCCCGCATGCAGGCGCCGCCGCCCGTTATCAGCGGGGCGGCTGCCGCGTCCGGGCACAACGCGATAGCGGCTCCGCACAACCCGGCGCTGGCAATTATTTTGATGTTGAACCGATCAAAGATCGCCATCAACGTCAACTCCTTCATTCGCGCTCAGATATCAGCCGGTACAGCAGAACCATGTAGCCGTACCGATGTCGTGTCTGGACGGCCGAGTCCATTGGTAGCAGAGCCGATATTGAACACGCGTCACGCCGCACCGCATCGTTTCCAAATGGTTATGTTCGGCCGGTGCTGGTCCCCGAAAAAGGCGGATGTCATGCTGGCGGCACAGGTCAGGGCACCCGCCGCCGGCAGTCCTTGCCTCGACAGGGCTATCGATTTCGCAATGGCCGGCGCATACGTTTCGGCAGTCGAAGCACGGCAGCAGTTGTGATGTGCGCAACGTTGTCTCTTTTTAGTCGCGGCGCTGCGGATCATTGAAATATGGTTGGGCCAGGAAGGGCATCGGCGGAGGGTTGTCACAGACGCCCGTCGGTGCCCTTCAACCATGTCTGGCCCAGCTCTCGTCCGCCGAGCATGGGGGGGCTGTCGCCGACGCCGCGACCGTTGCTTATTACTGATCTAGGCTGAGAGCGGTTCATCAAGGGACAGCCAAGCGAAGACAGGGAGACGCAAGTGACGGTCCGGGTAGGCATCAATGGCTTCGGTCGAATCGGCCGCAACTTCTTCAGGGCCCTGGATGCGCAAAAGGCCCTCGGCAAGAACGCCGACATCGAGATCATCGCGGTCAACGACCTGACGGACAACGCCACGCTGGCGCATCTGCTGAAGTTCGACTCGATCCTGGGGCGACTGTCCTACGACGTCACCCTTGAGGGCGACGACACCATCGTGGTGGGCGACATCAAGATCAAGGCGCTCGAGGTCAAGGCGGGTCCGGCGGAACTGCCCTGGGGCGACTTGGGCGTCGACGTGGTGGTCGAGTCCACCGGAATCTTCACCAACGCCGCCAAAGCCAAAGGCCACCTGGACGCGGGCGCCAAGAAGGTCATCATTTCGGCTCCCGCCACCGATCCCGACATCACGATCGTGTTTGGCGTCAACGATGACAAGTACGACGGCAGCCAGAACATCATCTCCAACGCCTCGTGCACGACGAACTGCCTCGGGCCGCTGGCCAAGGTGCTCAACGACGAGTTCGGCATCGTCAAGGGACTGATGACCACCATCCACGCCTACACGCAGGACCAGAACCTGCAGGACGGACCACACAGCGACCTGCGTCGCGCCCGCGCCGCCGCGCTGAACATCGTGCCGACCTCCACCGGCGCGGCCAAGGCCATCGGGCTGGTGTTGCCCGAGCTGAAGGGCAAGCTGGACGGGTACGCGCTGAGGGTGCCGATCCCGACCGGTTCGGTCACCGACCTGACGGTCGAGCTGTCCAAATCGGGCACCGCGCAGGAGATCAACGCCGCGATGAAGGCGGCCGCCGACGGCCCGATGAAGGGCATCCTGAAGTACTACGACGCGCCGATCGTCTCCAGCGACATCGTCACCGATCCACACAGCTCGATCTTCGACTCCGGCCTGACCAAGGTGATCGACGATCAGGCCAAGGTGGTGTCGTGGTACGACAACGAGTGGGGCTACTCCAACCGGCTCGTTGATCTGGTCGCGCTGGTTGGCAAGTCGCTCTAGCCGTGAGCGTCCCACACTTCGAAGACCTTCTGGCGGAGGGCGTTTCGGGCCGTGGCGTCCTGGTGCGCTCCGACCTGAATGTGCCACTGGGCGACGGTGGCGCTATCACCGATCCCGGTCGGATCACGGCGTCCGTACCTACGCTGAAAGCCCTTCTCGACGCGGGTGCGAAGGTCGTGGTCACCGCCCACCTGGGCAGGCCGAAGGACGGGCCCGACCCCAAATTTTCGCTGGCGCCTGTCGCCGCGGCGCTGGGGGAGCAGCTGGGTCGGCACGTGCAGTTGGCCGGCGACGTCGTCGGCACAGACGCTTTGGCGCGCGCCGAGGGCCTGACCGACGGCGATATCCTGCTGCTGGAGAACATCCGGTTCGACCCGCGCGAGACCAGCAAGGACGACGGCGAACGGCTTGCACTGGCCAAGCAGCTCGCCGAATTGGTCTCGCCCGGAGGCGCTTTCGTCTCCGACGGGTTCGGGGTGGTGCACCGCAAGCAGGCTTCGGTCTATGACGTCGCCACCTTACTGCCGCACTACGCCGGCACGCTGGTTGCCGCCGAGCTAGCGGTGCTGGAGCAGTTGACCAGCTCGACCAAGCGGCCCTACGCGGTGGTGCTCGGCGGGTCCAAAGTGTCCGACAAGCTCGGCGTCATCGAGTCATTGGCGACCAAAGCCGACAGCATCGTAATCGGCGGCGGGATGTGCTTCACTTTCCTTGCGGCGCAGGGATATTCGGTGGGAAAATCGCTGTTGGAAGAAGACATGATCGAGACCTGCCGCAACCTGCTGGACACCCACGCCGACGTATTGCGACTGCCCGGCGACATCGTCGTGACCGAGAAGTTCAGCGCCGATTCGCCACCGCAGTTCGTGGCCGCCAACGCGATTCCCGACGATTTGATGGGACTCGACATCGGGCCCGGATCGGTCAAACGGTTCACGGCGGTGCTGTCCAATGCCGAGACGGTCTTTTGGAACGGTCCGATGGGCGTCTTCGAGTTCCCGGCGTACGCGGCCGGCACCCGAGGTGTTGCCGAGGCAATCGTGGCCGCCACCGCCAAGGGTGCGTTCAGCGTGGTGGGCGGCGGCGACTCCGCGGCCGCGGTGCGGGAGCTCGGGTTCCCGGAGGGCGCGTTTTCGCAAATATCCACTGGTGGTGGCGCGTCGCTCGAGTACCTTGAGGGCAAGACGCTGCCCGGTATCGAGGTGCTGGGGCGCGTTCAGCCGAACTTAGGATGAAAAGAGAGTGACGCGTGACCCGCAAGCCACTGATCGCCGGCAACTGGAAGATGAATCTCAACCACTTCGAGGCGATCGCGCTGGCGCAGAAGATCGCGTTCGCGCTGCCGGACAAGTACTACGACAAGGTTGACGTCACGGTGATCCCGCCGTTCACCAACCTGCGCAGTGTGCAAACCCTGGTCGACGGCGACAAGCTGCGGCTGACCTACGGTGCGCAGGACCTCTCGCAGCACGACTCGGGCGCCTACACCGGCGACATCAGCGGGGCCTTCCTGGCCAAACTGGGCTGCACCTTCGTCGTCGTGGGGCACTCCGAGCGGCGCACCTACCACAACGAAGACGACGCTCTGGTGGCCACCAAGGCCGCCGCCGCCCTCAAGCATGAGCTCACCCCGATTGTGTGCATCGGCGAGCACCTGGAGGTCCGGGAAGCGGGCGAACACGTCCCCCACTGCGAGAACCAGCTGCGCGGCTCGCTGGCCGGGCTGTCGGCCGACCAGATCGCCAAGGTCGTCATCGCCTACGAACCGATCTGGGCGATCGGTACCGGGCGGGTGGCCAGCTCTTCGGACGCCCAGGAGGTGTGCGCGGCCATCCGGAAAGAGGTGGCGTCCCTCGCCTCTCCAAAGATCGCAGAAACCGTCCGGGTGCTCTACGGCGGCTCGGTGAACGCAAAAAACATCGGCGACATCGTCGCCCAGAGCGATATCGATGGTGGCCTCGTCGGCGGCGCCTCGCTGGATGGCGAGCAATTCGCGACGCTGGCGGCCATCGCCGCTGGTGGCCCGCTGCCGTGACCGCCTGATCAGCGCTTGTATTTGATCAGCAGTTCCACGCCGACGATGGACACCAGCCAGATGCCGGTGATGAACAGCGTCAACCGGTCCAGGTTTTTTTCCACCACCGTCGAGCCGGACAGGCTTGACTGCACGCCGCCGCCGAACAGTGTCGACAGGCCGCCGCCCTTGGCGCGGTGCAGCAGCACCAGCAACACAACCAGCACGCTGGTGACCACCAGGGTGATCTGCAGGGCCAACTCCATGAGGGCAGCTTACCGAATGTGATTAAACGGCCTCGCGGCCCCCGTTCACCCCCGCGAGCAGATCAAGCCTGCGCTCGACACGCGAGCCGGGCCATCCGCGCCGATACTAGAAGGCATGGTCGAGGTTTCCGATATCGCGCTGGAACCGATCGGCGCCGTCCAGCGGACCCAGGTCGGCCGCAAGGCGACCGAGCCGATGCGTGCCGACATCAGAATGCTGGGCACCATCCTCGGCGACACGGTGCGCGAGCAAAACGGCGACGAGGTATTCGACCTGGTCGAACGCGCCCGGGTGGAGTCCTTCCGGGTGCGTCACTCCGAGATCGATCGGGCCGAGATGTCGCGGATGTTCGACGGCATCGACATTCATCTGGCGATCCCGGTTATCCGGGCGTTCAGCCATTTCGCCCTGCTGGCCAACGTCGCCGAGGACATCCACCGGGAGCGCCGCCGCCGCATTCACGTCGCCGCGGGCGAGCCGCCGCAGGACAGCAGCCTGTCCGCGACATACGCGAAACTCGATCAGGCAGAGCTGGATTCGGCTACGGTGGCCGATGCGTTGCAGGGGGCGCTGGTTTCTCCGGTGATCACCGCGCATCCCACCGAGACCCGGCGGCGTACCGTCTTCGTCACCCAGCATCGGATCACCGAGCTGATGCGACTGCACGCCGACGGGCACACCGAGACCAGCCACGGCCGCAGCATCGAGCTCGAGTTACGCCGTCACGTCCTGACGCTGTGGCAAACCGCGCTCATCCGGTTGTCCCGGCTGAAGATCTCCGACGAGATCGAGGTGGGCCTGCGCTATTACCCGGCCGCGCTGTTCAAGGTGATCCCGCAGGTCAATGCCGATGTTCGGGGGGCGTTACGGGCTCGCTGGCCGGACGCCGAACTGCTTTCCGAGCCGATTCTGCGACCCGGATCATGGATCGGTGGCGACCGCGACGGGAACCCGAACGTGACGGCCGACGTGGTGCGCCTGGCCACCGGCAGCGCCGCGTTCACCGCGCTGGCGCACTACCTCACCGAACTCGCACATCTCGAGCAGGAGCTGTCGATGTCGGCCCGACTGGTCAGCTTCACCCCCGAGCTGGGTGTGCTGGCCGACGGCTGCCAGGAGGCGCCCCGCGCCGACGAGCCGTACCGGCGGGCGTTGCGGGTAATCCGTGGGCGGCTCACCTCGACCGCCACCGAGATTCTGGACCGGCAACCGCCGGATGGGCTTGACCTCGGTTTGCCGCCGTATTCCACGCCGGCCGAGCTGCGGGCCGATCTCGACACCATCGACGTCTCGCTGCGAACGCACGGCAGTTCATTGCTAGCCGATGATCGGCTGGCCTTGCTGCGAGAAGGCGTCGGAGTCTTTGGGTTTCATCTGTCCGGCCTGGATTTGCGGCAGAACTCCGATGTTCATGAAGAGGTGGTCAGCGAGTTGCTGGCGTGGGCCGGAGTGCACCCGGACTACCGCTCGCTGTCCGAAGATGAGCGAGTCGAGCTACTGGCGGGCGAACTCGGTACCCGGCGACCACTTGTCGGCGACCGCGCCCAGTTGTCCGACCTGGCACGAAGCGAACTCGACATCGTCGCGGCCGCCGCCCACGCCGTCGAGACCTACGGTCCCGCGGCGGTGCCCATCTACGTCATCTCGATGTGCCAGTCGGTGTCGGACGTCTTGGAGGCTGCGATCCTGCTGAAAGAGGTCGGCCTGCTGGACGCTTCGGGGCCGGAACCCTATTGCCCCGTGGGCATCTCACCGCTCTTCGAAACGATCGACGATCTGCACAACGGGGCAGCGATTCTGCGCGGCATGCTGAAACTTCCGATATACCGGGCGCTCGTTGCCGCCCGCGGCGAATCCCAGGAAGTGATGCTCGGTTACTCCGACTCCAACAAGGACGGTGGGTATCTGACCGCCAACTGGGCCGTGTACCGGGCCGAGCTGGCCCTGGTTGAAGTCGCCCGCGAGGCGGGAATCCGGTTGCGGCTCTTCCACGGTCGCGGCGGTGTCGTCGGTCGCGGCGGCGGCCCCAGCTATCAAGCCATCCTGGCCCAACCGCCGGGAGCGGTGAACGGCTCGCTGCGGCTCACCGAGCAGGGTGAAGTCATTGCCGCCAAATACGCCGAACCACAGCTGGCGCGCCGCAACTTGGAGAGCCTGCTGGCGGCGACGCTGGAGTCGACGCTGCTGGATGTCGAGGGCCTGGGCGACTCCGCGGAGCCGGCCTACGCGGTGCTCGACGAGATAGCCAACCTCGCGCGGCATGCGTACTCCGAATTGGTGCACAGCACACCGGGTTTCGTCGAATATTTCAAGGCGTCCACCCCGGTCAGCGAGATCGGGTCGCTGAACATCGGCAGCCGGCCGACATCACGCAAGCCCACCACCTCTATCTCTGACCTGCGCGCCATCCCGTGGGTGCTGGCGTGGAGCCAGTCGCGGGTCATGCTGCCCGGGTGGTACGGCACCGGATCGGCGTTCGAGCAGTGGATCACGGCGGGTCCGGAAAGCGAAAGCGAGCGGGTGGCAATACTGCACGACCTGTATGAACGGTGGCCATTCTTCCGCAGCGTGTTGTCGAACATGGCACAGGTGTTGGCCAAGAGCGACCTGGGCCTGGCGGCCCGCTATGCCGAGCTGGTGGACGACGAATCGTTGCGGCTCAGGGTGTTCGGCAAGATCGCCGACGAACACGAGCGAACCATCGCGATGCACAAACTCATCACCGGTCACGACGACCTGCTGGCCGACAACCCCGCCTTGGCGCGCTCGGTGTTCAACCGTTTCCCGTACCTGGAGCCGCTGAACCATCTGCAGGTGGAGTTACTTCGCCGCTACCGTTCCGGCGACGACAACGAATTCGTGCAGCGCGGCATCCTGCTGACGATGAACGGGTTGGCCAGCGCGCTGAGAAACAGCGGCTAATTCGAGCGCGCCGAGCGTAACCTCACTGCGAATCTCATCGCCGAAAATCGCAGTGCGCTTACGCTCGCCGGCAAGGATTTAGAGCCGGCTGGCATAGTCGACTCGGCAGGGTCCTGCCGCCCGCGCCACGCCACCGATCTGGGCCGCGACGGGACGCGGGTGCGACGTCCAACGCGGCGTCAGCTGGTAGTTGCACAGTAGATGCGTGCTGGCCGCGGTCATGGCCGCCAGTGAGAATGGTTGGGCCGGGCACGAGTGCCGTCCGTGTCCGAAGGCCGTCACCAGCATTGGCGACGGCAGATCCGGGTCCCGCCCACGAGGCGAGCCCCATCCTGTGGGCAAGCCGCCGCATCAGATCGAAGACATCCACCGAACCGGCCGGCCCAGTTCGGCGGCGCTGTGCTCGAGCGCACGGTCCAGGTTCGTCAGATAGCTGACCACGTCGTCGCGCCGAAATAGTGCGTTGGGCAGGATGCGACGCTCCGCGAAGATTTCGTCGGGAAGCTTGCGTCGCAACATCAAATAGTCGGCGACCGCCTTGCTGGCCTTCTCCTCGGTAAGCGCGTAGAACGACTCGACACCGGTGGCCGAGAACGTGAACAGGTAGTGGTCCCGACCGCTTTCCACCGCGAAGGTGTCGCCATGTCGCGCGCGGGCCGCAGCGATCGCGGCGACGGCATCATCGACGGGGACATCTGAGGGCAGACCGGTTCCCTGCGCATACGGCGGTCTGGGAACCGGGTTGGCTCCGGTCAATAACTCGGTCATGAACTGGGCACGAACTACCGCACCACCCGGTTACGCAACCTGCCCACCACACCGCGCACTGCGTGCTCGGTGACCGATAGCGGGGACATCACCGTCTCGCCCACGCTGACCATGTAGTCGATCCGCTCGACGATGGCCTCTACCGGCTGCACAAGAACGATGAGCCGTTTCGCGAGGTCGTCCAGCCTGGACAGCGTGCCCTCCAGGTGATCCAGACCGCTCCCCAGGCGTTCCACCGTCGCATTGAGGGTGGAAAGCGAACTGTTCAGCTCTTTCATCGTTTCGCCCAGGCTGTCAAGGACGTCTTCGACCTGGCCCACCGTCTTGTCGGCGTTCAGCGCGGCCTGGGTGAGGGTCTTGATCCGGCTGCGCTCTGGCCCGCCGCGGACCGTTCTGTCTGCCATGACGGTCCATTATGCGGGCTAGCCCGGTTGCCCCGGAAGCTTGGAAGCGGCCTCCGCGTCGAGCAACCAGAGCGTGGTTTCCAGCCCGACGGCTCCGGCGGCCGGTATCGCGACCGGCTGCGCGCCGCCGATAGCGGCGGCCACCGCGTCGGCCTTCGCCGCCCCGGACACCATCAGCCAGACCTCACGGGAGCGCTGGATGGCGGGCAGTGTCAAGGTAATTCGTTGCGGCGGTGGCTTCGGCGAGTCCTCGACGGCCACCACCATTCGGGTGGTCTCGAGTACGGCCGCGGTGTCCGGGAACAGCGAGTTGATGTGGCCCTCGGGGCCCATTCCCAGCAGGTGGACATCGAAATTCGGTACCAACTCGCCGGGTGCGGCGTTGGCGGCCAGCACCTGCTCGTACGCCAGCGCCGCGGCGGCCAGGTCGCTGCCGAATTCACCGTCGCTGGCCGGCATCGCGTGCACGTGGCTGGACGGGATGTCGATGTGGTCGAGCAACGCCTCACGCGCCTGTTTGTCGTTGCGCTCGTCGTCGTCCTCGGGAACGTAACGCTCGTCGCCCCAGAAGAGGTCCACCTTGGACCAGTCGATCTGGTGTCCCGGCGCGGCGAGGTACCGCAGCAGCCCGATACCGTTGCCGCCGCCGGTCAGCACGATCAGTGCCCGGCCCCGGGCCACCACGGCATTCTGGATGGTTTCGACCAGTCGCTTGCCGGCGGCGTCAACCAGGGCGTCGCTGTTCGGGAAGGTGTCGACGACCGTGATCATATGTATTGCACCTTGTCGATTCCTTCGAGCGCTGCGAAGTAGATCTCGTCAGCATCCAGCCGACGCAGGTCCTCCGCGAGACACTCGCGAGTTTCCCTGCGCGCCAACGGAACCAGGGCGTCCAATTTGCCAGTCCGGCTCAGGGTCGCGGTCGTACCCTCCTGCGGCCGGCTCAGGGTAATAGTCTCGGATTTGCGTTCCAGCTCGACTTTGAGCTCACCGACCGCGCGGCGCACCGGGCCGTCGATGCGGCTGGCCAGCCAGCCGGCCAGGACGTCGAGCGCGGGTTCGGTTTTCAATCCGGAAACCAGTGCCGATTCGATTGGCTCGTGCGGCTTCTGGTCTAGTGCCGAGGTCAACAGCGCCCGCCAATAGGTGATCCGGCTCCAGGCCAGATCGGTGTCGCCGGCGGTGTATCCGGCTAGCCGGCTCTTGATTGCCGCCAGCGGATCGGTGCAGTTGGTCGCGTCCGTGATCCGTCGAATTGCCAACTGGCCCAGCGGGTCTTGAGCGGGCACCGCAGGCGCGGCGTCGGGCCACCACACCACCACCGGAATGTCGGGCAGCAGGAAAGGCGTGACGACGCTGTTCGCGTGACCCGCGAGTGGTCCGGAAAGCCGAAGCACCACGATCTCTCCCGCGCCGGCATCACCACCGACGCGAATCTGCGCATCCAGCCGAGCCTCGGCGAGGTTCGCGTCGCCAGTCGCCACGACGAGGCCACGGCTCGGGTGTTCGTGGCTCGCGGCGTTGGCGGCCTCGATCGATTCCTCGAGCAGGGCTTCGTTGTCTGACTTGATGATGAACGTTCCCACTCGGCCCATCGTGACGACGCCGGCCTGTTCGCGCAGCTCGTCAAGCTTCTTGTTGACAGCGTTGGTGCTGGTGTCTTGCAGATCGACAATCATGGCCGCCGCCATTCCCGTCCGGTCTGGCGCAGCATTTCGAACGCCGACTCGGGGCCCCAGGTGCCCGATTCATACGGATCGGGCTTGCCGATCTGCGCCCAGTGGTCGAGGACGGGATCGAGTATTTCCCAGGCCAATTCGACTTCGGCGTTGACCGGGAACAGGGATGGCTCGCCGAGCATTACATCCAGGATCAGCCGCTCGTAGGCCTCTGGCGAATCCTCGACGAACGCCGAGCCGTAGGAGAAGTCCATGTTCACATCGCGGACTTCCATCGCGTTGCCCGGCACTTTGGACCCGAACCGCAAGGTGATTCCCTCGTCGGGTTGCACCCGGATCACCAGCGCATTGGCGCCGAGTTCGTCCGTCATGGTGGCGTCGAACGGCAGGTGCGGTGCGCGTTTGAAGACCAGCGCGATCTCGGTCACCCTTCGGCCCAACCGCTTTCCGGTTCGCAGGTAAAACGGCACGCCGGCCCAGCGGCGGGAGTCGACCTCGAGTGTGATGGCCGCGAAGGTCTCGGTGGTGGAATCTTTGGAGAAGCCTTCCTCGTCGAGCAGGCCGACCACTTTCTCGCCGCCCTGCCAGCCGGCCGCGTATTGACCGTGGCTGCTGGTCACATCGAGTGGTTCGGCGAGTCGGGTGGCCGATAGCACCTTGATCTTCTCGGCCTGCAACGCCGACGGTTTGAAGCTGACAGGCTCTTCCATCGCGGTCAGCGCCAGCAGCTGTATCAGGTGGTTCTGGATGACGTCGCGGGCGGCACCGATGCCGTCGTAATAGCCACCCCGTCCGCCGAGTCCGATGTCTTCGGCCATGGTGATCTGCACGTGGTCGACGTAGTGCGCATTCCAGATCGGATCCCAGAATTGATTGGCGAACCGCAGCGCCAAGATGTTCTGCACCGTCTCCTTGCCGAGATAGTGGTCGATCCGGAACACCGACTCCTCCGGGAACACGGAGTTGACCACATGGTTGAGCTCGCATGCACTCTTCAAGTCGTGACCAAAGGGTTTCTCGATGACGACCCGGCTCCAGCTGTCGTCGTTCGGGTTGGCCAGCCCTGACTTGTGCAACTGTTCGCACACCACCGGAAACGACTTGGGCGGGATCGCCAGGTAGAAAACATGATTGCCGTTGGTACCGCGCTCGGCGTCGAGCTTGTCCAGGGTCTCGCCCAGCCGGTTGAACCCGGCATCGTCGTCAAAGGTGCCCTGGACGAACCGCAATCCGTCGGCCAGCCGCTCCCATATCGCCTGGCGAAAAGGAGTGCGGCTGTGTTGTTTGATGTCGTCGAGTATCACCTGGGCGAAAGCGTCGTGATCCCAGTCGCGTCGCGCAAAGCCCACCAGCGAGAAGTTGGGTGGCAGCAAGCCGCGGTTGGCCAGGTCGTAAACCGCCGGCACCACTTTTTTGTGGGCCAGGTCGCCGGTGACGCCGAAAAGCACAATGGCGCACGGGCCGGCGATCCTCGGCAGGCGCTTGTCCTTCTTGTCGCGCAGTGGATTACGCCACTGCCCGACATCGGGACCGTCGCCGGCGGAGCTCATTTGTCGGATGAGTCCAGTTGCTTCTGTGTCTCGGTAAGCAGTTGAGTCCAGGAGTCCTCGAACTTCTCCACGCCTTCGTTCTCCAGCACCAGGAACACGTCGGTCAGGTCGATCCCGGCTGCCGCCAGCTTGTCGAACACCGCCTGAGACGATTCAGCGGTGCCGCTGATCACGTCACCGCTGATGACGCCGTGATCGGCGACGGCATCCATCGTCTTCTCCGGCATGGTGTTGACCGTGTACGGGGCGACCAGCTCGGTGACGTAGAGGGTGTCGGAGTAGGCGGGATCCTTGACGCCGGTCGAAGCCCACAACGGGCGTTGCACCCGGGCTCCCTTGGCCTTGAGCGCCTGGTAGCGGGCTCCGTTGTCGAAGACCTCCTGGTAGGCGGCGTAGGCCAGCCGAGCGTTGGCCACCCCGGCCTCACCGCGCAACTGGAGCGCCACGTCCGGGCCGATCTTCTCGAGTCGCTTGTCGATTTCCGTGTCCACTCGGGAGACGAAAAACGATGCCACCGAGTGGATCTTGGACAGGTCGTGTCCGGCCTTGCCGGCCTTCTCCAGGCCGGCCAGGTAAGCGTCCATCACCTCTTTGTGCCGCTCGACCGAGAAGATGAGTGTGACGTTGACCGAAATGCCCTCCGCGAGAACGGCCGTGATGGCCGGCAGGCCGGCCTTGGTGGCCGGGATCTTGATGAGCAGATTCGGGCGATCGACGATCTTCCACAGCTCGATGGCCTGCGCGATGGTCTTGTCGGTTTCGTGCGCGAGGCGCGGGTCGACCTCGATCGACACCCGGCCGTCGATTCCATCAGAGTGTTCCCACTGGGGAGCGAACACGTCGCACGCGGTGCGCACGTCGTCGGTGGTGATGGTGCGGATGGTGGCGTCCACGTCGGCGCCGCGCTCGGCCAGCTCCGCGATCTGGGCGTCGTAGGCGTTGCCGTGTGCGAATGCGTTCTGGAAGATCGACGGGTTAGTGGTCACGCCGACGACACTCTTGGTGTCGATCAGTTCCTGCAGGTTGCCGGATTTCAACCGGTCCCGCGACAAGTCGTCCAGCCAAACGGATACCCCCGCGGCGCTGAGCGCGGCAAGGTTGGGGTTCTGACTGGTCATTTGAATCACCTTTCTCAGTTGTCTATTACTTCTTCCGCCGCCGCAGCGACGGCTTCAGCGGTGAAGCCGAATTCACGGAACAAGGTCTTGGCGTCGGCGGATTCGCCGTAATGCTCGATCGACACGATCTTTCCGGTGTCGCCCACCAACTTGTGCCAGCACTGCGCGATCCCGGCCTCGACGGCAACTCGGGCCGACACCGTCGGGGGCAGCACGCTGTCGCGGTAGTCACTCGACTGCGACTCGAACCATTCCACGCACGGCATCGAAACCACGCGCGCGATAATGTCCTTGTCCGCCAACAACTTCGCAGCATCCACCGCAAGCTGGACCTCGGAACCGGTACCGATCAAGACAACATCAGGTTCTTCGCCGGCTTCGCTGGCGTCGCTCAGGATGTAGCCGCCACGAGCGACGCCCTCGACGCTGGTGCCCTCCAGCACCGGCACACCCTGGCGGGTGAGGATAAGCCCGACCGGACCGCTGGTCGCGCCGCGGGCCAGCACCGTGCGCCAGGCATACGCCGTCTCGTTGGCGTCGGCCGGGCGCACCACCGACAGCCGGGGGATGGCACGGAGCGCCGCGAGGTGCTCGATGGGCTGATGCGTCGGACCGTCCTCGCCGAGTCCGATCGAGTCGTGCGTCCACACGTAGATGGTGTCGATATCCATCAGCGCTGCCAGTCGCACCGCCCCCCGCATGTAATCGGAGAACTGCAGGAAGGTGCCGCCGTAAGCCCGGGTGGGGCCGTGCAACACGATGCCGGAAAGGATTGAACCCATCCCGTGCTCGCGAATGCCGAAATGCAGGGTGCGGCCGTACCAGTCCGCGGTGTAGTCCTTGGTCGTAATCGACGGCGGACCAAAGGATTTGACACCCTTCATGGTGGTGTTGTTGCTGCCCGCCAGGTCGGCCGAGCCGCCCCACAGCTCGGGTAGTTTCGGTCCCACCGCGGACAGCACCTCGCCGGAGGCGGCGCGGGTGGCGAGCGGCTTGGACCCCGGCTCCCAGTGCGGAATGTCGGCGTCCCAGCCCTCGGGCAGCTCCTGGGCGAGCAGCCGGTCCAGCAGCGCTTTGCGTTCGGGCTCGCGCTTGGCCCACGCCTCGAACTCCGGTTGCCAGCTCGCGTGGGCTTCCTTGCCGCGGGCCACCAGTCCGCGGGTGTGGGTGATGACTTCCTCGCGGACCTCGAATGTCTTGTCGGGATCGAATCCCAGAATTCTTTTGGTGGCGGCCACCTCTTCGTCGCCGAGGGCCGAGCCGTGCGCCTTGCCGGTGTTCATCAGCTTGGGCGCTGGGAAGCCGATGATGGTGCGCAGCGAGATGAACGAAGGCTTGTCGGTGACTGATTTCGCCTTCGCGATGGCCTCCTCGATGCCGACGACGTTCTCGCCGCCTTCAACTTCCTGCACGTGCCAGCCGTAGGCGCGGTAGCGGGCGGCGGTGTCCTCGCACAGCGCGATATCGGTGTCGTCCTCGATGGAGATCTGGTTGTGGTCGTAGAACACGATGAGGTTGCCGAGCTGCTGGACGGCCGCCAGCGACGACGCCTCGGAAGTTACGCCCTCTTCGATGTCGCCGTCGGAGGCGATCACGTAGATGAAGTGGTCGAAGGGGCTGCTTCCCGCCGCGGCGTCGGGGTCGAACAGGCCGCGCTCGTAGCGCGCCGCCATCGCCATGCCGACGGCTGACGCCAGGCCCTGGCCGAGCGGGCCGGTGGTGATCTCAACGCCTTTGGTGTGCCTGAACTCCGGGTGACCGGGAGTCTTGGAACCCCAGGTGCGCAGCGCCTCGATGTCGGACAGCTCCAGGCCGAAGCCGCCGAGGTAGAGCTGCAAATAGAGGGTCAGGCTGCTGTGGCCGCACGACAGCACGAAACGATCGCGGCCCAGCCAGTGCGGGTCGCTCGGGTCGTGGCGCATCGCGCGCTGAAACAGGGTGTAGGCCAGGGGGGCGAGGCTCATCGCCGTCCCGGGGTGGCCATTGCCGACTTTTTGCACCGCGTCGGCGGCGAGCACCCGAACCGTGTCGACCGCGACCGAGTCGATCTCGGCCCAGTCGTCCGGGTGGTGCGGGCGGGTAAGCGTGGAGATCTCTTCGAGTGTGGTCACAGACGCAGTCCTTGCCTCGTCAACTGATCGATCTTCAGCCTAGTGCCGGAACACCAGCGTTTGCAGCGCGGGATTTAGGGTATCCACGGCCGGCGGACCTGAAAATACGCGCTGGCGGCGTCAACTTTGGAACGGGAGCCGTCATCCCGGGAAAATCTAGATGAACAGACCCTGCGGGCGGGCTGAGGCGGGCACCCGGTCTACCATCTTGTGTAGTAGATGCTGCGCCCTGCTGCGACCCCGAGGAGTTATTGCGTGAGCGTTCGCGGGCGCGTCGCGCCGAGCCGGGTAACCGGTACGGTGCTGGCATACCTGGCGTTGACCAAGCCGCGAGTCATCGAGCTGCTGTTGGTCACCGCTATACCTGCGATGCTGCTGGCCCACCGTGGCGCGGTGAATCCGTTGCTGATCCTCAATACGTTGATCGGCGGGATGATGGCCGCCGGCGGGGCCAACACCCTCAACTGCGTGGCCGACGCCGACATCGACAAACTGATGAAGCGGACCGCACGCCGGCCCCTGGCGCGGGCCGCGGTGCCGGTGCGCAATGCGTTGGTGTTTGGGCTGGTGCTCAGTGTGGGCTCGTTCTTCTGGCTGTGGTGGACGACGAACCTGTTGTCCGGCCTGCTGGCCATCGCCACCATCGCGTTCTACGTGTTCGTCTACACGTTGTTGCTCAAACGCCGCACGTCACAGAACGTGGTGTGGGGAGGCGCGGCAGGCTGCATGCCGGTGATGATCGGCTGGTCAGCGGTCACCGGCACCATCGGCTGGCCGGCCCTGGCGATGTTCGCGATCATCTTCTTCTGGACGCCGCCGCACACCTGGGCCCTGGCGATGCGGTACAAGGACGACTACAAAGCGGCGGGCGTCCCGATGCTGCCGGCCGTGGCGACCGAACGACAGGTCACCAAGCAGATCCTGATCTACACCTGGCTCACCGTGCTGGCGACGCTGGTGCTGGCGCTGGCGGCGGGCTGGCTGTACGCGGCTGTGGCGGTGCTGGCCGGGGTGTGGTTCTTGGCGATGGCCCATCAGCTGTACGCCGGGGTCCGCGCCGGCGAGACGGTCAAGCCCCTGCGTCTGTTCCTGCAGTCGAACAACTACCTCGCGGTGGTGTTCTGTGCGTTGGCGGTGGACTCCGTGATCTCTTTGCCGACGCTGTTCTGACGCCAGCTAAATCACATCCGCAACATGGCTCTCTCGGGGCGCCGGCACGATGTTTGCCCACCTCACCGCGACAACCTCGATGGCGGTCGACAGCGCGGCGCGGCTGTCGCTGGAAGCCGGGCAATGATCGTGCCGCCTTCCCGAGAAGCTCGTGTGGCAGATGCGGCAAGCGTTAGGGCAGCAACACGATCGAGCCGGCGGTCTTGCGGCCCTGCAGGTCTTGGTGGGCGCGGGCAGCTTCGGCCAGCGGGTAACGATGGCCGACTTCGATGGTGACGGCGCCCTCGCCGATCGCGTCGAACAGCTCAGCGGCCCGCCAGCTGAACTCCGCGCCGGTGCGGATGAAGTGGGCCAGCGACGGCCGGGTCAAATACACCGAGCCGGCCGCGTTGAGGCGCTGTGGATCGACAGGCGGAACGGGTCCGCTGGCGGCGCCGAACAGCGCCAGTGTCCCGCGGACGGCCAGACTGGCCAGGCTGGCGTCGAACGTGGTCGCGCCGACGCCGTCGTATACCGCCGCCACTCCAGCGCCCCCGGTGAGCTCGCGAATCTGCTGGCCGAACCCGGCGGAATCCTCGGGGTAGGGGAGCACTTCGTCGGCTCCCGCCTTCCTGGACAGCCGCTCCTTCTCCGGCGTCGAGACGGTGCTGATCACTCGGACGCCGAGGTGATGGGCCCACTGCGTCAAGATCTGGCCGACCCCGCCGGCGCCGGCATGCACCAGCACGTCGTCGCCGCTTTGCACCGGGTACACCGACTTCAGCAGGTATTGCGCGGTCAGGCCCTTCAGCAGTACCGAGGCAGCCACGTCAGAGCTCACTCCATCTGGCACCTTGACAGTCAAAGATGCTGGTGCAGTGGCAAATTCGGCGTAGCCACCGGATGCCGTGGCGGTGACCACGCGGTCGCCGATGCCGATCCCGCCGCTCTCGGCCCCCTCGCCGAGGCCGACGACGGTGCCGCACACCTCGGAGCCGACGATGAACGGCAATTCGCGCGGATACTGCCCCGAGCGGAAATAGGTGTCGATGAAGTTGACCCCGATCGCTTCGGCCTTGATCAGCAGCGCGCCATGGCCGGGCGTGGGTTGCGGCGCTTCGACGTAGCGCAGAACTTCGGGACCGCCGGTTTCGGTGATTTCGATTGCGTGCATATCGATATCATGCCGGTGCATGAAGCTTGCGCGGCCCGACGTCTTTCATCCCCGCATCGTCTTGGCGGGTTGTCCGCAGCAAGTAACCGGTGACGGCGACGACGCCGCCCTGGTTGACGCGCTGCGGCAGCGCGGTCTACACGCTCGTTGGATGTCGTGGGACGATCCCGAAGTCGGTGGCGCTGATCTGGTGATTCTGCGTGCCACCCACGATTACCCGAGTCGCCTCGACGAGTTCCTGTCTTGGACCACCGGGGTGCAGAATCTGCTGAACCCGCCGGCGGTGGTGTCCTGGAACGTCGACCGGCGCTACTTGGCGGACCTGGCGCACCGCGGGGTGCCGACGGTTCCCGGCGAGGTGTACGCGGCGGGCGAGCGGATCAAGTTGCCACACACCCGCAGCGTGTTCGTCAGCCCGACCGTTGGCACCGGCACTCGGTGTTTCAGCGACCGGTCCGCCGCCGCCGCGCACGTCGCGGAATTGCACGATGCCGGCCACCGCGTGTTGGTGCAGCCCGGTGGTGTGGATCCACAAACCGTGCTGGTCTTTCTCGGTGGTC
>Ga0224557_1001501_pt1 | contig 22310 bp, 17 predicted proteins | sample 714S31014metaG_FD_180677 | JGI IMG/M metagenome (GOLD analysis project Ga0224557, IMG submission 180677) | Peat soil microbial communities from Stordalen Mire, Sweden - 717 S3 10-14 | ecosystem: Environmental > Terrestrial > Soil > Wetlands > Peat | place: Sweden: Norrbotten County, Stordalen... | reverse complement strand
CCCAACCTACACACCTGGCGAAAACCAGAACGGGACGGTGGGCCCGAACTACCCGTCGACCTTGCCCGACCCATGGGTCGTCAGTGATGGCACAATCATCACCCCTGCTGGCACGCTGGTCTACCTCGGCATCCGGACCCGCGCCAAGGACGTCGCACTCAACCCCCTCGGCAATGGAACCGCCGCAGTCCTTCAGATGAGCGCCCCACAGGCAGTCTCGATCTTCTGTGTGGCCGCCGCCGGCTGCACCAACAACCTGGGCAGCTTCGCCCAGGGCGCGGTCATGCAGACCTGGAACTACAACGGCAATAAAAACGGCAGCACCAAAGGCATCGCCTATACGTCGGACGGCAAGTACCTGCTATTCAGCCAGGACCAGGACAGCATCTACAATAGCTGGGTCTCCATCGTCAACGTCAGCACGGCCACGGGCCTGATCACAGGGAATCACGCTCAAGTCGAGGTTCCGCTGGACGCCTCCTACCTGACCGTCGCAGGGTTTCCGGTCCCGGTGGCGGTGCTGAACACCGTCAATTGCACGCAGACTGTCACCATGCCGGTGACAGGCGTTACGATGCCCGCCCCAGTGGGAACCACAGGCAGCCTTGCGATCCCCTGCGGCATCCCGTATTCGTGGGTAGATAACTTTGAATACACTTCGGACTACCAAGTTAATACCTCCTATCCTACGAGCATCGCCATCTCGCCGAATAACAGCACTGCCTACGTCGTGCTGAACTTCAACGACGAGCTGGCAAAGATCAACCTGAGCCTGATGCCGCCTACCGAAGCTTCGACGGTCCGCGTCGGCAACGTCCCGCATAGCGTCGTCATCTCGCCGGATGGCACCACCGCCTACGTGTCCAACGAAGCCGGACGAACTGCTAAAGCGACCGACTTCCAGGAATACTCGAACGGCACCCCGGTCGTCGCCGACAACCTGACTGGCTCCACGTCCACCGGCACGGTTTCCGTGGTGAACCTGGCCTCGTTCAAAGTCACCAAGACCATCAGCGTCGGACTGCATCCGACGGGCATGGCCTTCTGGAACAATTCGGGAACTAATTACCTCCTGGTTGCCAATGCCTATAGCGACAGCATCTCGGTTATCAACACAACCACGAACGCGGTGACGCAGACGATTAACATTGCGCTGCCCGTCACAGTGCCCGGTGAAGTCGTTGGCGCCGGACCGAACTCGATCACCGTCGATAACGTGAACAACATTGCCTACGTTGCCCTTTACAATACCAATTCGGTTGCCGTGATAGACCTGTCCACCGACACGGTCGCGGGCCTGATCCCGACCGGCTATGCGCCGTCCTCGGTCGTGCTGGACTCGGCGGACGGTGAACTGCTCGTTGCCAACGACAAGGGTCTCGGCACCGACGGTTTCGGTGTCGCACCGCCTCCGACAAATACGCCCGAAAACTCATACCTCAGCGAGTTCGGCGTGTACGACTTCAACACCCACCAGGACCTCGGCACGGTGAACATTATTCCCCTTCCGCTGACGAACCTGTCGGCGTTGACCACGCAGGTCACTCAGAACAACCACTGGGATCTCACGGAAAATATCGAGTCCGCCAAAGGTGGCAGCAAGAATGCTGCGCCGGTGGCAATCCCGGCCAAGATCGGCTCTCCCTCGAAGATTAAGCACGTGTTCCTGATCATCCGTGAAAACCGCACCTACGATCAAATCCTGGGCGACGTGGTCGGCGGCAACGGCGACCCCTCCCTGGCAACCTTCGGCGTCAACTCCACCTACACCACGGGATACCCGGTCGTCACGCCCAACGCGCACGCGCTGGTACAGCGCTTCCCGCTGCTCGACAACTACTACAACCCGAGCCGCCAGTCGGCCGACGGTCACAACTGGATCATGCAAGCCATGGCACCCTACTCCGACGACATCCAGTCGCCGGATTGGCTCCGCGATTACCCCTCCAACGGCGGCGATGCGATTGCCTATCAGAAAGCTGGACACCTGTGGGACCATGCTGTAAGCGCCGGCGTCTCGCTTAAGAATTACGGCGAGTATGTCGAGGAGAATACCTTCAACCCGCCGGGTTGCACTCCGACGATCATCACCAATAGCTGCGAGCCGAGTTGGACGCAGTTCTACAACGACGTATTGGAATATGAGAATAACTTGGAGTCGCAGCTCCAGTACTACAGCACCATCGGATCCTACACCCCGCTCCCGAACCTGATGAACCACACCGTCCAGAACTACCCGCAATTCGATCTGGACATCCCTGACCAGTATCGCTTCGATATCTGGTATCAGGATTTCCAGAACGACGTCACCAACGGCACGGTACCCCAGTTGGAGTTCATGTGGATCAGTTCCGACCACACCGGCGGCCCGCCATCCGCGATCGCCATGCAGGCCGATAACGACTTGGCCGTTGGCCGTTTTGTCGACGCCATCAGCCACAGCCCGATCTGGAATTCGTCGGCGATCTTTATCACGGAAGATGATGCCCAGACCGGCGTTGACCACGTGGACGGTCACCGCAGCCCTGGTTATGTCATCAGCCCCTACGTCCTCCAGAGCACCAATGGTGGAGTGGTCGAAGACAGCACCTTCTACACCCAAGTCAACATGACCCGTACGATCGAGCAGATTCTCGGCATCAAGCCGATGAACCAGAACGACCTTACGGCCTCGCCGATGAGGACAATCTTCATCGATAACCCGCCGCCCGACTACTTCCAGCCGTGGTCGCACGTGGCCCCTGGGGTTCCCCTGTGTTTGGGCGTTTCAGGGTATTTGGATCCTAACGGGAACACGTGTCTGAATTCCACCTTGTCGGCAATCAGCCCGGCCGGAAAGGCTGCGGCTGAGGCTACGGCTAAATCCACCCCGGTCGAGAGCACTGCGGTTAAAGCTCTGCGGGCTGGTTGGATGGCAAAAAAGACCCAGGTCTTCGCAGGCAACCATCACAAGCCAGACGTCGAAGATCCTGATACCGTTAACCATCTGAACTGGTACGAAAGCACCGGGTTTAAGGTCCCCTACCCCGGCGAGCAGACTGTTCGCCCCGCGAGCGAGTTCAACCGCGCGGCACCGGCCAAGGCTGACGACGACGACTAGAACACGTTTCGACTGTAACGGCCCTCTCCCCGTTGGGAGAGGGCTTTCTTGTTTGCATCTGGATACTGGTTAGATGTGACTTCAGCACCGACTACAGGGTTTGTGAGAATCGCTGGCAGTCAAGCCTCTGGATGACGATCTAACCGACAGTAACCCGGATCAAGTGCGTTATGTCGGCTGTGTTCTCGCATGCCGTTCGCTGGGAGTTCTGTGGCCACAATCCAATTTCATCGGGAATACCAGTTGGAACGGGGGGGCAGAGAGGGCCAAGCACGGGCGTGCGCGTCAGTGCGAAGCGTCAGAAATCCCCGCTCGTCCTTTTACCGGAAGAGGTCATTCTCGGTCTGGCGCAACTGGAATTTCGCGACCAGACTTTAAGACCTGAAGGGCTTCCAATTTCCCCGATCCGATATCTACTCGTTGATTGATCGCGTCGCCGACTTCCCAGAAGAGGACTTCTGGCCCACATCGTTGACAGATTGTTTCGAAGCATAATTTCCGGGTAGCCTGTGACTCAGGAGGAACCGTCGGCAAGTGTTAATGGCACTGCCTATGCCAGTACGCCGATTCTTACATCACGGGTGTGAAGGACGAGATTGTGGAAGAGGTTGAGTCACAGTCCCTATTGCGGCAAACCGATCCTACGAACCAGTTCTGTAAAGCGCGGGTCGGAGTGGAGAGAATCCAAACGTGCGTCGGTCGTAAGGTATTCCACCAGTGTGTACGAGCGCTCCTCGTAGGCACGATTGAGCCAGGCGAACGCCTCATCTTTTTCTCCTAGGCCCACATAGATCACAGCGACGTTGTAGGGCGCTACGTAGCTATGGGCCGATAATTCTTTCAGGTGGTCCAGCACCTTTTGCGCTTCGGCCTTATTTCCCAACGCCGCATAGGCATGTCCAAGACCTGACCAAAGCTCCGTATTGCCCTCCAGTGTTAGCCCACGCTGAAACGTTACGATTGCCTCGGGCAATCTTCCTCTTTGCTCATACGCTCGACCAAGGAAGCAATAGTCGAACCAATAGCCGTGGTCGAGGTCGATGGCAGCGCGGAGTTGCTCAATCGCCTTATCCCACTGGTGAGTGAAGACAAAAACCGATCCCAGGTTTCCGTTGTTTCCGGTCGAAATTGGATCGATTCGCAGGGCCCGCTCGGCTTCTGCGACGGCCTCGTCGTTTCGCCGCATCGGCGGCAAGAACCATGAATAGTATCCGTGAGCGTCGCTATTGTCGGGGTTCAGTTCAATGGCTCGCTTGAACTCTCTTTCAGAAGCCGCCCAATCCCACTCGTACCATTGCTCCTCGATGGCAAGAGCAACGTGCGCTTCAGCATCGGTTTCATCCAGCGCTAACGCCTTCTTTGCCGCATCTCTGGCTCTGGGCTACCCTGGGAGTTATGAACCAATCGTCCTGGTTAATGTAGTTGTAGGCCAGGGCGCTATAAGCCTCGGCATAGTCTGGATCCTTAGCGATGGCTTGGTTGAGATAGTCGATGCCTTTGTTAAAGCCTTCTTTGGTGAATTTACCCGAGTAATATTTGCCTTTGAGAAACAGTTGGTACGCTTCGGGATTTCCGGTAGAACCTAGCGCCAGTTTTTGCTGCTCGGCCGTGGAAAGCTGGGAGCGCAGCCGCTGAGAAACCTCCTTGGCGATGTCGTTTTGCAGCATGATCGGCCACTTTGCGGGAGTATTGCTGGCCCCAAAGCTGTTTGCCGTTGCGAACGTCATTGAGTTCAATGCTAATGCCGAGGTCATCGCCACGCTGTGCCACGCGGCCCGTGAGCACTGCCTGAACGCCAAGCGCGTCGCCCACCTTTTGGAAATCCGCTGACTTCCCCTTGTAATGTAGAGCGACACTGTTCGGAATCACCTTGAGGCTGGGCAGCTTCGCAAGGCTGTTGTTGATGCTTTCGGTGATCCCATCGGAGATATAGTCCGCTTCGGGATCGTTGCTGCGCATGTCGAGCGGGAGCACTGCAATCGAATCGATCCGGCCTGCGTTCGCCCCCCTCCGGTAGATAGCAACGGCAGCCACGCCAATGATCAACAAGGTAACTGCGAGCGCCAAGGCCCGGGCATGTTGCTTCATAAGCTCTGTGACGCTGGGATTGTTGCTCGGAGAAGCTTTTTCCAGCGCCAGTTGGATATCGGCTGCGGTTTGGAAACGCCGATCCGGAGATTTCGAGAGGCACTTGAGGATAATCGCGTTCAGAGCGGGCGGCGCGTTCAGCGGTTCGGGGTCCTTATAAAGAATTGCACCCAAGGTAGAAGCTACTGAGTCTCCATTAAAAGCGCGGCGGCCGGCGAGCATTTCATAGAGCACGGCACCGAACGAGAAAATATCGGATCGTGCGTCAGCCGGTCTTCCCTCCGCCTGCTCCGGCGACATGTAAGCCGGACTACCCAGGATGGTGCCCGGCTGGGTTCCTCCCATTGTCTGGGTTTGATCTTGGGTCTGGGTTGAGTGCGCGCCTCCGGTTTGTTTGGCGATTCCGAAATCCAGCAACTTCACGGTACCTGTGGAGCTCAGGAGGATGTTGGCCGGCTTCAGGTCACGATGAATAATGCCATGGGCATGCGCCGCCTGCAGGGCACTGGCGATTTGGCCGGCGAGCCGCAAAACTTCGGCAGGGGGAAGAGGCTTCTGCTCTGGGGAAACTACTGGCGACCCGTCGATGTATTCCATTACCAGGTAGTTCGGGCCGATGTCATAAATCTGGCAGATATTGGGATGGTTCAATGCCGCAATGGCTTTGGCTTCACGCTCGAAGCGATCACTGAACTGCGCTGACAAAAACTTGATCGCGACGGAACGATTTAACCGTGAATCTGTGGCTCGATACACCTGGCCCATCCCGCCCGCGCCGATTCTAGATTCCACGCGGTAGGGGCCGAGCAGCGCTCCTGACTCGATTTGAGCCGTGAGCGAGTCGAGCGAGGTTGTTGCCCGCTCCCACGCGGGGCGGTCCAGCACCGCCTCGACTGAGCCACCGTGCGCCAATAAAATTTCGACGGCGCGCCGAACCTCGGGATCGGATCGCGCCAATAGCGCAGCACGCTCGTCGCCGGAAACTTCCAGCGCCGCGTGATAGAGCTCCTCCATTAGCTGCCAGTGTTCGGGAGTCGTGGCGATGCCCTCAGGTGCATCACCGATGTTACTGCATTCCCGGAAGTCGCGAGATGGATTTCGCGGACTGAAGTTGCTCTTATGGGTCAGCGTCTAAGGGTAACTCGGCACTCAAGAATCAGGCACAAATCTCAAAGGGCAGCCCGCTAGGGCCGCCCTCTTTATCTTTCAGCATGTTGCTTCCTTCACTGCTTCGGGGCTTACACAAGAATCCGTTTGGCTGTAATCGTAAACGTACCCGAGGCGACCACCTTTCCATTCAGATCGTAATAGAAAAAATCACCTGAACCGCTGTACGAGTTTTTGGACATCGTTGTAGTTTGGCGCACCTTCCCTGAGCCTGTCGGATTGCCATTCGCGTCATAGGTGAGGTTCATATAGGTCAGAAGAAACGTATCGTTTCCTGTGCTCTTCCACCCCCCGTGTCCCGCAGTCGCCAGGTAGCCCGGCGTGAAGGACAACTGATCGGCTTCCACGTACCCTCCGCCTGCCGAATAGGTCTCGGTGCCGAGAAATACTATAGGAGCATTTGGAGGATTCGGTATGGTAACCGTGTACAGCCAGGATCCCTCCGGTGTTTGGCTTGCCGTTTGGCTCTGAATAGAGTCTTGGCCAAATGCCGTTGCCGGACTGCCGAGCGCCGCGAGAGCAATTAGAACGGTCAGCGCTGCCGCACCGTTTAATAGCCGTCGGCATGTTGTCTTTACCAGATTTGTCAGATTCCGAACTTTCTTGTGTGCCGAGTTCATATCGTCTCCTCTAAGCTTGAGTTGGAGAGCAGGGCGAAGCGGGGACGCTCTGGGTTGGACGCAACTGGAACCGTTACAGCTGATTCCGGCCGCTTCACCAACCCCAGAACTCACTTCTTTCTGCCTTCATGTTGGTAAGCGAGAAATCTGAGGAAAAACTACAACCGCCTCGAAATAATCTTTCGCGTTAGAGCCAACATGTATGATTTGTTGCATTGACGGTAGTTATGAGCCTGGAATCAAACGACGTCACCCACCTCCTGAAGGCTTGGAGCGGGGGTGACCAAGGAGCTTTAGAGGAACTTACGCCCAAGGTGTACGTGGAATTGCGCCGTATGGCTGCCAAGTACATGCGCAATGAAAGGGCCGGCAACACTCTACAGGCCACCGCCTTGGTCCACGAAGTCTTTCTGCGGTTGGTGGAGGTGGACAGCGTCACATGGCAGGATCGAGCGCATTTCTTTGCGGTTTCCGCGAACATGATGCGGCGGATTCTGGTGGACCGCGCTCGCGCAAAGGGCATGTCCAAAAGGGGCGGCGGTGCGATTCAACCGAATCTGGACGACGTACCGGAAGTCGCCTCGCGCTCCAGGGACCGCGAGATTGTCGCCATCGACGAAGCCTTGGATGCCCTGGCTCAGATCGACCCCCGCAAAGCCAAGGTCATTGAACTCCGATTCTTCGGAGGGCTCAGCGTGGAGGAAACGGCAGAAGTGCTGAAGATTTCCGCTCAAAGCGGCATGCGTGATTGGAAGATGGCTAGGGCTTGGCTTATGGCCGAGCTAGCGCATTGAAGATGTCAACCTGCTTATCGTGCCTCACGCATGTTCAAATTGCCAACTCCTGGTTTGTCGGCAAACCGGAAGCTATCCATAAACGGGCTTGGGGCAGATCAACGGCGATGTCCTCGAAAAGGACTTGTGGCCGCGAATGATTACCCCATTGTCCGTCAAATCAAGGGGCCTTCTCTGTTGCGCTATTTGCCTGTGACACCAGAGTAAGGAGGGTCGGCGACGGCGCGCAGATATGCCACCACCGCCTTGATCTCGGCCATGGTCAGCGTGCTTCGATACGCGGGCGTTTGCGACGACTTCCCCAGGGCGGCGCCGCCGTCGGCGATGATTTTGATCAGGTCGACGTCCGACATCGGGTTGAATGTGTTTCCATCCGTGAACTGATGAGGAGCGGGCGGGGCCAGGTTGTCAAAATTGGAGACTCTCTCGGAAGTTGACTCGGGATCGTGACAGACGGCGCAATATTTCTCACTCACTTCTTTGCCGAGCTTTTCCTGGTAGCCGAGCGCAATCTCCCGCGAGGTCACGGTCACCGAGCCTCCGCCGGACTTCGGTGTCTCGGCGAGAACCTGGTAGCTGCCGGGAATGCCACCGAGGTGCACCACCACACTTACCTGGCCGCTCGAATCGGAGAGAGCATTCGGCGGAGCAAAAGTGACGCCCACGGAGCGGAATGACACCAGCGCCCCCGCTACGGGATTTCCGTCTGCGCCGTTCACCTGGACAACCAGGGGGTCGGACAGTTTCGATCCGACCGCGGCGATCTGCTTTCCGCCGCTGACTTCTACGATCTGGGTTCCCTGAGCTGTGGGACCAGGCAGCGGATTGGCTGCCCGCTTTGTGCAGCCCGCAAGAACCAGAAGCAGAATCGGAGCCAGAATGGTGAGGCCGTGAGTCGCGCTGCGCTTCACTTCGTGCCTCCTTGCTGGCGCGTCTTCAAGGTGGCAAGAAACGCCGTCAGATCGCGTGCTTCGGCATCCGGCAGGTTGGGATTCGGCATCAGCGTGCCCGGACTAAGCGCATTCGGATTCTTCAGCCACCTGTAAATCCACACAGGTGTAAGCCGGTCTCCCGCGTCCGCGAGCGCTGGGCCTACGTAGCCCTTGTCCTTTTTGTAGTCGGCAATGTGGCACGACTGGCATGCGTACTTGGTGTAGAAAAGTTCCCTGCCTCGGGCCGCGGCATCGGCATTCAAGGCGCTCGCCTGCAGTGCCTGCGAATCGAATCCAGACCCCTGATAGGCCGAAAGCATGTAATCGGACAAGATCTTAATCTCGGCATCGCTCAAGTTGAACTTCGGCATTCTGCGAATCAGCATGGGGCGTAGGGTGTTCGGATTGTTCATGAAATCCAACAGCCATGTGCGCTGCACGGCGCTTCCCTCAAAGGTAAGGTCGGGAGCCATGTCTCCGCCGTTACCATTGATCGTGTGGCAACTCTGACAGCGCAGGTCCTCCATCAACCTGCCGGCGTCTCCACCCGGGTGGTACTTAGCGTGCGATGTGACCCGCACCAGTTCCGGGGGCATGGTCACAGCGCGATCCGTCTGCGCCAGTAATGCTGTCGTCAGACTCTCGACCTGTGCGTCAGTGAGGCTGAAAGTTGGCATCTTCAACGCCGCGCCAAATGCACGTGGATCGTGAATCTTCCCCGCGATGTAGTCGGGCAGCGTTTCCGGCATGCCGCGAATAAAGCCAACCTGGAACAGCGGCTTGCTGCCAATCCGCGAAAGATCCGGCGCAAAGCTCTCCGGCGGATTCACTCCGTTGACGCGGTGACAGGCGGTGCACCCATAGTCGGCGACGAGTTTCTTTCCGCGCGCAATGCTTTGTGCGTCTGGCTCGGGCAGATGAACGTTGGCCAGAAAATCGTCGTCCTTCTTGCTCAGCAGGAAACTGGACAATAGAGCAACCTGTTTCTCGTCGTAGCGGTAACGCGGCATGCGCGTTTTTGGATCGTATCCCTGCGGAGCCTGCAGCCACCGGCGCAGCCAGTCGGGTTTCACCTTGCTGCCGACGCGCGTCAACTCCGGTGCGAGATCCCCGCCGACCAGATTTCCTGCGGCGTTTTGGATGGCGTGGCACGAGGAACAAAACAAAGTGCCATATAAACTCGTTCCGGCCTGCACCGCCTCGTCACCCGTCGCGGGAGCGACGCTCTTCATTTCCTTGTGGGAGTTTTCAGAAGCCGTGCTCTGCGCTATTAAGAAGGATGCAATGTCGGCGGCTTCCTGGTCGCTGAACCGGTAGTTCGGCATCGTGGCCGAAGCAGCGTAGGCTTGCGGATTCTTGATCCACGCGAAAATCCACTCCCGCGTCGTCTTCTCCGCGACGTGCTCAAGCGAGGGCGGCTCATCGACCGGCGCGATAAGCGTTCCATCGGGCTGAGTGATGGCATGACAGTGCGCGCAACCGTAGCGTGCCAGCAAGCGGCGTCCCTGGTTGAGCCGCGGCGTCCCTTCCAGCACATCCATGTGGCACTGTCCGCAGGATGACTCCGTATACCGGGCGGGCAGAATCGGTTGCTCCCACGCCTTGGTGCTGTAGTGCGCTTCTTCGACGGTGGTCGCTGCCCCCTGACCGTGATGGCAGACGACACAACCGAATTCGGTGAGCGAGTGCGGCATGGGAGGATGCGGCCGAAAGAGCTCCTGACGCACGTCGGCCAGACTCGGTTCCTGCAAGGCCACGTGGCAGGTGGAGCAGCGATCCACCACGTGCTGCTCGGGAATCCATATCTGATGAATGCCGCTTTGGAAGCGCTTCTCAAGACGAGCTGCATCCGGACGGCTGCGGATAAACTGCACATAGAGCCGTTGATAGTGGCGCCACTGGCTGAAGAGATCTTTGGTAGGAGCAATGGACGAAACTAGCGCTAACAGAACGCTTATCGACGCAAAGCGGCGCGGCGCTGTGCCCACGAAAAACCGCGCGCCGCTAGCCAATTGATTTCCCAGACTCACTCAGCCCCTCCAGGGCCACACCCACGCCCAGCTCGGACCGCGGAATAACGTGCCTATGCTGGTCAGCACGACCGCTTCCAGCAGGAACAACGTCATGATCCAGAACGAAAGCGATTTGGAACTCAGCCAGATCCGGAAACCGCGGGCCGGCTGGCCAGCCAACTCCGTCGTCAGCAGCAGAAGAATCACAACCACCAAAGCGGGAACCAGGGCATCCCAGGCATGCACGCGCACGAGCAGCACGCTCAGCGCGAGAATAAAAACGGCCGCGATGACCATCCGGATCGGCTTGCGGCGCAACCATTGATTCGCATCGTGGGTGGTGACGTTGTCGAAGAACGGAGAAAAAGGAATGATGAATAGGCCACTCACGATAAGGACCGGAAGGATAATTCCCGCCACGAAGGGCGGGAAGTAGTGCAGCAACTCCTGCAGTCCGGTAAAGTACCATGGCGCCTTCGCGGGATTGGGAGTGTGCAGAGGATTGGCGAGTTCCTCGAGCGGCGCCTTCCACAGCAGACCCATCACGAACAACACCACCGTTAGCGTTTCGATGCCGATGACTTCGCGAAACAGTAATTCGCCGTAGGAAAGCGTCTTTTCCTGTTCCACCTTGATCGGCGAGTCAGCCATCGCCAGCGCACTGTGCTCGGGGATGATGGGGTTTCCGCCTTTGTCGAGATCGTACATTCCGCCGTCTTCGTGCAATCGCCACAGGTGAATCGCGATCAGCACGATGACGAGGAGCGGAAACATCATGGTGTGCAAAACGTAGAAGCGCAGCAGCGCGTTCGCGTTCACCGTGTGTCCGCCGAGCAAGTAGAAACGCAGGGAGGCGCCCACGACCGGAATCGAGGAAATAATGTTCGCTCCCACCGTAGTGCCCCAGTAAGACAGCTGATCCCAAGGCAACAGATAGCCCGTGTAACTCAACAGCAGGGTGGCCAGCAGCAGGAACACACCCACGATCCAGTTCAGTTCGCGCGGCGGTTTGTAGCCCTTGCGATAAAACACCTTGGCCATGTGCATGAAGACAAGAATGACCATGGCATGCGCCGACCAGCGGTGCAGGCTGCGCAACATGTAGCCGGAGGAGACCACGAACTCCAGGTCCTTCATGTCGGCATAACCCTGCGGAATGGAAGGATGGTAGTAGAGCATCAACAGCAAGCCGGTGGTGACCTGGATCGTGAAGCAGCCCAGGGTCAAAGCGCCGAGATACCAGGTCACGCGAAACCCAAGCTGCGATTCAAACGCCCGCGCCGACATCATGCGCTGGAAGTCTTCGCGCCAGCGGACGATCGCGTGCCAGGGGTGGTGGAGCGGAGCGCCCTCTGGGATGCCGATTAGCCTAGCCATGCGTCTCAGCCTGGACGTACTCGGAATGTGGAGGCAAGGTGGTCGACCGGTCCACGACGAGATAGCCATCGTCGCCGAGCCACATTTTCAGCCACGGCAAAGGAGCGGGAGCCGGGCCGGCAATGGTAGCGCCGTCGCGCCGGAACGTGCTGCCGTGGCAGGGACACGCAATCACGCCCGCATCCGCCTTCCAGGTCGAGAGGCAGCCGAGGTGGGTGCACACCGCGCTCAAGGCATAGAAACCTTCGGCAGCGCGCACTACAAAAACGCCGAAGCGGGGATCAAGCGTAACCGAGCCGACCGTGTAGCGCTCGGGCCGGCCTACGCTGACGATCGGAGAGGGCTCGTAGAGCACGTTGGGCGACAGATAACGGAATCCGAACACGCACGCGCCAAGCCCCGCCACGCCAAGCGATGTTGCGCCAATCTTGACGAATTGGCGGCGATCCAAAGCGGCACCGTTGGCATGGTCCGGGTTTTGCTTGTGGTCCTCTGGCATGGGCGCTTCAAAAGAACGGAAGACCCGATGGTCGGTGAGAAGTGAACAATCGCGCAGTGTCAACGATCACACAGGCGTGTGATATGTCGGCAATACGTCGTTGCACTTCGTGAACATTCGAAAGCGTCGAGCTTCCCGTGGTTGCCAGTCCCAGGCACCAGTCCTCCGGCACTAACCGGTCACAGAATTTCTTCCTAGCTTTGGAACTTCTTGAAATCGTGAAGCAAACCCTTGAGGCAGTGAAATAGCCTCGGCGTGTCCGCTAGAGCGGGGAGATCATCGGTGCTGCGGAAGTAATGCAAGGCACCTCAGAGCCTCTGCTGGCGCTCCAGAAACGGGCTTGGGGGAGATCTCCTCGAAGAGGACTTCTGGCCCGCGTCGCTGAAAGTTTGTCCCGGGGCATAACTTCCGGGTAGCCCGTTACACAACCATTGAGGCGTGCTCGTGCGAAGTGGTGGTTTCAACCGTTCGTTTTTGAGCCGTACGAGAAACCAATTTGTTTTCTCGAGGCACGCATTGGCTGCCGCTTCTCCAGAGATACATGGCTGCGTAGGCGCGCCACGGCCTCCAGGTTTCGGCGCGTTGCTCCAGATCGCGAGAAGTCCCTAGAGCCATGGCACGCAGAAGTCCGAGGTCGCTGGAGGGAAAAGCATCAGGTTCCCCGAGCGCTCGCATCGCCACATACTGTGCGGTCCACTTCCCAATGCCGGGAACTTCACACAGCCGGTTCAGAAATGCGTCAGAATCCACCACTCCCTCAAAGTTGATTTCACCACCGCAAACCGCGCGAGCGAGAGACCGAATCGTTTCGGCTCGCGCCCCAGTCAGGCCGATGTCTCCCAGCTTCGCATCCGCCAGGACCTCCGGTGGAGGAAAAAGGTGTGTGAGTCCACTGACCCCGCAAAACGGCTTCCCGAAACTGCTTACCATCCGCCCCGCCAAGGCGGTCGCGCCCTTGACGGTAATCTGCTGTCCGAGAATTGCACGCACCGCAAGTTCGAAACCATTCCAGGAGCCTGGCACCCGCAACCCCGGATCAGCCTCAACGCTGCTAGCTAACACCGGATCGCTTCTCAGACTTTGCACGATGCCCGCCCAATCCGCCCCCAGGTCAAACATCTTGCGGATACGTTCAATAATGAAGAAGAGCGAGTGGGGATCGCCGAATTCAATCCGCGCCATTAGTGCATCGCGCCCTTCGTTGAAGGAAATCTCAAAATATCCGTCGGAGCCGTTCAAGGAAATGCTCCGCCGGTAGCTTCCAGCCTCGACCACTTCGACGCCGGGCGTGGCACGCGCCGCCAGAAACGTCAACATTCCCTCCCAGTGATAAGGCGGCCGGAAATGGAGACGGAAAAGGTATTGATCCTCCGGCTGCATATTCTTCTGTCTCGCCAGGTGCCGGATTTGGGTCGGAGTTCGATGATAGACCTTGCGGATACCGGCGTTGAATCGCCGCACGCAACCGAAGCCGGAAGCAATTGCGATTTGGCCCATGGGCAGCCGGGTTTCGTCGATGAGCTTTTTTGCAAAATGCAGTCGCCGCGTCTGGGCCACCGCCATCGGAGTCGCTCCCAGATGTCGCAGAAACAAGCGGCGCAGATGCCGCGAGCCTACTCCCAGGCGTTCCGCGAGAACTTCCACGCCACCGTCTTCCAACCCACTCTCACCGATCAAACGCAAAGCCCGCGAAACCGTATTTGAAGTTCCCAGCCATGCCGGAGTACCGGGCGAACTCTCTGGCCGGCAACGGAAACAGGGACGAAAGCCCGCCTCGGCAGCCGCCGCAGCGCTCGGATAGTAACGGACGTTGCTCTCGTTACACGTGCGCGCCGGGCAAATCGGACGACAGTAGATCCTGGTACTAAGCACGGCGATAAAAAACTTGCCATCAAATCGGGCGTCCCGCGACAGTCTGGCGCGCGAACATACCTGCCAATCCAAATTCATAGCTTTCTCCAGATTGCGCAACGTTAAATTGCTGGACCGTTGCGACTCCCAATATCGCCCTTATGCTAGTCGACCCTGCACAAGATAGTAGACGTTTTCGGACGGCGATCCCAGGCTGGTAGCCGAGTCCGGGTTCAAGGTCCGCAAATGTCCAGCCTCCGGGATCAGAGTCCGCAGACGTCCAGCCCGCGGGCATCCATTTCGCTATGGTCGAGACCGCACTCGTTTCGTTTGCAAATCAGGCAGCGTTCAAGTGCTTCTCTCACAACCGCCCAGGAGGCAACATGCAACCCAGGACATTGACGTATATCACCGCAGTCGCCCTATTCGCCGCGCTGGCAGTCCCAGTTCGGCTTGCCGCGCAAGCCCAACAGAAAAACACCCAGCCGCCCATGTACTACATCATCAATCTCGGGCAGCCGCTCGGCAGCCTGACCGAACCAGTGGGTATCAACAACACCGGCTGGATCACAGGCGCTAGCGCTCTAACGGGTGCAACGGCCATTCACGCTGTAGCTTGGGTTGGAACACCACTCGACCTCGGTACTCTCGGCGGTCCTAACAGCAGCGTGAATTGGCCCATTCACGCGACTACCGGTGAGATCGTAGGCATATCTGAAAATGGACAAGTGAATCCTTACAATGAAGCTTTCAGCTGCCCAAACTTCTTCCTTGGCGTCCCCGATGGCCTTGTATGCCGTGGGTTCACTTGGCAAAACGGCGTGATGACCGAACTTCCCACCCTCGGTGGACCCGACGGCTATGCTGCCAGCGTCAACAACAAAGGCGAAATCGTCGGCTGGGCGGAGAATACCTTCCATGATCCGACCTGCGTCAGCACTGGCACATTCCCGCAGGTGTTTCAGTTTGAAGCAGTAGTTTGGGGGCCGAAGATCGGCCAGATGACTGAGCTTAAGCCATTTGGAACCGACCCGGATTCGGCGGCCACCGCGATCAATGACAAGGGTCAGGTGGCGGGAATTTCCGGTCTCTGCTCCGTTGCTGTTGGAGGTGCGAGTGCAGAGCACGCTCTACTTTGGGAAAAAGGTCAAACGGTGCCCATCAATCTCGGAAACATCGGAGGGGGCGCCTGGAACACCCCTACCGCCATCAATAATCGGGGTGTTGTCGTCGGCTTTGGTAACACGAGCGGCGATCAAAATGCAGGCTTTTCTCCCGCGGGCTTCATCTGGACCGAGGGGACCGGAATGGTAGAAATTCCTCCCGTCAGCGATGACACCAACAACATCGCCTTCGACATAAACAACAATAACCAGGTCGTGGGTCAGTCTGCCGGTGGTCTTGAGGGCGCAAGGGCGTTCCTCTATGAGGGCGGTACGAGCTACGATCTCAATGCTCTGGCTCTCCCCACTTCGCTCAACTTGGTCCTCGCTCAAGGCATCAACGATAGCGGTGAGATTAGCGGAACCGCGATCGACCAAAATGGCAACCAGGTGGGATTCCTGGGGGTACCCGTGACCAATGGAAGCGGCAGGCTTCCGCTGGAGGCGAAGGTTCCGGCGAAGGCCCAGCTTTCTGCTGAAGAGGTACGCCAGTTGATGCTGAAGCTTCCAGGTCTCCCGGGCTTTTTGTTTAAGGCCACGGGATCAAAATGACCATCTGACGATGACAGTGATCGCCAATACTTTGAATGAGAAGTAGAAGATCGGGAGCCGAGGGCAGAAGGAGGTCTCCTGCCCTCGTTTTCGTCCAGCCAAGATCTGCAAACCGTCCAACCCTTGTTTGGCCAGGAAACCTAACTTGGTTGATATTTGCCATGACGCTTCGTGTTCGCCATTGCGTCGAGTGCCCGAAATGCCTAACTCGATATCTGGTTGGTTTCAGTCCATACCGTAACGGGTCGTACCTGATGCCCCTTGCCACCGGATTCTCGGAAGAATGGACGCTGTACTGTGCCTGCGGCAGGCCACCTATTTCCAGTAGATGGAGTTGGAGCGAGCTGAAGCTATATGCGGTTTCGAATCTAGCTCATGATCGCGGCTATGGCCCACCCGAGGAGGTTATGCCTGTAAACAAGAAGTCGCGTTTTTCGGGTTAAGATTGGCCGGGACCAAGATGGCTTGTCTGAACCAATTCAGCGCAATGTTTTCCTGGTCCCACATTTGTTGGCATCGAGAAGATCATGAATCTAACCTCTGCGTTGTGCTCGCCGCAGAGTTCCAATTTGCTGCTCGCAATCCTGAGGGCCGGACTCACGTGCGGCACGATGGACATTACCGCCGCTCTCGTCGTCTACGGTTATTTCGGGCGTCCGCCGATGCGCCTGCTGCAAGGGATCGCCGCCGGCGTACTGGGGTCGCGGTCCTTCCAAGGCGGGCTTGCAACGGCGATGGTCGGCCTTTTCTGTCATTTTTTCATCGCATTTTCTGCGGCCACTGTCTACCTTACCGCGAGCCGCTGGATCCCTTTCGTTCTGGAGCACGCCGTGATCTCGGGGGCTTTATATGGCGTCGCTGTCTACTTCTTCATGAATCGCATCGTGGTGCCACTGTCCGGTGCAATAAAATATCCGTTCTCTTTACAAATGATGGTCATCGGCGTAGTCATCCACATCTTCTGTATCGGGCTGCCCATCGCCCTCGTGGTACGACGATGCTCAATGCAGTGAAAACGAGTTGGTCTGCGTAACCCGTCGCAGCGGTTTTTATCGACAGGCTAGAAGAGAGAGAGAGAGAGAGAGAGAGAGATGAGGACAATCACGATGAGCCAGATTGCTGGATGGTCGAAGATCGGCATTGTTTATCTTGTTGTTCTTCTCGCCGGAAGTGGCCTGATCGCGGCCCGCGCCGCTTCAGCACAGGGTCCGAAATCGAGCTCTTGTGCGACGCCGGCGTATCGACAGTTTGATTTTTGGGCCGGCGATTGGGATGTGTTTGACGTCGGCAGCCCGATCAAGGTAGCGCATGCTCAAGTTGATCTCATTCTCGATGGCTGCGTCTTACGGGAGGACTACCAAGGCGCTGATGGACACAAAGGTCAGAGTTTCACAATCTATGACGCTGCCAGAAAGGTCTGGCATCAGAGTTGGGTAACCAACCGAGGTCAGATGCTTGTCATCGAGGGGAAAATCGAAAACGGAGAAATGATTCTAACCGGTGAGGACCATGCAACGGGCGCTCTTGTTCGCGGCTGGTGGAAGCCGGTGAACGGAGAAGTTCGTGAGACTGCGGCAACATCGACCGATGCCGGCAAGACATGGAAACCGTGGTTTGATCTCGTGTTCCGTCAAGCTGCGAGTGGAGTGAATGACACAGCCACGTCCGCTGCCGACGATAGAAGCATCGTCACCGGGCTCGACACCCGGTATCAGGTGGCCGTCAAAGAGAATGATGCCGCTGCCATGGACCGCATTCTGGCCGACGATTTTGCCCTGGTGACCGGGTCCGGCAAGATTTATTCGAAAGCTGACTTGCTCGCGGAGGCCCGCAGTGGCCGCGTGCACTACGAACTTCAGGACGATACGGATCAGACCGTGCGCATTTGGGGCGATACCGCCGTGATCACAGCCCGGCTGTCGGAAAAAGGAACAGACGATGGAAAGCCATTCGACAAGATGGTTTGGTTCAGTGACACTTACGTGCGGAGTCCATCAGGCTGGCGATACGTGTTCGGTCAAGCCTCGTTGCCCTTACCCAAAGCTCCCCAGTAAACAAGCAACTGTGCAGCTTTACCGAACCCAATTGTCGCTGGTTCAGAGCCAACTCCCGTGTGGTCGGTAAACCGGAAACTATCCAGAAACGGGCTTATGGGACATAACGTCCTAAAGGGAGCATTGCCGTCGCAAAGCAATTCACTCAGGTGCCCGCTGACTCCCCTCCCGGAACCCGTCATCTGTGCTCCTTTGTTTCGAGCGCCTCGCAGAATGAACCCTTGATTATTGGCCGCTCTGGCTAGCTCGGTTGAACCAATCGATGATCATGCGATCGCGGTCGTCGCGATTCTGCGGCAAGGCATGGCCGTCGTGATCGTAAATGTGAAGAGCGTAGACCTTGTTCCGTTCCTGAAGCGCTTCTGCCATTCGGAGAGCTTGAGTGACCGGAACAAGTTTGTCGGTCCGGCTGTGGAGGATGAGCACAGGCACGTTGATCTGGTCGGCCCAATAAACGGCCGACCGCGCTCGAAAGTATTCCTCGGCGCGGTGCTCATAGTCCGGCCAAATTCTAGCAAAGCCGTCGATGTATTCATTCCCGTTGACGATGCCCATCTCGGGCCTCGCGTCCACCCATGCTTTGACGTCTGAGACTCCGCCGATGACGGCGGCGGCCTTGACGGGAACTCCTCGTTTGATCGCAAGATAGGTCATGGTGCCGCCTCGCGACAGACCGAGCATGTACAGCCGCTCTGGGTCCACGAAGTCGAGCGACTTCAGTGCCGGCACGAGATTTAGAACATCGTCGACTTCCACTCCGCCCCACTCGTCGCGCTTTGCGGTGGCGCCTTGGTAGCGGTAGTCGGAAGCGATGACCACAAAACCAGCCTTGGCGAACAAGTAGAGATCAACGAAGTCCAGGCACGACGTGTTTTCGCGGCCACAAGGCAGGCCATTGTCCGTGATACGCCCGAGTTCGCCGTTGCCTCCGCGGTTGAATATGATCGCCGGCCATTTTCGAGCGCCCGGTGATTTTGGCCTGATTAACATTCCACGCACAGGGAGCCCGTCGCTGGAGTAGGTGATTTCGAGAACATCGAATTCCTTTTGCGTGCGCGCCGCTTCGTAGACCGCCCGCGGAAGATAGCCGCGACCGAAATCGTCCAGAGACTCAAAATTAGGCAAGGGCGGCCAAGGCTTCGAGTTCAGAATCTTGCCGTCAGGTTCCTGTGCAGCAGCCACAGACAACGCTGACGCACTAACCAAAAACTGGATGAGCAGAAGCAACAAACCGCTAATCACTGGCTTTCGCATCGCGTTGCCCCCAATGCTTCTCATTCATAGTCGTGGTTCGTCCCTCGACGTACACGTCTTCCTGCAGAGTCAAAGCAAGTGGAGAGAACGGGCAAACATAACGAGAGCACTCGGCGTGCATAGGACGCGAGACTTGCCCTGTTCCCTACAAGCTAGAGCTGGCTAGAGCCAAAATGCAGGAGGACCGCGTTGTGAATTACCAGTGGGAGGTTGCGAATATCGGAAACGAGAATCTGAGGCCGAAACAAAACTTGTGGACGGTAGTTCCTCAGTCGAGATGGTCTCACTATGCGGTGCGGCAATACCTGTGGGTGTGGCTTTCTGCGAGCGATAAGGACAATCAGATGGATGAGAGCTGAAACTGGGAATTCCATCGGCAGACAGTGCCGCCATAGCGGACATTCCCGCCATTTGGCAGTGGTGCTTCCCGTTGCGACGACAGCAGGCTGGCGCATCTTTTCCCGTGAGTGCCAAAGCCATCGGAACCACGAAACTCCAGGCCATCAGCGAAAGCACGAGACTGGCAACGAAACGCCGCATGATATTCGGTGAACCCTAACACATCACGGTCCTATGTGACAAACTTGGCGAACAGAGAGGACTTCATTCAGACATGACGGAGACGAGTATACTGCCGCCGCAAAGCAGCGTTCCACCAGTTCAACCGCCATCAAATCAATCTACATACGCTTTAACATATTCCTGTTTTCCACCGACTAATCATTCGTTTGCCGAAGGAGCGAGGAATATGCAGGATGGAAGTGCAAGCGTTGAACGACGTAAGCGAGGCCCTGCTGTTTGGTGCTTCAGGTGGCGGGAGGCCGGACCAGATGGGCAAAGAATTCACCGGCGCATCGTTCTAGGAACTGCGGAGGACCTAAGAAGCATTGCCTCGGCGCGCAAGATGGTCGTTGGACTGAGACGCGAAATAAACGTGAACGACGTTCGGGTTAGAAGAGAATCGATCACGTTAGCTGATCTATCGAGGCACTACCAGCGCTAGAGCTTGTCCGAAACAATACCCGCATTGCCTATTCAACCAGCAAGGCCACGAAGGTTACCTCAAGAGGTGGATCGAGCCTCGGTGGGGCCAGTACCAATTGTCAGACATTCGGGCGGCGGAGGTCGAGTCATGGCTGAAGTCTCTCAATCGGGCTTCCGGAACGCGCTGCAAGATCCGGAACGTAATGAGCCTGTTGTTCAACCATGCTCGTCGCCACGACCTCTGCGACCGGAACCCCATCAAATGGGTACGCCAGAGTGCGAAACGCCGTACCGCGCCAGACATTTTAACCATCAGCGAAGTCCAAAACCTCCTTGCAAGTTTGCGCTTTAGAGAGCGGACCCTGGTGTTGTTGGCGGTGACTACTGGTCTGCGCAGGAGTGAGCTTTTCGCACTGAAATGGAAGGACATAGACTCTCACACCAAGCAGATTTATGTAACGCGCTCAATTGTGCAGAACGTTATCGGAATCTGTAAGACTGAGAGTTCTCAGAAACCTGCTCCGGCTCACGATGATTTGATCGAGGCGCTGCGCGAGTGGCGTGGCCAGACGCCATATCAATCGTCAGAGAATTGGGTGTTTGCGAGTCCAGTGAATCAGGGGCGCTGGCCCTACTTGGCCCAGGAGGTTGTGCGGCGTCATATCCCACCTATCGCGCGAAAACTAGGCATTACCAAGCGAATTGGCTGGCACACCTTTCGTCACACATATTCGACGCTGCTTCGATCGACTGGCGCGGAACTCAAAATCATGCAGGAACTACTGCGTCACTCCACGATTCGCGTGACGCTCGATACGTACACGCAGGCGGTCACAAATGAGAAGCGGGGTGCGCAGCAGGCTGTCGTTGCGCTATTGTTCCCGGAAAAACCGCAACAAACGCAAGCTCCGACCGGAGCGCCCGCTGGTAAGTTCTTGATTTTGAATTGGCGGGGACGACGGGACTCGAACCCGCGGCCTCTGCCGTGACAGAGTCGCTGGCCGACGTAACTTATTGGAACTGAACGGTACTGACAGCCCGTTCGTAGCCCTCTAAGGGAACTCAAGAGAACTCTTTGGCCGGCTTATCGGACCCAGATCGGACCCAATTTCAACTGATCCTTTTCGTATGTGGCATCGCCGTGAAAGCGGCAATGGTCTCTTTCTCCACGCTTGGGTCCCGTGCCTTCTATAATGTAGAAAAGATGCCACGGTGAAGGAGTTCACCGCAAACCGCTGTTCCAGTTCTTGATCGGGACAGATGATGACTCCTGACAGGGAAACCTGTTGCAGAGTCATGTCTGTCGCGGATTCCCTGCTGAAAGTTTGATGTGGTCAACTCTACAAACCGAGTCACCGCCTCGTGCGACCGGTCGAAACCACAACGGAGTCTGAAACCATGGACTTGAAAACATACGAGCAAATCAAATTCGAACTGGCCGAACTGATCCGTGCCGGGCAGCTCATCGCTTCCGAAAGGGAGCAAGATCCGAACAAGAGGTACGACACGGAACGACCCTGGCGTGCACTGCTAACCCGTTTGGCGGAAGACCGTTTCACGGTTGTCGTTGCCGGGCGGTTTAGTCGGGGAAAGTCTTCGTTGATGAATGCGGTTCTCGGCATGGATCGTCTTCCCACAGGTATCGTGCCGCTGACCTCCGTGATCACGTATGTGCGTTATGGCACCAGCGAACGAGTTTTGCTCAATTACGAAGGTACGAGATTGCGAGGAGAAGCCACGCTCCAAGAATTGCCTGAATACGTCACCGAGAAAGGAAATCCGGGAAATGCAAAGCGGATTGAGTCAGCCGAGATCCAACTCCCGGCAGAAATTCTTCGCCGAGGATTCTTCTTCGTGGACACT
>Ga0224557_1001500_pt1 | contig 22319 bp, 20 predicted proteins | sample 714S31014metaG_FD_180677 | JGI IMG/M metagenome (GOLD analysis project Ga0224557, IMG submission 180677) | Peat soil microbial communities from Stordalen Mire, Sweden - 717 S3 10-14 | ecosystem: Environmental > Terrestrial > Soil > Wetlands > Peat | place: Sweden: Norrbotten County, Stordalen... | reverse complement strand
CTTCGCGCGTGTTCCATTGGGGCGTGGGCGTGTAAAGAAGGGGCCTCTCCTAAACGGGACGGTAGCCTTGCCCGCATGCAGAACTCGTCTCTGCGCTCTCTGCTGAGCGAACGCGCCGGTCGGTGACCGGCGCCCCGGACTAGACGCTGCCATGTGGTTCACCATCCTGGTGATGGCCGTCGCCGTCAGCCTCGAACCGTTCCGGATCGGCATGACGGTGCTGATGCTGAACCGACCCAGGCCGATGCTGCAACTGCTCGTATTCCTGTGCGGCGGTTACGCAATGGGCATGACCGTGGGCCTGGTCGTCTTGTTCGTCTTTCGGCGCAGGCCGCTGGAGTCCGCGTACTTCACGCTGCCCAAGGTGCAAATTCTGATTGGCGCGCTGGCCCTGCTGGTCGCTGCCGCGCTGGCCGTGCGGTCCGGTCGCGTTGCCGCGCCGGCGAAGCTGTCGACACGGGTGCAGGGCTTGCTCAGCCGGCACTCGCTGTGGGTTTCGGGACTGGCCGGCATGGGGATCGCGCTGCCGTCCGTGGATTATCTGGCCGCGTTGGCCGTCATCTTGGCCTCCGGCGCGGCGGCCATGGCACAAGTCGGGGCGTTGCTGATGTTCAATGTCGTGGCTTTCTCGCTGGTCCAGATTCCGCTGGTCGCCTATCTGCTCGCGCCCGACAAGACGCGCGCCTCGATGGGCGCCCTGAACGACTGGATACGGTCACGCCGCCGCGCCGAAGTCGCCACCCTGCTGGCCGGGGTCGGCTGCGTGCTGCTCGCGGTCGGCTTAACCAATCTCTGAGCCGGTCCCTGGCGAGCCGGCCCGGCAATTACCCGAGGGGCGCGTAGGTTTCGGTGAGGAACTGCTCGACAGCCACGGCGGTGTGGGCCGCGCGAGCGGATCCGAAGCTCTCGAAAGCATGCTGCGCGTAGGGCAATTCGGCGTATACGACGGGCTGACGGCTAACCTCGGCCAGGCGCGCGGTAAAGCTGCGCGCCTGTTCGACCGGGACCAACGAGTCGTTGGTGCCGTGCAGCACGAAAAACGGTGGCGCATCCTCGGACACATGAGTGATCGGCGAGGCGACTCGGAAGGGTTCGGCTATCTCGGTGCGACTCAATTTGAAGACGTTCTTGGCCACCATCGGCACCATCAGCGGATGCATCGAATTGTCCGATCGGGTGAAGTCATAGACCCCGTAGAACGGGACGGCCACTTGCACCCGGGTGTCGGCCTCCTCGAAACCCGGCTGGAAGCGCGGATCGTTGGGCGTCAACGCGGCGAGCGAAGACAGGTGTCCGCCGGCCGAGCCGCCGGTGATCGCGATCCAGTTCGGGTCGCCCCCGTATTCGGCGATGTGCTCTTTCGTCCACGCTATCGCCCGCTTGACGTCGACAATGTGATCGGGCCAGGTGGAGCGCGGGCTGAGGCGGTAGTTGATCGCGACGCAGACCCAGCCGAGCTCGGCCAAATGACTCATCAGCGGGTGTGCCTGGCCACGTTTGTTTCCGGTCATCCACGCGCCGCCGGGCACCTGCAGCAATACCGGCGCCCGCCCGCCGCGGTCGAGGTCGGGGCGGCGCCAGATGTCCAGATGATTCCGGGAGCCGTGCTCCCCGTAGCTGATGTCGCCGTCGTGCGCGTAGTCGCGGTAGACCCGCAGCATTCGAGCCGCGCCGGGTTTCTTCGCGGTGGCGCCTGCGGGTGCGGGCCGCTTCCACAGGTCACCCGACTCGGTGCGACGTTCGGGCCCCAGGCCTGCGTCCAGCGCCGCGGTCAGCGGCTCGTTCGCCTTGCGCCCGACGTGCCGCAGGCCCAGCAGTCCCAGCCCCGACAACCCCAACACCAGCCAGCTGAATCGGCGTAGTCGCGTGGGCAGCCGCCGCGACACCGCCGCCAGCGCCGCCAGCTGGACGCCGAGCGCCTGCATCGGAAGCTCCGACGCGAACACCCCGAAGACGAATGCGAACACCGATCCGTAGCCGTGCTTGGTCAACGGCCGGTAGCCGTTCGCGGTGAATGCCGAGCCCAACGCCGACACCAGCACCGCTGCCAGTCGCTTCATTGCGCTCTCGCTGCCCTCTCGCTCTTGTCAGGTGTGGCAAGGATCATTCTGACTTTTCCTGGGGGTCCTCGACGACGTGGTAAGCCGGGTCGGTCATCGACATGGTCCGATTCCCGCTCTGCCGGGCCTTGCCGGTGATCTGTAACAGCTGACCGGGCTGAATGTCGGCGCCGCCGCGTCCGGACCGGAACGTGACGTTTATCTCGCCACTGTTGTCGCCCACGACAATCGAGCGAAGCGTGCGTCTGCCTTCTGTGGTGTCCTCGACTTGGCTGACCCGTCCCTGGAAGGTGGCGCGATGTCCCGGGATCAATCCCGCCACCGTGATCACCGATCGCGACGGGTCCGGATGTTCGTAGGCTTCGACGTCCCCGTCCTCACCCCGGGAAACCCACGTTTCCACCTTGTCGAGTTCACGCGTGACCCTCTGCTCGAAGCGTTCGGGGTATGCCTCCTGGATCCGCGTTTGAACGTCGTAGGGCACGATGGTCGCCGCGGCGTCCGGGATGAGGCTGACGGCCCTGGCGATCTTGTCGGCGGTGCGGTCGTGTAGCAATCGCCCAATCAGCGGCGCGTAGGTTCGACGCGGCAGAAGCACCGTCACGTTGGTATCCCGTTGTTCGTCACGAGCCTTGGCGACAAACAGCTGCGCTGCTCGGGTGATCCGCCGGTCCGGGCAGTCCACCACCCTTAGCCTGGTGTCGAGTTCGAAATGATCCCAACGGTTCCGCAATTGCGCGGCATAGGCCGCATCCACCATGAAGTGCACGGCGAGCAATTCGTCGGCCCGCAATCCTCTGCCGTAGCGAAGCGCCTCGATCACCGCAAGGTCAACCGAGTTCACGAAGACGAACACCTTGTGTCGCGCGTATCTCACCAAATCCGGGCGGTCGGTGCGGAACATCTCGAGGATGGCAGCCTCGGCCCGATATTCCCGGTTCAGCCGCATCAGCATGTACACCAGCACCGGAAAGACGACGACCACCAGCCACGCGCCCTCGGTGAACTTCGCCACCGCGAAAATGCCGACCACGACGGTGGACAGAATGCCCGCGGAAAGGTTGATCGCGAGCTTACCTCGCCAGCCCTGCACCCGGTGCGTCAGATGATATTTGGTCATCCCATAGCCGGCCATCGAGAAGCCGGTGAACACGCCGATTGCGTAAAACGGAACCAACGCGTTGACCGAGCCGCCGGTGGCTAACAGCAAAAGCACCGACAGCGCCGCGAGCGCGATGATGCCATTCGAAAACACCAGGCGGTGACCGCGTTTCATCAACTGGCGTGGCAGGAAGCGATCCTCGGCGACGAAACTGGCCAGCACCGGGAATCCGTTGAAACTGGTATTCGCACCGGTGAAAAGGATGGCAGCCGTTGAGACCTGGACGAGAATGTAGAAGACGTTGCCCACTACCCCGTGGCCGAAGACGTTACGGGCAATCTCGGATAGCACCGACGGATAACCGGCGGCGTAAGGGGTGGCGTGGGTGACATGAGTCAGGTAGGCCACCCCGGCCAACAGAAATCCGAGAACGCAGGCCATCGCCGTGAGTACTCGGCGCGCGTTGCGGCCCTGTGGTTTTTGGAAGAGATCGACGGTGTTGGAGATCGCCTCGACCCCGGTCAGTGACGAACCCCCGTTCGCGAACGCGCGCAGCAACACCAGGACCGTCGCGCCCATCACCAAGCCATTCCCTTGATGGACATCCACGGTTCCGGGCATCTGCGTCGGGTCGTATACCGGCAAATCCCCGAACATGATTCGCGCAAAGCCCACCACAATCATCCCGCCGACCATGAGCACGAAGAAGTAGGTGGCGAATGCGAACTGCCAGCCCGCTTCCTTCAACCCGCGCAGGTTCGCGAAGCAGATGACAAGCACCACCCCGACGGTGATTTGCAGGCTGTGCGGACCCAACGAGGGGACCGCTGACAACACCGCGACCGTCCCGGCCGCCGTCTGCACCGCCACGGTCACCACATAGTCGATCAACAGCGCCGCGGCGGCGACCTGTGCCACCCGGGGTCCGAAATTCTCCCGCGCGACGATGTAGGACCCGCCGGCCCGGGTGTAGGTCATGACGACCTGCCGATACGACGCGGCCACCAACACCAGGATCACCAAGATGACGCCGGTAACGGGCAGCAATAAAGCAAACGCCGCCAGCCCGGCGGCCGGCAAGAGTTCGATCAGGATCTGCTCGGTGCCGTAGGCGGTCGACGAGATAGCATCCGGCGAAAGCGCCCCAAGCGCAACGGGATTCGACAGCTTCTCGGTAGCTAGCTCCTCCGTGATGAGGGGCTTTCCGAGAAAGACGCGCTTCGCTATGTCCGCGATCGACAGCGGGATGCGCAGTTTGCCAGCCGTACCGACCGTAGTTGTCACGACCACACTCCTAATGCCGAAGTTGAGCGCTTGGGAAACACATCGGTAAGGCCTCCCCCGATGCATTCTGCCGCTTGAACGAGGCGGCGGCAGACCGGTATGCCATTACCGTGGTCAGGGGACGATCAGGTCACCATCACGACGATGTCGCTGCACTAAGCCGATCAACCGCCGCGGCGATGCGTTCGTCGGTGGCGGTCAGCGCCACCCGCACATGCTCCGCGCCGCCCCGGCCATAGAAATCACCGGGGGCCACCAGGATGCCGCGTGCCGCCAGCCAGGTCACACTGTCCCGGCACGGCTCGCCGCGAGTAGCCCACAGATACAGGCCGGCGTCCGAATAGTCGATAGCGAAACCCGCCGAGCGCAAGGCCGGCGCCAGCGCCGCCCGCCGGCGCGCATACCGCTCGCGCTGCAACTTCTCGTGAGCATCGTCATCCAGCGCGGCCACCATGGCCGCCTGCACCGGCGTCGGCACCATCATTCCGGCGTGTTTGCGCACCGCCAATAGTTCGGCGACCAGGTCCGGATCGCCGGCAACGAAGCCGGCCCGGTACCCGGCAAGCGACGAGCTCTTCGACAGTGAGTGGATCGCCAGCAGGCCGGTGTGGTCGCCGCCGCAGACCGAGGGATGCAGTACCGATACGGGCTCGGCCTCCCAGCCCAGCCCCAGGTAACACTCGTCGGAAGCCAGCAGCACGCTTCTGTCCCGCGCCCAGCCGATCACCTTGCGCAGGTGATCGACGCCGAGAACGCGCCCGGTCGGGTTACTCGGGGAGTTCAGGTAGACCAGCGACGGCGATTGCGGACCCAGCTGCGTCAGCGAGTCCGCCCGTAGCACCTGCGCCCCGGCCAGCCGGGCGCCGACGTCATAGGTCGGATACGCCAGTTCCGGCACCGCGACCGCGTCGGACGGGCCCAGGCCGAGCAGGGTCGGCAACCACGCGATGAGCTCCTTGGTGCCGATCACCGGCAAGACCGCAGCTTCGGGCAACCCGGTGATGCCGTACCGCCGATTCAGGGCGGCCACCGCGGACTCGCGCAACCTGGCGGTCCCAGCCGTGGCGGGATAACCCGAAGCGGAGCTGGCCGCCGCCAGAGCCTCCCGGATCACTGGCGCGACGGGATCGACCGGGGTTCCGACGGACAGGTCAACGATTCCGTCCGGATGCGCCGCGGCCAGCGCCTTAGCGTCGGCCAGAGTGTCCCAGGGGAACTCCGGCAGGGTGGCCGCCACGGAAGGCCGGCCCAACCCGGGCTCCTGCGGCACCAGGCCGCTCAGTCGCCTTCGCCCTGTGGCGCCAGATCCTTGACCACTTGCGGGTCGTTCTCGGTCAGCCCGACCTTGGCCGCGCCACCCGGCGACCCCAGCTCAACGAAGAAGTCGGCGTTGATCTGGGTGTACTGGCCCCACTGTTCTGGCACATCGTCTTCGTAGTAGATCGCTTCGACCGGACAGACCGGTTCGCAGGCCCCGCAGTCGACACATTCGTCGGGGTGGATGTACAGCATCCGAGCGCCCTCGTAGATGCAGTCGACGGGGCACTCTTCAATGCACGCCTTGTCCTTGATGTCGACGCAGGGTTCGGCGATCGTGTACGTCACGGACGTCTCCTCAACGTTTCCTAATTTGTAGTGGTTTCGTAGTGGTGTCTGTAGTGGTCAGTCTGGGCTGCTGCTCGCCTATTCGTAGCCTCTTTGGGCCTTTAAGGCAAAGCGTTTCGGTTACTGATACTAGACGTCGCACATACACGTCAACTCGTGGCACGCCCGCGCCGGCGCCGCCGCTATGCACCTAGTTGCATAGCGGCGGGGCATCCCCCTTATGCTGCCCGGATGGCACTCGCCCACGCGATCTTGGTGTCGCTGTGCGAACAGGAAGGCTCGGGCTATGAGCTCGCCCGCCGATTCGATCGCTCCATCGGATATTTCTGGGCCGCCACCCATCAGCAGATATATCGGACGCTGCGGGTGATGGAGGGCGACGGTTGGGTGCGCGCGACGACCGTGGCGCAGCGCGGCCGGCCCGACAAGAAGGTCTATGCAGTGTCCGGGCAGGGCCGGGCCGAACTCACCCGCTGGATAGCCGAGCCGCTCAGCGCGTCGCGACCCGGCCGTGGAAGCGCGTTGAGCGACAACAGCACTCGGGACCTGGCCGTCAAGCTGCGCGGCGCCGCCTACGGCTCGGCAGCCGGACGCGCAGACAGGAATGTCGCCGCGGTAAGCGCCCAGGTCGCCGCGCTGCGGGCCGAACGCGTCGACTCGCTGGATACCTACCGTCAACTCGAGAAGCGCTCATTCCCCGATCCATCGGCGTTGCGCGGTGCAGCGCTGCACCAATACCTGGTGCTGCGCGGCGGCATCCGTGCCGAAGAAAGCGCGATCGGCTGGCTCGACGAGGTCACCGCGGCACTGCTGGAGAAGCCATGACGGGTCAATACCCAAATCTGTTGTCCCCATTAGATCTTGGCTTCACCGCACTGCGCAACCGGGTGATCATGGGTTCGATGCACACCGGGCTCGAGGATCGGGCTCGCCACACCGATCGGCTCGCCGAATACTTCGCCGAGCGCGCCCGCGGAGGCGTCGGGCTGATCATCACCGGTGGCTATGCGCCGAATCGCGCCGGCTGGCTGCTGCCGTTCGCCTCGGAGCTGGTTTCGGAGGCACAGGCCCGCCGGCACCGCCGGGTCACCGGGGCAGTGCACGAACACGGGGCCAAGATCCTGCTGCAAATCCTGCACGCCGGACGCTACGCCTACCACCCGCTTTCGGTAAGCGCCTCATCGATCAAGGCACCGATCAACCCGTTCCGGCCGCGCGCGCTGTCGTCGCGAGGCGTCGAAGCGACCATCGCGGATTTCGCCCGCTGTGCGCGGCTGGCCCGCGAAGCCGGCTACGACGGAGTCGAAATCATGGGCAGCGAAGGTTATTTGCTCAACCAATTCCTGGCACCGCGCACAAACAGGCGCACCGATTGCTGGGGTGGCACACCCGCCAACCGCCGGCGGTTCCCGGTCGAGATCGTCCGCCGCGTCCGCGCCGCCGTGGGATCCGACTTCATCATCTGCTACCGGATGTCAATGGCCGACTATGTCGAGGAAGGCCAGAGCTGGGACGAAATCGTGACACTGGCAATCGAACTGGAGCGTGCTGGGGTAACCATCATCAACTCCGGGTTCGGCTGGCACGAGGCGCGGGTGCCAACGATCGTCACATCAGTGCCCAACAGCGCCTTTGTCGACATCAGCGACGCCGTCGCCGAACACGTACGCGTACCGGTGGTGGCGTCCAACCGGATCAACATGCCGCAGGCCGCCGAGCAGATCCTGGCCGAGACCCGGGTGCAGCTGATCTCGATGGCCCGTCCGCTGCTGAGCGACCCGGAGTGGGTACGCAAGGCGCAGGACGACCGTTCCGCGGAGATCAACACTTGCATCGCCTGTAATCAGGCCTGCCTGGACCACGCCTTCGCCAAGAAGATGGTGTCGTGTCTGCTCAATCCCCGAGCCGGGCGCGAGACGCAACTGGTGTTGTCACCCACCCGGAGCGCCCGCAGGGTAGCCGTCGTGGGGGCGGGTCCGGCCGGACTGGCCGCGGCCCTCGGCGCCGCCCAGCGTGGCCACCACGTCACTCTGTTCGAGGCCAACGACTTCGTCGGCGGCCAGTTCGATCTGGCCCGCCGCATTCCCGGTAAAGAAGAGTTCGGCGAAACCATCCGCTACTTCGCCACCATGCTCGACAAGCACGGCGTCGTGGTGCGGCTGGGCACCCGCGCCTGCGCCGATGAGTTGACCGGCTACCAGGACGTCGTGTTGGCCACCGGCGTGGTACCGCGAACGCCGGCCATACCCGGCGTCGATCATCCGATGGTGCTGACCTACGCGGAGGCGGTCGCCGGCAGCATGCCGATCGGGCGAACGGTGGCGGTTATCGGTGCGGGGGGTATCGGCTTCGACGTCAGCGAATTCCTCGTCACCGATCCGTCGCCAACCGGACGCCCGAAAGACCTAAAGGAATGGAAAGCCGAATGGGGCGCCACCGATCCACAAGCGGCCCGCGGCGCGCTGACCACTCCCCTTCCCACGCCGCCCGCCCGCGAGGTCTACCTGCTGCAGCGCAGCAAGGGCCCACAGGGCAAGCACCTGGGCAAGACCAGCGGGTGGGTGCACCGGGCGTCGTTGCAGGCAAAGCGCGTACACCAGCTCTCCGGAGTCAACTACGAGCGGATCAGCGATAACGGCCTGCACATCACCTTCGGCCCGAACCGGCAACGACCGCAATTGCTGGCGGTGGACAACGTGGTGGTGTGCGCCGGGCAGGAGCCGGTGCGTGATCTGGAGATCCAATTACGGGGCGACGGAATCCACGCGCACGTTATCGGCGGCGCGGCCTTTGTCGCCGAGTTGAACGCCAAGCGTGCAATCAAACAGGGCACCGAGCTGGCTGCCAGGCTGTAGTTTCGGGACCGTTTTAGCCCAATATAGCCAGCCTTACCAAGCCTCTGAACTGCGTATAGTTACGTTTGCGGCGGGTGCGCCGATAACCATCACGAGGTGAAGCAGTCCACGGGGCCTGGTAAACTTTTTCACAGACGGCAACCCCCGGGGCAAACGTCGTTGCCGTCGAGAGTTCGCCGGTGCAATTAGTCAGTTTGGAAGGTGTCCACAAATGGTGAGGTTGTCGTTGACCAAATTTGCCGCTGCGGTTGGCGGTGCGGGAGTGGCACTGGCCTTGACGGCCGGTGCCGGCGTCGCATCCGCCGATCCGATGGACGCGGCCATAAGCACCACGTGCAACTACGGGCAGGTGGTCGCCGCGCTGAACGCGACCGACCCTGGAGCTGCCGCGCAATTCCAGTCGTCCCCGCTCGCGCAGAGCTATCTGCAAAGGTTCCTCGCGTCCGGACCGGTGCAGCGCCGACAGCTGCTAAACCAAGCAGCCGCTTACCCGCAGGCAGCGGGATACGTGAACGACCTCAATAACGTGGCCGCCACCTGCAACGGTTACTGAGCGCTGCTCGGTTGCTCAGTAGCCACTGAGCAACCGGCGCGCCTGGGCTAAGGTCCAAGGGCGCGAGCGTGCGCGAAGTGCCGCCCCTGACGGCGTGTCATCGTACAGACACGCACCCTCGCGACCGAAAAGCTACGCGGCCAGCGGCGCGTAGGTCGTAGTGCGCTGACGCGCGGGACGGCCAATTCCCTCGGCGATGGCGGCGAGCTCGGCAGCGGTCTTGGCCGAGCCGTATTCCGAACCGGCCATCCGCGAGATGGTCTCCTCCATCAGGGTTCCGCCCAGGTCATTGGCGCCACCGCTGAGCATCACCTGCGTCCGTTGCACGCCGAGCTTCACCCAGCTGGTCTGAATGTGGGAGATGCGGCCGTGCAGCATGATCCGAGCCAGCGCGTGTACCGCCCGGTTGTCGCGGTGCGTGGGCCCGGGCCGGGCCGCGCCGGCCAGGTACAGCGGCGAATTCTGGTGTACGAACGGCAATGGCACGAACTCGGTAAATCCACCGGTACGGTCCTGGATGCCGCGCAGCACATTGAGGTGGCCGACCCAATGGCGTGGACTGTCAACGTGCCCGTACATCATGGTCGACGATGACCGCAGGCCCACCTCGTGCGCCGTGCTCACGATCTCGATCCACATCGACGTCGGCAACTTGCCCTTGGTCAGCACCCAGCGCACCTCGTCGTCCAGGATCTCGGCGGCGGTGCCGGGGATGCTTCCCAGGCCGGCCTCGCGCAGGCTGATCAACCACTCGCGAATACTCAACCCGCTCTTGGTCACACCGCTGGCGATCTCCATCGGGGAAAACGCATGCACGTGCATCGACGGCACCCGGGCCTTGACGGCACGCACCAGCTCGGCGTAGCCGGTAACCGGCAGCTCGGGGTCGATGCCGCCCTGCATGCACACCTCGGTGGCTCCTTGGACGTGGGCCTCCCAGGCACGTTCGGCCACCTCTGCTGCCGACAACGAAAACGCATCGGCGTCACCCTTGCGCTGGGCGAACGCGCAGAACCGACATCCCGTGTAGCAGATGTTGGTGAAGTTGATGTTGCGGTTCACCACGAAGGTCACATCGTCGCCGACTACGTCGCGACGCAGCGAATCTGCCAGTGCGGTAACCGCTTCCAGTGCGGGACCGTCGGCGGTCGCGAGTGCCAGGTACTCGTCGTCGCTGCAGCCGGCGGGATCACGCTCCGCCGAACGCAGCGCGGCAAGCACATCGGTGTCAATGCGCGCCGGAGCGTTAGCGGCGATCTCCTGCACGTGTGCGCGGATCGATTCCCAGTCGCCGAAGGCACTGTCTAGATCGCTGCGGGCCTCAGTGTTGCGGCCCTCGGTGTCGATCGCCACGTGCAGGTCCACCCGACCGGAAGACTCCACATCGTCGGGTTCCTGCCAGGGCATTCCGACCGGGTTGACGTCGCGGGCCAGGCCGGTCTGCGGATCGGCGAGAGCCATCACATGACCCCGCACCCGCGGGTCGATCCACGCGGCACCCGCCTGCACGTATTTGGGCTGGGCGGTCAACCGCTGCACCAGTTCGTAACCGGCCTCGGCGGTGACAGCGGCCAGCTCATCCAAAGCGGGCCAGGGCCGTTCCGGGTTGACGTGGTCGGGCGTCAGCGGCGAGACACCGCCCCAGTCGTCGACCCCGGCCGCGATCAGTGCCAGGCATTCGTCGCGCGACACCAGGTTTGGCGGCGCCTGGATCCGCATGCCCGGCCCGAGTACCAGGCGCGCAACCGCCACCGTCGCCAGGTAATCCTCGATCCCGGCATCGGGCACTGCCGCCATCGCGGTGTGCTCCTTGGCCCGGAAATTCTGCACGATCACTTCTTGGACGTGGCCGAATTCCTTGTGCGACTTGCGTATCGCGTGCAAGGTGTCCGCCCGTTCGGGAAGCGTCTCGCCGATGCCGACCAGCAGACCTGTGGTGAACGGAATGGACAACCGGCCCGCGTCGGTCAGGGTGCGCAGCCGAACGGCCGGGTCTTTGTCCGGGCTGCCGTAGTGTGCGAGCCCTTTCGTCTCGAACAGCCGGCGCGACGTGGTTTCCAGCATCATGCCCATCGACGGCGCCACCGGCTTGAGCCGCGACATCTCCGACCAGCTCAGCACGCCGGGGTTCAGGTGCGGCAGCAGCCCGGTTTCCTCCAGCACCCGGATCGCCATCGCCCGTACGTACGACAGCGTGGAGTCGTAGCCCCGTTCGCCGAGCCACTCGCGCGCCTCGGGCCAACGGTCCTCGGGGCGGTCACCGAGAGTGAATAGCGCTTCCTTGCAACCGAGTTCAGCGCCGCGGCGGGCGACGTCAAGAATCTCGTCGGGTTCCATGTACATGCCCATGCCCTGGGTACGTAGCTTGCCCGGCACGGTGACGAAGGTGCAGTAGTGACAGCTGTCGCGGCACAGGTGGGTGACCGGGATGAAGACCTTGCGCGAATAGGTGATCGGCAATCGGCCGCCCCCGCCACGCCGTCCGGCCGACTCAAGACCCGCGTCGCGCACTCGCGCGGCGCTCGCGCAAAGATCGGCCAAGTCGTCGCCACGTGCGGTCAGCGCGACGGCCGCCTCGTCGACGTTGAGCGCAACGCCGTCTCGAGCCCGCCGCAGCACCCGCCGCAGCGCCGACGCACTGGCAAGGGGTGGAACGACGGGACTAGGCAGAGCGGTGGGCTCGTGGCCCGGAGTCAGCGGCACGTTGGTGTAACTTCCCCACAATCGAATTTCATCCGCGCGTCCCAGCATCTGAAACGACAAACCTTGGCGACCTGGCGGGTGCCATACGCAACACTAGCGGCACACTCCGTCCGGGCTGCCGTCGACGCTCGACTGACCGTTTGCGGCGCGTTTCGGCTAATCAGCGCCGGGATCGCGATACCATCCATTTCGAGCTATCGCGCACGGGGCCGATAGTGCGCTGTTGTGAAACACGGGGAGGTGCGCGATGTCTTTCATGCTCGCGGAGCCGGGGGCGCTGGTTGCGGCGGCCTCGGACGTGGCCGGTATCGGGTCGACGCTGAGCACGGCCCACGCGGCTGCGGCGGCTCCGACGACCGGCGTGCTGGCTGCCGCCGCCGATGAAGTATCGACGCAGATCGCCGCGCTGTTTTCCCAGCATGCGCAGAGTTATCAGCAGCTCAGCGTGCGGGCGGCGGTATTTCACGAGCAGTTCGTCGCGGCTCTGGCCGCGGCTTCGAGCAACTATGCGGCGGCGGAGACGGCAGCCGCGCAGACCCTGGTGAACGCGGTGAGCGCGCCTGCCCAGGCGGTGCTTGGGCACCCGCTGGGCGGCGCCTTGTCCAATACCGTGAGCCGAGTCGAGTCCGTCTTCGGGGGCAACGGTCCAGCGCTTTTCGGCGGCTCCGGTCCGTTCCATGGCATCACTGCCGGCGCGCTTTTCGGCCGGCCCACCGGCGGGGTCACCGCTGCCACCGCGGCAGGCTCGCTACTACACGCCAGCGGCCTGACCAACGCCCACGCCGTACCGGCGGCATTCAATTCGATCGCCACCTCCATCGAGAACCTTTACAACTACGTCGAGCCTTACGTGCGGTACGCCTTCAACCTCGCCGCCTACGCGGTGGGTTGGCTGCCGTGGGTGGGCATCCTGGGGCAGCAGATCAACTTCATCTACGACCTGTACGAGCCGATGGTGCAGAGCGCTCTGTTCAACACGCTCGACTGGCTGACCGGAACAATCAGCTTCAGTCAAGGGCTGAGCAACTTCTGGGCTACCACCACGGCGTCGGTCAACTGGTTCATCCGAACCGAGATCAACTGGCTGCTCAGCTGGCTTCCGCCTCTTCCGCCACTGCCTCCGGGCTTCCCGTAGCGACCCCAGCGGTGCCGTACCGGCGGCGCCGCCTCAGCACCCACACCGGCGGTAAGACCCCCAGCACGACCAGCAATAAAACTCCGTAGGCCAGCACGCCCCGCCCGTCCAAGATGACATCGCCGCCGGGCCCGCCGACGCTGATGACCGCCACCGTGAGCAACCACGTCCACAGCGGCAACGCGGCCATCCGCGGCGAACTCGTCCAGCGCCCGGCGGCCCATACCAGCGCCGCGTTGACCAATCCGCTGATCAATGCGCTGATGGGAAGGGGAATCGAACCGATATAGAAAGGCAGCAGCAGGGCACCGGCTACCGCGGAGAGCACACCGTCTACGGCCAACAGCGCTAGGACGACGGCGCGAAAAGCGGGGTGCGTCGCGCCGTCGGTCAGGTCGGAACGCTGTCGACCTGGGAGACAATGGAGCCGATAACCCACTGCAAGCTGTCCAGCCGATCCTGCCAATGCTGCATGTTGGGGTCCATGTCAGGGTCCATCCGAATTCCTTCCGTGGCTGCCTACTGAGCAGCCTACCGCGTAACCGACCCCTCGAGACCGAGTCCCGAGAGCAGATCTGTCTCCCAACCACGCTCATCGCGATCCCCCGCGGAGCCGCCGACCAGAACATAGTGTTCCTGCCCGACGATCGGCAGCGCCATGTTGTTCGACAGGGCGCAGGCCCGCCCCGTCGGGCCGACCATCACCTGGGTGGCATGTGCGGCGAGGGCCGCCGTCTTCGCGGCCCGCGCATCCTCGGTGGTCTCGACGACGGCGTCGATGTCCTCGTCCGAATAGCCGAACGTGAACCCTTCTCGCGGCGGGATCATCCACCCGGGTTGCAGGTCGCCGTCGTCGAGCGCCTCCCAGGCTGCCTCGAACGCGCTGAGGGCGAAGACCGTCCAATACAACTTCGGCACCGTCCATGGCTCGCCCGGGTAGTCGGCGGTGCCGGCGGCAGCCACTGCGGCCATCGTCACGGTGTGGGTGCGCACATGGTCGGGGTGGCCGTAGCCACCGTTGGGGTCGTAGGTCACCACGACATGCGGTCGCTGCTCACGGATGATGGCGACCAGCTCGCCCACGGCTTCGCGTTCCTCGGCGTCGAAGAACCGCCGGCGAGACCGCGTTTCCACCTCGGCCATGCCCGAATCGCGCCAGCGGCCCGCGCCCCCGAGGTATATGGGCCCGTCGACGCCCAGCGCATGCAATGCCGCGGTGAGCTCGCCGATTCGGTAGCCGCCGAGTTGGTCCGCGCGATCAACGGCCAGCTCGGCCCACCGATCGCCGATAACCTCGCCTTCCTCGCCCAGCGTGCAGGTGACCACGCGGACCTGTGCCCCACGAGCGGTGTAGTGCGCGATCGTGGCGCCGTTGGCAAGGCTCTCGTCGTCAGGATGCGCATGAACGAACAACATTCGCGGAGTCTCAGGCACTTGTGCACCGTACCGGGTGCTGTTTAGGCCGTTGCGGAAGATCGCAGCGAATAGGAACGCTGACGGCTACTATCGACAGATGCCGCCCCTCACCGACGCCCACCCGAATTGCGGCCGAACCCGTCGGCGCGGCGAGGTACTTGAACATGCGCTCTACGAGGCCACGCTCGCCGAGCTGGCTTCGGTCGGATACGGCGGGCTGACCATGGAGGGCATCGCGGCGCGCGCCCACACCGGCAAGGCCGCGCTGTACCGGCGCTGGGCCAGCAAGCACGATCTGGTGCAGGCAGCTTTGGTTTTCGCGCTACCGGAGGTGCCCCAGCCGCTTTCGGGCCGATCCGCCAGAGAGAACCTGCTGGCCATGCTCGTCGCCCACCGTGACATTCTGGCCGGAAAGACGGCCTTTCCCGGCCTGCACACCATCCATCAGCTTCTCCACGAACCGGAAATGCGTGCCATCTTCGCCGACGCCGTGGTGGGCCCTCGCCTGGAAATTGTCGAGTCGATCCTGCGGTCGGCTGTCGACGCCGGCGACATCGACCCGGCCGGGCTCACCCCGCTGACCGCACGAATCGGATCGGCACTGATCAACCAGCACTTCCTGCTGACCGGGGCGCCGCCGAATCGAAATGAGCTGGCGCTCATTGTCGACACGGTGATCCCGCCGCGGCCTGTGGCGACGCGCGCCAAGTAAGCCGCCGCGGCGCAGCGCCCGGGAGCACAATCCGGGCCTATGGCCCGGTTTTAATCCACTGCCCGGCATCGCCGATAATTCCGACGGGCACCGCACCCGACAGGCTGACGTTCTGCACGCTGGGTCCGGCCGCGACGATCGTGGTGTCCTGCAGGATCGGCAGCACAGCTGACATGTTCCACAATCGCGGTTCGACCGCGGTGATGACCTCGTTGATGTTCTTGGTGCCGTTCAACGCGGCATCGATGTTCGACTGGATGCTGCGATCGCAGATTCCGGTGAGGTTCGACGGCGCTTGCACCAGCGCGCCGGGCTCGGGGGCCTGGCTGGACGGCCCGGCGGTCGGCGGGGCGCCAGCGGGTGTGGAGACCGGCACATTGGCCGGCGTGTCGGAGGGCGGCACCCGCGTTGTCTGCAACGCCGGGCAGCCGTAGCGCGAGGCGAGCAGCGTCGCGAGATTCCCGCCGGCCTGGTGCCACCCGACGATGGCGTCCACCCGGTTGTGGTCCAGCGCGTCGCGGTACAGCGACACCGGATCCAGCGCCTGCACGGTCGCGCCAATCCCGACGTTGCGCAACTGATCTGCGGCCGTGTTGGCCACCGCCGCTGAGGTCGGGTCGTTTGTCGCCACCCCGATGATCAGCGACAGCTGTTGGCCGTCTTTGCTGATCCGGCCGCGGGTGACTTCCGGCGGCCCCGTAGTCGGGGGCGACGGCGAATTGGGCGCCGGTGATGGCGTCGCTGACGCGTTGCTGTCTATCTGGTATCCGGACGACGCCAGCAACGCCAGCGCCGCCGGCGTGGTCATCGCCGGTGGCGCGGTGGGCTCATAACCCGGGTCGCTGGGCGACCTGATCTGGGCCTGGTCCAGCGTGATGGTGTTGTCACTGCCCGCGCCCACCGCCGCGAGCAGGTCAACGTCGATCAACCCCAAAATCGCCTTGCGGACTTGGGTATCGGCCAGTTTGGACTCGTTCGCGCGCAACGTGAGCTGCATGACTCGCGGCGTCACGATCCGGGCGGTGCGCACGTCGGGGATAGCGGACAACTGAGCGAAAGCAGCCGAGCCGCCATGCACCTGGGCCACCTGGGTGTCGCCGTTGCGCACCGAATCGGCCAGCGCGGCCGTCGCGCCAGCGCGGCGGAACAGGATGAGCGAGGGTTTGGCGGGCAGCCCCCAATAGCGGTCGTTGCGGGCGATCAGGATCTCGTCGCGTTGCGGGTCGATGTTCTCGACCCGGAACTGGCCGCCGGTGACCGGCAGCGCCCGGGCCAGCCCGGCCGCGAAACCGCCCGGCACATCCTTGACGATGTGCGCCGGCAGGAGATTGCTGAACAACTCCTTCCACGCCGGATAGGGCTGCGCAAAGGTGACGACGGCCTGTTTGCCGCCCTCGATCGACTGCACGCCGGTGATCAGGTCGTAGCCGGCCGGGTCGACCACTCCGGGCTGGCTGACCATCTGGCGCCACAGATACCAGAAGTCGTCGGCGCCGATGGGCGCGTTGTCGGTCCACTGCGCCTCAGGCCGGATTTTGTAAGTCACGGTGAACGGGTCCTGGTTGGTCACATCGGCGGACACCAACAACGTCGGGTCCATCTCCCAGCGCGAACCGGTCGGCGTATTCGCGTCGGGCAGCGGCCGAAACGCGCTGGGTAACACCAGCGCGCTGATGGCCGCATTCACCGGCGATAGATCGGACAGCAGATGCGGGTTGAACCCGGCACCGATCGAGTCGATGCCCATGATGATCTGGCTGACCCGTTGCGGTGGCGGCGGCGAGTTGTGCGGCGTATCGGTGCTTTGCGGCGCGGGCGGCGGGTTGGCCGAACAGGCCGCCAACACCAGCCCCACCAGTGCGACCAGCACGCCGGTCATCATGAAGACGCGGCGCGCTGGTCTCGGCACACCCACCAGGGTATCGAGCGCCTTCCCGGCGGATCGGCCGAACACGCGGCTCGCGAGCGTAACCAGGTGGCGAGAAACGGGGCCGGATTTCGCAGTGGCGTTACGCTCGCGAGCCGGGCGCGCCAAAACTGCTAACCCCTGGCCTTCGCCCGCGCCTTGCTGCGGGCCCGAGTGGTGGCGTCCAGCTCCGCCTTGCGGACCCGGACAATCTCCGGAGTCACCTCGACGCATTCGTCGTTCGCACAGAATTCCATCGCCTGCTCCAAGTCGAGCTGAAGCGGCTTGGCCAGTGTCTCAAAGACATCCGCCGTGGACGACCGCATGTTGGTCAGCTTCTTCTCGCGGGTGACGTTGACGTCGAGGTCTTCGGCGCGCGGGTTGATCCCCACGACTTGGCCCTCGTAGGTGTCATCGCCCGGCTCGACGAAGAACTGCCCACGATCAGACAGCTGGATCATCGCGAACGGCGTAACCGAACCGGTCCGGTCGGACACCAGCGACCCGGTGTGGCGGGCCCGGATCTCACCGGCCCATGGCCGGTAGCCGTCGAACACGGCGTTGGCGATGCCGGTGCCGCGCGTGAGGGTGAGGAAGTCGGTGCGGAAGCCGATCAGGCCGCGGCTGGGCACGATGAAGTCCATCCGGACCCAGCCCGCGGCGTGGTTGATCATCTCCTCCATGCGACCCTTGCGGCCCGCCATCAACTGGGTGATCGCTCCGACGAATTCGTCCGGGCAGTCGATCGTCATCGCCTCGAACGGCTCGTGCAGTTTGCCGTCGATCGTCCTGGTGACCACCTGCGGCTTGCCCACCGTGAGCTCGAAACCCTCCCGGCGCATCTGTTCGACCAGGACCGCCAGTGCGAGCTCGCCGCGGCCCTGCACCTCCCACGCGTCGGGGCGGTCGATGTCGACGACCTTGATCGACACATTGCCGACCAGTTCGGAGTCCAGCCGCGACTTCACCATGCGGGCGGTCAGCTTGTGTCCGGACACCTTGCCCGCCAACGGCGAGGTGTTGGTCCCGATCGTCACCGAGATGGCTGGCTCGTCGACCGTGATCCGCGGCAGCGCGTGCGCGTGATCGGGGTCCGCGAGGGTGTCACCGATCATGATCTCGGGGAGGCCCGCGACGGCGACGATATCGCCCGCGACGGCCTCGTCGGTGGGTGTCCGCTCCACGCCTTCGGTGACGAGCAGTTCGGTGATCTTGGCGTTCGTGATGACCGGATGGCCGTCCACCTCGCGCATCCAGGCGACCTGCTGCCCCTTGCGGATCCGGCCCTTGTAGATGCGGATGAGTGCGAGCCTGCCGAGGAAGGCCGAGGCGTCCAGGTTGGTCACCAGCGCCTGCAGCGGGGCCTCGGGGTCACCCTGCGGCGGCGGGATGTGCTCGAGCAGCACGTCGAACAGCACGTCGAGGTTGTCACCGTCGGGGTTCTCGCCATTGGCGGGTTGGGTGGTGCTGGCGATGCCCGCGCGGCCAGACGCGTACAGCGTCGGCAGTCCGAGCGCGTGCTCGGCCGCCGTCTGGGCCTCCGCATCCAGGTCGGAGGCGACGTCGAGCAACAGGTCGTGGCTCTCGGAGACGACCTCTGCGATGCGCGCATCGGGCCGGTCGGTCTTATTCACCACCAAGATGACGGGCAGATGCGCCGCCAGCGCCTTCCGCAGCACGAATCGGGTCTGGGGTAGCGGCCCCTCGGAGGCATCCACCAGGAGCAGCACACCGTCGACCATCGACAACCCGCGCTCCACCTCGCCACCGAAGTCGGCGTGGCCCGGGGTGTCGATCACATTGATGACGACCATCGTTCCGTCCGGGTTCTTGCGGTGGACGGCGGTGTTCTTCGCCAGGATGGTGATGCCCTTTTCCTTCTCCAGGTCACCGGAGTCCATCAGCCGTTCGACGACGTCGTCTCCACGGTGGGTCAGGGCGCCGGACTGCCTCAGCATGGCGTCGACCAGCGTCGTTTTGCCGTGGTCCACGTGCGCGACAATCGCGACATTTCGAAATAGCACGTCGGTGATTGTGGCAGCGGGGGCCTTAGATAGCGAACTGAGCTAGTGAACTGGGCCCGACGGTGGCCGCGCCGGGCGTCCACCGTGCGCTCAGTTCGGCAAGGCCTTCAAAGCGCTCGGGCTAGCTCGTCCAGCCAGCCACGGTCGGCAGGAACCCAGTCCACCTCGTGCAGTTCAGCCGCGGTCACCCAGCGCAGCGCCTGGTGATCACGTGGCTGCGGTTCACCCCGAACCAGGCGGACGCGATACGCACGCAGCGTCATCGCGGTGTTCAGAGCAATGTCGTGGCCAAGGCGATCGCCCACCACGAAGTCGCCGACCTCGAGGCCCAGTTCCTCGGCCAGCTCGCGCGCCAGCGCGTCGCGCTCGTTCTCGCCGGGCGCGACCTTACCGCCGGGAAGTTCCCAGCGGCCCGCCAACGTCGGCGGCCGCATCCGTTGCGCAACCAGGACGGTAGAGCCGCGGATGACCGCCCCGGCAACGACGATCTGGGTCGGCATGGCCAGTGACGGTATACCGTCGGAGATATGGCTGTGTTAACGGATGAACAAGTAGACGCCGCACTGCCCGACCTCGACGGCTGGGAGCGCGCCGACGGTGCCCTGCGCCGGTCCATCAAGTTTCCGAGCTTCCTCGCCGGCATCGACGCGGTACGCCGGGTAGCCGAACACGCGGAGAGCAAAGACCATCACCCGGATATCGATATCCGCTGGCGAACAGTGACTTTCGCGTTGGTTACACATTCCGAGGGTGGCATCACCAAGAACGACATCGCGATGGCGCGCGATATCGACGGGATCATCACGGACTAGCCGACGCGGCACGTCTCCCAGTCGTAGCGATCCAAATCAAGGTCGCCAGCGCGGCCAGCACGTAGACGAGACCGGCCCAGGCCAGATACCAGGGCCGGCTTGTTTGCCAGATCGTCGGTTGTGCGAAGCTCAGCAACCACGGAACACCGATCAGGATGAGTGCCAGCCAGCCCCAGCCCACCATGCGGGCACCCGCGCGTTCGCGCAACGGCCCGTGGATGGCCCAAATCATCAGCGGCACCAGCCACACCCAGTGGTGGGTCCACGAGATGGGTGAAAACAGCAGCCCGAACAACTCGACCACAAGCAACCTGCCGAGTCGGTCGGACCCGTCCAGCGCCCGCCAGGCCAGCACGGCGACCACCGCGGTGACCGCGATCGCGGCCAGCACCAGCGGACCAAAACCGGCGTCGTGGCCGAGGATCCGGGAGATCGCGCCACGCCAGGATTGGTTGAACGAGGTGGCGATGGGCCCAACCCGGCGCGCATCGCCGAGCAGGTCGGTGAAGTAATAGCGGGCCTGGTCGCCGACGACCAGTGCCGACACACCGACCGTGGCAACGAACACCACCACCGAAAACGCCACTTCGCGCCACCGCCGAGCGCCGGCGAAATAGATACCGGAGACCGCCGGCGTCAGTTTGATTCCGGCCGCTATCCCGACCAGCAGGCCCGATAGCCACCACCGCGTGGTGTAGACCGCCCAGAGCACCCCCAGCATCAGGAAAACATTGATCTGCCCGTAGTCGAATGTGCTGCGCAGCGGTTCAATCCACATGCTGACCGCCGTCCACAACATCGCCGCGCGCGGGTCGGCGGGAGCGCTCAACAGGCGTTGGCTGATCCGAATCGCGCCGTAGAGCGCCACCATCGTGGCCACCTGCCACAGGAAAGCAACCAGCCCAAACGGCAGCAGGTGCAGCGGGTAGAAGATGACCGCCGCAAACGGTGGATACGTGAACGGCAGCGGGAAGTCCGGCGTCTGGTCGGCATACACGTAGCCGTAGAGGGTGCCCGGATGGTCGAGCGCGGCCGCGCCGCCGAGGTAGACGTGCAGGTCAACAAAATTTGCGCCGGTGGGCGTCAGGTATGTCCAGGCCAGTCTCGCCGCGACGCTCAGGATCAACAACAGCGGCGCGGCACCCGCCAGCCGCCGGGTGATGGGTGCCGCCGGGGCGGCCGAAGTGACGTCTATCTGCCCGACTTTAGCGATAGGGCGCCGGATCACCGGTGTCACTCATATCCATAACGATCGCATAAATGCCACACGTGTCACTTGAGTCACATCAGTATCAACGTATCTTCGGCGCCAGACCTTATCGCCGATAAACCAGGGAGAGTCATGCCAACCATCTGGACCTACTTGCGAGCAACCGCCGTCGTTGTCGGTTCCTCCGCCGCCCTTTTGACGGGCGGTATCGCCCACGCTGACCCCGTGCCGGATGTGACGGGGCCGTTGCAGAACCTTCCGCAGCAGTTGATCGCTTCGGCGGCCAACGCGCCGCAGATTCTGCAAAACCTCGCTACCGCGCTTGGCGCCACGCCGCCCGCCGCGCCGGCCGCTCCCGGCATCACGTTTCCGGGACTGACCCCGGCCGCTGCAGCGGCTCCCGCCTCCGCCCCGGCCGCAATCCCGTCCATTCCCGGCCTCACGCCGGCGGCCGCCGCACCCGCGGCCGCGGTCCCTGGCATCCCCGGGATCACTTCGGCGATACCGGGATTGACGGGACAGGCACCGGCAGCAGCAGCAGCCGCCCCGGCGGCTCCGGCCATTCCGGGATTGCCACTATCCATCCCGGGCGTCACCGCCCCTGCCTCTCCTGCGACCGCGGCCACGGCGCCGGCCGCGACTGGGGGATTGCCACCGGCGAAGGTCACCATGCCGGCGCTGCCGGGCCTGCCGCTCAGTGTGCCGTCGCAGCTTTCGCTTCCGGGTGATCTGCCTGCGCTGGCCTCGGGTGCCCTCCCGGGTGCGGCGGCCAGCCCTGCTGCGCCCGCCCCGGCCTCGGCTCCGTCGCTGCTTTCCGCCATTCCTTGAGCAGCGGATTAGCCGGCTAATCCATTACCAGCGATCCACCACCACCAACCAGAGGACACCATGTCAACCGCTTGGAACCCGTCCAAAGGTTTGGCCGTAGTCGTCACGGCGTCG
>Ga0224557_1001498_pt1 | contig 22332 bp, 23 predicted proteins | sample 714S31014metaG_FD_180677 | JGI IMG/M metagenome (GOLD analysis project Ga0224557, IMG submission 180677) | Peat soil microbial communities from Stordalen Mire, Sweden - 717 S3 10-14 | ecosystem: Environmental > Terrestrial > Soil > Wetlands > Peat | place: Sweden: Norrbotten County, Stordalen... | reverse complement strand
CGTTGGTGCTGTCTTCGTGGACGAGGCCCACTGCTTCGATAGTACCGTGCGCGGAGATCAGCTGGTTTTTCTGCTTGCACGCCTCCAAAAACTCCGTGCAACTGCTTTGGCGAACGGGTGGACTACTGAAGATGCTATGCAAATATGTGCAGCGAGTGCCACGGTTTACGAACCGCAAGGTCTCGCTGAACGACTGCTTGGAGTTGCTTCTGAGACTATCGTTTGCCTCGGGGGCAGGCCTATGGATATTTGGACTCGGGAAGGATGCTGGTTACGGTTGGAGCATAATTTATCCCCTAGCAACCTCACCGATCTATTACCCAAGGCGCCGGCACTTCAGAACATTTGTGAATTGCTGTGGAATGCTCTCATGTCGAACGAGTGTCGTAAAGCGCTCGTGTTTGTTCCTTCCCGCCGGGAGTGTGATCTGCTGGGACGAGAATTGAGACGCTATTTAAGTGGGCGTCGAGAAATTTCCGTTGATTCTCACCACGGGAGTCTGAGCAGGGAGCATCGGCAAAGAGCAGAGAGGGATTTTCACCGCCAAAGAGACGCTGTGCTCGTAGCCACGAACACACTCGAAGTTGGAGTGGACATCGGTGATGTTGACATAGTCGCACTTGTAGGCGCACCACCAGATACTTCAAGCCTGCTCCAGCGTATCGGTCGCGGAGGTCGCCGCTCCGGTTTGACACGATTGTTGCCGCTTGCCCGCAATTCAATTGAAGCGTCCGCGCTAGGAAGTCAGATCGTATGCGCCGTCCGAGGAAATCTTGAACCCAAACACCGGCTACGGCGGTGGGACGTTCTACCGCAGCAAGTCATCAGCTACATCCGTCAAAATCAGGGCGGAGGGCGAAGTACGCCGGTCTTGATTGATCTCGTTGCACAGGTTTGGCCAAATTCGAGCAACAGCACAATCGCCGACGCACACATTCAAGCATGGCGAAATGACGGTCGTTTGATTGAACGGCGTGGCACGCTTCACTTAGCAGGAGCGTGGGAAAGCTTTGCAGCCGATGCCAAATCCGACCAAACGATTCATTCGAACATCCGTTCCGCTTCCGTAGGACTTGCCGTTAGAAATGAATTTACCGGGGAAGTAATTGGCCATGTGACCGAAAAAGGCGAGTCTATGGAGACTCTCACTATTGGAGGGCGTCAGCATCGTATCACACGCCATGACAGAGCAATCGTCGTTGCTCCAGTAACAGATGAGGAGGCCGACCCGCGCGAGGACACACCGAAGTATGCCGGGCGACGCCGACGCGTTTCGGAGACCTTTGCAGCGCATGTTCGAGCAGGTTGTGGACTGAGTGACGAGCAAGCTCCTCTTGTGGCGACATCAGACGGTTTAGTATGGTTCCACTTCGGCGGCGAAGTATTCGAAGCCACCTCCCGCGCGCTCTTCCCCCATCATTTGGGCTCGCCGATCATCGCTGGCATCGCATTACGTGTAATGCGGGAATTCGATTCGAACACATTACGTGCTTTCGACAAGACTACCGTTGCCAAAATTGTCGAAAGCGAAGGATTGCGCTTGGTTGAGGACGAAGGCTTGGGGCGCTTTGCGGAAGAGCTGCCCGCAATAGGCGTCAATACTCTGGTATTGGATTTGAAGATTGGCGACCGTCTCACAGTTTGGCTGACCACACGCCAAGTGATCCCTGCAAAGTCGCTCTGCGAGTGGCCGTCCTTGAACAAGTTGTTCACATGCGATTAACCCCTTGCGTTTCAGTAACTATGCCTCTTATTTCGATCCAAGATTCTAAAGATCTTTTGCGACAAATATTTTAACTAAAGAGGTCTGACATGGATGCCAAATTTCTACAATTCGTCGAAGGTCTTCACGAGAAATACAAATCGCTTATAACCATGGACCCGGTTTCCGTTGACACCGCTCCAAGCGAATCGCCCATCGGTGGAGTTTACCTATTCTCCGAACACGGCAAGCATCTTTACGTCGGACGAACGAAGCGGATAATCAGACAGCGACTCAAAGATCATGTAAGCACCGCTAGCGATTGCCCTTTTGCGTGGCTGTTAAGTAGGAAGAAGCTCAACAAGAAGGCTACCTATACGACCGACGGTTCGAGAAAACAACTCTTACAGAACCGCATCTTCATTGAAACCTATAAGAAGCAGAAGGCCAGAATTAGAAAGATGCAAGTCCGCTACGTAGCAGAACAAGACCCGACGAGACAGGCGCTGCTGGAGATTTATGTTGCGGTTGTAGCTGGCGCTGAATTTAATGATTTTCTTACACACTAAGCATAACCTCCAAACGAGGTATTGATTTACCCGTTCGTTTGTGACGCGGATCGCTGCCCGCCGGACCGTGTAAACATCTATAACGGAGCTTCGTTCTGGTTCATACCTGACTGCGCATTCAAAAGCGCGGCTTGTCCCACAATGTGACCGCGATTTGACTGGCGAGCGATTCTAGAAGCAATTAGCTGATCGCGAGGCAGTTCGATGCCTCGTCCACGACAATCTTCCCACAGCCAGAACCGCCGGACAGTAGATTAATCGCCACTGCATCGCCGATGAGTTTTTCCACGGCATCGCGCATGGGGCGTGCGCCTAGTTTCGGATGAAACCCACGACGGACGAGAAACGCGAGCACCGCGGCATCGGATTGAAGATCATGGCCTTTCCCATTGAGAAACTTTAACTCTTGGTTTAGCAAGAATTGCGCGATCTCCAACTGGTGGTCGTAGGTCAAACGATTGAACACCAGCTTCTCCGTGATGCGCGCGTACAACTCGGGGCGCATGGATTGCTGGGCGCGAGTCAGGACATGACGCTCCATCGTGGCTGACGTTGAGTATTGCAGGTTCATCAGATCGGCGCTCCCGATGTTCGACGTGAAAACCACGTAGAAGCCACTCAACTCCAGTGTCTCGCCGCTGGCCAGCGTCACCCGCGCGGCGTCTAGGATTTGAAGGAAGACATCCAACACGCGGGGATGTGCCTTTTCGATCTCGTCAAACAGCAGCGTGCCGACTTTCGACCGGTCATAAACCATCCCCAGAGTGCCACGCTCGCCAAGCTTGCCGCCCAGCAACAGCCCCAAACTCTCCTGCGTTTGGTACTCGGACATGTCGAACCGGAACACGTGATCCTTGCTCATCAGAAAGCTGGTGAACGTCAGCGTGACTTCAGTCTTACCTACGCCGGTCGGCCCAAGAAACAGGAAACTGCCACGAGGGCGACCGGGTTTCGTCAAACCGAGTTCACCACGCTGAAGTAGCGACACGATACGCGGCAACACGTGATCTTGGCCGCGAATCCGCTGCCGCAGATGTAATTCCAGTTCGTGCAGTTTTTCATTGGATTTTGCCGGAGGGATGGTCGTTTTCATCAACTCATATCTTGCAGACTACCCCATCAAAAGTTGTTCCCAAACGGGAACAACTACCGCAGCTAATCGCAGTATAACCCAGGCACATGAAAACAATATTCGTTACAGCAACACTGCGGTTCGCTCCGATCCTTGCTCAGGCCGGCGGCGGAACGACCCTAACGCAAGGCACCAGCAGCGCGTTGGGCATCGTGATGCTCATCGGGTTCCTCTTCGGGACGATTTGTGTCATTAGCGGCGGGTTTGCGATTCGTCGCGGCGACACTGATTCCGGGAAACTCTCTATCGTCGGCGGCCTCATCATCGCCGGTGCGCCTGTCATCGTGAAGGCATTGTTCGTGGCGTTTGGCATCGGTACTTCGACCGTGGACGTGGGCACCTTCCAATGAGCAATCAACTGCTGCGACTCACCGAGACCAACAGCGCCGACGACTCCAAAGGGAGGACGTGGGGGTTGGAGGGCAACCTATTCTGGTACATGACCGGCGGGTGTTTCGCATCCGTGATGACGTTGTTGATTACGTTCAGCGTCGCTAAGGTGTCATTTCTGGGTTCCTTGGTAATCGCGGCGATCCCGTTGCTGCTCACGCTCCTGTACGTGTATGGCTTCCGACAGGGAAAACCCCCAGGCTACGACACGGATTGTTTGGATTTATGGATTAAGGGGTCTGGATTCGGTCCTGACGTAGGCCGCCAGCCCGGGTATCCGCTCAAGGGACACCATGTTCGATAACGCCCCGCACGGTCATTTCATCCGCGACCTGATCGTCTTCAACGGTCTGCGCCAAGGCTGTTTCGTTTCCAAAGGATTCATCTTCGAACCACCCGACCTCGACAACGCCCAGGTCTCTGACCTGAACGAATTCCAGGACCAAATCACACTGCTCCTGGCATCGCTCGGTGACGCGCGGCGGCTACAGGTACAATTTTACTGCGACTCGGACTACCGCGCCCCGCTGCTTCGCTATCAGCAGGAAACCGAGAAGATGCAGAACGTCTGGACGAAACGCTGCCGGAACGAGCGGTTCACGCGTTACTGGCAGGCGATGGCAGACCGCAATCTTCGCCGCCAGCGTCTCATCCTCTACATCTCGCGCAAGATAGACACCTCGCCGAAGGCCACCAGTACCGCCAAGGCGCTGGCGGCGTTCTACGAGATGACGCTTGAGCAGATGCAGGCTGAATTCGCCCAAGTCCACGAGATGCTGGCCAGCATCTTCTCCGGGCAGGGCGCCCGCATCATCCCGATGACCGATGCCGACCATTACCGGCACTACAAGATGTTCCTGAATCCGTCTCTGGCCGAGCGCTTTGATTACGATATTTTCGACGCATTCGACCCGGAGTTGTCCATCCAAGAGAACTGCTGGCACTGTGAAGCCAACGGCCAACCCGACTACGGTTTTTGGATGGACGGCTACTACCACTCCATCATTGCCCTCACTCGTTGGCCGAAAATGACCCATCCCGGTCTGGTCCGCCGGCTGACCAATCTCCGGCTCCTTGACTATACGATCACGGTCAACATCGACCCGCTGCCCGTCCGCCAGGAAATCCTCAAGGAAGAAAAGGAGCACGACCGAATCGCCGGCGACTACGCCAGCGAAAAGAAAGTGTCACTCCTGACCGTCCTGGAAAAGAAGCAGCGGAAAATCGCCGCGCTCGCACGAGGCGACACGCTGCCGTTCCACGCGCAATTCATCGTGCGCACCTGGGACAAGACCAAGGACGGGCTGTCCGTCAAGACCAGCGCGCTCAAGAACGCCATCAACAGCATGAACAGCGCGCAGTATGTCGAAAGCGCGCTGCCAAGCACATCGCGCATGCTGTTCTACGAGACGTGGCCGGGGTGGACATGGGGACGCTACGAGCACCGCAAACTTTACGGCGAAAGTCGGTATATCGCGGACATGCTCCCATTCTGCGCCACCTTCACCGGTCACTTGGATACCGCCGAGGCGATCTACGAAGGCTCGGCGAGCAACCTGGTCGGCATCAAGACGTTCGCAGGGCAGGCATCGAACGTCTCGCCGCAGCACGCCGTGTTGCTGGGCATGAGCGGTGCCGGCAAGTCCGTCACGGTCTGCGATCTCCTCACGCAAACGGAAGGCTACTTCGCCTACACGGTCATCATCGAGGAAGGGCTGTCCTACGGCATCTACGTTCAGACGGTCGATCCCGACGCCAAGCCAATCATCATCCAGCCGGATGGCAACATCACCATCAATTACCTCGACACGAAAGGTCTCCCGCTGACGCCCGATCATCTCGCGTCCGCAACGGCGCTGGTCGCACGCATGGTTGGCCTCAGTCAGCACGAGGACAAACAGATGCTCCGGCAGGCGCAAATCGCCAAGTATATCAATCTGCTGTACGAGGATCTTTTTCAGGATTGGTCGCGCAAACGTTCCGAGCAACTGCTTGCCATCGCCCGGCACGCCTATGCCTTGAGCCACTACCGGCACGACAAGATGCCGCCTGGCGCAACGACGCTGGAAGCTTTCGCGGACTTGCGCGATTGGAAAGCCAAGCACGAGGACGAAGCGCGCGCGTACCTCGACCAGTTCGACGAGGGTGAGGTTCTCAAGTTTCTCAAAGACCCCAACACGAGCAAAGAGGTGCGCAATCTCGCGTTCGCCCATTTTACGCGGGAAGAATTTCCGACGCACCGGATGTTGCAGGAATTGATGTTCCTCGACGCATCCGGGGCCGAGCGCGATCAAATTCACGAAATCGCCACGCTGCTTCTGCCGTGGTGTCGCGACGGCAACTACGGTGCGCTCTTCGATGGCGTCACCAACTTGTCCCTGACCGGCAAGATTGCCCACTTCGAGTTGGGTTACATCCCGGACTCGGCGAAGGAACTGCGCGCCGCTGCCGGCTTCCTCATCACCAACGATGCGCGCAAACACATCATCACTTTGCCCCGCGCGCTGCGGAAACGGAACGTGTACGAGGAAGTCGCCCGCTTCCTCGACATCCCCGGCGGGGAGGAGATCGTCAAGGAGAGCTATGCGCAGCTCCGCAAATTCAACTGCTGGAACATCTCGATCGTGCAGCAGTACGCCCGTTTCAAGCAGAGCCGCATCCGGTCGGCGGTGTTCGGCAACAGCCGGCAATTCTTCCTGATGCGGCAAAACGACCGCGCCGACATTGACGATATCGCGCAGGACATCGCCATCCCCGAAATCACCAAGCACACTCTCATGAACTACCCGCTCCCCGACCACCAAGTCGGGCAGAAGTACGCCGCGTTTACCTATCTGCAAATCGACTCGCTCCGACCGATTTGCGGGACGGTTCACAACATCACTTCACCCGAGATGCTGTATTGCAGCAGTTCCAGTGGCGAACACTTCGAGAAGCGGGCCAAAGAACTGCGCGGCAGCACCAACATCATCGAGGGCATCATCCGCCACGCCAACCCAACCCCAGTAGCCGAACCCGTATGAAAACACACCATCTCGTCGCTCTAGCACTTGTTCCACTTCTGTTGACAGGCTGTGCCGCATCCCGCCCCATCAGCGATCTCGCGATGGGCGCCGGCGGTGCAGCGCTCGGGAGTGAATTTTCCCACGGCAACTTGGCCATCACCGCGGCCGGTGCCGCCGGCGGCGTCCTCGTCAGCGAAGGGCTGCAATACGCCAGCCAGAAGCAGGCCGGGAACGCTTACACCTCCGGCTATGAGAAGGGGCGCAGTGACGCCGTGAAACAGCAGTACTGGATACTGGTCAATCAACAAAAGGAGAAAGCCGAACAGAACCAAGAGAACGTCCGCTACTACGAGATCCCGGTTCCCGAACAGACAATCGACGGAACAATTCTAAACCCAACAACCAAACTCCTACGAATCGAGGAATAAGCCATGAACCGTATACTCACCGTTATCGCCGCCAGCTTGCTGTGCGCCGCATCCAGCCGCGCCCAGTACATCGTGTACGACCCCGCGTTGCACACCCAAACCGTCATTGATGAAGCCCAGAACATTGCCAAGTACGTGATGATGATCGACAACCAGGTTCAGCAGATCAACACGATGACCTCGCAGTTGCAGCAACTTCAACAATACAACCAAGCCTTTGGCAATCCATCCCAAATCCTCAACTTGGCTGGCTTCACGGGCCTGATTTCCGACCTCCAAGACACCGGTGTCGGTCAGGCTGTTGGCCAGCTCGAAAATCTCGCCCAAGGCGTCGACGCCCTGCAATACGACGCAAATGGCCTCTATCACAACGTGGGGACGACGTTCACCACGCCGGACGGCAATGCCGTGTCGCGAACCGCCAACCTCTACCGTCAATTCGCCGCCGTCAACGAGACGACCAAGAACTTCACCGACGTGTATGCGGACGTGGTTTCCCGCCGCGACTCGCTCCGGCAAGACATTTCCGCCACCACCGAACAACTCCGGGCTTCCACCACCGCATCGGAAGTGCAAAAGCTCACGGGCGTCTTAATTGGACTGAATGCTGAACTCTCGGCCACGGACAAGGAACTCGACCACGCAGCGAGCGTGAGTGTCGTCCAGAATGCGGAGAACCAGAACGACCAGGCCAAGCAGCAACAGGCGCGTGTTGAGGAGCAACAGGCCGAGTTTTCTGAGGGCATCCAGAAGTACAACAACACGGTCAAACTCAGTTCCGAACCGGCACAGTTTCCGGAGACCAATCAATGACCAGGAAACTGATGGTCACTTTCGTCGTCGCCTTCGTAATTCTCACGGTGATTATCGCTGTGGTCTCCTCGCGCAAGGGAGATCCAAGGCGACCATCGCCACCGGCAACGCCGACCAACAAGACACTGAATCTCGACACAGCGCCGCCGCACTTCCCCTGACGGTAGTTCCATGAACAACTTCGACACTCTGTTTCCAAACTTTGCTGCGAGTTGCGCCGCCTTGAAGTCGGTGCTGATGCCGGTGGCGTATCTGCTTCTCGTCACCGGCATGGTGTTGTCCACGATAGCGGGTCCCCGCAGCGCCGGGGCCGTCCTGCGAGCGCTGGGCCGGACCATCGTTTACATCATCGTCCTCACGCAGTTGGTGAATTGGGGCAATCAGATTGCCACCATTACCGACAGCACGGTCACCAATGTTCTTCACGCCGATCCCAGCAACGTGTACCAGCAGTACAACCAAGCGTTGCAGGCCCAGCAATCCACCACGTCTGAAAATAGTTGGTGGGAAAAGCTGTTTAACGTGGGCACGTCCATCTTTGAGGCGCTCATCTCCGGCCTGCTCTGGATCTTCGGCCTGCTGGCCAGTGTCATCGTTTTCTATGCGTACTTGACCCAGAAGTTCATTCTCTACCTGGGCTACTCTCTCTCACCGATCTTCATCGGCTTTCTGGCGATCCGCGCCCTGAACCAAACCGGGGCGAACTACCTACTGGCCCTCGTCGGTGTCATGCTCTGGCCGCTGGGCTGGGGTGCAGCCTCGCTGGTCACGGGAGGGTTGATCACTTTCATGACCGATCAGAGTTTTCTTTGGAATCAGTCGCTCGGTGGGGCGGCCGGGTATGCTTTCCAGAATTTCATCGGGGTCGCTGCGCTCGGCGTATGGGTGATCTTCAGCACCATCGCCGCGCCCCTCATCATTCAACGAGCCATCACTCACGGCATTCAGGTCGGCGCAGCTCTCGTCAGCGGCGTGACCACCGCCGCGACCACTGCCGCCACCGGCGGATTCATTGCTGCCGGTACGTTCGGAGCGGGCGGCGGGGTTACCGGGGCGGCGATGGCCACCGCCGGTGGTGTCACGGCAGCCGGGGCCACGCTGGTTGGTTCGTCAATCAGCGGTAGCACGTACTCGCCGACAGGCTCGATGATTACGGCCTTGGGGCAGATGCACAACACAGGTGCGGGTGCGAGGAAGCGAGCAAATGACGACACGACCAAAACAACCCAAACGCCGTCCACGATGGACATGAGCGGCGACAATGCTGTGCAAGCGTTGCTGCGCAAAACCAAGAATCCGCACACCCCATCCACATGAATACAATCGAGACAACGCTCCGAGAAACTCCGGTGCCGAAAACCGAGCGCCTCAATCTCTCTCGCAAGAAATTCGACCCGACGCGCATCTTCGTCGACCGGGACCGGCTCGCGTGGTTTTGGTTCATCGTGGCTGCACTGATTCTCGTAGCAGCGGCGGTTGACCGTTTCTTTCTAGTGCAGACGTTCAAGCAGCGCGAGCACGTGGTCATTCTTGATCCATCCGGTACATTCCACCTCGCGCCGCTACTGAAATTCGAGGAGGCCAAAGACCTCCACGCCGAGCAAAGTACGCTGGCTACCATCGCCTTTCTGGAGCGCAATCCCAAAGGCTTTGACCACGATGATCTGCTGAAGCAGATGTTCTTGAAGAACGCCCTGGTAAAGGCTCAGACTTTACGGACTTTGGAAGAACCGGAGTTCGCCGCGAAGCAATTGCATCAGAAGGCTGAGATTGCCAAGATCACAATCCTTCAGACCCGCGAAAACTTCGTCCTGACCCAAGTGACCGGGCAACTCGTTCGAACCGGGATCTTCCAAGACAGAGCCTTCGCGGAAGCTGTCCCATTCACGCTCGCCTTCAAGTTCCAGCGCAACCCCAACATGATCCAGAACGGACGATTCCCAACTGCCGTGTACGATTTCAAATATGAAACATCCCCTTAAACACATCCTCGTGCTGCTCTTGGTTGGCCTTGAGTCAAGTTCCGCCAAAGCCGCCAACCCCATCGCGGAATATCGCTTGGACGAACACACTGTGTATGCCATACCGGTATCCCGCAGTCGCGTGACAACGATCAGCTTCCCCGGCCCGATCTCAGCGATTGATGCCGCGAACGTCACCAGCGATCCCAAAATCCCCGGATTGTTTCAAATTGCCCACACGAAGGGTTCGTATTTCCTGTCGGTGAGGGCGCTGGTCGAAAGGGCGACGACCAACATGAACATTCGGTGGAACAGTAAGACCTACGTGATCGAATTGGTCGAGGGTCCATCCCCGTTCTACTCGGTGATCTTTCATTACGACACCGACGCCGACATTCGCCCCGCCTCAGCCCGCGTCACACCGAGTCGGCTGCTGGCGCTCTTGGACAAGGTCAAAGCCTACGCGCTTCTCAAGGAGTACCACGCGAACGCGGTTGCCGAGGTCGAATACGCTAACTTCAGCAAGAACCCGCGAGTCCTGGACTACAGGGATTACGAGATTCAGCTCGACGAGGTTTTCCGGTTCAACCCCGAAGACACGCTGATCTTCCGGATTCTGCTACGCAACAAAACCAATCAGCCCATTCAATATCGGCCTGATGGCTTTTCGCTCCGCATCGGTGAACGTACGTATCCGCAATCGATCAGTGACGCGAGTGGCACGATCCCGCCGAAGGGCCAAGCGCCCGCATACTTCGCCGTAACCGGGACACCCAACGGCGGACGCAATGACTTGTCTCTGAAGAACGACTTCACAGTCCTTCTCGACCGCATCGTGACGAACGCAGTGCGGGAGCGAACGGAACAGCCCGAATCGAAACCGTCAGAATGAACCCACGCAACGCTATCACTTTTCTACGCAGCCCGACCGGGATGCTCCTGTCCTTTGTGGTCCTGCTGATCTTCGCTATTGTATTCGTCAAAGGGTTCTACGACCCGAACAAGGGCAAGCCGAAGACGGCAGCCGCGCTAACACTAGCCGAGAAAACAAACAGAACATCCCAGATCCTTCAGACGATCCAGCGCGAGATTGTTCCCTTCAGACCGCCCCGCACCGCTTCAACCGCCATGATGACGACATCAACCGGCGTCCAGTCGCAGCAAATCACCGACGGCTTCACGCCAATCAGCCTCTACACCGAACCGCCTCCGACCGAGCCGGAGCTCAAACCACTGAGCAGATTCTACGCGCCCTACGGACGATTGATTTCCTGCGAACTCATTGTGACCGTTGACTCCTCTTCGATTCAAACGCCGATTATCGCGTTGGTCACCGACGACATCTACCACGATGGCCGACTCATCATTCCTGCTGGCACAGAAGTCCACGGGACAGCCCAGTCCGACCGGAAACGCGAACGCATTGCCAGTAACGGCGGTTGGACTTTGGTGTGGCAAACCGGCGAGGAACTCCATTTGGATGGCGTCGCTCTCGACCGCGAGAAAGACCCCAACGGCGCAGGATGGGGCATCACCGATGGCAGCGCCGGCTTGCGGGGGCAGTTACTAAAGACCGACAACCTGGCCGAGATTAAATTGTTCGCGGCCACCTTCCTGAGCGGGGCGGCTTCGGCGCTGTCTCAAACGAGGCAGACAGTCGTTGGTACAGAACTGTTGCCGACACTCCAAAATGCCCCGTTGCAAGGGGCACAAAACATCCTCGGCACCTATGCACAGCAGATTCTCGACACGATCCAACGCGACGGATTTTACGTGCGGGTGCCGGCAGGGAAGGAATTCTACCTCTACGTCACGCAGACCATCGACAAGTCCGATGCCGTTCTCGGCGGTACTCGCCTCGTGACGACGGAAACCAATGATCCATCACCGACCATTATGCCTCGTCTTTCACACCACATCAACCCATGAAAACCATCTACCTGATTCCTCTGCTATTGCTCTCCGCTTGCGCATCGAACCGCAACGCGGGCCTGCTCAACATGTCGCGCCCAGTTCCCGGCACGACTCTGCCCGGCGACGACATCGAGTCGGTGCGCTACTCCGAAAACATCAAGGCGTACAACGTCGGCCGCTTCGTCGACCCGAACAATGCTTTGGTCATGCACGAGCGGCACGTCCTGTACCGCGTGGAAACCACCGCCAAGTGGAACTTGCACCCCAACGCGCCGGCCACGGTCGCGTTAGGCCCAGCAGTGCAGATCATCGATCCAGCACGGAAAGACGGGCCGACCACGGCGGAAGTCATCGCCGAGGTCAACCGGCAGAAGGCCGCAACCCAGACGGTTATCGATCAGGGGAAGCGGCTGAGCAATACGCTTACGCAAATTTCGACAGCTTTAGACACGACCAAGCAGGTCGCCGAACAAAATCAGCAACTCAGGACGGAAATAGACGTGACCAAACAGCGTCTCGATTTGTTGGAAACGGAAATCCGTAACCAGCAACAGGCAAGTCCTGCACAACGCGGGACACCTGAAAACACAAACCAGAACTGGTGAACATTCACCCACATGAATAATCCCCAGAGAGGAAAGCAAATGCTCAAAGGCAAAGCCAGGACTCAAGATGAGTCCAGTGAACAGCCCGGCCAATACCGGGACAACCCGAAGGTCAACGCTCGCATCGACGAGTACATCAAGACCAACACCAAGCACTGGGAATACATCCAGTCCATGCCGCGCGAGCGACTGGAGCGCGCCTTGGTGTTGAGCGAGGTGAACAAACTCGACCGACAACAAAAAATTAACGCAGCCATTATGCGTAAACTGGACCAGAATCCCGAACTGAAGCAGGCTTACGAGACGCTTGTGAAGCACTTGCCCGAGGATCAACGCGAGAAGACCATGGTCTCGATTGCCAGCCGGACAATGCGAAGCATCACACCGCGTCAAACGCAGTCCGAGGTGGGCGCACGGGTCTGACCCCCATCACAACCAGTCAGTTGGGCGGCCAAAGACTCTGAGGTTTTTCGCTTCGAACCGCTCCATGCGGTGCCTCGCCTCAAAACCCAGAGACTTTGGCTTGCCTTTGGCGACAATACATCGCACCGATGTCGCCTCTGCGAGCCGTTGTTTCTCGCGGCCACATCTCTGGGGATTTGCTGAGCGCGGTTTGCTATCCGGCAACTGACTGCGACCTTGGTCATTTTATCAGGTTCTTAACGGGCACGATCAGGTGGCCACTCAAAGACTCGGACTTTGTCGCTTCGGCTTTCCCCTTTGCCCCGTGCCGCTGCCCGCAAAGCTCCGAGACTTTTTCTGGCGTGGGCTATCCGAGTCGCCGACGATGTCGCCGCTTGCACATTACGCGCGGCCACATCGAAGCCAGAAGCAGTTGCACCCAGTTCACGATCTTGATACGGTGGGCCGGTAGGGCGAGTTGCATTCAAAACTTCAACAATCCGGAGGGAACCACATGTCTGCCATGAACCAAATCGTTAAGCAGTTGCAGGCGCGACGCAAACAAAGTGAACGCGAACTCGAAAAGCTCAACCTCGCAATCAAGGCGCTGGCTTTTCTTGAAGGAAATTCTGTAACAACAAACGCGGGAATTAGACGCAAGCCCAAGTTCTCAGCAGCAGCACGTGGCAGGATCGCAGCAGCGCAAAGAGCACGCTGGGCGAAAATCAAGGCAGCGCAAAAGAAGTAGTCTTGCATTACCACCTGCTGCCTTCTGTAAATGCGAACCGGCTCTGCTCGATTCCGGTAAAGGCGCGACTTTAGCCAGATCAAGCGCCCATGCACGAACGCATAATCCTAATCAACCGTGCCCCAGTCCTGACCCTTTGGGCTGCGGTCGTCGCGGAGCGTCTTGGGTTCGACCACGATGAAGCTCTCTCGCTTGGCAAGGCGGTCGCGGGATTGACCGCCCAGAGCAAAGGCAGGAGGCTCGGCATCTATAAGCCCCTACCGAAGGAGATTAAAAAGGTACGGGCACAAAAACGAGGCGAGGAGTTCCTCATCGAAATATGCGGAAGACACGTGCCTGCCATTAACACACCCAACGGGGTGCGTGCCGTGAACAAAGACAAGCCCGTCGAGCCCGAAGGCGTCGAGCGGTATTTGAAAAGCAAATTTGGTGACGGGTTTGGCGCGGCCCGAAAAGCAATGCGTAACCTTGCCAAAGCTATCAAGCCGGAACTACTCGCGCAAAATTCGTTCCGGCTGTACGAACACTTCCGTCCGTCAATCCCAGAAGGCGTCAGCGGCTGGGGTGCAAAGGGGAAACTGGATCTTGATCAAATTGGAACGCTGGCATCCAAATCGAACCCGATCTCATGACCAACGCCTCGGCCAATTATCCACATGTTTTGAGGCAGAACTCGACTCATGGACATCAGCTTTGAATGTTGCCGGTGCGGCCAATCCATGGTGATCGATGCGGCAGGTGCCAATCTCTCAATCACCTGTCCAAAGTGTAACGAGAACCTAACCGTCCCCAGCCTGCCCCCGCAGACCCTCACCTGGCAGGAAGTCAGGAAAGTCGTGCTTGCCCGCGACCACAATCGCTGTGTCTCCTGCGGTGAAGTGTGCGAGAACGGCGAGGCGGACGTTCATCACCTCATGCCACGCTCCCTCGGCGGTTCTGACGAGCCATCGAATCTCGTTACACTATGCGATGGTTGTCACGGATCGCATCATCCGAATCTGCAGGTCTCCCTGTCGCGTCGTTTCATTGAACGCTGGGCGATGCGGCTCGCAAAGTGGCTGGACAGGCAACACGAATTGCCGGATGTCACCCCGAACTTGGCAGGCGCTCTCAGATTGCTTGGCTTGGAGAAGTTTCGAGAAAATCAACTGGAGGTGGTTCTTGCCGCTCTCAAAGGCGAATCGGTGTTGCTGGTGAGTCCCACGGGTTCAGGCAAGACACTCTGTTTCCAGCTGCCTGCCCTCCTGCGCAGCGGAACCGCGTTCATCGTTTCGCCATTGAAGGCGCTCATGAGCGACCAAGTGTCAGGTTTGCAGAAAAAGAAGATCCCCAGTTCGTTCATCAATGGAGATTTGGGTCCAAGCGAGAAACAGCTTCGTTACGAGTTGCTAGAACAACAGGCGCTCAAATTCTTCTACTGCACTCCTGAGCGCTTCGATACGAACATGGTGCGTGCTGAGGAAGTTCAGAGAGTCTCGCGTGCCAAGCCCAATTTTCTCGTCGTTGATGAGGCGCACTGCATCGACCGCTGGGGTGGAGATTTTCGCCCTAACTACAGTCGTCTGGGAGCTGTGAAACAGTTGCTGGGAAACCCGCCGGTTTTGGCGTTCACGGCAACAGCGGGGGTCAAAACCCAGAAACGTATCTTGGAGTCTCTCAAAATACCGAATGCTCGCGTTGTCGTCAGTGGCGTCGACCGTCCCAACATCGCTCTGCTGCGGCTACCCATGGCGAACGACGGAGCGAGGTTTCAGGTTATCAAGTGGCTGTGCGAGGTTATGCCCCCGGGTCGCGCCATGTTCTTTGTGCCGACCGTCAAAGTCGGACAAACTTTGCAGGAGGGGCTCAAATCCCTGGGCCTGATCGTGCCATTTTACCATTCAAAATGCGGGTCCGCAAACGAGAGGGACATGCTTCTTGGTCAATTTACTGGCCGCATTCAGCCAGCCGTGCGCAATATTATTTGCACCAATGCCTTCGGCATGGGGCTCGATGTGCCCGATGTGAGGCTCGTGGTGCATTGGCAGCACCCCGCATCCGTGGAGGATTATTTGCAGGAGTTTGGACGTGGGGGACGAGATGGGAAACAATCGCTGGCGGTTTTGTTTACCGATGACAAGAAGGACACTGGGCTTCTGGAATATATGGCGAGGTTGACCGTTGACAGCACCGAATTGGACGACGTGCGGAAGGAGCTTGTCCTCAAAGCTAAACTGTCACAAATCCAGGACATGCACACCCTGGCAACAACACGAACCCGTTGTTTTCGCCAAGCGATCGTTCGGTATTTTCAGGAGGAGAAACCCGCACTCCGAAAGTCTCTTGCTCTCCGCATCGTGCAATGGCTTTTTTCGACCAAGGAAACGCCAGCAAGATCGAGGCGGTGCTGTGACAAATGCGATTCGGTCACCCCAAGTAATTACGCACTGTGGGTGAAATCAGTCTTCGGTCATTGATAGCCATCCAAAGACTCGGACTTTGCCGCTTCGGCGTGCCCCTCTGCCCTGCGCCGCCGCCCGCAAAGCTCCGAGACTATGTTCTGGCACTGGCTATCCAATTCGCTCGCGATGTCGCCGCTTGCACATTGCGCGCGGCCACATCGCTTCCCGACCCGTTACGAGGCTCAGCGCCATCCACTGGGCATCTCGAACCACCTGACAAGTCAGCCGACACTACTCGTGCGGGCCGCCAAAGACATTGTGGTTTTTCGCTCCGGCCCGCTTCGCTCTGCTCCGCTGCAAAACCCCAAAGACTTTGGCTTTGCCTTTGGCGATTACACTTCGCTACGATGCCACCGCTGCGAGCCGTCGTTTCTCGCGGTCACATCGCAAGTATTACCCGGAGCATCACGAGCATCCGGTTGGCCACTCAAAGACTCGAACTTCCAGATGGTCCTCGTCGCCGCTGCTTGCATGAAGGGCACCATTACGGAGCGGCGGTAAAAAGGACAGTGTGCCACCACTTGTGGCAAGGATGATTTCGTCCTGGAAGGTAATTCGCCCAGGTGTGAATCCGTTGCAGTAAAATGCTCATTTCTTCCGGCGGCACTCGTGTCCTTTCCTGCCATCGCATAAGGATTTCTGGGGTAGTGATTGTGGCAAGGCCGGAAAACCTCCGACGCGCGCGTTTGACAGCACGCTCGTCGTCAATCGCGACCGGTAGGGAACGGCCCTCAGCGAGGGCGAAGCACATTGCCTCAGTTTCGCCGCCTCTTCCGATCAACGCGGAATAATCAACCAAGAGTTCAAACTCGGCATCAGTTTCCAATGCGAGCATTTGCAGCATTCCGTTATGGAGCAACGGCGAGAGATCGATAGGGCGGCTCTCCCGTGTTTCACGATTTCGCAGCACTACTGTTTCCGCAACGACACTCTCGCAAACAGAGAACTGCCAACCTGAGTCAGTGAGAATTCGCTCCGCGCAGTCCGTGGCAAGAATGTTTAGCAAGACCGACGTATCGGTGATGAGCAGTGATTCCATGAGACGCCGCCATCCCGTCAAGCAGGTGCCAGCACATCGTCCGGGTCGGCTTGCACTGGTTCATATCCGCCGTCACAGTGCCGGTCGGCCCACATACGCAGGCGATCAAGTTCGAGGCGAGCGGCAACACGATCCATGCGAAGCAGGTTCGCCAGTTGCGAATCCGTGAGCTTCTCACGGTCGTAGGCCATCCACGCTAGCATTCGATACCGGTAGGGCAACATAGGTTCCCGTTGCTCGCCAGTCGCAAACCCAAGGGCCATTCGCGCTTGGTCGGGCTGAAACCCTCGCTGGCCGAGACGATCCCAAGTTCCTGATGGCAGGCGCTTCAGCTCTTCGAGCCGACGAAACATTGCCTCAGCGGAAACCCGGTAAAGGTGTGCAATCGTCATGACATCCGCAACTGTCACCCCTTTACCATGGACGCGGACCGCCTCACTCAACAATCTGTTTACTCCCACCCTTGGCATCAGAAAGTTCTTAGCAAACGAGTCTGCGAATCGCTCAGCCTGTGATTTACCCCACGGTTCGTCATCCCAAAGGCTTACGTCGGCAACATACCGGGTAGTCAGGAAATGCCCACATTCATGGGCGAGCGACCACAACGACCGGGGTGCAGGATGTTTCTGATTTACCGCTATGCAGGCACCCAACTCTGCGCTGTAAGCATAGAGAGCACCCATCGGCGACGGCAACGCGAGATAGAAAATGCGTATACCAACCGATTCTTCCAACAATGAACGCAGATTGGCCACTGGGCCATCACCAAGACCTAGCCGGGTGCGTTCTTCGGCTGCAATCTCCTCTCCACGAATGTCGACGCTCACGCCGGGAATATCGTGGGCATACACAGGTGGGTGACGCCGAGCCATTGGCATGGCGGACATCTTTTCGAGGGCGACGTAGTCCCGAGCTAGGGCTTCAAGTTGCTCAACCGCCTGACGAACTTCCTCTTGGGTGAGACGAGTCACCTCAGCCGGCAGACGAAACTGCGGAACCAACGGAGCGGACGCGGGTTCTTCGTCGAGCCACTCGCTCAATGCGCGCCCGTAAAACCCTGCCAGTTGTACAAGTTCACGCGCCGTGACACGCCGCGCGCCTTGCTCAATGGCAATCAGTGTCGTTCGCACGACTCCGAGTCTTTCAGCAACTTCCTCCTGCGTAAGCTCCCGGGCAATACGTGCTTGCTTCAGTTTCTGGCCAAGTAGCTTTGGATCGATTTGTTTAAGTATATGTTCCATATCGAATGAATTGCGATAGTCAGTATGTTTAGGCGGCGAGTGAGTGCGTTGAATGTCGCAAGCCAGAAATGCGTTCCGCGAAAGCCTGCCATTCGGAAGTGAAGTTGCGTTGGAGCCGAAGTAAACGGATTTGAAACTCTTCGTTATGTACGCCAAGATTACTGGCGCATTCATCCTGCAAGAGTGCGTATTCCGGATAATCTATCAGGAATGCATCCCAAGAGTCACCTTTACCAAGAATGCGGCGTATTTGCCTGGTGAAACGTTCCAGCTTTATGAGGCCGATGATTCGCTTCGCGGACGGCGGTACCCCTTGTCGCAACACGTCCCAAGAGTAGCTGGCACCATCATCAGGTAAGCCAGCCGCGAGCAAACCGGCTCGCCGAATCAGGCACGAAGGACACACGCCGCACTGTCGCTGTCGGGAGTAGTAGTTTGGGAAAAACTCGCATGAAAAACTCTCCGCAATGACATGTGGATGCGCTGCCACTGCGGAATGCAAGAGGGTACCGCCCTTCGTATCGAATATGAATGGATTGCGCACATGCAACTTTTTCCCCAGCAGATCGGATGCTACCGTGGCGATTCGGTTAAGAAATACGGGATGTATCGCCCGACTGTTTTGGCTGCCGAATTGTGAAATCTCACAGGGAAGGTTGAACGCGCCCGTGCCATTCTCAAAGACACTGACTTCGTCCACGCCGCTGAGAGACGCGGCCAATAATCCCAATCCGACATGCACCCACCCACGACATCGTTGACTGGACTCCATCCCATGTGATTCGGCTATCAACTGAAAACCGTAAGGAACTGGCAACCACTTGACCCGATGCGAAAACGTTGCCTGCAATAAACCTATTAGCCGTTCCTGCGCTTCGTGAAGACGTGCATGGGTACTTCCAGAAACGAGCAGACACGGCTCAATATGCTCGCTCAGCTGCTGCAGAGCGCCCGCAGTAGAGTCAAGCCCTCCGCTGAAGAGAGCAACGCGGCTAAAACCTCGGGTTTCCATCGGTTCAAACTGCTGCTGATCCTCCTGGGCATAGCGGAAGCTCCGCTCGACAAACTGAAGCGTCCAATCATCCTCCGTCAGGAATTCCAATGCCGTCGTCAAACTGGCAGTGGCGGACTTCCAAGTTGCCGGATCCTTAACGGGAAGGGTTACCTCGATGCGACGCCGCCAGAAGGTTGGGCCGTTTGGCCCAGCTGGATGCCGTGGAGCAAATCGATCCGCTGAGTAAATTGCAAGAGCGACCCCAAACCAGTCTATTTCCACGGGACGCAGAGCACGTTGGGCGAGTGCGGCCAGGCCCGCTGGATTCCAGACAATCGGTTGAACTTCGAAAGAAGGTATGCGCCAACCACCGCTCACTCGCCGCAGGAACCCCTTCTCTGAAGAGAAATCGAAGAAATATTTTGGACGTTCGCTTAAACGCTTGGATCGCGAGGCGCGCGACGCATTTCTGTTGTGCCTGCCATCATGCCGAAGTGGAAACAGTTCCTGCATAGCTTCACTCTTCGGGCGCGAGTACTTCATTAGACAAGGCCTCAATGGTATGCGGCAATGCTGATTCTGTTACACCGCGCAATCGCCTTTTTGGAATACCACCAGGACTTTCGTAGATAGCTTTTGCCAGTTGAAGCAAATCGGCGTCGGCTGATTCGTGGATCGAATCCTCTAGTCTCTGCAAGCCGCTTTCGTCAAGTCCACGATGCACAGTGGTGTAGGACTGTGCGAAGTCCAGCGACTTCAGTTGGAGAAGATTATGCCCAAATTCTCGCAATAGAGTATCACGATATTCCTCGGAGGTTAGTCGTCCAGCTTTGTCACGCGTCTTTAGTGCCGATCTAATTAGTAGTTGGCAGACATCGCGCGTGACTCCAGACTCATCGAACTGATTTTTCACTGAAGAAAGTTGGGCATTTAATTCTTGGGTGCACAATGCAGTATCGCTCGCAAACAAGCTCCTTCCCTTGATACAATCGATTACCGCATCCACCATTGGGCGAAGCATCGGCATCTGAAGGTCTTGTCGAACCTCACGAACAAGGCAATCGACAGAAACTTCCGCAAGCCGTGATGCGTCAGCGCCGTTTTTCACCTCAACGTAGTATTTGCCGTGGAAGATTCGGCGCCTTTTAAAATCTGCTCCATCAGTTGCCATATAGTGACTCCTCTTTCAAGCTGATTAGAAAATGACATATTTGAATAACAAGTCAATATATTAGTGACAATGTCAGGTTATTTTTGGGTGGCAAGAGTGTTAAATTATTCGCAACGTATTAGCCTGCAATATCTTAACCTGTTAGAATCACACTCCATACATCCCTGCCGATCTTGGCGTTTATATGAGTAACTTCAAGATCGGTACACGGGAAATTAAATTTGTTTGGTCGTTCAAATCGTCCTTGAACTTTGGTCGGCTTGCGTGAATTGCCTTTCGATTGTACGGCTCGCTGTGCGCCGTCAAGGTATTGCTCGTTCCTGCGCTCCACCTTGACTGTGCTCGCTCCGCCAACAGCTTGGCCTCTAAGACTTCACGCTGGAGCAGAGTCACACCTACATTTACTCCGATGATTTTGTTCCCAAATGGGAACAACTTTAGCAGGCCGTTTATGTCTAAATCCCCCTGCAGCCAGTGGTCTCATGGCACTGGACGATTCGACATGTTCGATTTAGGCTCAAATGGCTCTCAAACGGTCAAAAGGAAAACAGCAAGATCAGCTCGACTTGTTCGGCGGAAATGGAAACGGACATGAGCACACTGACTCAATACGGATTGATGGCGGAGAGACACTGGCGGGAGCACCGTCCACGCATGGTGGCGGAAATGGAGCGGACGGGGACGCTGCAGCAGATGTTGGTGGAGGCCGAGGAGAAGACCAAGGACGAAATGGACACGATTCGCCGGCAACTGATCCAGCACAGGCTGACGCCACAGCAGGCCCACGGCCAGGCTTGGGAAATGGTGAGGGAGAAGTACATTCTCCTGCCGCGGGAGAACGATTAGGTCCGCTCCGCAATCAGGCCAACTACCGGATTACCGAACGCGACCGCGTAGGCGAGGGGTCGCTCAAACAAAAGTTCCGCGCCAACGTCGAGGCGATCAAGCTCTTGCGCTGCCTCGAATCCGACAAACGGCCTGCCTCTGACGACGAAAAGGCGGTGCTCGTGCAGTACGTTGGCTGGGGCGGGCTGCCACAGGTCTTCGATGTCAACTCGCGCGAGTGGTTCAAGGAGCAGGTCGAACTGTCCAAACTTCTGACGGACGAGGAACACACGTCAGCCCGCGCCTCGACACTCAACGCCCACTACACGTCGCCGGTCATCGTTCGCGGGATGTACGCGGCGCTGCGGCGTTTTGGCTTCAGGCAGGGGCGCGTTCTGGAGCCTGCCTGCGGACTGGGGCACTTCGTCGGCTTGATGCCGGAGGAAATGCACGCGCACTCGACAATCACCGGCATCGAGATTGACCTACTGACCGCCCGCATTGCGAAGGCGCTTTATCCAGATGCCGACATTCGCCACCAGCCATTCGAGGAGACTCGGTTGGCCGACGGGTTCTACGACGCGGCAGTTTCCAACATTCCGTTTGGGGATTATCAGCCGTTTGATCCACGGTTCAATGTTTTCAAATTTCCCATTCATGATTATTTCTTCGCTGCCTCTTTGGAGAAGGTGCGCCCGGGCGGACTGCTTCTGTTTATCACCTCCAAAGGCACATTGGACAAGGAGGATTCAACGTTGCGCGAATACCTGGCGCAACGGGTCAACCTCGTTGGCGCGGTCCGACTCCCCAACGACGCCTTCAAGCGCAACGCCAACACGGAGGTCACCACCGACATCGTGATGTTGCGCAAGTTGAATCCCGGCGAGACCCCGTCGGGTCCGGCATGGAAGGAAACAGCGGAGCACGTCAACGCCAATGGCGAGACGATCTA
>Ga0224557_1001497_pt1 | contig 22342 bp, 26 predicted proteins | sample 714S31014metaG_FD_180677 | JGI IMG/M metagenome (GOLD analysis project Ga0224557, IMG submission 180677) | Peat soil microbial communities from Stordalen Mire, Sweden - 717 S3 10-14 | ecosystem: Environmental > Terrestrial > Soil > Wetlands > Peat | place: Sweden: Norrbotten County, Stordalen... | reverse complement strand
AATGGAATCATCGTACTGGTGGCCACCGCCGTTTGGGCGCGCGGCAGAGGGGCGGCGCGCCGCGCCAGTGCCGCCGCCCTGCACTGGTTCGCCGAGCGGGGAATCGAAACCGTCGAGGTGGGAACTCAACTCCGCAACATTCCCGCCGCGCGCCTTTATGAAAGCCTGGGGTTCCGGCTGACGCGCACCAGTCTTACGTTCCGAAAGGTTCTTTAATGCGCAATTCGTTTCTGCCCTATTGCCTGCCGTTCATCGGCGAGGAAGAGATTGCCGAAGTTGCCGATAGCCTGCGTTCCGGTTGGGTGACCACCGGTCCCAAGGTGAAGCGCTTCGAAGAGGAGTTCGCGGCGTACACCGGCGCCAGACACGCCGTAGCCGTGAACTCCTGCACCGCCGCGCTGCACGTGGCGCTGGCGGCACTGCGCGACCGCCAATGTGGTGGTTCACCTGGGCGCGACGCCCGTGATCGTGGATGTGGATCGCAACTTCCACATCGCTCCGGATGCGGTTGGCCGAGCGATCGGCCCGCGCACCAAAGCCATCGTGCCCGTACACTACGGGGGCCAGGCGTGCGCCCTCCGGGAGATCCTGGCACTTGCCGGCAGCCATGGAATTCCGGTCGTCGAAGACGCGGCGCATGCGGCGGGGGCCGAGTACGCGGGAAGCAAGATCGGGACCCACGGCCGCGCGGTGTGCTTCAGCTTCTACGCCATCAAGAACATGACCACGGGCGAGGGCGGCATGATCTCGACGAACGACGGCGATCTGGCCGCGCGCATGCGTTTGCTCTCGTTGCATGGCATGAGCCGGGACGCCTGGAAGCGTTACACGGAGGCCGGCTCCTGGTACTACGAAGTGCTCGAGCCAGGCTACAAGTACAATATGACGGACATTCAGGCCGCACTGGGGATTCATCAACTGCACCGGTTGGACGGCTTCATCCGGCGCCGGCAGGAGATCGCGGCCATGTACGACAAAGCCTTTGCCGATCTCCCGGAGATCCTGTTGCCGGCTCGGCTACCCGGCAGGAACCACACGTTCCACCTCTATCCGATCAGGCTCGCAGCGGGGCGGTTGCAGTTGAACCGGTCGGAGCTGATCGAAGAGTTGCGGGCGCGCAACATCGGCGCCAGCGTGCATTTCATTCCCCTGCATCGGCACCCGTTTTACCGTGACCGCTACAGGTATCGCCCGCGGCAATTCCCGGTTGCCGAGGAGATCTATCAAGGGCTGCTCTCGCTGCCGCTTTATCCCAAGATGACCGATCGGGATGCACGCGATGTGATCGCCGCGGTTCGGGAAATCGTCGATGCTTACCGCGTCCCGGCAGGCCGCTTCTGCGAAGAAGGAGTCTCCAGTGCTGCGATCGCTGCGCAACTTTAGGTGGCAAGAAGCCGTTCCGCGCATCGCCGCGGACTTCATGATCGTGCATCTCAGCATGATCGCAGCCATGGCCATGTCCGTGGTCTATCAGGCCGGCGCCGGCAACGCCGTGGCGGCCTATGCCATCGTCTCCGGTTTTCTCCAATACTACACGGTGTTCTTCTGGGTCCTGTCTCCGATCTACCCTCTGGTCTTTCTCCTGAACGGATTCTATACGCATTCGCGCGCCTACGCCGGCCGCTACAAGGCGTTGGTCGTGCTCCGTGGGGTGGTGGTAGCGGCCCTGATTTTCTTTGCCGCCAACTTCCTGCTCTTCGGCTATGCCAAGGTCGGCCGGAGCGTAGCGCTGCCGTTCGTGGCGCTCGCCGCCGTTGGCACGGCTTCCGTACGAATCCTCAAGGACCTCTTCGAGAAGCGCTACCTGCTGAAGTCCAAGACCACCCCATCGCTGGCGCGCCGCGGCGATTGGGTATTGGTAGTGGGCGGCGCCGGTTACATCGGCTCGGTGCTGGTCGAGCGGCTTCTCGAGAAAGGTTACCGGGTGCGGGTCCTCGACAGCCTGCTCTATGGCGACCAACCGCTGCGGCCGGTGCGAAGCCATCCCGATTTCGAACTGATCGTAGGCGACTGCCGGAACATCCAGGACGTGGTCCGGGCGGTGCGCGGCGTGGACTCCATTATCCATCTGGCGGCTATCGTGGGCGACCCGGCGTGCGATCAGGACCACGGGCCCGCTCTGGAAACCAACTACGCCGCCACCCGCATGCTGATTGAAATCGCCAAGGGGCACGGTGTGAGCCGTTTCCTGTTCGCTTCGAGCTGCAGCGTATATGGAGCGACCGACGTGGAGATGGATGAAAACGCCGCGGTCGAGCCTATCTCGTTGTATGGCCGGACCAAGGTCGACGCCGAGCGCGCCCTTTTGGACGCCAGGAGCGAAACCTTCCACCCCACCATACTGCGCTACGCCACGGTGTTCGGACTGGGGTATCGCCCGCGCTTCGACCTGGTGGTCAATCTGCTCACCGCGAAAGCCTGCCAGGAAGGCGTGATCACGATTTACAACGGGCATCAATGGCGGCCGTTCATTCATGTGCGCGATCTGGTGGAGGCCACCGTCAGAGTGCTGGAAACGCCGGTCCGGCTGGTGAGCGGCGAAATCTTCAATTTGGGCGACGGCCGGTTGAATCACACCCTGACCGAAGTCGCCGAAGTGATTCGGAGCGCATTTCCGGACGTGCGAGTCGAGCACATCGACAGTTCCGACCGCCGGAACTATCGCGTCAATTTCGACAAGCTGTTGCGCCGCACCGGCTTTCGCGCGCAGTACACGTTGCGCGATGGAGTGGACGAGATCGTTAAAGCTTTCGAGGAGCGGCTGATTACGGATTATACCGATCTCCGTTACCACAACCAGCGCTACCTGAAAGCCGTCGGCAGCCCGGCTCACAAGGATGAGGTCGACGCGCTGGTGATGGCGGCATTCTCCAATCACAGCCAGGATCACACGGTATTCGCTACGGCTCACGCGTCTTCCACCTAGCGCGGCGGCGGTTGGCCGATTGACAGTCGGCCGCGGCTTACGGAGGGCGGGCAATTCTGCCCGCAGCCGGCTTTCAGCCGGCTCTGGCCGCCTAAAAGGCGGCTGCGGCCAAGATTGGCCGCCCTCCAGCGTGTTTTCGATGGCGATCTGACTATGGTCCTTACTACCGTGGATACGGCCTGCAGAACCTGGAGATTGCCGCAGTGTCCCTTCCCGATGGAGTGCTCCGGCGCGGTGCTCGAGCAGATCCACCGGGAAGTGGAGCAAGCCCGCAGTTCTTATCGCGAGGCGCGCGAAACAGGCGGCGTCCTGTTCGGGATCCCATATTATTGTTCCGGCTACCCTAAGATCGCATGTCCTCGCGTTTACTATACCCGCTCTGGCTCCTCAGCATTCTCCTGGTAACGCTCGGTTCGCTGCTGCCTGCCACGTCGCCCGTGATGCATGCCATCGGAAGGCTGCCCGTAGGCGCCAAGGCCCTGCACTTTTGCGCCTACACCTGGCTGGCGCTGCTGGCGCTACTGGCCATCAAAAACCGGTCTCCCGCGGTCATGGCGGCCCTTTCGATTATACTGTTGGGCGTGGCATTGGAGTTTGGTCAGAAACTCGTGCCGGGCCGCGGCTTTGAAGTCCGCGACATGTTCATCAATGGAGCCGGGGTTCTTACCGGTATCGCAATCGGCATGCTGAGCCGCCGTATGGTCCCGGTGATCGGCGCTTGACTTTCCACTCCGCACCCCCGCGCCCCACCCGGCTCATCCTCACTGCCTCCGTTCCGGACTGGATGGTCTACTAAACGAAACCCTCCAGATTCAGGCCTGTCAAGTTCCCGCGCATTGTTGGTCGCCAGGATCGGCGCTCCCACGGAGCTTGGCTTCCACAAAAGCGCGCAACTCGCGCACTGACGCACGCGCTGTATCCCGGTTGAGGGAAACGACTGCGTCATAATCCTCATAGCGGTAGATTGCGCCGAAAGGGGTCAGCACGTCAAGGTTCTCGAACTGCTCCGGCAGCGCATGACCGGCCTGCGCCAAAAGAGCCATTAACGCGCCGATCTCGTGCGTCTTTCGGAAGCGGACTCCAAGGTCGGAAAGCAGCGCCTTCAAGATCTTCTGCGGCCCGCTGGCAATGGAATCCGATGATCTCATCGCTGACGCGGTCCGAGGTCAGCACGGCATCGAGCAGAGCTTCATCCTGGGCGGCCTTGCGGAGCAACAGTAGGGCTTGTTCACGCTGCTTCATAGAGGACTTCGCCTTCGGTGGCCGCCTCGAAATAAACATTCCCTGGTGTGTCGCACCAGTAATTGAACTTCTCTGCGCTTACCACGAGCAAGTCCACGGGAATGGCAAGAGAGCGCACCAACCGATTCAGTCGCACCATCTCCCCAACTCGATCCGGAACGGCCTCCTCGACTACCATGACGTCGAAATCGCTGTCTTCGCTCGCCTCGCCGCGTGCCTGGGAACCGAACATGATGATGCGGTTGGGCTTGGCGGCCTCAATGAGCAATTCTGTCAGCCGCTTGATGCTCTCGGTGTCTCTGGTCGGCGCGTTCGTGCGCAAGGCTAACTCCTCTCTTCAGTTTCGCACAGGCGGGCTCCGATCAGGCCGTCTGTTTATCCCACTACTAGCGAAATGAACGACGCCGGTTAAGTGCGACATAAAAGTGGAGATTCCGGCAACGAGACTTGAGCGACGGATTGCAGCACCCTGGCTATCCGTGTTCATGAACGCGGATAGGAAATCGGCTTCCAAAGCGTAAAGCGCGTCGTCGCCCGCGGCCTCGCGGCCAGCGCACCGCTGTCGAACTCGGCAGGCCACGAAAAACGATGGCCTGCCCCACGGCTAACCGGCATGAAGATCCTCATTCTGGCTGTCATCCCCGCCGCAGCGTTCCTGGCTTACTGGCCGGTCCGCCTGGCCTGGGCGGACCACCTTTCCCGTGCGGCCGACGCCGAAACCGTGGCGCGCGCCGTGCGCCTGTCGCCGGGCGATGCGGACATCCGCCTGAAGCTGGCTGCCGCTCGGCAAGCGGCGGGCGCCGATCCCACCGCCGCGCTCGAAGCCGCCGCAGCCTTGGATCCCGGAAACGCGGACGCATGGGCACGGCTGGGCGTGGCTGCCGAGATGCGCGGGGATTTGCGCACGGCGGAGAGCCGCCTTCTGGAAGCGGCCCGGGCCAGCCATCAGTTCGCGCCGCGCTGGGCGCTCGCCAATTACTACTTCCGCCGCGGCGATCCAGCGCATTTCTGGCCTTGGGCGAGAGCATCCCTGCTGATGGGCTATGGCGACCTGAAACCGGTCTTCCGGCTTTGTTGGGATATGAGCCAGGATGCCGGGCTGATCTTCGAGCGTGCCATCCCGGCGCGCCGCGAGGTCCTGGATGCCTATGTCTGGTTCCTGATGCAACAAGGCCGGCTGGCCGCGTCCGAAGCGGCCGCCGCGAAGCTCGCAGCGCTAGCCACCATCGAAGACCAGCCGACTCTGGTCGCCTGGTGCGACCGGCAACTCGCCGCGGGCGCGGTCCGCCCCGCCCTCGAGGTCTGGAATACGCTGTGCAACCGGCGCCTGCTTCCCTACGCTCCGCTAGACCCGGACCGCGCGCCGCTGACCGACGGCGGATTTCGTGCGGCCTCGGTTGGCGGAGGCTTCGCCTGGCGGCTGGCGCCGGCGCCCGGAGTCACCATTGGCAGGAACCGGTCGCCGCGCTATTTGTGGGTCGCATTCAGCGGCGATCAACCGGAAACGTGTACGCCGCTCCTGCAGTTCGTGCCGGTGACCCCGGGCGCGCGCTATAGTTTGCGTTTCGAGTACCACACCTCGGAGCTTCCGCCCGCCAGCGGATTGCGCTGGAGCGTCTTCGACGCGCGGACGGGCAGCGACCTGGCAACCGCCTCGCCCTGGCTTTCCAACCCGGATTGGAAGCCCGCGGAATTGCGCTTCGCGGCGCCGGCCGCCGGGCTGGTGCGCTTAACTCTTACCTGCCAACGCCTGCCGGGCGCTACCCGGATCGAAGGGTCGCTGGGGCTACGCCAATTGACGCTGGAGCGCCAGCCATGACTCGCGCCACAGCCGCCATGGCGGTATTGCTCGGCTACGCGGTCCTCACCATCTGGATCGACCAGCGCTGGGCGTGGGGGGCGGCGCAGTTCGCGGTTTTTGTGTTCCTGGGCGTCTGGGCCGCCGGCCAACTGCGGCTTCCCTCCCCCGTGCGCGGGAGCCTGTGGCTGGCGCCGCTTTCGGCCGCGCCGGTTTGGGGCCTGCTGCAGCTCGCCACCCAGCGCACGGTTTATCGCTGGGGGACGTGGCATGCCGTATTGAATTGGGCCACCTGGCTGGCGCTGTTCTTCCTGGCGCTGCAACTGTTCCAACGATCCGCCGCGCGGCACTGGTTTCTGCGTTTCGCGCTGTATTTCGGCGCCGGGCTGACGGTGCTCTCGACGGTCCAGATGTTCACCTCGGGCGGCAAGATTTTCTGGCTTTTTCCGAGCGGCTACACGGATCTGGTTATGGGGCCGTTTGTCTACCAGAACCAGTATGCCGCGTTTCTGGAGATGATCCTGCCGATCGCGCTCTGGCAGGGGTTGCGCGACCGCCGGCGGGCATTCGCCAGTTACGCGATAGCCGCGGCCATGCTGGCTTCGGTGGTGGCGGCAGGCACGCGCGCCGGGTCCGTTCTGATGTGTGTAGAGGTGGCCGTGGCGCTGCTGGTGGCCTGGCGGCGCGGCATGGCGCCGGCCGGAACGGTGGCCCGCGGCCTGGCCGCGTTCGTCGCCATGGCCGTGCTATTCACCGCCATTGTCAGTTGGCAGACGCTGCGGCAACGCTTCCAGCAGCCGGATCCGCTGGCCCAACGGCGCGACTTTCTGGTCTCCTCGCTGGCTATGCTGCACGACCGCCCCGCCATGGGTTTCGGGCTGGGCAACTGGGCGCGCGCTTACCCGCAATATGCGCTGTTCGACGACGGCAATTACGTGAACCAGGCGCACAACGATTGGGCGCAGTGGGCCGTGGAGGGAGGCGTACCGTTTTTCGCGATCTTATTATCCTTAGTGGCGATGGCGGGGCCGGCCGCGGTGCGCTCGGTCTGGGGGATCGGCCTGGTGTCGGTTTGGGTGCATTGCCTGGTGGAGTATCCGCTGCAACAGCGGCCTGGAATCGGCGCGTGGTTCTTTGTTTTGTTAGGGATGCTGGCCGCCAGCCAGAGCCGCGGCCGCGCGGAATCCGACGATCACCCGCGCGGATAACAGCCCAAAACCTTCAGCACGTCGGCCAATTCACCCAGGTGCCCGAGGGCGTTCTGGGCCGCGGGCGAATCCACGCGGCCGAGAAAGTCCAGATAGAAGAGATACTCCCAGGGTTTGCCGCGCAGCGGCCGGGATTCGATCTTGGTGAGATTCAGATCCCGAAGTGCGAAAGCACTCAGGCAGCGGAACAAAGCGCCGGGGATGTTGCGCGTGGAGAACACAAGGGAGGTTTTCCACTGCGCATTTGGGGGTATCCTCGGATTATTCCTTCGGGTATATTCCGGAGTCCTCAAGAGGAAGAAACGGGTGAAATTCCGTCGATCATCTTCGATCGAGCGCCGCAGGATGCGTGCGCCATAAATCTCGGCGGCTACCGCGGAAGCGATGGCGCCGGCATCGCCGAGTCCTTCTTCCATAATCATCTTGGCGCTGCCCGCGGTGTCGTAATAAGTCACCCGCTCGATCGCTGGGTGGCGCGCGAAGAAATCCAGGCACTGGTTCAGCGCCACCGGATGGGAGTACACCCGCCGGAGGTGGGAGAAGGGCACGCCCGGAGGCGCCATCAGGTTGTGGACGATGCGCACGTTGGTCTCGGCCACGATGGGAAACTCGTAACGCTGCAGGTGATCGTAGTTCTCGTGAACCGAGCCTGCCAGGGTATTTTCGATGGGGATCACGGCGCCCGCGGCGGCGCCCTCCTGCAGGCTGCGGAAAACATCCTCGAAGCGCGGGCAGGGGAGCAGGTCGATTCCGGCGCCCAACAGCTTGCGGGCGGCCTCTTCGCTGAATGCGCCGCGCTCGCCCTGGAATGCGATGAGCGCCTTGCGGGCTGTGCGGGTCATCGCTCGGGGCCGTCCCATCGGCGCACGTTTTCATCGGGCACGCCCATCAGGTCCAGCACGCGGTCCACGCTGTGGTCCACCAGGTCGAGCACCGTTTGCGGCCGATTGTAGAATCCGGGGATGGGCGGCGCGATGATGGCCCCCATTTCGGTGAGCGCGACCATGCTCCGCAAGTGGCCCAGGTGGAAAGGCGTTTCGCGCACCATGAGCACCAGCTTGCGGCGCTCCTTCAGGGTTACGTCGGCGGCCCGCACCAGCAGATTGGAGGCGATGCCGGCGGCGATGGACGACATGGTCTGGATGGAGCAGGGCGCCACCACCATGGCGTGTACCGGAAACGAGCCGCTGGCCAGGCGGCACGAGATATCCTCCGGAGAATAAGAGTAATGGACCATTTTCTTCAGATCCGCGGCGTGGCTGCCGGTTTCCAGAAACAAGGTCTTCTCGCCGGCGCGGGTGAGCACCAAGTGGGTCTCCACGGCCGGATTGCGGCGCAGCCGCTCGAGCAGCCGCACGCCGTAGATGGCGCCGCTGGCGCCGGTGATTCCCACCACAATTTTCAAAATTGACCTCTCATGCCGATCCCTGTTCCGAATTCAGAACAAAACCGCCCACTTTCGCCTTGTGTGCAACCGCGCACCCGGATATAATCGCAAGCGGTACATGGGAGTATCGCCGGGGTAGCCTGGCAGCGCCGGCCGGGCGCCGGCAATGCCAGCATCCCCTGACCGAGTATTATAGCCGGGATCGTAACATGGAAGACGCCGGACACAGGCTGAAGCGGGCGCGCGAGCGGCTCAACCTGCGCTATCGCGATGTGGAGCAAGCCAGCAACCGGATCGCCGAGCTGCGCCAGAACAAGGAATTTTCGATCGCTCTCAGCCGCCTTTCCGATATTGAAAACAAAGGGACGGTTCCCACGATCTACCGGCTATACTCGCTCTGCGCCATCTACCGGCTGGACCTCACGCAGGTTCTGGAGTGGTACGGAGTGGACCTGGCGGTGCTGCCCGCGGAGGCCGCCGCCCTGCCGCTGGAGGATACCCACCTGCTCGGTTTTGGGCCCGCCATACACGGCGAGGTTCAGGTGCCGCTGGTGATCGACCCGGGGGTGGATCTAAGCCAAACCACCTATCTGAGCCGCGCCATCCGCCGTTGGGGCAGGCTCCCGCTTTCCTTATTGAATGCCGTGGATCTGATGCATCATCGCTACGCATTCGTGGGATCGGAGGATTGGTTCATGTACCCGATCCTGCAACCTGGCGCGCTGGTGCTGATCGATGAAAGCCGCCGCAAGATCGTCAACTCCGGCTGGAACAACGAGTTCGACCGCCCCATTTATTTTCTGGAACATCGCGGGGGCTGCGTGGTGGGCTGGTGTACGCTGAACGGCGGGCAATTGGTCCTGCAGCCGCATCCGGCCTCGCAGTGCTCGCCCGTGGTCTATGCGCATCCGTCCGAAATCGACGTGATCGGCCAGGTTTCCGGCGTGGCTATGATCCTGGATCAGGGGAAACGGCGCCGAACTCGCGTTGGAGCAGGGTGAGCAGGGTTTCCAGATCCCCCGCGAAAAGCCGTTGCTCGAAGTCCTGCGCCGTGGGCGGCGCCCAACCCCGATAAGGCGCCGTGGCCGCCCAGTCGGCCAGCATGGCGGCCGGATTCGGGGTTTCGGCCAAATACTCCCGCAGGTCGGCCTGCTGCTGTTCCAGGTTCAGGCATAGCCAATCCTGGAACACCCGCGCATGGCTGCGGCGCAGAGTCTCCCCGGCCTCCTCCTGGCCGATCATTTGCGCCAGACCCGCATGTTCGTATGCGCCGCTGGTCTGGTTGCGCAGCGAGGCGAGATACAGCACGCGGCCGAATAGGGTCGGGATGCGCGCCAACGTGTGGCGCCAAAGCTCGCCGGCCGGTTCCTGGCCTGGTCGCCGGTCTGGCCTGAATTGTCCAGTACTCATAGAAAGCTCAGGTGGCTCGGCATGGAGACCCGCTGCAAAAGTCGGGTTACTTGTCCTTGAAACAATCCAGAGTTTGCCCCGGAAGGACTAGCAGTCCTGGAATTATTGTACCTCATAGGCCTTTTTTGGTTATCCTTCGTTAACAGGCGTTCCGGATTCGGAAAAGTTTTGCCCGGCGTCGCCGCATCGAACAGCCACCGTATAACTTTAGGTCATAGTTACTTTAGTTACAAGGAGAAAGACCCTATGTTTAAAAAAGTTTTACTGGCCGTCGTGCTGGCACTTTCGTTTCTTTCGGTTATCGGCGTCGAGGCCAGTGTACCACCGCCGACGTGCGCTCCGTGCCCCTGGGTGAACTAGGGTTCACTGCCTCGCCCGGTATCGCGGAGGGCGTCCGCAATCGTGGATGCAGGCCCAATTTCATCCGGCGTGTTGATAGAATCGGCTTTCGAAGCGTTGCTCCGGAGTCCCCATGGACCGCATCCTTGACTGGCTCACTGTGGGAGGCACCGCGATGGTGTGTGTGCGCTTGTTTGCTTTGCACCTCCATCGCAGATACCGAGTCTTCTTCATCTACCTGATCTTCGAGACGCTGCACCTTGGCATTGCCGCCAGTCTTAACCAGGCAAGCGACGCCTACCAGAAATACTGGGTGTTGACGGAGCCTCTTGCATGGCTCCTTTATGTCTTGATGGTGGTGGAGATTTATGCCTTAGTCCTACAGGACTATCGGGGCCTCTCTACGGTGGGCCGCTGGGTTCTGATCGCTGCGGTTGTGGTGGCATTGTTGGCCTCCGGCATCAGCCTGCTGGCGCCGTCCCAATTGACGCTGCAGGGTCAGTTGATGCGTTATTACTACGTGGCTGAGCGGGCGGTGTACTTCAGCTTGGTGGTTTTCCTGCTTTCGATTTTGGGTTTCCTGATGCAGTACCCCATCACCCTGAGCCGCAATATCGTCGTCCACAGTATGGTGTTTTCCGTTTATTTTCTGTGCAATACGGTCCTCTACCTGTTGCTCAGCATGCTTGGCAGGGACATCATCCATGCAATCACGTATGCCCTCTCCGCGATCACGTTGGGGGCGCTGGGGGCCTGGCTGGTGATGTTGAATCCGGCTGGAGAACTCCGCAAGCTGACGCTGCGCCCCCAATGGATGCCCGGCCGGGAAGAGGAACTCGTCAGCCAGTTGAACCACCTCAACGCGGCGCTGCTTCGCGCCACCCGCAGAATAGACTAAAGTAACCATTGCTTTTCCGCGCCAGACAGGGTATCCTCAGCCTGAGAGTGAACGAAAGCATGGATCTCGTCCTTGGACTAGCCGCGTTTGTCTGCCTGGCAGTCGGCGCGGCGTTGGTATTTCTATTTCGGAGGCTGATCGCGGGGCCCAAATCGCTCCCGGTATCGGTGGATTGGATTAACGACCTTTCCATCGCGCGATACCGGCCTATGGAACGATTGCTGAACGAAGAGGATTTCCGCTTTCTGGCCAGCCAGCCCGGCTTCGAGAAGAGGATGCTGCGACGCATCCGATCAGAGCGCCGGAGGGTGTTCCGGGGGTATCTGGCTAGTTTGAGCCGCGATTTCAGCCTGATCGGCGCCGCTTTGCGGCTGATGACGATGTATTCCGCGCAGGACCGTCCGGATCTGGCCGGAATCCTGTATAAGCAGCAGGCACTGTTTGCCATCGGCATGTTGGCTGTACAGTGGCGTCTGTTGCTGCACGCCTGCGGTTTGGGAACGGTGGAGGTTCGCGGCCTGGTGCGCGCCATGGAGTCTATGCGCCTGGAACTGCGGCAGATGATTCCCGCCGAGGGCGCAGCCGTCGCTTAAATTGAAAATTGGAGGGCTGCTGAAAGCCGTCCCCAGAGGGGACCCCGGGCAAGATTGCCCGCCCTCCAAGTGTCCTTCCTCACAGCTTCTTCAGTATCTCCTTGGCTTCCTTTAGCCTCGCGAACTGCTTCTCCGCTTGACGGAATTCCCGCGTGTGGATGCGCCTCCTGGCCCCGCTGTGCTCCACGGGATACCGCAGATGCAGCATCTCGTGAAACATCACGTATTCCAGACCCAGCGGCGGCGCCGTTGGATTGTCGAAGATCCGGCTGATCACGATGGCGTTGTGCGACGGATCGAAATGGCCCAACCGGCTGCGTGAGGCCCCCCGGCTCCAGCCCAACAGCGGCCGTGCCAGCAAGCCTTGAAAGTGTTCCGCGTTCAGCGCCTCGAACACCGCCTCCAAGTTATAATGGCTACCTTGTGGGCCAGAGACAAACTTGCGGCCGCGGATCTGGCGGACCAGATGCATCTGGCGCCGCACGTCCCGCCGGTTCAGGTAGAGCCGGTAGCGGTGGGCGTAGATCCGCGCGGCCGGGCGGCGAAACAGCTTGCCCAGCAGAATATAGGCCAGGGCTTCCGCCACTGGCGCCGGAGCGCTCTCCAGCAGATCGGAGATGCGCACCTGAATGGCCCCGGATTCCATACGGATGAAGCTGTCCGCGTTGGCGAAACGGCAGAACTCCACCGCGATCCTGGGGAGTGGAGTGCGAGGTTTGAATTCCCGGAAGACGCGGGCGTAGATTTCTTCCGGGCTTTCGAAAAGCAAGGCGCTTTGAAATCCGGAGACGGCCAAGCCCGAGCCGTGGTCTTGCATTTCCAATAATTTAGCATATCAGGGCCGTATAGGCCTTGGAGGAAACTTGCCGAAAGTGAAAATCAGCGCGCTGGGCTGCTACGTGCCGCCGCGCGTGCTTACGAACAAAGATCTGGAGCGCATGGTCGACACCAGCAGCGAATGGATCATGGAACGCACCGGGATCTGCGAGCGGCACATCGCCGCTCCGGAAATGGCCACCTCCGATATGGGAACCGAGGCCGCGCGCGTGGCGTTGGCCGCCCGCGGCATCAGCGGCGCCGAACTGGATGCCATCCTGGTCTGCACGGTGACGCCCGACATGTTGTTTCCGGCCACCGCGTGCCTGATCCAGGACCACCTGGGCGCACATCGGGCCTGGGGCTTCGACCTGATCGCCGCGTGTTCCAGCTTTCTTTACGGCCTGACCACCGGAGCGGCGTTGATCGCGGCCGGCACGCACCGCAAAGTGCTGGTCGTCGGGGCCGATACCATGAGCCGGATTATCGACTACACCGACCGGGCCACCTGCATCCTGTTCGGCGACGGCGCGGGCGCCATGCTGCTGGAGCCCACCGGCGAAGCCGACGACAGCGCGGGCTTCATCGATTTCATCGGCGAAATCGACGGATCGGGCGGCGATTTCCTGAAGATGCCGGCGGGCGGGAGCCGTCTCCCGGCCTCCGCCGAAACCGTCGAGAAACGCCTGCACTTCGTACACCAGCAAGGCCAGCAGGTGTTCAAGTACGCGGTGAAAAAGATGTACGAGATGTGCTCGGAAGTGTTGGATCGCAACGGCCTGAAGCCGTCCGACGTGGGCGTATTGATCCCCCACCAGGCCAACCGCCGCATCATCACCGGAGCCTGCGAACGCATGGGACTGAAGCCCGAACAGGTGCTGATCAATATCGACCGCTACGGCAATACGACATCGGCGACGCTGCCGCTGGCCACCCGGGACGCCATCGCGCAGGGACGCCTCAAGAAAGGCGATCTGGTGATGTTCGCCGCCGTGGGGGCGGGCTACACGGCGGGCGCCAGCCTGTGGCGCTGGGCGTATTGAGGAAGCTTTCAGCTTTCAGCTTTCAGCCGACTTATCGCCGCCGTAGCCCGTGAAATGCCAACAGCGACGCGCCGATGAAGGCCAGCGTAGCGTGCGTCCGACGCCACGGCGTATGCCGATTTAATGAGCCAGTCCAGCAGCCGCAGGCGCGTGGGAGGCGCCAGGCGATGAACGGATACGAACGAACCGCCGCAGTTTTGCGTGGTGAGCGGAGCGACCGCCCGCCGGTGATGCTGCACAATTTCATGCATGCGGCGCGAGAGTTTGGCGTCACCATGCGGGAGTTCCGCACCGATCCGGCGGCCTTCGCGCAAAGCTATATCCACTCGATCGAGAAGTATTCGCTCGACGGGATCATGATCGACATGGACACCGCGACGCTCGCCGGCGCGTTGGGCGTGCCGGTGGACTTGCGGGAGCACGATCCGGCAGTGGCGGTGGGCGCGGCGCTCAACGATCTGCGCGAGGTGGACCGGTTGCCTCCGCCCGACGTGGCGGCCTACGCTCCGGTGCAAGTCTGGTTGGAAGGGGTACGGCGCATCGCCGAGTACTTCCACGGCGCCATCTTCGTGCGCGGAAACTGCGACCAGTGCCCCTTCGCGTTGGCAACCCTCGTACGCGGAATGGAAGGCTGGCTGATGGACATCCTGGACCCGGAACTGGAGGCCGCGGCGCATGCGCTGCTCGAGTACTCGACCGAGGCGACCTCACAGTTCCTGCGGCTGATGAGCCAAACCGGCGCGCACATGTTGTCGAACGGCGATAGCGCAGCGGGGCCAAGCGTGGTTTCCCCGCGGATCTACCGGCGATTCGCGCTGCCCTATGAGCGGCGCATCCCGGCGCTTGCGCACGAACTGGGATGCTCCTACACGCTGCACATCTGCGGCAATACCAAGGCGATCCTTGCCGATCTGGCGACCTGCGGCGCCGACGCTTTGGATCTCGATTACCAAACCGACGTCCGCATGGCGCACGAACTGATGAAGAACTCGATGGTCTTCATTGGGAACCTGGATCCGAGCGCCGTGGTGACGTTCGGCACGCCGGAGCTGGTGGAGGCGAAGTCGCGGGAACTCATCGACCTCTTCGCCGACACCGGCCGCTTTATCCTCAACGCCGGCTGCGCGATCCCGGCGACAGCGCCGGAAGCCAACCTCCGCGCCATGGTGCGCGCCGCGCAGAGCTGGTGAACCATTGCCATTGCCCGGAAAACCAGGCGGAGGGCGGGCAATTCTGCCCGCAGCCGGCTTTGGCCGGCTCTGGCCGCCTAAAAAGGCGGCTGCGGCCAAGACTGGCCGCCCTCCAAGAAATTGAGTTGCCCGCTATAATCTCGTTGTATGCTGCTCCTTTCACGCCGTCAATTGGCCACCGTGCTGGCTCCGCTGGCCAGTCTCCTCCGAGCCCTGCCGCTCTCCGACTTCAGACTCGGCATCACCACCGACGAGATCGACGACGATCCGCTGGCCGCAGCCCACTTTCTGCGCCGCTACGGCCTTCGATGGGCCGAGGTGCGGAACATCTGGGGTCCATATAATACCGGCCAACCCCTGGAGAAGGTGCGGCAGGCGCGCGCCATTTTCGACGAACAAGGCGTCCGCGTCTCCGTCCTGGACACCGGTTTTTTCAAGATCCCGCTTCCTCCGGATACACCCGCGGGACGGCGCAAACTGGATGAGCAATGGAAGCTGCTGGATGCGGCCATGGAACGGGCCGCGGTTTTCGGAACGCGCAAAATCCGCATTTTCACCTTCATGCTGGAAGGGGACGAGAAGCCGTCCGCCAAGAGTTACGACCGAATCGACGAACTGCTGCGAGAGGCGGCGCGGCGCGCTCGACCGGGCCGGTTTTTGCTGGCCGTGGAAGACATCGGCGGCGGCCACGTCTCCAACGCGGCGGAATCGGCGGAACTCCTCAAGCGGGTGAAAGACGACAACGTCGGCCTGACCTGGGATCCCAACAATGCCGCCGAATCGGGCGAGCAGCCGTTTCCCGCCGGCTATCGCCGGCTCGACCCATCGCGGATCTTTCACGTTCATCTTCGCGACTACCGCCACGATTCAGCCGGAAAAGTGGTATGGACCGCTGTCGGCCAGGGCGAATTCGACAACCTGGGACAAATCCGTGCGCTGCTCAAGGACGGCTACAAGGAGACGTTCACGCTTGAGACGCACTGGCGCGATCCGCGGGGCAAGCTGTACTCCACCGAGACGTCTCTCAAAGGCCTTCTGAAGATCGTGGAGCAGGTTTAGTGAGGCTCGCATAATACAGTGACAGCAACTTAGCCCCACATAAGCCCCGATCGCATCGGGTGTTAACTTCAGTGGATATTGCATTTTGCGGCAATCGGGGCGTAGGCTTTGACTCAAATGGAGGTTCCACAGTGAGTTGGAGACGAGGCATCCGAGCCGTACTGATCGGCGCGATAGTTTTTTTCGTGGCCCTGATTTATGTGCCTCAGTGCAGCGTGCGGATCTACGCAGAAAATGCGCTCCCGGCCAGTCTTGGCATAGCGGCGGTGATGACCTTCTTTGCCTATCGCGCTTAAACAGGCTCACGGGCGGCGCTTGCAGCCTCCAGGTCTCGCGCGATCCAGCGGGGTCGCGGGCAGGCGATCAATCGAGGTACTTGACCAGAATGACCTCGTTGCCCTTCTGGTTATAGATGACTTCGTCGACGAGCTTCTTCGCAATGAGCATCCCGAAGCCGCCCATGCGCATGCCTGCCTCTTGCGGACTTCGAGGTGCTCGACAGGCGACGCATCGGAGCTGGCAACCGCGGCGTGCTCGAGCGCAGAGCGAGAGAACCCCAGTCCGGGGTCTTCCATGTGATAGACCAGCGAACGGTCGCTGCGCACGCGCGAGACGCGGACCCACTCGTTAGGATCGAGTTTGCCTCCATGCTCTATGGCGTTGAGCAGCATTTCGCGGAACGCCATGGCGACGTGGCAGCGCTCCTCCGGATCGAGGTCGTTCTTCAACTCCTCGAAAAACTGCTGCAAGCGGTCGGCCGTCGGAATGTTGCAGCGGATTTTAAGAGTCAGGAACTCGGGATCTGCAGACAGGACGCGAATGCCATCGTCCCAGCCAGGTTCGGTGACGGCGCGCTCTATCATATCCCGGACCGCGGCGGGGTCAAAGGGCCTGCTGAAGTAGCTGAACGCCTTCTGCTGCATGGCCTCGATCACATCGGCATTACTGGGGACAGCGTCGATGACGATGACCTTCACGCCGGGCTGGGCTTCGCGGATGGCAGCCACCAGTTCGCTTGCCGGTCCGGAAGCCTGCCGGTGTTCGGCGATAACCAAGTGGTACGTGCGCCGGCGCAGGCGGTTCAGTGCGACCGTAAGACTGGATGTCTGAACGACCATCCATTCGAGATCGTCCGACTGGCTTTCAAACAGCGGCGGCAGATCGGGCGCGGCGCCGATCAGCAGACCCAGGTAAGGCTCGCTCATGGGAATTCTCTTCAGTATAGGCATGTTTCCCGCCGGCGATACAAAAGAGACACAAAGTCAACTTCCGTGTGGTTGTCTTATCCGCGTTCATCGGCGGCCGGATATGCTTTTCGTCAGCGAGCTGAGAAACCCCAAGGGCACTCGCTCGCAAGGGTCGTCCGCCAAAGCGGAAACCGTGCTGGCTGGCCGGCGATTCCAGTAGCCCGGTCCGGTCTGGCGGCACAACGGCGCACCCTCTGCCGCTATCCCGCGACGCCCCTGTCCGGCAGCCGCAACCGGCGCCGTTTCGCGTGGCGCGCGCACCCGCGTGGACCGCCCCATCGCGCGGGATCGTCCTCTGGCCTATACCTGTTACATTCAGCCATGCCATGGACGCGTTGCGAGGCCGTCAATCTCGCAGAGAAGAACGCTATCCCTTCACGTGCGCTTTGCAGATCTCATGGCAGCGCGCAACCGGAGAGACCTGCAGCATGCGCGCCACCTGCCGGGAAGTCTCGCTGCACGGCCCCCGGGTGGAGTGCGGCGAACCCCTTGAGGTTCGGTCGATAGTCTACCTGAATACCATGAAGTACGGGCTAATGGGCAATGCCACGGTTCGCTATTGCCGGCGGCAGGGCATGAAATATGTCGCCGGTCTGGAATTCACTTTTGCCGTAGCTCTGGCCGAGGAGGAAGCGGGCCCTCCAAGGGCCATAGCCGTTGACCATTTGCACGCACCCTCGAAGCACGCAGCTTTCTGATACAGTTTCGTTACGAGGATATTGTGCGCCGCTTCGATCGACAACTCGATGATTTGCAGACCCGGCTGCTGGAGATGGGTGGGCGGGTGGAATCGGCCATCCACAACAGTGTCGGCGCGCTGGTCGATAGGGACGAGGCGCGCGCCCGCCAGGTTCTGGCAAACGAGTCCCATATCGACAGCATGGAAATCGAAATCGACGATTTCGCCGTGAGCCTTTTGGCCCTGAAACAGCCCGTGGCGCGAGACATGCGCTTTCTGGCCGCAGCCATCAAAATCAATAACGACCTGGAACGCATGGGCGACCTGGCCGCGCATATCGCCGAGCGGGCGCTCGCTCTGATGCAGCATCCGCCGCTGCCGCTTTGGGACATCCCCCGCCTCGCCGAGTTGGCCGGGGCCATGGTACACGACAGCCTGGATGCACTGATGCGTCAGGATGCCGAATTAGCGCGGCGCGTGCTGCTGTCGGATGACGCGGTAGACCAGTTGCGGGACGCGCACTGCCGCCGCCTCATCGGCTCCATGGAGAAAGACGCGTCGGCGGTAGCGTCGGCTGTCCATCTGCTCTTCGTGGTCCGCCACCTGGAGCGCATCGCCGACCACGCTACCAACATCGGCGAGGATGTGCTCTATTACCTGCTTTGTGTCGATGTGCGGCATCGAGGTTCTTTGGCCGAGTGAAACGGTTCCCGTCTTGAACCGGGATCAGGCGCCAGGCGCCAGTACCCGGATGACCTCGAAACACAGCCAGGCCGCGATGGCGGACGCGGGGATGGTAAACACCCAGGCCCACACGATGTTGGCGGCCAGCCCCCAACGCACGGCTTTCAGGCGCTGCACCGAGCCGACTCCCGCGATGGCGCCGGCAATCACATGTGTAGTGGAAACCGGCTGGCGCACGGCCGTGGCCACCAGAATCGAAATCGCCGCTCCGGTCTCGGCGCAGAATCCGCCGCGGGGCTTAAGCTTGGTGAGCCGCGTGCCCATGGTGTGCACGATGCGCCACCCGCCGCTCATGGTGCCCAACCCGATGGCCGCGTACGCGGAGAGAATCACCCACACGGGAACCTTGAATGTGGTCAGGTAGCCGGAAGTCACCAGCAGACTGGTAATGATCCCCATGGTCTTCTGCGCGTCGTTGCGGCCGTGCTCGAAGCTGAAGAATGCGGCCGAGACTAATTGCAGCTTGCGAAAGTAGACGTCCATGGACCGCGGGCTGGACCGGCGGAACATCCAGTGGACGGCAATCATCAGCCCCCAGGCCAGAACCATGCCCAACAGAGGCGCCACGAAAATGGAAACGATGGTCTTCGTCCACCCGGCCCACAGGATGGCGTCGAACATGTGCCGGACGCCTTTCAGGTGTGCGACGTGGGCGATGGCGGCGCCCGAATACCCGCCCATCAATGCGTGCGACGAGCTGGTGGGCAGCCCCCAATACCAGGTCAGCAGGTCCCACACGATAGCGCCCAGCAGTCCGCCCAGGATCACATAAGGCGTCACCATGCGCAGGTCCACCAGCCCCTCGCCCACGGTCTGGGCAACGCCAGTTCCAAAGACGAAGGCCGCGATAAAATTGAAAAACGCGGACCACAATACCGCCTGTCTCGGCGACAGCACGCGGGTGGATACAACCGTCGCCACCGAATTGGCCGCATCGTGGAATCCGTTGATGAAGTCGAATACCAGAGCGATGGCGATGATGGCCGTGACTAACAGCAGGACGGGGCTCATCTCAACTGTTCTTGATCACCACGCCTTGCAGCACATCGGCCACGTCCTCGCAGCGGTCGGTGGTGGCCTCCAGGAATTCGTAAACCTCTTTCAGTTTCATCAGCGCGATGGGGTCTTTTTCATTGTCGAAGAGTTCGGAAATGGCCCGGCGCACGACGCCGTCGGCCACGTCCTCCAGCCGGTTGATCTCGATCGAATATTCGGTCACCTGCTGCTTGTCGTTGAGCGCTTGAAAACATTTCTGCAGGCTCACGGCGCAGTCGTAGATGAGAGCGCAGAGCTGCACCATGGCCGGCGGGATGGGATTCAGACGATAGGCGAACATGCGATGCGCGGCATCTTCGATGCCGTCCAACACATCGTCCAGGCTGGAGGAGAGCGCGTGGATATCCTCCGGATCGAGCGGCGTGATGAAGGTCTGGTTCAGGCGGGTGAACGTATCGTGAATGATCTCGTCGCCCTTGCCTTCCAAGGTTCGGATTTCCTCGCTGGCCCGCGCCATGTGCGAGTTGCCGTGCCGCGCTGCGTCCAGCAGCAGCCGGGAGGATTCGACGATCAGCTTCACCTGGCTGACGAAGAGCGCGAAAAACTTCTCTTCGCGCGGCAGGAATCTCAACAAACCTCGTTTCTTGTTGACCATGGGAATTGAGGGGCCTTCGGCGGACGGGGCGCAGTTGCGCTCTATGGGACCGCCACGTCCGATTATAACCGGATGCGGAGCCCGCGCGGCTTGGGGGAATTCCCGGCAGAAAGACACCGCATTGCGGCGAGCTGCAAACGGGGGGCCGATTGACAATCGGCCTGCAGGTTGCCAAAAGTTGCCAACCTGCCCGACACGCTCGCCCCACATCAACCCAGCTTGTATGGCGCCCGGTACTGGTAGGAAAGCCACTGGTTGGCGGCCGCATTATTGGGGAAGCGCTCGGCCCTGGCGTCCCACTCAAGAATGCAACAGCGGAGCCGAATACGGCGGTCCCGTCCGCCGCTTCGCGCATGCTTTGCGGCTGGGCTCCTGGCGGTTAGGAGTTCGTCACCAAATGGGCCTTCTCTAAAAACGATGTGGCCTTTTCCAATTCTTCCTTGCTCACGTTCCAACCGAATCGCGGAAGGAGTGCGTGGATCTCATCGAGACTGGCGCTGCCTTTGAGCTTGGTCAAGGCAAAATACGCCTTTGCAGCGATGGACAACTCCATGTAGTTCAGATCACCAGCCTTCTTGATTACCTCTGCGGCTTCTTGCACCCGGCCCCAGAGATAGGCATTCGCCTCAGCCTTCTCGGTCGCGAACTTATTCCCTTCGTCGGAAAGGAAATAATCGTGTCTGGCCATCTCGAACCCACGGTGATCGACACCCCAACCGGCAGAATATTCTTGTAAGAACCCAAGCGACTTAAGTTCGATGTTGCCGGATGTGACAGCAGAAGAATACGGGCCGTAATAATGTGGGCCAAACCCAAGGTCAACATTCAGCATAACGGACAGAAAGTACATCCTCTTCTGGAGCATAGTCTTTCCGCGAACGCCTCCGCCGAATGCCTTGTAGGCAAGTAGGATGTAGTCTCGTACGGGCAGTTTCTCAGACATTTGCAAATTCCTCTAGACATTTCAGAATTGGTTTTTCCAGTTTGGCTTGCAGATCCCGTTTTTGCTTTGCGTTGTCGTATGCGACCGGAGCATACACGGCGAGCTTTGCATCGACTGGCTCGTTGCTAAGGGATCGAAACAAGTCGGATTCCTCTTCAAAAGTCGTGGGCTCTGGTAGTTTTTCCACCAAAATCGGCCCTTCGTCATTCCGTGAGAGCGCCCGAACGGCCTTTGGTCTGTAGACATTGACAATGATCAGCTTTGCCGGATCGGAACAACCGCACTGGAGCTTTATGTCGGCGCTGTGCAGGACCTCGGTGAGCCGCCGCTCCAGGTCTGTTCGCTTGTCAAGGTTCTTGGGTTTGCTGATGTTTTCTAGCGTCTCCCAACAGTTTTTCTGAAAGGCTGTTAACTTCTGTTCAAAGACTTGTTTCAGAAGCCTTCGCTCCGAAAGCCGACGGACAATTTCGTGGCAGTATGATCCGGCAAAACGCTGGTCGCTGAACGTCAACATAAATCTCGCATCGTTCCATTGGCAGTAGTTGGCAGAGAACTCGGGCCGTCCATCGTAGGAGTAGAGCGACTTCAATTCGTCAATGCCATCCTCTGTGATGCCCAGCACGATTGCCCGAACGATCATTTGATCCGTGATAAGCCGAACACGGTGCTTGTAAACTTGAGCAGTGAGGTAATGCTTCGCCAAAACGAACTGCTCAAGGGCATTCACACCATGAGCGGTAATCATCAGGTGCTTCCCGTCCGTGGGGTCGGTCACGACGGTCAACTCGCGATGCAATTGCTGCAAATCGAACACACCATATTTGACTCCGCAAAAATAGCTGTCTCTCAGCAGGTAGTCCTGCTTGTCGGCATCGAGCGGCCCCGAAACAACGTCCCGAAGCACAGGTTCTCCGTATCCTGCGGCGAGCAACTGCTGAATCCTGTCGATGGCAGCGGGGGCGATGTGTCGGCTCAGATCTGGATCACAGCGAAGGATGTCCTGCGTGACCAGTTCATGGATTTTCGCAGTGTTGCCGCTTTTGCAACAGTTCAGATTGGCCTATCGGGGCAGCAGTGAGGCGGCCGGTTGACGGCTGCGGTGACAGGCAATCGCGGCGGAAAGATAGGCCAGGATGTTGAGGCGCTGCAAATCGCAGGTTTCGGCGACG
>Ga0224557_1001495_pt1 | contig 22363 bp, 10 predicted proteins | sample 714S31014metaG_FD_180677 | JGI IMG/M metagenome (GOLD analysis project Ga0224557, IMG submission 180677) | Peat soil microbial communities from Stordalen Mire, Sweden - 717 S3 10-14 | ecosystem: Environmental > Terrestrial > Soil > Wetlands > Peat | place: Sweden: Norrbotten County, Stordalen... | reverse complement strand
GGACAAGGCGCTGCAAAAGTTGCGTTACTTGCTCAGGTCCAAGCGGGTCTCCAGTTTTTAATCGGCACACGGCGTGTTCGATGGCGGATTCAACGATCTCCACCACGTGCGATCCATGGCCATTGCGCGAATGCGCGGCTTCGAGCGCTTGCGGCCAGACATTTTCGACCGCAATGCGCAGGGTACGCTCTATCCATTCCTGATCGGGAGAGCACTTTACATTCCAGCATAAATCCGCAGGTGTAGGTAATCGCATCTCGACCGTCTTTCAGCAGGTTTGTCCGGCAGCGTCCGCCTCAAGGCCAGGTTGGAGGATACCGGTTGGGCCAATGAACTGAGCCAGACAGGTCGAGCCGTCGAGCTCTCTAACGAATGACTCAGGGGGATCCCATGAAGCACGGGCGACCATTCGTTTGCTGATATTGTTCTTTTTCGTGTGCTTCGATCAAGCTCGCGTGGAGGACAAAGTCGTGAATGTAGCGTCCACCGGAGTGCGAGCAATAGAGCATTCCGCACAAAACGCAGAGCTGGTATTGGATATCGACGCAGAGCCTGTGGAAAAGTTGCGCGCAAGTGTTCGTTTTTTCTGTTTTCGACGGCTATCTATATAAAGGGTCCTTTCGCATCCCCCTTGCGAGGTGATCTATGGATATTACGCAGAAGAAAGGCTCGTCCTTCGGTTGGAGCGAAGAAGCCATCTCGCTCGCCAAGCAGGCCCGGATGTTATCGGGCGAAAAACTTGATCAGCTTGTGCGGCGTCTGCAGCGAAGCACTGGACGTTCGCGAGAGGCCTGCTGGCGATTCATCCTGCAGGCTGGCCTGAAGATTCGCGATGAACACCGGCGGTGGACAGAGGACGAGTACGAAAGGCTGCGCGAGCATCTTGCAACCCACTCCGTTGCGGAGACCGCGAAGTTGTTGGGGCGAAGTGAAAAGTCCGTTCGCTGTGCGGCTGAGCGTAATGATCTCAGTATCCGCAATATTCGCTGCGATCTGATGTCCATTCACTCCATGGCTCGAATCCTGCACGTACGCAAATCTGAGATTCAATCCTGGATCGAAAAAGGATGGCTGGAAGCAACGGTATGCACCTACGGCAAACGGTCAACAACGATCATCACCCCTGAAGCATTCCGCGCGCTCTACACACGACATCTCAGCGAACTCATTGCGCAGAAGAGAATCCCCAGCGTGGCGCTGTTCGAGGCTTTCTACAACTTCTGCTTCGTTCCCAAGCACACCATCGGGACGCAACTGTTGACTGTTCGCAGGGATAAGCGTGAGCGGGCTGCTTTCATGGCAATGCAGGATGGGGCAGAATCCGAGGAGGAAGACGATGAGACGCAGGAAAGATTTCGCATCAGCTTCGGCGGGGATACGGACTCCGCAGAGGATGCAAACGCCTATTCGGAGTGACCGCTGCGAGCACTGCGGCGCTTGGCTGAGTTGGCCCCGGATATCGATCAGAGAAACAGCCGCGAATGTTGTCTGCGGCAGTCTCTTGCTGGCCGTGCTGGTGCTTGCCGGATTTGTCGCCTATCGATGGATTGACCGCGGTGCCTTGTTTGAAAACCCGATCTGGCATGAGCCACTCGAAGACTGGAGTCGTTGAGTGAACATAGCGAGCCGCTGCCGTATCTAAGCACACCATAGGCACTCAGCTACTGACGGTTCGCTGCGATAAGCGCGAACTGGAATACGCGCCATGAAAAAGGTATCCGTTGGGCGACATTCACCGGCGGGCAAGCCTTGAGATTCCAGTCGCAATGCCGACATATGAGGACTTAATAAGGGTCAGGCTCGACAGCGTCGAAGTCCCCACTACTCCCCCGCAGGAATATCATCGGCGACCTCTGCTTTCAACGCTCCGCTTGCGATCTGTTCCTGCATATACGCCGCGGCCTTGAGCCGGATGTAGATATCGAAGACGACCTTAGCTCTTGCAACATCCTCAAGAGTGATCGGTCGCGTAAATTTCTGCGTTCTGATCTGAGTAGCCGCGCTCGAGAGTTCTTTCAGCATCCCCATGAACTCGGGAGAATCGGTGAAGCGCTTGAACACTGTCGCAACAGCATCATCCAACGTTGCTGGGTTGCCATCCCAATCCTTGTGATGAGCCAGTGCCATTTCGAGGCACTCCGTGAAGCCAACAACCAAATTACCTTCAAACTGGAAGAAGATGTCGTTCTTCGCCATCATGGCGAGCATTCCGAAGTAGCGGTGATAGAACGCCTGCTCCGGATCGGACGCCTTGGCTACAAACCCGAAAACCATCGGCATCTGGCGCAGCAAGTCATCTTCCTTTAGCGCCATATGGCCCCACGAAATCTTCAGTTCTGGAACGCGCTCGATGATGACGCCGTGATCCGTTTCAAGATCGGTGATCGACTCGTAGAAGCGCGATGTGTACGTGGGCACGTACCACCAGAAGAACCCTCCGGTCGCGATGTTCAACGCGCACAGGAAGATCACGGAGCTTTGCATGCCCATGCCCCACAAATCCCCCGCCAGAATGTTTTTGCCGATGATGAACTCGACGATCAGTTCATTCCTGTCTGTCGTGTGGATCAGCTTGATCTTGTCGATGCCCTTATTCCAGCCCGTTAGCTGATTTGGGCGGATTGAATGCGACCACGACTTCAGCCGTAGGCGCATTTTCCATTTGTCGTCGTACTTCTCCTCACCCTCCGGCCGCTGACGCTGCATTTCCATCTGCGCCACTTCCATCGCCTTTTTGGTGGATTCCTCGAAAAGGCCACGCAGCCAGCGAATCCAGCCGGTGCGATTCTCCCGCATCTCGTTCTGCTTTTCCAAGCTTTGTTTCGAGAAGATGTAGGGCTTCATCTCGGGGTTCTGCGACGCGAGGAAGAACCACTGCATATCGGATTTTTCTTGCTCATCGAGGTCGCGATACTTCTTCAGCTTTTCCAGCTCAAGACGGGCTTCCGTTAGGCCGATGAGGCGAGCGGCGCGGCCTTCTGTGATCTCGGCTTGCGCATCAGGGCGCTCGGGATCGAAATAGAGCGATCTCTTGCGACATTCATGGATATCCTTAGCGAATTCCATATGGGCCGGGATCGTGCGCCAGTCGGTATCTTCTCCAAAGCTGGGGAGCCAAAGTGCCCAAAACAGCTTGCGCTCGTGATCCTCCATCCACTTGCTGCGTAGGGATTCGCGGTCCTCACCCGTTTCGGGTGCAACCGCCTCCGTGAAAATCAACCCCGCTTTGCCAATCTCCTCCATGGCGAGCGCCGCGAGATGATAGGCGACATGGTACTGCCCTGGCCTCATCACGGCCTTAGCAGAGTTAAGAAGCCTTTCTGCATTCAGCAGGCAGGCAGTCAACATCGGTTCAATTTCTTCAATAGTTGCCATGTAGAGCATTCTAGAGCGGCAGCTGCGGAGTATCTTTCCTCTACTTACCGCCCATCTACTCCGAATTGGTCTCCATAAACGCCGAAGGCAACTTCGTTATCCCAGCGTGATGTGGATCACGTTTGCGGGTTTCAGGATCTATCCGGTCATGGAGCGAGAGGAATATAGCGCACTGGCCAGAGATCACCCTCTGCTCGATCCCTTTTCCCCATTACACCACCAATGGACAGCCTGGATGTTATCCGGATGATCGTCTCTCCACGCTCCGCCCATACCGCGGGGATGGATATGGTCGGGTACGATGTCGCCATAGTTGGAGAATGGTTCGTTACAAAGGGCGCACTTGCCACGCTGGGCGGCAATCTTCCGGTCGAGGAGTTTCCGCATTTCCCCGTTGGAGCGGAGTTCCCGGTATCCCCTGGGGTGATGAGGGTCTTCGATGCGCCGAACGCCCATCCGACGCTGGCGCTTTTCTTTTGGGATTGCCTCTCTGCCGCAGCAGGAGAGAGAGCGGTGCAGTGGGCAGAGTTGATTGCGGCGGAGTCTCATGGTTTCCTCCTGGAGTACGGTGGGATTTGATACGTTGGTTTTGGGATGATTGATCTGCAACCTCAGATGTCAGGGAAAACGGAGGCCAACTATGCACGGGACTCGCAATCACCGTGATCGGGAGCCAATGATCCGGCACCATCGTGGGGGCGCATCTTTATGGATCTAGCGAGTTCTCATTTCGAAGGTTTGGACAATAGGACTGCAAATGTCGGATGATGCTTAGGTAACTCATTGAACATCCAGCCGATCCGCGTCCAGATGAGCAGAGTTTCGGTTCGTGGGCTAACCGGCACCTCAACGCCTCGGCCGATGGCTCAAATTTGGTTGATAGAGGCCAGCGGGGATCTCCAATGGATGTATTTGATCTAGATTCTGCTCTTGTCCGGGATTATGAACGATTTGCACGCTCCTTTACCACCATCCGAGCCCAGGACATACGGGATCAAGTGGATCAGGTATATGCCAGCGGCAGATTCTGGCCGGAACCGATTGTCAGCATCAACCCGCATTTCCAGGTTGGAGATTCCATTTCCCAACTAGTTGCCGAAGGCACTCTTCACGAGAAAACTGAACAAGTATTTCGGATCGATGGGCAGCCGCTTACACTTTTCCGCCACCAATCCCAAGCAATCGCAAAGGCGAAGGAGAAGCAGAGCTTCGTCGTCACGACAGGGACGGGGTCGGGGAAGTCGTTATGCTTCTTCATCCCAATCATCGATTCGGCTATTCGTGGACGAGCGGCGGGAGAAAGCAGTCGAACCAGGGCGATCATTGTTTACCCGATGAATGCGCTGGCCAACAGCCAGATGAGCGAACTGGAGAAGTTCATTGACCAGGCCGGCCTGCCCGAGCACCTTCGTCCCACATTCGCGCGTTACACGGGCCAGGAGAACCAAGACGAGCGCGATCTAATTCGGCATTCCAAGCCAGACATTCTGCTGACCAACTTCATGATGCTTGAACTGTTGATGACCCGGCAAAGTGAGCGGGACCGGCAGGTGATTGCGAATGCGGAGGGTCTTGAGTACATCGTTCTGGACGAACTTCACACGTATCGCGGCCGTCAGGGCGCCGACGTGGCGATGCTGGTTCGCAGGCTCCGTGACCGGCTCTGCCGGGGCAATAATCCCATATGCATTGGGACCTCGGCGACGATGGCGAGTGAAGGCGGCATTGACGCCAAGGCCGCGGCCGTCGCCGGAGTAGCCTCTCGCCTGTTTGGGACATCTATCCCGACGGACGCGGTGATAGACGAAAGCCTGAATCGGGCAACAGATTCGAAACTGCGCGTGAACGATGAGCTTAGAACTCCACTGGCCTGCGTTCTTGACCAGGAGCCAGCCCAGGTTCTCACGGACGAAGAACTCAAAGTGCATCCCTTGGCAGTCTGGATTGAACTCCAAATTGGACTTGATGATGGTCAAAAGCTCTCGCGGCGGGTGCCAACCACACTGGCCTCCGCCGCCCAGCGGCTTTCAGAACTCACTGAAAGGGACCCGGCAGTTTGTAAATCTCAGATTCAGGCCATGCTCACTCTCATGAGCCAGCCCGCTTCTCAAAGAGGAGGGAGCGGAAATCGCGCGTTCCTTGCCTTCAAACTCCATCGGTTCGTATCGGGTGCAGGCCAGGTCTATGCGACTTTGCTGGGGGAGGGGAAACGGCAGGTTACTCTCGACGGGCAGAGGTTTGACCCCGACCTTCCGGACGCCCGGCTGTATTCGATGTTCTTTTGCCGCCGGTGCGGGCAGGAGTTGCATCCAGTCTCTCTAATCAAAGAAGTTGGCACTGAGCGAGCCATACCCCGCGCGATTGATGAAAGCCCCTTGGACGATACGGATCCAGACATGCGTGCCGGGTACATAGTCCCGCTTCGAAAGAATGACGAGGATTTTCAGTTCGCCGGAAATCCGGAGGACTATCCCGAGGAGTGGCGTGAATCGCGAGGTGGTGTAGATAGAATTCGCACAGACAAGAGGAATTTCCAGCTTGAAGCAATCACAGTTGATGCCTCTGGCGCCATTGGCGGAAATGGGATTTCGGCATGGTTTATTCCGGGCAAGTTTCGCTTCTGCCCGGCATGCAAAGACCAGCCTGCATCGCAAGCCCGGGAAATAAACAAACTGGCTGGCCTGTCAGCCGAGGGCCGTAGCTCAGCTACAACAGTTCTTGCTTCAAGCGCACTTCGCTGGATGAATGAGCCCGCGCGCAACATTCAAATGGACAGGCGCAAGCTCCTGGCCTTCACTGACAATCGTCAGGATGCAGCATTGCAAGCAGGTCATTTCAATGACTTCCTGTTCGTCTCCTTATTACGTGGCGCCATTCTTGCTGCGGCCAGGTCCGCTGGCCCCGAAGGTCTTGCTCAGGAAGATTTCGGCACTCGTGTACGGCAGAAGTTGGGGTTCATTGCTTCCAATAGAGAGAGGCGCAAGGAATGGATGGCCGATCCTGATGGGATCGGAATGCGCCAAATAGAGGCGGAGCGAACGATCGGTCTGGTCCTGACTCATCGGATCTGGGCTGACCAGCGTCGAGGCTGGCGGTACACCAACCCAAATCTTGAGGAACTGGGCCTGGTCAAGGCAAACTATCCTGGACTTGATGAATTCATCTCGCAACGGGATCTGTTCGAGGGTGCTCCGCTTCCATTGCGTGAAGCTTCGCAAGAGGCACTAGAAAGGGCATTCCGTTGCCTTTTCGACATCCTGCGCCGGGGTTTGGCAGTTACGACTGAGGCTCTACAACAAACCAGTATCGAGACACTTGCAATAGCATCTCAGCAGCACCTGCGGGAACCATGGAGCGTTCCTCTGCGCGAAGATCTTCGCAGAGCCGCAGCTCTCATTCTCACTCCTGTACAGGCGGGTGTTCGCGATGATGCGCTGATTGTGAAGGCTGGTCCAAGCAGCAATATGGCGCGCCAAATAAGGAGCGCCAACATATGGAATCGCCGACTCGCAGCGAACGAGTACACCCCGACTCTCAATGCTATGCTCTCCGCCGCTGAGAGGTACGGATACGTCCGACGCGTTGGAACCAGCTTCGATGTTGAAGGGTGGCAACTCAATGCTGGCGCGGTACGGCTTGTTGCTGGGCCAATCTCAGGTGAGGAATCTTCTGGAAATCGGTACTTCGTCCAGCTTTACGAAGCCCTGGCCGAGATGTTGGAGAGGGGCGGGGAGGGGCTATTTGGCTTCGAAGGGCGAGAGCATACTGCTCAAGTGGACCAGGAACGCCGCCAGTGGCGAGAATTCAGATTTCGTTTTGGTGCCGATGACCGCAAAGAGCTCAACGAAACGCCTAAGAAATGGCTGCCGGAGGAGACCAATTCATTTCTTCCCGTACTGTTCTGCTCGCCGACCATGGAGTTGGGGGTAGACATTTCCGCGCTAAATACGGTCTACCTGCGCAATGTTCCGCCTACGCCGGCCAACTATGCACAGCGTTCTGGGCGTGCTGGAAGATCGGGGCAAGCTGCGTTAGTGATTTCCTACTGCGCCGCCCAGAGCCCACATGATCAGCACTACTTCTCAAAACCACAGGAAATGGTCGCCGGAATTGTGAGGGCGCCTTCTTTGGAACTGGCCAATCGCGACCTGATCGAATCCCATCTTCATGCGGTCTGGCTTGCTGAGTCCCGCCAGGAACTGAAGCCGGACATTCCTCACGTCCTAGACCTTGAACAGGATGGGCTTCCACTCGTCAAGGAATTGATGAATGCAATCAAGGCACCGACACTGACCAAGCACGCAGCAGCAGGCATGCTTCGGGTCCTCGCGAGTGTTGCCAATGAGCTTCCAGCAGATAAGGCGCCTTGGGCCGCTGACCGGGATGCGTTTGCAGCAGCGGTCAGCGAACATGCTGCAGAGCGTTTTGACCGGGCGTTTTCACGCTGGCGACAGCTTTATGAAAGTGCACGGCGGCAGCTTACAGAAGCCAACAGGCGTTCAGAAATGCGGGGATTGTCCGCACAGGAGCGGCGAGAGGTGCGCTCCGAGCAACTACAGGCAAACGAGCAGATTGCCCTGCTGGAGCGCGGCACTTCGTCCACTGGATCCGACTTTTATACATACCGTTATCTGGCAACGGAAGGATTCTTACCCGGCTACAATTTCCCGCGGTTGCCACTCTATGCGTACGTGCCGGCTGGAGCTGGCGCCAGCAAGGCCACTTACTTGCAAAGAGCCAGATTCTTAGCAATTGCAGAGTTTGGACCGAGAAGCCTCATCTACCATGAGGGACGCGCATACAGGGTCACAAAGGCAAAGTTGCCGCCGGGACGCCAACTGGAAGATGCCGGAAGGATTCCCACGGAAACCCTGTTTGTCTGCGATCAATGCGGTGCGGCTCATGAAGTAGAAGTTGAGCGGTGTGTCAGTTGCAGTGCCAGCCTATCCGGAGTCGATCCAATTCGCGACATTTTGAGAATTGATAATGTGGAGACTCAGGCGGCTCTGCGAATAACCTCGAACGACGAGGACCGGCAGCGGCAGGGATTTGAGATTCAAACCGTTTTTTCGTGGTCCATCCGCGAGGGAACGCTTGATGTCCTCTCGGCTTGCGCCAAATTGAACGATAAACCAACGCTGCTTCTCGATTACGCTCCCGGAGCACTGATCAGCCGGATCAATAAAGGTCTGCGGCGGCGCAAGGAACGGAGTCTATTGGGGTTCTTCATCAATACCTCAAATGGTCGTTGGACCAAAGGGGAAGATGAGGCCGAGAACGGAGAAGTTGACCCCGAAGTAGCGCCACCACAGAGGATTGTCCCGATCGTTCAGGACAACAAAAACGCAGTCCTTTTGCGTTTTCCGGATACCCGCCCGAGTGAGGTCACCGCAGCTACCCTGCAGCATGCGCTCCTCCGTGGCTTGGAACTTACCTTTCAGTTGGAAGAGGGAGAGACTTACACTGAGCCGGTTCCATCCCGAGACCGCAGAAATGCGATCCTTGTTTACGAGGCCACTGAAGGCGGCGCAGGTGTACTGAGCAGGGTCATTCAGGAGCCGGACAAGCTTGCCGAGGTCGCAAGAGCGGCCCTGGAGCTTATGCATTACGAGAATCTTGATTCAGCAATCGCAACTCAAGATCCCAGCCAATTGACGACCGATTCAGATGCAAGGTGCGTGAAGGGCTGCTATCGTTGCCTTCTGTCTTATTACAATCAGCCCGACCATGAATGCATTGATCGAACCGACTCCGAAGCTTGCCGTTTGCTTCTAAGGCTTGCTGCTTCAACTGTCCATACTGAGGAGAGACTGCATGAACCACCGGCCGGGCTGAAACCCTGGGTTGAAGCGATTGAGGCATGGGGACTAGCCAAGCCTTCCGACAAGCCCTTGAGCGTCGATGTCGTGGAACTCCCGTTGGTGTGGCGGGAGCATCGTGTCGTAGCTGTGCCAGATGGTGCTTCTTCCGAGTTGGTTGCCCATCTCGAATCTATGGCGTTCACCGTCTTTATCCTTCCGAAGGAAGTTCCTACCGAAACGCCTGCCCAGTTGGCCAAACTGTTAGGAGACCCGCTATGACCGCAGCCTTTGCTCCTGGAGATTTGGTGCAAGCACGCGGACGGGAATGGGTATCTCTTCCATCTGCATATCCAGGCTTGCTTTGTCTCCGGCCGCTGACCGGCAGCGAATCTGATATCCAACTGCTTGACCCCGCGCTTGAGTCCGAACCTGTCGTGCCTGCGCGATTTGATCTTCCGAAACTGGAGGACCTGGCAACCCAGGATGCTGGCCGCCTTCTCGCAGAGGCTTTGCGGCTTTCGCTGCGCCGCGGTGCGGGACCATTCCGCTCTGCCTCTCGGGTAGCCTTCGAGCCCCGAGCCTATCAATTGGTCCCTCTGCTCATGGCCCTCCGCCTTGCCACTGTGCGGTTGATGATTGCCGATGACGTCGGAATTGGAAAGACCATTGAGGCCGGCCTGATATTGCGTGAGTTGATCGACCGTGGCGAAGTGGATAGCTTCGCGATCCTTTGTCCGCCGCAACTTGTCGATCAGTGGACGACGGAGCTTCGTGCCAAGTTCGACATTGATGCCGTTGCTATCACTTCCTCGTCGGCCGCTCGACTTGAACGAACACTCGCAGCATCGCAGACGCTGTTTGGGGCGCACCCGTATACCGTTGTTAGCCTTGACTATATAAAGGCCGAGAAGCGCCGCGAGAGTTTCGCACGCGCTTGCCCCCAGTTCGTCATCGTAGACGAGGCACATGCCTGTGTAGGAACACATTTGGGACGCCAGCAGAGGTTTGAACTTCTGAAGAGGCTCGCTGACGACGAGCAGCGCCACTTGCTATTACTGACCGCCACGCCTCACAGTGGCGACGAAGACGCCTTTGACCGATTGCTAGGACTGGTGAATTCTGAATTCTCAAGTGGCTCCCTCGAAGATGAAGTCGGCCGCAGGCGCTTGGCTCGGCACTTCGTCCAGCGCAGGCGCATTGACATCACCGGGCGCGAGTGGGGCGAGGAACGCTCGTTTCCGAAGCATCTGAGCAGAGAGGAAGTTTATCGGTTCAACGGTGACCACCAAGCCTTCCATGATGCGGTACTCGATTACTGCCTTGGGGTTGTCGAAGGCGCCGGCGAGGATCAGCACAGTCGCAGGCTTGCGTTCTGGAGTACCCTGGCGCTTATGCGCTGCGTCGGATCCTCTCCTTCTGCCGCCCTGAGCGCGCTCCGCACTCGCCTCAATGATGTGGATGTTCTCGAAGAACAATTGTGCGATGAAGACGAAGCGGACGGCCTCGATGTCGAACCCGCTTCGATCGTTGCTGACGACGCTCAACTGCGTGCTTTGATTCAGCAGGCCGAGCGGCTCACACGCGCTGCCGATCCCAAGCTCGATGCCATCGTCGCTCTTCTCCGGCCGATACTTGCTGAGAAAGTCAATCCAATATTGTTTTGCCGATTCATCGCAACGGCAGAGCATGTCGCAGCAGGGCTCCGCAAGGCATTTCCAAAGCTGCGCGTCGATGTTGTCACAGGGCTTCTCACTCCTGAGGATCGCCGCGCTCGTGTCGAATCCATGGTTGAGGCTGAGCAGAGAATTCTTGTTGCCACCGACTGCCTCTCTGAAGGCATCAACCTGCAGCATCTCTTCGACTCGGTCATTCACTATGACCTGTCGTGGAACCCAACGCGCCATCAACAGCGGGAAGGTCGCGTTGATCGTTTTGGGCAACCCGCCAAGGTCGTCCGCTCAGTGCTGCTTTATTCGCCAGATAGTGCAATAGACGGCGCGGTTCTCGAAGTGATTCTTCGCAAAGCAGAAGCCATACGACAGGCCACAGGCGTCACCGTCCCGCTTCCAGAGCAAAGATCGGCCGTCGCCGGTGCGCTCATGAACGCGGTCCTCCTCCGCAAGGGACGAACGCAACAAATGCGGTTGGATTTTGGCATCGATTTCTCTCAAGACGCAGCCCAAATGGAGACACGCTGGCATGACGCGGAAGAGGGGGAGCGTCGCTCCCGCGCCCGCTTTGCGCAGAACGCCATCCGCCCCGAAGAAGTAGCTCCTGAGTGGCATCGGTGGCGGAGTCTTCTCGGAGGGCCGACGGAAGTTGGTCGATTCCTCCAGCGGGCGATGAGTCGCCTGAACGCCCCTCTTGAAGAAGCGAATAACGGAGTCATGCTGGCCCATCTCGATGCACTCCCGCTCGCCCTGCGTGAGCGCCTCGCAGCACGCGGTCTGGAAGGTACTCGGCGCATTGTCTTCGAGGAACCTGGGCCCGCCGGCACTGAAGTCGTTGTACGCAGCCATCCCATGACCGCCGTTCTCGCCGACTTTCTCCTCGAAGGAGCGCTTCATCAGGGAGACTCTGCCCTTCCGTCTCTAGGCCGCACCGGCGTTTGGCCCTCCATGGCGGTCCAGACAACGACCACGCTGGTTCTCCTCCGACTTCGATTCAAATTGATCGTGCATGGTCGCAAAGATAGGCTGCTCCTCGTGGAAGAGGCCGGAGCCCTCGCGTTTTCGGGCACTCAACTTGATACCTATGTAAGCGGCGAAGAAGCATTCAAATTGTTGGAGTCATACGCCAGCGATAATCTCGCACCATCTGCCCGTGACCGATTCCTCACTCAGGCCCGCGAGCGCGTGCAGTTGGCATTGCAAAGCGGAGGCCCCATCGCCGCCTACAGCCGCGAGCGCGCCGCCGCTCTACTCCAGGATCATGATCGCGTACGCTCTGCCTTGTCGCAAACCGGCGGTGTGCCCCGTGTAACCGTCGAGCCTGTCCTGCCCGCCGACGTAGTCGGCCTCTTCGTTCTCATCCCGGGAGGCATCTAAAATGGCTCGCGTCCGCAAGTCAGATTTCGCGTTCGACGCCATCAGCCTCGAAGGCTCTCTCATCTCGCCTGCCAAGCTTGCTGCCGTGGCAGAGCGCAAGGCGACGGATCAGACCGATGCCGGCTACCACATCCCCAAGGGGCTTACCCTTCGCGATGAAACAGCGCGCTACTTCCGTATTGGCCAGGCACTTTTCCGCGAACTTTTCGCTGGTGCCCATCCCTCCCAGCAGGCCGCCATCCGATTTACACAGGAACTCCTGCGCGACGTCTTCGGCTTCACGGACATCGAGCCGGTCACAGCGCCCAGAGTCCACGGCGAACGCACCTACATCCTCACGCTTGAAGCTCTTAAGGGCCGCGTTCCCGTCGTCGTTGTTTCGCCTGCCGATGATCTAGACCACGCCAGCGCCAACCTATCGCATGATCGTCGCCGCTCCGCCGCATCTTCACTGCAGGAATGGCTCAACGCCGACGATAATGCCCTCTGGGGATTCTGCTGCAACGGCGAGCGCCTCCGTCTTCTCCGCGACAACCAGAGCCTTACCCGCCCGGCTTTTTTAGAAGCCAACCTGCGACAAATCTTCGAAAACGAGGACTTCGCCGGCTTTGCCGCGCTCTGGCTCATCGTTCACGCCAGCCGCTTCGGTCAACCAGGCAGCCCTGTCACCGACTGTGCTCTCGAACGCTGGCGCGAATCCGGCAGCAAAGAGGGCCTCGCAGCGCGTGAGCGCCTCAGCATTGGCGTCAAAGAAGCATTGCTCGCTCTCGGTAACGGATTTCTCTCGAATGCGGCGAACACAGATCTCCGTGACCGGCTCGCCAGTGGCCGGCTACCGATGCCGCAGTTCTTCAATGAGCTGCTTCGCCTTGTCTATCGCCTCATCTTCCTGCTTGCGGCGGAAGACCGCAGTCTCCTCCATCCGCCGGATGCCCCTGACCTGGCCCGCAAGATCTACGCCGAAGGCTACTCTCTCGGCGCCCTGCGTGATCGCGCCATTCGCCGCAGCGGCTGGGATCAGTTCCACGACCGCTGGGAAGGCTTGCTCATCGTATTCCGCGCACTGGCCAACGGCGAGCCGCGCCTTGCTCTGCCCGCCCTCGGCGGTCTCTTCGAGCAGCACGGCACTCCCAGCCTCGACACTGCCCGTCTTTCCAACCGTGCCCTCATGGAAGCCATCTTCCGTCTCGCCTGGCTCCGCGACGACAGCGTTATCGTTCCCGTCAACTGGCGCGACATGGAGACCGAAGAACTCGGCTCCGTCTACGAAGGACTGCTCGAACTCACTCCCCGCCTTACACTCGATGGCCGCGGATTCGCCTTTGCTGAAGGTGTCGAGACCAAGGGAAACGAGCGCAAGAAGACCGGCAGCTACTACACCCCCGACAGCCTCGTGCAGGCATTGCTCGACAGCGCCCTCGATCCAGTCCTCGATCGCGTCGAGAGCGAAGCTGAGGATGCCCCCGCCGCCCTGCTCGCCGTCACGGTCATCGATCCCGCCTGCGGCTCCGGGCATTTCCTGCTGGCCGCCGCCCGCCGCATCGCCACTCGCATCGCGCGCCTCCGCACGGGCGGCTTGCCCTCCACAGCCGACTACCGCCATGCCCTTCGTGATGCCGTCCGCTGCTGCGTTCACGGTGTTGACCGCAACCCCATGGCCGTCGAACTCACCCGCGTCGCTCTCTGGATTGAAACCGTTGAGCCGGGCAAGCCCCTCGGATTCCTCGACGCCAACATTCGCGTCGGCGACTCGCTGCTTGGCATCTTTGACCTGGAGGCTCTGCGAAAAGGGATCCCCGACGCGGCGTACAAGCCCCTCACCGGCGACCACAAGCCCACCGCCCGCGACTTCGACCGCCGCAACAAGCGCGACAAGGGTGAAGCCGCCGGCATCCTTGACTTCTCTGGCCGACGCGCTCAGCCCTTGGAACTACCGCCGCTCGCCGCATCCCTGCGAGCCGTCCGAGAACTGCCGGAAGACACAGTCCAGCAGATCGAAGTCAAACGAGATCGGTTCCATTCTGCCCATTCTGATCCGCGCCTAGTCAACCTCACCCAAGCCGCCGACCTTTACATCGCCGCCTTCCTCATGCCCAAGACGGAAACGCAATCGCTCGACCTACAAACTTCGCTGGTGCCTACCACTGCGGATGTTTGGACCGCCATGCGCAGCGGTACTGTCTACGGCCTACGCCTCGGCGCCGCCCGCCAGCTCGCAAGTAATGCCTGCGCTTTTCATTGGCCGCTCGAATTCCCCGACGTGATGGCAAGCGGCGGCTTCGATATTGTGCTCGGAAATCCGCCCTGGGAGCGCATCAAGATTCAGGAACAGGAATTCTTCGCACAGCGAGAACCGGCAATAGCTGAGGCACCGAACGCTGCGGCGCGTGAACGCATGATCGAACAGATCAAGTCGGCTCCAGAAGGAACTCGGGAACGCGTGCTTTATCAGGAATTTGAATTAGCGAAGCGGATTGCCGAAGCTTCGTCCGAATTCGCACGTATTGGCGAGGAACAATGCGGCCGCTTTCCGTTGACCGGCCGAGGCGACGTGAATACCTACTCACTCTTTGCGGAGCTTTTCGCAAACCTATCGAGCAAACGGGGACGAGCCGGAATAATCACACCCACTGGAATTGCGACCGATGCTACTACCGCCCCATTTTTCGGCTGGATGGTGGAACAGCAACGGCTCGTTCAGTTGACTGATTTTGAAAACAGAGAAGGGATATTTCCTTCTGTCCACCGGAGCTTCAAGTTTTGCTTGCTGGTTATCGGCATGGGGAATCAAGCGGCAAAATTCGCGTTCTTTCTTACTGCAACTGATCAGTTGTCTGATTCGGAGCGACGATTCACGCTCTCACCGGATGAAATCGCCGCGATTAACCCGAATACGAAAACAGCGCCGATATTTCGCGCGCGCGTGGATGCGGAGCTTACTGCGACGATCTACAGCAGTGTTCCAGCGCTGATTAACGAAGCAGATCAGGAGGGCGGAAACCAATGGGGATTGAGCTTCCATACGCGAATCTGGCATATGGCCGAGGACTCGAAATGGTTTAGAACTGCAGAAGAATTGCGAAACAATGGCTATCAACCTGAGGACGCGGATTGGGTGCTTCCCCACCAACAATCAGACTCATCCGATTTAGTACAGGAAGACCATCTCGAATACTATGGTGACGTTGGAACCCGTCCGGAGCGCTATGTTCCGCTCTATGAAGCTAAGATGATTCATCAGTTCGATCATCGCTGGGCAACATACGACGGCGTGGAGAGCCGTGACGTTTCAGAAGCGGAAAAACAGCAGCCTCTTTTCGAGCCCGTTCCCCGCTATTGGGTGCCGAAGAGTGAAGTGCGATCACGGCTCGCAGCTCAGAACTGGTCAAGAAAGTGGTTGCTCGGTTGGCGCGATATTACGAATGCTACAAATGAGCGAACACTATTGTCCGACGTAATTCCATCATTTGGGTCAGGCCACAAATTTCTGTTGATGTTTCCAACAGCAACGGCAGAGATGTGCGCGGCTTTACTGGGATGTCTGAACAGCATTGTGTGCGACTTCGTTGCACGTCAAAAACTCGGTGGAACGTCCTTCAAACTCTATTTGATCAAACAAATCGCGGTATTGCCACCCGCATTCTTCAACCATTCTTATCTTTCCTTCATCACTCCGCGTGTCTTGGAACTTACTTATACCAGTAGTTCGATGTCCTCATTTGCCGAGGATCTAGGTTACGTTGGCGCGCCGTTTTCTTGGAATGAAGGACGTCGCGCGCAGCTTCGAGCTGAACTCGACGCTTGGTATGCCCATGCTTATGGCCTAACCCGCGACAAACTTCGCTATATCCTCGACCCCGCTGATGTTATGGGTGTGGGTTATCCGTCGGAGACATTTCGCGGTCTCAAAAGGAATGAAATCAGGCTCTATGGCGAATACCGCACCCGCCGCCTAGTCTTGGACGCATGGGACCGCATGGAACGCGGCGAACTCCCAGCTCCCGAGCCATACGACCAGCGCACCGCTGCTGCGCAGCAGCTCGCTAACACCGGCAAAGATTACCCGGCTGACAATCCGCTCTTTGGCGCGGGCCCTCTCTTTGACCATCCTGACGGGAGCCGCTCATGAACACGACCCCGCTCGAAATCCCCCCTGGCTTCGTCCTCCGCGAAGAAGCTCACAAGGCTGCCTACGAAAACGGCTTCCGCATCTCTCTCGGCGTCCAAGAGGGCTGGCTTGGCTACCGCTCCACCACCGCCCGCGGCGACATCTGGATCGCTCGCGCCGAAGATCAAGGAAGCTGGCTGCTCTCCATCACGCACGCTGGCATCGCCGCCGAATTTGAAATGCCCGCGATAGCGGGAATCGCCAGCCCCGGATTCGCCATTTACGCATTCGCATCTCTGCAGCAGCTTTACCAAACCCTAGAGCGTGTCTACAAGCTGGGAGTGAGCCTTCCAGACGCGCCGCTGGAATCGTTCAAGAAAGCCACCGCCCATCTGCCGCGCACCACTGAAGCCGAGCGCATGACAGTTCAAAGAGTCGGCCAATCGCTCTTCCGTGACGCGTTGCTCGAATACTGGAATGGCCGCTGCCCGCTCACCGGGATCACCGACACCGCCCTGTTGCGCGCATCGCACATCGTCCCCTGGGCCGAATGCGAGACCGATGAACTCCGCCTGGACGTGCACAACGGCCTGCTACTCAGCGCCCTCTGGGACGCCGCCTTCGACTGTGGCCTAATCAGCTTCGCCGACGACGGAACCGTCCTGCGCTCGGCGGCACTCACCGCGCCGGCTGCGGAGGCGCTCGACCTCGACGCCGCGCCCTCGTTATCCCCGCTAACAGATCTCCACCGCCAAAACCTGGCCCGCCACCGTACCCGCCACGGATTTTTGGAAACACGGGAGTCATCGAAATGAACGAACCCTATCGGCTGAACAAGGCAGACCTGCAGGTTCTTGCAGCCATAGACCGCCTGCTCAAGAGACTGGCCGCGTCCAAAAGCATCCGTCCCGCTAAACTGGTCAGTGTCGCCAAGGTTCTGCATGTCCTTTCGCGCCTTCCCCGCGTTACTGAAGGGGTTTGCGTGACCATTGAAATCTCTTACCAGATAAAGCAAGAGGGCTGCGGCAGTTCCTCGGTCTGGCATTTATTTGTGGGCGAGGATTCCATGGCACTCTCCTGTGGAGGATCCGAGTACACAGAAGGCGTGGGCAGCGACTTGTTCACAACCATGACCTGGGAGGCGCAGCCCGGAGAACGTACCGATTACGATGGCAGCTGGGATGAATCATGGATGGAGCGGGACGACGAAGGCTACTCAGATCCCGCGGTATTCGCAGAAGATCTATGCGGCTGCAAGATTTCGATCGACGACGATGACAATCCACTTCTATTCGATGATGATGAGGCGGCACCATCCAAAGACGATGGATCTGAGCTGGCCGATGGTTCAGATGGCGAGAATTGAGCGGATGGACCGGAACTGAGTGGGCATCTTCGCCGAATACCAGAGGCGCTCAGAGTATCAAGGTTCTTTGGACGCTTTGCTGGCTAAAAAAGAGATTATAACGACGCCCGCCTCCTAAAGAAGCGGCGCAACACAGCGCGAGAAATATAATGTTTGCTCAAAAGGAAAAAGATTTAGGGGCGAGGTTATGGAAATTGCGTCCGGTGAGGGAGAGCGACGAGCACAACGGGGATATGTGCCCCAATACGAATTAGCCGCTAACCCGCATATCTCACAAGCGGACTGTCGATTTGTGTGAGTCTGGGGAGAGGAAATAGCTGGAAAGGCCGTCTTTTCTATGTCATAACTACGTTGTCGAAGCGGGTTATGGCTGCGGAAAGGGCGGCCTTTCACATGACAGAGTGTAATCAAGAAGTCTTCTCGTTTGCATCACATTTTTCGCGGCGCGTAGAGGCCAGTTTCACAGCGGGTCAGGTATCGACCGATGGCGGAGCGCTGTTGTTGCGTCAGGCCGATGGCAAGATCGGTTTGCTGGAGCGGGTGGCGTCTTGTTTCGCCGACCGGCGGTCGCCGGTGCTGGTCTCGCACCAGCTTGGTGAGATGCTCTCGCAGCGCATCTACGGGCTGGCGCTGGGCTACGAGGACCTGAACGATCATGAGCAGTTGCGCCATGATCCGCTGATGGGCTTGCTATCGGGCCGGCGCAAGTTGGAAGAACCCCTGGCCGGCAAAAGTACGCTGAACCGGCTGGAGTTGCCGGGCGGTTCGAAGCGTTACCACAAGATCGATTACGTGCCGGAGAAGATCGACGCGTTGCTCTGCGATCTGTTTATCGAGTCGCACACCGCCATGCCGAACCAGATCGTGCTCGATCTGGATGCGACCGATATCCCGCTGTACGGGCATCAGCCGGAGCGCTTCTTTCACGGTTACTACGACAGCTATTGCTACTTGCCGCTCTATATTTTCGCCGGCGATCAACTGTTGTGCGCTCGGCTTCGCGCCAGCAACATGGATGGTGCGGCCGGTGCGCTCGATGAAGTCAAGCGCATCGTGGCCCAGCTGCGCTCCAAGTGGCCGAGGGTGCGCATCGTGCTGCGCGGCGACTCGGGCTTTTGCCGCGAGGAACTGATGGCCTGGTGCGAGGCGGAACAGAATCATGTGGACTTCCTGTTCGGGCTGGCGCGCAACAGTCGGCTCCAGAAGATCGTCGGCAAGCAGATGCACGAGGCCAAGCTGGAGCACGCCGAGACTGGCAAGGCAGCGCGTGTCTTTACCGAGTTCGACTATCAAACGCACAAGAGCTGGGCGCGCGCCCGCCGCGTAGTAGCTAAGTGCGAGTATCTCGATAAGGGCGAGAACCCGCGCTTCGTGGTCACCTCACTCAGCACCGATGAGTGGGCGGCGCGCGAGCTATACGAGAAGTTCTACTGCCAGCGCGGGGAGATGGAGAACCGCATCAAGGAACAGATGTGCCTGTTCGCCTATCGCCTTTCGACGGAAGAAATGAAGGGCAATCAGCTCAGACTATACTTGTCGGCGCTGGCTTATACGCTGGTTGAAGCACTGCGACGGCTTGCCCTCAAGGGCACCGAGTGGGCCCAGGCGCAGGTGGATACGATCCGGCTCAAGCTGTTCAAAATCGGCGCCCTGGTACACATCAGCGCCCGACGCGTGTGGCTGGAACTCAGTTCCACCTATCCGTGGAAGCACATCTACGCGCAGGCCTTCCATGCACTGCGCTGTTGAGCGTCTCTGCCGCAACCCAACAGCTTTTCCACACAAACCCGGTAATCGGTCCGGCGGAGCTATGCGTCAAATCCAACTTCGATCAGCGATGAGACGCTCCGCGCACTTGCCGAACCTATCGCAAAGCCGATTTCAAGCCGGTTTACGGCCCTTCCTGCATCCTTCGCACGGCGGCCCACCACCAAATCGATCCCTGTGAGAAATTGCGGCTAAGGTCATTTACGAGGCACTTGCGTCCGGTCGGCTCAGATGGATAGGAGTGGCAGATCGCGGGGCAGCATCGTTCGATGATATCGTTCTTGGGTTTGCTGACAAAATTGTGGCACATCAAGTTAAAACCTCTCGTGACCCTGCTACGTTTAGCATTCGCACACTGCTGTTAGGGGCCGACGATCTGCTCGGAAGGATACTGAAAGCTCGTCGAAGCCTCACTGAGGAATCACCGGAGGTCATCATTGAAACAATATACGTATGTGACGACTATCCGCGATCCGATGACAATATCGGGAGTTCCGACACTGGAATAACCTCAGCCGCATATCTGAGAGCGCACGAAGCGCATCGCATTTCTTGGAGTATTACCGATTGGCGCAACTCTATTTACGGGTCGTTCATCTCTGAAGTTCAGAAGAAGTCCGGCCTTGATGATGTTGGTTTCGAGAGTGTGTGGCGGAACGCTCAGTTTATGACGGGTCGGCAAAGTCGCGCTTTAGGCTTCGACAGTCCAACCGCTGGTGACAGAAAGCGAATTGCTGACATTTCCGCACTTCTTCCAAGGCTTGTAGCGGACGTTGCAGATCAAGATCGGTGGCAAATCTCAGAGGTCTTGGATCGACTGAACTGGAGAGATCCGTTTGGAACGCGCCATGCTCACATATTTCCAGTTGACGCGCTTTACGAATCCAATGCAACCACCCAAGACCAGCTCTCAAAATCACTGTCGGCAATCACGAATGGCTACATTAGCCTCGTCGGTCCTCCAGGGTCCGGAAAATCTACGCAACTAGCAGCAGGACTGCTTCCGACTCCGCGCGCTCAAATCATTCGTTACCTGGCATTCGTGCCGGGTAAAGGCCAGGGCCTCGGAAGGGGCGAGGCTTTTGATTTCCTGCATGATTTGATCAAACAGTTTAAGCAGCAAGGATTAGGGAACAAAATAATTCCTGGGTCTGAATTAGTTGAGCTAAGAGAACAGCTTCACTCAACGCTCGCTGAAGCGAGCGCACGGTTCCATAAGGAGACTATCAAAACCATCATTGTAGTTGATGGTTTAGATCATGTTCCGCGTGAGGAGAGGCCGCAACATTCTTTCTTGCGAGAGCTTCCGCTTCCATGTAATGTTCCTGACGGAGTTGTGATTGTTCTTGGTACCCAGCGCCTGCAGCTTACCGACATTCCAGCTTCCGTAGTAGATCAGGCATCGGAGTGTGGACGACACATTTCGATTGCGCCACTGACACGGGATGCTGTCAATCGTCTAGCTCAGTTGGCAGGTGTTCCCACGGATGTTGATCGTGCAAGGCTTTGGGCTCGTACAGAAGGCCACCCTCTGTCGGTCCGGTACATCATTGATGGCTTACTTCACGCTCGAACTGCTGACGAGCGAGAAAATTGGCTTACAAACGGACCGGCTTACGGTGGTGATGTAGATGTCTTCTACAAGAGAGCATGGCACGATCTTGAGGTCAACGATCAGGCACGGAAAGGGATGGCCTATCTCGCTATTGCAGACGGTCCGATAAGTCCTGCAAGCCTAGATCTAGTGATCGGAACCGAGGCTACCGATGCTGTTTGGAAGGCGGCTGGGCATCTGCTACGACGCAATCGTGATGGCGGTTGGTCGCTGTTCCATAACAGCTTTCGACTTTTTCTCGTGGCATTAACTTCTTTGAGGCATGGTGTGCTTGATGAGGAACAGGTTCGCCGCAGATACCTCGAACTTGCTGATATGGCTCGTCTTGCGGGTCCGAACGACGGCCAGCGTTGGATGGAGCTTCGCTATTGCGCTCGCGCTTTTGATCACAGAAAGGTCGCGGCTTTAGCTACCCCGGACACTTTCCGAAAACAATTCATAGATGGACGAAATCCTGGAGAGATTCGTGAAGATATTCTGCTGAGCTTCAGGGCCGCGAAGTCTTTGCGAAATCCACAATTGGTCCTCGATCTGATCCTTGCCAGTCACGAGCTAACTATGCGAACCGAAGCGCTTGGAGATGAGGTTTTCTCGGCGTCACTTGCTCTTGGGGATCTGAAAGCAGCAAAGGGGATTGTGAATACCGAAGCTGGCTCGCTTACAGCGGGCATAGGATTCGATCTCATTGAAGCCTATCTTGCAAATGGATATCTGGAAGAGGCTCGCGAGTTCTTTGAGGCCCTCGAACCAATTGACATACTTCTTGGCTCTAAGGAACTTCGTTCGCATCCCGATGAAGATGGTTTGAAAAAATGGGCTGAACAGGCCCTAGCTTTTCGTGAGCCAAAGCAAATCCTATCATCACTCGCTCGACTGAACATGCCAGACGACGGCTTTGGGAACCAGAGTAAGCCGGAAGAGTATCGAACGACCCTTAAGCTTTTTGCTGCGCGAGGACAACTTGATCGAAATCCAGACTTTTCCATACAAGACCTCATGTCTTCTTTGGAGTTGTGCGCTGAGAATCTGAGCATCATTCTCTATTTTGGAGCGAAAGCTGCTTATCAAGTTGGAAGCGATCTCCTTGCGCTCGAAAGACTGGAGGCGAACGCAAAGATAAGTGAAGACCTTTACCCATCGTTTCGGCGCGAGTCCGCAAGAATGGCAATAGAATTGGGGAACCGAGGATGTCCCACCCATAGTTGAAAGTTGAGCGGCGGTTCAGCCTGATTCTGAAAGAATCGGGTTGCCACACCTTGAAGGGAGAACCGCCGTGAAGAAAGC